>Ga0228700_1002187_pt1 | contig 10685 bp, 10 predicted proteins | sample McNCre317_Aug_MG_FD_178019 | JGI IMG/M metagenome (GOLD analysis project Ga0228700, IMG submission 178019) | Freshwater microbial communities from McNutts Creek, Athens, Georgia, United States - 3-17_Aug_MG | ecosystem: Environmental > Aquatic > Freshwater > Creek | place: USA: Georgia...
TCCCGTGCCCGGGTGGTGAAATTGGTAGACGCAGGGGACTCAAAATCCCCCGCCGCGAGGCGTGCCGGTTCGATTCCGGCCCCGGGCACCATCGGTATCCCCTACCGTACTGACTCGATAGCGCGCCATCAAGCTTATGAATGACGACGACTTTACCGGCATAGTCAGAAGTGGCTCTCAGCACAGCGTTTCTGTTTCAGAACGCACGGGCAACGCCAAAACTCCAAAAAACATTGTGGTTTCTCATGAAGAAGAAACCGAAGCGCGCAAACGTGCGTTTGAACAAAAATCGCTCGCCGCATTAGAGGCCGAAAAAGCACTGGCCGCCGCGTTGGCCGAGCACACAGAGCATGTGGCTGACACCGATGCCGCTGCACGCGCCAATGTGCAAAAAATTGGCGGTGATCAAGATTCAAAGAACCGCCAAACCATTGCCACCAAAGCCGCTGCGGCTAATGTGCAAAACGTCTCCACCGAGGCGCTCAAGGCGAACCAACAAAAAGTCAGCACCGACAAGCTGCAAAGCAACGTTCAAGATGTGAGCAACGGCAAAGGCATTGCGTCCAATTTGCAAAACGTCTCGACCGATGCAATCGCCGCCAATCAACAAAAGCTTGCGGCCGACAAAGGTATTCCCACCAACAAACAAGGCGTGGCAACCGATGTGATCGCCGCCAACCAACAAAATGTTGGTGGCGGCAATATTGCAGCGAACAAACAAAACATCGCTGGCGACAAAGCGATTGAGGCCAACCGCCAAGGCGTCCCCACAGATGCGATAGCACCCAACTTGCAAAACGTCGGCGGGGGCAATATTGCGGCAAACACGCAAAACATTGCTGGCGAGAAAGCCATCGAGGCTAACCGCCAAGGCATTCCCACGGATGCGATGGCCTCCAATGTGCAGGACATTCCTGTCGATGGCATGGCAGCCAACGTACAAGCGCTGGACAACAGCGCCTTTTCAGCCAACAACCAAGCCGCGCCACAAGACATCACAAGCCTGAACCGCCAAGGCATCGACAACGGCCCTGCCCTCGCCCCTAATTTGCAAGGCTTGCCCAAAGACGATGTGGCGGTCAATCGCCAAACACTCGGTCAAAACGGGCCTGCTAAAAACCAACAAGGTATTCCCACAGAGGCACTGAATGCCAATGAGCAACAGCTCACCAAACTGGGCGTGCAAGACAACAAACAACCCATTGATCAAGACCACTTGGGGCCCAATCAGCAACCCACGCCAGCATCCGGTATTGAGCCAAACAACCAAGCGGTGGGCGCAGATGCACCATCGTTGAATCGCCAAGCCGCGCCTGAGGATGCACCGCCAGGCCCCAACCGCCAAGGCCTAGACAACAAGAACATTGAATCGCATTTTGAAGCGCTGCCCTCTGGGGCGGTCGAGCGTAAAACGGTCGACTTCTCAGGCAGCGCTGGCAGCACCGGCAACACAAGCAAGCCCATGACGGCGACGGCAGCGAACACCAAACCTGCGGCTAAAGCCGCCATGAGATCGGGCAGGGCACCACGCGCCCCGATGACGGCGGCTGAGCAACAAGAAGCCAAGCTCAAACGCGAAAAAATGATGGACGAATTTCACGGTCGCGTGGCAGGCATCAAACACAACGTGGATGCACTGAACAACCGCCTGACCGATTTTGAAGAAAAAGTACACAAAGAAGACCGCAAACTGGAAAAAGGCAACCCCGACGACTTTGACATCAGCCTAGACTGAGCGCCTTGTCGCCGAGATGCCATGCCTTCAACGCTTCTCTGATTACGATCCATGCCTGCCTCAACCGCAGGCATTTTTTTTGGAGTCACTGTGAGCCATCTCTTTTCTGAATTCACCCTCACCTCGCCGCGCGGCCCCCTCACCTTGGCTAACCGTGCCATCGTTGCACCGATGTGCCAATACTCGGCAGAGAACGGCCACGCCACCGACTGGCATTTGGCGCATTGGACTAATTTGCTCAACAGTGGTGCGGCCATGTTCATCATTGAGGCCACGGCAGTGCTCCCCGAAGGGCGTATCTCGCCCAACTGCTTGGGGCTTTGGGATGACAGCACCGCCAACGCCTTGAACGACAAACTCAACCGGGCCCGCAAACTGGCGCCTCAGGTGCCGGTGTGCATTCAACTCTCACACGCGGGCCGCAAAGCTTCGAGTGCGGTGCCATGGGAAGGGGGCCAACTTTTGTCACCCGATCAAGGGGGCTGGGCCGTTGAAGGCCCTTCACCCATCCCCCATTTGGCGCAAGAAACAGCCCCACACGAACTCGACCTCCAAGGCCTAGAGCGCATCAAACAAGCCTTCGCCAAGGCGGCCCAGCGCGCCGAAGCCATGGGCATTGAAGCGATTGAGCTACACGCTGCACACGGCTATTTGCTGCACCAATTTTTGTCGCCCATCGCCAACCACCGCACCGACGCATACGGCGGCCACTTTGACAACCGCACACGTTTTCCAATGGAGGTGTTCGAAGCGGTACGTGCTGTGTACCAAGGCTCGCTGGGTGTGCGCATCTCGGCATCCGATTGGGTGGAGAACGGTTGGACACCTGAAGAAACCGCCGACTTCTCGTTGCGTTTGAAATTGGCAGGTGCCGACTTTGTGCACATCTCATCGGGGGGCGTAGCCGCGCAACAAAAAATTGCCATTGGCCCCGACTACCAAGTGCCCTTCGCCAAACTGGTGAAACAAAAGACAGGCATGCCCACCATCACGGTGGGCCTCATCACTGAACCGCAACAAGCCGAGGACATTTTGGTGCGGGGCGATGCCGACTTGATTGCCATGGCCCGCGCCTTCCTCTACAAGCCACGCTGGGTGTGGGAAGCCGCTGCGGCTTTGAACGGCAAAGTGCAAGCCAGCCCGCAATACTGGCGCTGCATGCCGCGTGAAGCACAAGGCATTTTTGATGCGGTCCGCATGGGCCAACGCTAAAAAACAGGAGACCACATGAAACACCTCACACGCCGCCGCCTTCACGCAAGCTTATTGGCCGTCGCAGTTGTCAGCACGGGCGCCTTCCTAGCGCCCACCGTTGCGCACGCACAAGCCGATGCCTACCCCAGCAAGCCCATCACACTCGTGGTGCCCAACCCACCCGGCGGCTTGGTGGACACCTCGGCACGTTTGGTGAGCGAGCCTTTGGCACGCGTCACAGGCCAATCGGTGGTGGTCGACAACAAACCCGGTGGCAGCGGCAACTTGGCCTATTCCAATGTGGCACGCAGCGCCAAAGACGGCTACACCGTGTTGGTGTCGTACTCGGGTTATCACATTGCCAACCCCATCTTGATGGACAAGTTGCCATGGGAGCTGAAAGACCTCACGCCTGTGGGCCTCATCACTGTGGCCACCAACGTGATTGCAGTGCACCCTTCGGTGCCCGCGAACAATTTGAAAGAGTTCATCGCATGGGCCAAACAAAACCCAGGCAAGCTCAACTACGCCTCGCAAGGCAATGGGTCGGTGTCGCACATCGGGACGGAAATTTTCAAGCAACAAACGGGCATTGAAATGACGCATGTGCCCTACAAAGGTTCGGGCCAAGCCATTCAAGACGTGTTGGCCGGGCAAGTGCAGGTGTTCATCACCACACCACCGTCCGTGATGGGCCATGTGCTCAATGGCAAACTCAAGGCACTGGCCGTCACAGGCAAAACACGCCACCCACAACTGCCGCAAGTGCCCACCGTGTCAGAAGCTGGTTTGAGTGGCTTTGAGTTGGAGTCATGGGTGGCTTTGTATGTGGCCAGCGGCACGCCCAAAGACGTGGTGCAAAAACTCTCCGCCGACGTGAAACGCAGCATGGAGTTGGCTGAGACCAAACAACGCGCCGATGCCGCTGGTGTGGAAGTGCGCTACCTCACGCCCGAGAACACCACCAAGCTGTTGGAACGTGACACCACCAGTTGGGCCAAGGCCATCAAGGCAGGCAACATCAAGTTCGATTAAGACAACCCGTCTTGGACGTCTGCATAGCGCAGCTGCAGCCGCAGCTCGCGCTTCATGCGCGTGTTCACCATGCGGCGTGACTCGCTCATGAAACTCAACTGCATGGCAGGCAGCTCGGTTTGCGCTTGCGCACGGCTGATGCGCGGTGGCTGGGCCAAGCCATACAGACCAGCCGCCATGTCAAAGTAGTCACCCATCAGCAGTTGGCTGTCGTCGTTCACGTTGTACGTGCGTTGCGATTGACCACGCCACAGCGCCAGCTGACAGGCCCGCGCCAAATCATCGGCATGGATGTGGTTGGTGAACACATCGTCCTCGCGCGCCAGCACAGGCGTGCCGCGCAACAAACGCTCACGCGGCGTGCCGCCTTCACGGTCAGGCGCGTAGATGCCGGGGATGCGCAACACACTCACCCGCACCGCACTGGAGCGCAAACGCCCCACATGGCGCACACGCGCTTCGGCATCCACACGCCGCTTCGCTCTGGGCGTGATGGGGTTGACGGCACGGCTTTCAGCCACCCACGCGCCCGCGCAATCGCCATACACACCGCTGGTCGAGCCATACACCACGCTGCGTGGCGCGCTGCGGCGCATCCACATTCGGCTCAGCGCCACAGTGCGCGGATCGGTGCTGCCCTGCAAGGGTGGGGGGGCCAAGTGCAGCACCCGTGTGGCCCAGCCCGCCAAGCGTTGCAGGCTGGCGGGTGCATCCAAATTGCCCACCACCGGCGTGACGCCTTGGGCACGCAAAGCGGCCACGCGTGCAGGGCTAGAGGTGAGCGCCACCACCTGCACATGGCGCTGCACGCGCACCACGCGCTGGCCCACATCGCCGCAACCGATGATGAGCAAACGCTCGCGTTTGAAGCGAGAAGGCAAAGCGCCAAGGGGGGATTGATTGGAAGGCAAAATACACCCTGTAAAAGTTCAAGGATACCCAAAGATGAGTTTCAACATCACGGTCCAACCCAGCGGCCGCGCATTCACCGCCACTTCTGACGAAACCCTGCTGGCTGCAGGCCTGCGCCAAGGCATTGGCCTGCCCTACGGTTGCAAAGACGGCGCTTGCGGTTCATGCAAATGCAAAAAGATTTCAGGCGACGTGACCCATGGCAACCACCAAGAAAAAGCCTTGAGCGCCGACGAAGCGGCCAACGGCTTTGTGCTCACCTGCTGCGCCACCGCGCACAGTGACGTGGTGCTGGAATCTCGCCAAGTGGTGGAAGAAGGTGCTTTCCCTATTAAGAAAATGCCGGTGCGCGTGGTCTCGCTTGAGAAAGCATCGCACGACGTGATGGTGGTCAAGCTGCAACTGCCTGCCACCGATCCCATGAAATTTCATGCCGGCCAGTACGTCGACTTTTTGTTGCGCGACGGTGACCGCCGCAGCTACTCCATGGCCAACGCGCCGCACACCCTGGTGGAAGGCGCGCCTGCGATTGAGCTGCACATCCGCCATATGCCCGGCGGCAAGTTCACCGACCACGTGTTTGGCGCCATGAAAGAAAAAGAAATCCAGCGCATCGAAGGCCCACAAGGCAGCTTCTTCTTGCGCGAAGACTCGGACAAGCCTTTGGTGTTCTTGGCCTCGGGCACAGGCTTTGCGCCCATCAAAGCCATCTTGGAACACATGCAACATAAGGGCATCACACGCCCTGTGTCGCTGTACTGGGGCGGTCGTCGTCCGGCTGACTTGTACATGCACGAGTGGGTACAAGCGCAAGCTGCAGCCATGCCCAACCTCACCTACATCCCCGTGGTGTCTGACGCGTTGCCTGAAGACAACTGGACGGGCCGCACAGGTTTCGTACACGCTGCCGTATTGCAAGACCACCCAGAACTCAGCGGCCATCAGGTGTACGCCTGCGGTGCGCCCATCGTGGTGGACTCAGCCCGCACGGCCTACACCCAAGCAGGGTTGCCAACCGACGAGTTCTATGCGGACTCATTCACCTCAGCGGCTGACAAGGCCTAAACACGAGAAGACCATGCCAAGCCCTCGCACATCCTCCCCTCGGCGCCAACTGCTGCGTCTCTTGCCTGCTTTGATGGGCGTAGGTGCAGGGCTTTGCCTCTCTAGCGCACACGCACAAAGCTTTCCCAACAAGCCCATGCGTTGGATCGTGGTGGCCCCGGCAGGTTCGTCGCTTGACGTCATTGCACGTGCGATGCAAGACAAGCTCAAAGACAACTTGGGCCAGCCCGTTGTCATTGAAAACAAGCCACAAGCCGGTGGCACTTTGGGCACCAACGAAGTGGCCAAGTCGGCGCCCGATGGCTACACCTGGGTCATGTCGTACAACGGCCCTTTGTCATTTGCGCCTTACCTGTACCCCAAGCTGCCCTACCACCCCGAAAAAGATTTGCAGCCTGTGATGACCACCACATCACAACCGAATGTGATTGCAGCCAACGCCCAACTGCTCGTGAGCAATATGCGTGATGCCATTGCCTTGATGAAAACCTCGCCCGGCAAATACAACTTTGCCTCGGTGGGCAACGGCAGTTCGTCGCACTTGACGATGGAGTACATCAAAGCGGTGACCAACACCTATTCGGTGCACATCCCCTTCAACGGCAGCCCCCCTGCCGTGATGGCCACCATGTCGGGTGAGACACAGTTCATGGCGTCGGTCCCCACCGTGATTGCGCCACAGGTCAAGCAAGGCCGCTTGAAATACTTGGCCGTCACCAGCGCACAGCGCTACCCCCTGCTGCCCGACGTTCCCACCGTGGCCGAAAGCGGTGTGCCGGAACTCAAAGGGTTTGAGGCTTTGGCGTGGAATGGTGTGCTGGTTGCCGCTGGCACACCCAGGGCCATCGTCGACCGCATCAACAGCGCATTGAATGCCGCCTTGCATGATGCGGCCGTAAAAGAACGCCTCAAGGCGGCAGGCCTAGAGCCCGTGGGTGGCACACCCGAACAGTTCGCCAAGTTGATTCATGATGAATCCGTCAAATGGGCCCCCATCATCAAACGCTCCGGCGCACGCATTGATTAAGCCATGACAGAAGAACAATTCGCCAACTTTGGCCTGACCTTCGGCGTGACAGGCTTCATGCTGTACATGCTGTTCATCATTTACCAACTGGCCCGTGAATCGAAAGCGGGCAAGTTCGGCACCTTTGTGCTGTTCTTGGTGTTGGCGTTTGGCATGGTGGGCTTCGTGGCCAAACAGGTGATCATTTATTACATGGAGGGCTAAGCCCTCGCCTGCTGCGCTTATTCGCCGAGATAAGCCTCGCGCACTTTGGGGTTGTGCAGCATTTGGTGTGCATCACCACTCAAGGTGATCAAGCCCGACTCCATCACATAGCCGCGGTCTGCAATTTGCAGCGCACGGCTGGCGTTTTGTTCCACCAACAAAATCGTCACACCTTGGGCGGACACGTCTTGAATGACTTCAAAGATTTTGTCCACCATGATGGGTGACAAGCCCATCGAAGGCTCATCCAACAACAACACATGGGGACGACTCATCAACGCACGCCCCATGGCCAGCATTTGTTGCTCGCCACCTGACAGGGTGCCTGCCAACTGGTCGCGACGCTCTTTGAGGCGGGGGAACGTGGTGAACACGCGCTCAATGTCGTCTGCGATGGCTGCGTTGTCGTTGCGGATGTAAGCCCCCATTTGCAGGTTCTCCACGATCGTCATGCGGGTGAACACGCCACGACCTTCGGGCACCATGGCCAAGCCTTGTTGCACCAAGTCCCAAGGGCCTTGACCGTCGATGGTTTTGCCTGCCAACGCAATGTGACCACCGCCTAAAGGCAACAGGCCCGTGATGGCTTTCATGGTGGTGGTTTTGCCAGCGCCGTTGGAGCCGATGAGCGACACCAACTCGCCCGCACGCACCTCCAGGGTCACACCTTTGACGGCCTGAATGCCGCCATAAGCCACCTTCACATCTTGAACGTTCAACAGCACGGCTGCGTTGTTGTCGTGTGTCATCTCAATGCCCTCCCGTGCCGAGATAGGCTTCAATCACTTGGGGGTCATGCTGCACTTCAGCGGGTGTGCCTTGGGCAATCACCTTGCCATAGTCCAGCACCGTGACGCGATCACACAAGCCCATGACCAACTTCACGTCGTGCTCAATCAACAACACCGTGCGGTGGTCACGGCGAATTTTGTCAATCAACTCGCGCAGCTGCACTTTTTCAGTGGCGTTCATGCCAGCGGCCGGTTCGTCCAGCGCAATGAGTTGCGGGTCCGTGGCCAAAGCACGGGCGATTTCTAAGCGACGTTGATCGCCATAGCTGAGTGTGCGCGCTTTGTAGTCGGCCAAGTTGGCAATGCCCACATAGTCCAGCAGTTCGCGGGCGCGTTGCTCAATCGCCAGCTCTTCGGCTTTGAATTGGGCGGTTCTGAAAATGGCGCCCAACAAACCAGAGCCAGTACGCACATGGCGACCCACCATCACGTTTTCCAAGGCGGTCATTTCGGCAAACAAACGGATGTTTTGAAACGTGCGTGCAATGCCCGCTTGCGCGACCAAATGCACCTCGGCGGGTTCATACGGTTTGCCCGCCAACTCAAAGTGGCCGCTGTCCGGGGTGTACAGCCCGGTGATGACATTGAAGAAGGTGGTTTTGCCAGCCCCATTCGGACCAATCAAGCCATAGACCTGACCGCGTTCAATCTGCATGTGCACATCGGTGAGGGCTTGCAAACCACCAAAACGTTTGGCGATGCCCGAGACATTCAACACGAGGTCGCTCATCGCGCACCTCCTTGTGGGTTGAGTTGTTTGCCGTGTTCAGGAGTGGGCAACAAACCGCGTGGCCGCCAGAGCATGATGGTGACCATGGCCAAGGCAATCAACAGTTGACGCATGATGGCGGCGTCCAATCGGCCATCGGTCATCTCTTGAATTGGTCCTGCCACAAAACGCAGCACCTCGGGCAACGCGGCCAACAGCACGGCCCCCAAAATCACCCCAGGCAAATGGCCCAAACCACCCAGCACCACCATCGCCACAACCATCACCGACTCCATCAGACTGAAGGATTCGGGCGATACAAAACTTTGGAAGGATGCAAACATGGCCCCCGACACGCCACCAAACGAAGCCCCCATGCCAAAGGCCATGAGCTTTAAGTTGCGTGTGTTCAAGCCCATGGCTTTGGCCGCAATTTCGTCTTCACGAATGGCCATCCAAGCACGGCCAATGCGTGAGTATTCGAGTCGATGGCAAATCACCACACTCACCACCACCAGCGTGAGGAACAGGTAGTAATACAGCGTGACCGAGGGCAACTCGATGAAGCCCAAGTCCAAGCGCTTGGACAACGGATAACCCAACACCGACACCGCATCAATTTGTCCCAAACCTCGGGGGCCGTTGGTGATGTTGATGGGGTTGTCCAAGTTATTCAAAAACACGCGAATGATTTCACCAAAGCCCAAGGTGACGATGGCCAAGTAATCCCCGCGCAGCTTCAAAGTAGGTGCGCCGAGCAGCACGCCAAACAAACCGGCCAAGCCTGCGGCCATGGGCAAGACCAACCAAAGACTCAGATGCAAGCCATCGGGAAACATGGCTGCAATCCACGGGAACACCTCTGTCAGATGTGGCGAGGCCAACAACGCAAACAAATAAGCCCCCACAGCAAAGAAGGCAACGTAGCCGAGGTCGAGCAAGCCGGCATAACCCACCACGATGTTCAAGCCCAAAGCCAACAGCACGTACAACAGCGACATGTCGGCAATACGCACCCACGCGTTGCCAAAGTTTTGCAGCACCAGTGGCAACGTCAACAGCACGGCGGCCATCAGCCAACGGTTTGAGAAAAGTTTGTGCGTCATGATGATTAAGCCCTATCTGCCACACGCTCGCCCAACAAGCCCGACGGGCGCAACGTGAGCATGATGATCAACACAATGAACGCCAAGATGTCGGTGTAGTGGCTGCCGAGCACGCCCCCTGTGAGGTCGCCCAAATAGCCCGAGCCAATGGACTCAATCAAGCCCAACAGCAAGCCGCCCACCACCGCCCCTGCCAAATTACCAATGCCGCCAAACACCGCCGCGGTGAACGCCTTGAGGCCCGGCATGAAACCCATCGCATGATGGGCTGTGCCGTAGTTCATGGCCCACATCACGCCCGCAATCGTGGCCAGCACCGCACCAATGATGAAGGTGGCCGAAATCACCACATCGGGCTTCACGCCCATGAGGCTGGCCACACGTGGGTTCTCGGCTGTGGCACGCATGGCGCGCCCCAACTTGGTTCGGTTGACCAACCACGACAACACCGCCAAGGCCACCACCGTCAAGCCCAAAATCATCAGCTGCGTGGGCGTGATGACGGCTTCGCCAATTTCAAATGGCGTGGTCGGCAAGAGGGTGGGAAATGATTTGTAACTGGGCTTCCACACGATCATGGCCAGCGTTTGCAACAAGATGGACATGCCAATGGCGGTGATGAGTGGCGCTAGCTTCGGAGCATTGCGCAGGGGGCGGTAGGCAATTTTTTCAATGGCGTAGTTCAGCGCCGCGGCGGCGAGTGATGCCAACACCATCGAGATCAGCAACAACACCCAACCCGGTGTCTCGGGCATGAGGGGCTGCAAAAATCCAATCACGGACCAGCTGCACAAAGCACCCACCATCAACACCTCGCCGTGCGCGAAGTTGATGAGGTTGATGATGCCGTAGACCATGGTGTAACCCAAAGCCACCAGTGCGTACATGCTGCCGAGCACCAAGCCGT
>Ga0228700_1002188_pt1 | contig 10677 bp, 8 predicted proteins | sample McNCre317_Aug_MG_FD_178019 | JGI IMG/M metagenome (GOLD analysis project Ga0228700, IMG submission 178019) | Freshwater microbial communities from McNutts Creek, Athens, Georgia, United States - 3-17_Aug_MG | ecosystem: Environmental > Aquatic > Freshwater > Creek | place: USA: Georgia...
CAAGCCACCCTTGACTTTGCCGCTGGTCGTGCCAGTGACAAATTCGCCAGATTCCAGAGCTTTTTCCAAGCTCATCCACGATGCCAAACGTTTGGCAGTGTCGCGGCTCAGAATGGTGTCGCCGTAGCCGTTTTCAACGCTACCGATCGCGACGGAGACGAAGTCACCCGCTTGGACTTCGAGCTCGCCCTTGTCGTTTTTGAATTCTTCGATTGGCACATAAGCTTCGGACTTGAGGCCAGCGTTCACGACGACGTGGTTGTGTTCAATACGAACCACTTCAGCGGTGATCACTTCACCTGTGCGCATTTCGGAGCGCTTCAGGGATTCTTCAAACAGGGCGGCAAAAGATTCAGACATTTATTTCCTTTGTCTCATCACGGGACATGGACAGCGCAACTGCTACGCCACATGGGGCCTGTGATAAGCGGTGGTTTTGTGGCGTGAGCCACAGGTTAAGTTTTAGATCCGTTGGGCCAGTGCGCCAATGCAGCGCGAGAGGAGCCAAACGGGCCAGGGGCGCAGCCCTTTCAAAGAACTTTGCAGCTTTTAAAAGGGTTGCTTTGCTTGCCACCACGTCAACACTTGGTCTACCGAAGCTTCGATAGACAACGATGAGTTGTCGAGTTGGACAGCATCTTGTGCCGCTTTCAAAGGTGCCACGCTGCGCGATGAATCGCGTGCGTCGCGGGCCTCTAAATCGGCGCGAAGACTGTCGAGTGTAGTCGAAATTCCCTTTGAAATCAATTGCTTATGACGACGCTCGGCGCGTTGCGCGGCGCTGGCGGTCAAAAACACCTTCAAAGGCGCAGCCGGGAAGATGACGGTGCCCATGTCACGGCCATCGGCCAAAAGGCCGGGCAGGCGCTGGAAACTATGTTGCAACGCCACCAAAGCAGTACGAACGGTAGGTAAAACAGACACTTTAGAAGCATTCATGCCCGCTTGTTCGGTGCGAATGGCGTCGCTCACATCTTCTTGTCCTAGCCACACGGTGTCGCTTTCAAAGCGCACGGGCAGGGCGCGGGCAAGGTCGGCAATGCTCGCTTCGTCGTTGGTTTCCAGCGACAGGCCTGCTTTCAACGCGGCATAGGCAGTCACGCGGTAGAGCGCGCCTGAATCAAGGTAGTGGTAGCCCAAGGCCTGTGCCACACGACTGGCCAAGGTGCCTTTGCCCGAAGCCGTGGGGCCGTCGATGCAAATGACGGGGATGTCTTCGTGCTTGGCATGTGCCACCGAGAACAAGGCCTCGAAGTAATCGGGAAAAGTTTTGGCCACGCACTTGGGGTCTTCAATGCGCACAGGCACTTGGTCGGCATTGAATGCGGCGAGTGAGAAACACATGGCGACGCGGTGGTCGTCATAGGTGTGGATGCTGGCGGCTTGCCACTGTTTGGCGGGGAGCGGGTGAACCGTGATCCAGTCTGGGCCTTCTTCCACGGTCGCGCCCAGCTTGCGGCATTCGGTGGCCATGGCCACGATGCGGTCGGTTTCTTTCACCCGCCAGCTGGCGATGTTGCGCAGCGTGGTGGGGCCGTCGGCGTAGAGCGCCATCACGGCCAGAGTCATGGCTGCATCGGGGATGTGGTTGCAGTCGAGGGTGATGCCTTTGAGGGGCCATGCGCCTCGTTTGATTTCAAGCCAGTTGGGGCCGCTGGTGATCTGGGCGCCCATTTGTGCGGCCGCGTCCATGAAGCGGATGTCGCCTTGGATGGAGTCTGCGCCCACGCCTTGGATGCGGATGCCATCGCCTTCAGCGATGGCGCCTAGAGCAATGAAGTAGCTTGCTGAAGATGCATCGGCTTCGACGTGAATCGTGCCAGGCGACTGATAGCGACAACCTTGTGGAATGGTGAAGCGCTGCCAGCCATCGCGCTTGACCGCAATGCCGTAACGCGCCAACAGGTTGAGCGTGATGTCGATGTAGGGCTTGCTGATGAGCTCGCCCACCACGTCAATCACGATGTCTTGTGTTTTGGCTGCCAAGGGCAAGGCCATCAACAACGCGGTGAGGAACTGGCTGGACACATCGCCACGCACTTGGATGGGGGCATCCAGTTTGAGCGCGGGTTTGCCAATGTGCAGCGGGGGGAAACCGTCGTTGCCCAAGTAGTCAATCGAACAGCCGAGCAAACGCAAGGCATCGACCAAATCGCCAATGGGGCGCTCGTGCATGCGGGGCACGCCTTTGAGGGTGAAGTCACCACCTAACACCGCGAGTGCCGCCGTGAGTGGGCGCATGGCGGTGCCCGCGTTGCCCATGAAAAACTCAATCGCATCGTGGTGTTTGAGTTGCCCGTCCAGGCCTGTGATGGTGACGGTGGTGCCCTGCACGTCGACACCGCAGCCAAGTTGGCGTAGCGCCGCCAACATCACGCGGGTGTCGTCCGAGTCCAACAGGTCGTGGACCACGGTGGTGCCTTGGCACAGCGCCGAGAGCAACAACACGCGGTTGGAAATGCTTTTAGAGCCAGGCAGGGTGACGGTGCCAGAGGCGCCTTGCAGCGCGGGGAGATCGAGGAAGGCGGTGGAGAACATGAAAATTAGTTTTCAGAAGCTTTGTTGCACGCGTTGCCCGCTTGCAGTGTCCAAGCCGAGCGCACATCGCTGGCTTGTTGAATCAGGTGTTGCAAGGCCGTGGCGTCGCCTTGTTTCAAGGCGGTTTCAAACTGGTCCAGTGCCGAGCGAAAGTGCGCGACTTGCGTGAGCACTTCTGCATGGTTGGCGCTGAAGATGTCGCGCCACACCGATGCGTCGCTGGCGGCGATGCGTGAAAAGTCTCTGAACCCGGGCCCTGCCATATCCAAAAACGCGGCCCCCTGTGGCTGCGCCATGAGCGCGTTGATGGCGGCAAATGCCAGCATGTGTGGCAAATGGCTGACGGCGGCAAACGTGGCGTCATGGGCTTCGGGCGTCATGGTGCTCACGTGGCTGCCGACGGCTGTCCACACCTCGTGTGCGGCTTGTAGGCGATGGATGCCTGTTTTGGGCAGCGGCGTGAGGATGGTGCGGCGCTCTTGGTACAGCGTGCTTTCAGCATGTTCGATACCGGCCACTTCTTTGCCCGCAATGGGGTGGGCGGGCACAAAGCAGCTCAAGCGTTCACCCAAGGTGGCTTGTGCCGCGCTAATCACGTCACACTTGGTAGAGCCAACGTCCATCAGCAAGGTGTTGGGCTGCAACACATCGCGCATGGCGGCAAAGCTTGCCTGCATGGCGCCTACGGGGACGGCGAGCAAAACTAGATCTGCGCCTTGGACGGCTTCGGCCACACTGGTGCAGGCTTGGTCGATGACTTGGCGCTCAACCGCGCGTTGGCGAGTTTTGTCGGAGGCGCTGAAGCCGACGATGGTTTCAACGAGACCTGCTTCGCGCAAGGCGAGCGCAAACGAGCCGCCCATCAGGCCACAGCCGATGAGGGCAAGCCGCTGAAACTTCATTCTGAGACGGGGTAAGAACCCAAAACTTTGTAGAACGCGCACAAGCCTTGCAGCTCTTGCAGCGCTGCCGCCACATGGGGCTGGCTGATGTGGCCTGCGATGTCGATGTAGAAGTAGTACTCCCACTGGCCTGATTTGGCAGGGCGCGACTCAAAACGGGTCATGGACACGCCATTGTTTTTGAGCGGAACCAACAAGTCATGGACCGCACCCGGACGGTTGGGCACCGACACCACCAAGCTGGTGCAATCGTTGCCCGAAGCGGGCGGTGTGGCCAAGGTTTGGGGCAGCGCGATGACGGCAAAGCGCGTGCGGTTGTAGGCCTCGTCTTGGATGGCATGGTGCACGATGTGCAAGCCAAATTGGCTGGCCGCACGCTCGCTGGCCAGCGCGGCCCAAGCAGGATTGCTTGCGGCTAAACGGGCGCCTTCGGCGTTGCTCGCCACAGCACGGCGCTCGACATGGGGTAAGTGTTGCGACAACCAACCTTGGCACTGCGCCAAAGCCTGAGGGTGAGCCATGACCACGTCAATGCCAGCATCGGAATTGGTTTGGCGCATCAGGTTGTGACGCACGAGCAAGCTGACCTCACCCACCACATGCACGGGTGAACGCAAGAACAAATCGAGCGAGCGAGCCACCACCCCTTCGGTGGAGTTCTCCATGCCCACCACGCCGTATTGGGCTGTGCCCGCTGCGGTGGCGTGGAAGACTTCGTCGAAGTTGGCACAGTAAATCAGATTGGCTGCACTGCCAAAAAACTCAATCGCTGCTTGTTCGCAAAACGTGCCTTGGGGGCCGAGCACAGCCACGCGTTGCGGCGCTTCGAGTGCCAAACAAGCGGACATGATTTCGCGCCAGATGGAGGCCACGTGTTCGTTCTTGAGTGGGCCAGGGTTGGCTTGGGTGATTTTGTCAATCACTTGCGCCACGCGGTCAGGGCGGAAGAAGGGTGAGCCTTCGGCGCGTTTGATTTCGCCGACTTGTTCGGCCACTTTGGCGCGGTCATTGACCAACTGCAACAGCTGTTTGTCGAGTGCATCGATTTGCACGCGCAAAGCGGCGAGGGCGTCAGACTGAATGGGTTGTTGGCTCATGGTGTTGTTGCTCGATCAGATGCTCAATCAAGCCTGTGTTTTTTCAAACGCCTGCATGTAGCTCACCAGCGCTTGCACGCCTTCGATGGGCATGGCGTTGTAGATGCTGGCGCGCATGCCACCGACCGACTTGTGGCCTTTGAGTTGCAACAGGCCAGCCGCTTTGGCGCCGGTTAAGAAGGCCTCGTTGCGCGACTCGTCGGCCAGGAAGAAGGGCACGTTCATGCGCGAGCGGCAGTCGTGCGCGACTTTGTTGCTGTAGAAGCTGGAGCTGTCCAAGAAGTCATACAGCAGCTTGGCTTTGGCAATGTTGCGCTGTTCCATCGCGGCCACACCGCCTTGGCGTTTGAGCCACTGAAAGGTCAGACCTGCCATGTAGATGCTGTACGTGGGCGGCGTGTTGTACATCGAGCCGTTGTCGGCCACGGTTTTGTAGTTGAACGCGCTGGGGCAAGCCTTGAGTGCGTGGCCCAGCAAGTCCTCGCGCACGATGACCAGCGTCACACCCGCAGGGCCGATGTTCTTTTGTGCACCACCAAAAGCCACGCCGACTCGTGCCCAATCGACGCTGCGCGAGAGCACATGCGAGGAAAAGTCAATCACCAGAGGTGCGTCGCAGCCCAAGGCTTTGAGGTCGGGCAGGGCGTGGAACTCCACGCCGTGGATGGTTTCGTTGGTGCAGATGTGCACGTATTGCGCGTTGCTGCTCAGTTGCCATTGCGCTGCGGCAGGGATAGATGTGAAGTTGCCCTCAGCACCCGTGGCCGCCAAATGTGGCGTGCAGTATTTGCTGGCTTCTTTGTAGGACTTCTCACTCCAGCTGCCTGTGACCACCACATCGACAGTTTCGCCGCGCGAGAGGTTCAAAGGCACGATGGCGTTTTCGGCCAAACCGCCCCCTTGCATGAACAAGATTTTGAAGTTGGCGGGCACAGCCAGCAGCTCGCGCACGTCAGCCTCGGCTTGCTCGTAGATGCTGATGAACTCTTTGCCACGATGGCTCATTTCCATCACGCCCATGCCCGAAGGGCGGCCCTGTGCATCGGGCCAATTGGTCATCTCGGCAGCGGCTTGCTGCAGCACCTCCAGCGGCATGGCCGCTGGACCTGCAGAAAAGTTAAACGGACGCGTCATCTGCGAATCAAGCCTCGTCGCCTGTGGCTTCGCCGTCTTCGGTACCTTCGCTGTCATGTGCGTTGGCATCGTTTTCAACAATGCGTTGCAAGCCTGACAACTTAGCGCCTTCGTCCAAGCCAATCAAGGTCACGCCTTGTGTGGCTCGACCCATTTCGCGAATCTCAGCCACGCGGGTGCGCACCAGAACACCCGTGTCGGTGATGAGCATGATTTCGTCTTCGGCTTGCACCAAGGTGGCAGCTACCACCTTGCCGTTGCGTTCAGATTGCTGGATGGCAATCATGCCTTTGGTGCCACGACCGTGGCGGGTGTATTCGCTGATGTTGGTGCGTTTGCCGTAACCGTTTTCGGTGGCGGTCAACACGCTGGCACGGGCCGCAGTTTCGTCGGCCACGGCATCGGGGTCTTCTTGTTCAGACACCAACATGGCGATCACGCTTTGGCCTTCTTCGATCATCATGCCGCGCACACCGCGGGCACTGCGGCCCAAGGGGCGCACATCGTTTTCGTCAAAACGCACGGCCTTGCCGCCATCGCTGAACAACATCACATCGTGCTTGCCGTCCGTCAGGGCTGCGCCAATTAAGTAATCGCCTTCGTCCAAGTTGACGGCGATGATGCCGCCCTTGCGTGGGTTGTTGAATTCGTCCAGTGACGTCTTCTTAACCGTGCCCATGGAGGTGGCCATGAACACAAACTGGTCTTCAGGGAAGGTGCGTGCTGCGCCGGTGAGGGCCAAGACCACGTTGATTTTTTCGCCTTCTTGCAACGGGAACATGTTGACGATGGGACGACCGCGTGAGCCGCGTGAACCTGCAGGCACTTCCCACACCTTGAGCCAGTACAGGCGGCCACGGTTGGAGAAGCACAGCAAGTAGTCGTGTGTGTTGGCGATGAAGAGTTGGTCCACCCAATCGTCTTCTTTGGTCGCAGTGGCTTGTTTGCCGCGACCGCCGCGTTTTTGTGCGCGGTATTCAGACAAGGGCTGGCTCTTGATGTAGCCGCTGTGGCTGAGCGTGACCACCATGTCGGTGGGGGTGATCAGGTCTTCGGTGCCCAAATCTTGCGCGTTGTGTTCAATCACGCTGCGGCGTGCGCCGACTTTGCTTTGGCCGAATTCGTTTTTCACCACGGTCAGCTCGTCACCGATGATGGTGGACACGCGCTCTGGCTTGGCCAAGATGTCGAGCAAGTCGTCGATCTCGGCCATCACGTCTTTGTATTCGTTGACGATCTTGTCTTGTTCCAGCCCTGTCAAGCGTTGCAGACGCATTTGCAAAATTTCTTGGGCTTGGGTGTCGCTCAAGCGGTACAGGCCGTTGCTGCCCATGCCGAATTCTTTTTCCAACCCATCGGGACGGTAGTCGTCGGCATTGATCACGCCGCCATCGGCGCGGCTGCGTGTGAGCATTTCGCGCACCAGTTGGCTGTCCCATGACTTGGTCATCAACTCGGCCTTGGCCACGGGGGGCGTTGGCGCATTGCGAATGATGCGGATGAACTCGTCGATGTTGGCCAAAGCCACCGCCAAACCTTCCAGCACATGGCCGCGTTCGCGGGCTTTGCGCAGGGTGAAGATGGTGCGGCGTGTGACCACTTCGCGGCGGTGACCCAAGAACACAGCAATCAAATCACGCAAATTGCACAACTTGGGCTGGCCATCAATCAAGGCCACCATGTTGATACCAAATGTGTCTTGCAGCTGGGTTTGTTTGTACAGGTTGTTCAGCACCACCTCAGGCACGGCACCGCGCTTGAGTTCAATCACCAAACGCATGCCCGACTTGTCGGATTCGTCTTGGATGTGGCTGATGTCTTCGATTTTTTTCTCGTGAACCAACTCGGCCATGCGTTCTTGCAAGGTCTTCTTGTTCACTTGGTAGGGCAACTCGTCCACGATGATGGATTGGCGCTGGCCTTTGTCGATGTCTTCAAAGTGGCACTTGGCACGCATGACCACGCGGCCACGGCCCGTGCGGTAGCCATCTTTGACGCCGCTGATGCCGTAAATAATGCCAGCGGTTGGGAAGTCTGGCGCTGGGATGATTTCCATCAACTCGTCAATGGTCGCCTCGGGGTGACGCAACATATGCAAACACGCGTCCACCACTTCGTTCAAGTTGTGCGGGGGAATGTTGGTGGCCATGCCCACGGCGATGCCGGAGGAGCCGTTGACCAACAAGTTAGGAATGCGGCTTGGCAAAACCAATGGTTCTTTTTCAGAGCCGTCATAGTTAGGGCCGAAATCGACGGTTTCTTTGTCGATGTCGCTCAACATTTCGTGAGCGATTTTGGACAGGCGAATTTCCGTGTAACGCATGGCCGCAGCGTTGTCACCGTCGACCGAGCCGAAGTTTCCTTGGCCATCTACCAACATGTGGCGCAACGAGAAGTCTTGGGCCATGCGCACGATGGTGTCGTACACCGCGCTGTCGCCGTGCGGATGGTATTTACCAATCACATCACCCACGATACGGGCTGACTTCTTATAAGGACGGTTCCAGTCGTTGTTGAGCTCGTGCATCGCGAACAAGACGCGGCGGTGCACGGGCTTTAAACCGTCACGCGCATCGGGGAGGGCGCGGCCCACAATCACGCTCATGGCGTAATCTAGGTAGCTGCGGCGCATCTCCTCTTCTAGGCTGATGGGCAAGGTTTCTTTGGCGAACTGTGTCATGAAAGAGGCCGTAAAGCAGGAAACCGAACATTTTAGGCTGATATGTGCTTCATCTTTTTGTGGTTGACTTGCAACATGCAACCCCTTAATTCGTTAAGCCTTGTTGTAAGAAGAATTGGTTTCTTTTGGTTATGGCACAATATTTCCAAGCGTCTAGGTGAGAGCACCTTGAATGCCTGAATTCGCAGAGTGGTCTGCGGCTTATAAATCCCTCAGAGGTGAATCATGAAAAACTTGAAGAACTTGGCAGCTTTTGTTGCTACCGCTGCTTTGGCAACCGCTGCTATGGCTCAGAACATTGACAACTGGCGCAGCGCTTCTGGCGATGTGTGGAAAAACGCTTCTGGCGATTGCTGGCGCGATGCCAACTGGACACCCGCTACGGCTGCTCCAGGCTGCGGCGCTGCTGTTGCTGCTGCCCCTAAAGCTGCTGCTCCTGTGGCTGCTGCTTCTAAAGTGACTTACGCTGCTGACGCATTCTTTGACTTCGACAAATCAGTGGTCAAGCCAGCTGGTAAAGCTAAGTTGGATGACTTGGTTGCCAAAGTTAAAGGCATCAATTTGGAAGTCATCATTGCTGTGGGTCACACTGACTCCATCGGTTCTGACGCTTACAACCAAAAATTGTCAGTGCGTCGCGCTGAGGCTGTGAAGGCTTACTTGGTGTCTAAAGGCATCGAGAAAAACCGCATCTACACAGAAGGCAAAGGCGAGAAGCAACCTGTGGCTAGCAACAAGACCAAAGAAGGTCGCGCTAAGAACCGCCGCGTTGAGATCGAAGTTGTCGGCACACGTGCTAACTGATCTTCTTTGATCTAAACGCAAACCCCGCCTTGGCGGGGTTTCTTTTTGCTTGAACGACAATACAAGCCATGCAAAACACCGTCACTCATCCCAATGTTGATCAGGCCGAGTTGGCCAAATTCTCTGACCTTGCCCATCGCTGGTGGGACCCCGAGAGCGAATTTCGTCCGTTGCACCAAATCAATCCGCTGCGTTTGGAGTGGATCAATAGCATTGCGCCACTGCAAGGTCAAAAAGTGCTTGATGTGGGGTGCGGTGGTGGCATCTTGACCGATGCCATGGCACGCTCCGGGGCTCATGCCTTGGGTATTGACTTGGCGACCAAATCGCTCAAAGTGGCGCAGCTGCATGCTTTGGAAGCGCAAACACCTCATGTGCAATACCGAGAAGTGGCTGTGGAAGCCTTGGCCGCAGAGCAACCCGCCAGTTTTGATGTGGTGACTTGTATGGAAATGCTTGAGCATGTACCTGACCCATCGTCTATCGTGAGGGCCTGCGCGCAGTTGGTGAAGCCTGGTGGCCATGTGTTTTTCTCCACGCTCAACCGCAACGCAAAATCGTTTTTGTTTGCCATTGTCGGGGCAGAGTACGTGTTGAACATGTTGCCTCGCGGTACGCACGAATATGCCAAGTTCATCCGCCCCAGCGAGCTAGCGCGAGATTGCCGTGAAGCAGGGCTTGAGTGGCAACACACCCGTGGCATGGAATACAACCCACTGACTCGTCGCTACTGGTTGAGTGCTGACACCAGCGTCAATTACATGGTTGCTACGCAAAGGCCACTGTGATGCTAAAAAATATCCGAGCCGTGCTGTTTGATTTGGACGGCACCTTGATTGACAGCGCACCAGATCTCGGCGCTGCTGCCGACAAAATGCGCACCGACCGTGGTATGCCCTCACTGCCCTATGAGTTGTATCGACCTCTGGCAGGTGCAGGCGCGCGCGGCATGCTGAAGGTGGCGTTTGACATGACACCTGAGCATCAAGATTTCATGGCCATGCGCGAAGAGTTTTTTGCCAACTATGAAGCAGCCATGACCGTGCGCACCTATGTGTTTGACGGTGTGGACGATTTGATCGAACACATTCAGTTGCGTCAAATGCCGTGGGGCGTGGTGACCAACAAAATGGCGCGCTTTACCGACCCCCTCACGGCAGCCATGCCTTTGTTTGCCAGCGCCCGTGCGATTGTGAGTGGCGATACCACGCCGCATCCCAAGCCGCATCCCGAGCCCTTGTTTGAGGCAGCACGTCGCTTGGAGCTTCCGCCTGAAGTTTGCTTGTATGTGGGCGATGACGAACGTGACATCGCTGCGGGTCGTGCCGCAGGTATGCCGACTGTGGCTGCTACCTACGGATATTTGGGTGAAAAGACCGATGTCAGCTCTTGGGGCGCAGATTTACACATAGATTCTCCAAATAAGCTCTTGCAATTGCTGGCAGAGGCCTAAAATAGAAGACTTGGGGCTGCACTGGTTTCGACATGGGTTCGGACGCGTGGCAGGGCATGTCGAGGTTCT
>Ga0228700_1002191_pt1 | contig 10663 bp, 9 predicted proteins | sample McNCre317_Aug_MG_FD_178019 | JGI IMG/M metagenome (GOLD analysis project Ga0228700, IMG submission 178019) | Freshwater microbial communities from McNutts Creek, Athens, Georgia, United States - 3-17_Aug_MG | ecosystem: Environmental > Aquatic > Freshwater > Creek | place: USA: Georgia...
AGAGATTGGCCAAGAAGAGAAGACCATTGGCGGCGGTATTGTCCCTCTTCCCCAAGAGATGAAGGGTAACCCAGATATTATTGAGAAAAGCTCCGAAACCATTCCGATGAGCAAAGAGCATAAGTTTATGAAGCGCTTTCAAGAAGAAGGAAAGAAGCATATCTCTCCAGACTTCTCTGTAGATGTTCCTGTGGATTACACAGATGAAGCAACCGGAGAGCACGAAAAGTACACTCTTGGAATGAAATCTAAGAAGCCGCTTTCTGAAATGCAGAAGATGAAGGCTGCTGGTATTGATGCCTCCCTTGGTCGCACTGGTGGAAAGATCAAGATGGGTGATTCCAAGTCCAACAAGGTAATGCTCGAAGAAGACGACGACTAAACCGTGGCCCTTCGCAAATATCGTGAAATAGCAATTGAACCCCCTGAATCGGCGCTAGATGCGCCTTTTCCTGTTATTGAGGGGATGCGAGCTTGGAAGAACGAAAAGAACGAGTTCGTTGTTGTTGCTTGTCACTATACAGCCGATCCCGAGAAGCGAAATGATGAGTGGTATACGAAAGCCACTTCCGGTTTGCGTGACGATCAGGTAGAGAGAGAATATGAAATCAACTTTGAATCCAAAGCGGGAACCAAGGCGTTCCCCTTCTTGGAACACAACGAAGGCATATATCGAAAGGACCCGCCGCACCCAATACCTTCCCACTGGAAGATCATTGTTAGCGTGGATTACGGCGCACGGAACCCTACCGCCATATATTGGCATGCTGTGGACGAGCACAGACGATTTTGGACCTTTGACGAATTCTACAAACCAGTTAGAGATATTAAAGGTGGATACGTTGGACTCGCCGAATATCTCTTAAAGCATCCTTATTATCCAAGGGCTAAGTTCATTACTGCTGACCCTTCGATGTTTAACAAGAGTCAGAACATTCTTGTATCTAAAGAGAATAACCAGAAGTCTTATGGAACCTTGATGAGCGTTGTGGATTTGCTTGAGAAGGAAGGAATCTATAAGTTTCAGAGGGCCAATAATGATCGTATAGCTGGACTTTCCCGAATGAACTCCATGTTCAATTTTAGGGGAGAAGGGTCAAAAGCTAAGCCATTTGTCTTTATTGGAAAGAAGTGTCAGAAGCTTTGGTGGGAACTTAACAACCTGGTCTATAAGTTAGATGACAGTGAAACGAAAAACCCAGAAGAAGATATAGTTAAGCGAAATGATCATGCATACGATAGTTTACGCTATGCATTAATGTCTGAGAATATGCCCGCAGAAGTGATTCATGATGAACGGGCTGGGTTTGCTACGTTAAAAGCAGTTGAAGATGAGATGGAAGAAGATTACGCTAAAAAGAACACGCCGGACGTGTTTTCATGCAAATTTAACGAATTAGATGGCGAATCTGAGTGGGACATGAGGGATTATGGCTGAAATTGACCAAAAATTAATGGAAATTGCCTCAAAAGAGTCGAAAATGTCTCTCGATGAGCTAAAAAAGAACAAAACTGCTGTAGATGCAGAAAAGAAGAAGCCAAAGCCAATTCCCATAGCCAATGCCTCAAAATGGCTAGATAAGATCAAGAGATCCGAGAAAGTTCGTAAGCCATTTAAAGAAGACGCAGAGCGATACATGCGTTATTACCAGGGCGATTACTCGTTGCGCATGAATAAGAAGCGTAACTTTGAGAAGATGGCTGTTAACTTCATTTATTCGCATATTGAGATTATTACCCCCGCTATTTTCTCTGGATTTCCATTTATTAGAATCAGACCAAAGCCAAAAGCCAATGAATCGCTGGCTGAAGCTGAGCCACGCGCTCGGAACATGGAGCTAGTGATAAACTATTGGTTTAAGGAATTGGCTGTAGACGATGAACTTCGCGACGCTTTTCTTGATTCCTTCTTTGGTCATACTTGCGTAGAGCTTGGATGGGAAACGGAAGTAGAAGAGAGAGAAGAGCAGTTTACAAGAGAAGACGGAGAGATGGGAACGAAGACCACTACCGTTGTTATTAAAGACCGTCCTTTTATTACTAGAAGAGATCCATGGACCGTTTACTTTGATCCAGATGCTAGACGCCGCAAGGATTCTCGCTGGATTGGTATTGATGATGTGATGGCTTATAATGATTTCTTGGCTTCTCCTAAATTTACAGAGAAAGCAAAGCAGAAGGTTAAGCCACAGACATATCCGGTTGATATGGAGGAGAAAGAGTATGGGTCTAGGGACTCAGAGACTCGCTCTGAAAAAGAGTGGGTTAAGGTAACTCATATCTGGGATAAGGACACTCGAAGAATCTTTTCTGTAACTCAAGGGTATAAAGGATTCTTGAACTCTGATGATGACCAGGGTGAGCCTTGGCCATACGAGATTGATTACAAGTCCGATCCATTTCCATTCTCTATTTTAGATGCGAAACGTGACCGCATGACTCCTTATACTTGGAGCGAGTTTAGAGCGTATGAAGCGCAGATGATTGAGATGAATAGAATCCGTTCGGCGATTCAGATTCACACTCGCAGAACTCTTCCTAAATATATTTATACAGAGGCGTTTGGTGATAGACACCAGGCCGCCAAGGTTGTTAATGCTCGCTCTGATGAAGCTATCAAGGTTAATAACCTGGACGCCTTTAGGCCGCTTGAAGATGCTAAGATTCCTGCTGACCTTTACCAGTTTAATACAATGTCCAAAGAGGACATGCTAAACGTATCTGGTTTATTCGAGTATCAGAATCAGAGTATTGCAGATACAGCCACGGAAGCCTCTCTCATTGAGGGTCGCTCTCAGGTTCGTAAGTCTGCTAGATCTCACCACTGGGAACAGTATGTTGTAGAGATTGCTGGTAAGCTGGGTCAGCTTTGTCAGCAGAACATGAGCCAGGATATTGCCGTTCAGATTGCTGGTCCTAACGGAACTGAGTGGCTCAATGTTTCTAAGGAAGAGATTCAGGGTGAGTTCTATTTTGATATAGAGCCTGGAATCATGGAGTATAAGAATGAAGCGCTCCGCAAGCAGCAGCTACTTAAGTTTGCTGAGATTACGAATGGCGATCCTAATGTTAATCGTCGTAATTTGGTTGGTAAGATTGCCAAGGAACTCGACATGGTTCCAGAAGATGTAATGGTTGCGCAGGATCAGATTCCTCCTCCTCCTCCGCCAGAGCCAACGATCAGCTTTAAAGATATAGATGTAGAGCAGATCACAGATCCAGTTGTGATGAACGCTCTTGTGCTGGCTGCTTGTAAGCAAGCTGGCGTAGATTTGCCGCCTCAAGTGATGGCGCATCTTGGTCAGGTTCCTGCTCCCCAGGGGCCTAATCCTGGTGCGCTGGAGGGGCCTGTTGGTCCCGCTCCAAGCATGAATATGAGTGGTAAAAATATCGCGGATAATGGATTGAATCCGAATGGAAATCCTGGCCTACCTCCCGTTGAAGGAAATATGCAGGAGTTGGCCTCTACTAGTGGAATGGTATGAAGAGACTATGCGTAAACTTTAGTTGTCCGAGTGTTCCCAAGTGTCAATATGTTGACCATGAGAATCTTGGGCACACCATGGAACCAGGTAAAACAGCGCTGTTTATAAAGATCAAGTGCTCTGTATGTGGGCATGAGTCTAATGAGGTTGTTCCTAGAGTTTCTAAGAAGAAGGAAGTTGGCCCAAGATACCATGAGGGCCTTGGTCGTCACTTCGATGATTCTGACCATGAACGTAAATGGGCAAAGGCCAACGGTTACGAAGCCGTTTAAAAATAGTAAACACTGTTAAATTTTCTTTACATAAAATCCTTGTCAGAGATAGGCTTCTCATTGCACAATTAACTTATTAGCGCGTCATAGATGGTTTGAAGCCCTGTGCTGTGCTGATGCTCAACGGTGTTAGATGCTTAAAAAGCCTACCCGCTGGAAAGGACAAGCAATGCGACCTGACGTATCGAATGTTACCGAAGATGATGTAAAAGCCATGTTTAACGATGATGGCGAGTTGACGGAGCCAAGTGTTGATGAAGAGTCCACTGAAGAGCCGGAAACAGAGGAACAAGAGGAAACGCAGGACGAAGAGACAGAAGAAGAAGTAGAGGCAAGTTCTGAGGACGAAATCGACTGGGATAAGGTTGATAAGCGTTACAAGGAGCACTTTGAGAAGGTTAAGGCCGATGCTGAAAAATGGCAGCGTGACCATAGCAAGCTCCAGAGTAAATTTACAAAAACTTCGCAGTCTCAAAAAGAAGAACTTAAGGCCCTGGAAGACTATCGCCGTAAAGCGAATGAACTTTCTCAGTGGGAAACTCTTCTTGAGCGTAATCCGAAACTAGCGCAGGTAGTGAGTCAAGAGATTGAAAGAATCAACAACCCATACCAAGCGGAAGAGGTTCCAGATTACCTAAAAAATGACCCGATGTTTCAACACATCCAAAAGAGTGTGGCTCCTACGATCAACGCTCTTCAGCAAAAGATTCAATATCTTGAGCAGAAGACACAAAAGTTAGATCAGTGGGAATCGCAGCAGATAGAGGCAAAGAATCGCCAATATCTTGACTCTCAGTTGGATGCGGCAAAAGAACAGGTGAAATCTATCTTTGGAAGCGATGCAACCGAAGAGCAGGTGACAGCAGTTCTTGAGTATATGGTTGAGAACAAGTTCTATAGCAATGGTAAAGCCGCTGCTTTAGCTGTGTTCGGAGATCAATATGAGAAAGCCGCTAGAAGCAGATACGAGAACGAGATGAAAGAGAAGGCGAAGAAATTCCCTGCTCGGACAAAGACCGTTAACTCGAATAGGGTTGGAAGCTCAAGAGATGCGACTACGCCAGAGGAAGCCATAGCAATGGCACTAGCCGAACAGGGGATGTAACAACCCGTCCTAGAAATAGGACATTCGTTTGGAGAGTAGAAAATGGCACTTAGCTACAATTCGCTATTAGCGTCAACAATCAAGTATTACAAAAAAGGTTTTGTAAACAACATTATCAAGGACTTTATCCTTCTCGCCGCTCTAGGTGATAAAGATTTGGCTCCTAACGTGTTCAAAATGCGTACCCCTGAAGGTGACTTCGCGGAAGGTATTAAGCTCGTAGATGGTGGAGAGAAAATCTTCTGCCCTCTAATGTATGCTAAAAACTTAACCGTTGCTGGTTACTCTGGCTACGATACCTTGGACATTAACCCATCTGATCCATTTACAGCAGCCGAGTACGATTGGCGTTCAATCGCTGGTTCTGTGAACATGGACAATGAGCGCTTGGATAAAAACGCTGGTGATGCCCAGAAGTTATTCGACCTCATGAAGGGCATGATGGACAACCTTAAGGTGTCTATGCAGGAAACGATCAACGATATGTTGCTCTCTCCTAAAGCCGCTGGAACCAAAGAGCCACTTGGCTTGATGGATATCATCAAGGACGATCCTACCACTAACCCAGCTTCGGGTTCTCTAGGTGGAATCGATGCTTCTGTTTATACTTGGTGGAGAAACCAGACAAAGGATTTCGCAAGCGGAACCTTTGGAACAGATCAAACTGGAGCAGGTAACATCGCTCTTCGTCAATTGATCCGTAACTGTACTTTCGGAACTGATAAGCCAAACCTTCTCTTGGGCGGTGAATACGCTTTCGAGAAAGTGGAAAACTCCATGGTAAACCAGATCCGTTATATGGGCGACAAAGAGAAGTTGATTGCTCGCGCAGGTTTCGAAGTTCTCATGTTCAAAGGAATCCCCTTTGTTATGGAAAAGAGAATCAGCGCAATCCGTTCTGACAACAGCTTAACGGGTGATGCTATCTACGCTATCAACACCAAGTACTTGAAGCTCTGGGGCTTTAAGCACCGATGGTTTGAGCCTTCCACTGTAAAAGAGCCAGTGAACCAGGACACGAACGTACAACACATCATCACGCGCTGTCAGTTTGTAACTGATAACCGTCGTGCGCACGGTGTTATGTTCGCAATTCCTACAACCTAATTGAGATGGGGGCTTTACGGCCCCCGTTTTTAAGGCAAGAATAAATAAACTTTAAACGGAGAATTAACATGAAAAAGTATTTAGTGATTTTGATGGCGCTATTTGTTTCGGCAAACGCGCTTGCTTATGTGTCTTCAGAGGGTAACGATCCCAACCTTGGTAACTATGATGCGGAATATAAGTCTGCTGTAAAGAGTGAAACCGCTCTTTATTCGGATGCTATTTCTAAGGGTCATGGTCTTTACTACGATCTAAACAGCTACACTGGCTTGTACAAGGTATCCCGCTACAGCACTGCTACGGCAAACGCTGCTGCTGGTGTTTTGTTCCATGCTTGTATCGCTGGTCGCGGTGTTGCAACTGGTGACACTGCTGCTTTCCCATGCGTTGTTCGCGGATACGTGGACTATGCTAGATATGACGCTACCAGCCCAATCGCTGTTGGTGGATACCTCTGTATCGGAACTGCTGCTTCTGTGAAGGGCGTTCTTATCGGATGTGCTGCTAACGTAACCAGCGGTATCGTTTCTTTGGAAGCTAAGTCAAGTGGTTCTGGATCTGATCTGAAAGTTAAGTTAAACATTCAGTAATGAACAACAAACTACTGTCTATGCTATTGGCGGGGGGAATGTTCTTCCTCCTGCCTTTTTTTTGTAACCCTTATGCTGCCTCGCCGGAGCTTCAGCTTGAGCCGCCCAAGCTGGTAGCCATCTTCCTCCTTGGGTCAGTACTCTTCGGGTATTACCTGTCTAGGCGGATTCACTGGTTGCTCTCTCTTGTTCTTATTGTCTTTACCTTTAATGTGGTTATTTCTGGGTATGGGCCAATGCAGATGTATGGCTGGGTATACTTTATTTCAGCTATTCTTATTTCTCTTTGGTTTGTAGAATTAAATGAGTGGCAGAAGGCGATTATCTTTAAGGCTATTGTTTTCTCTGGGGTTGTGAGTGGTGCGTACGCGATTACACAGATGCTTGGAAGAGATCCGATTTTTACCTATGCGCCTGGGATTGATTCTACGTTGCCGATTGCGTTCATGGGGCAGACGACTAAATATGGCGCTTTTATGGCTGTTTGTTTTGGAATTGCGCTTGCATACGATTATGCGCTTCTTGCATTATTTATTGGCGTAATGGGTTTGCTGTCCGGTTCTAGTATGACGTTTGCAGCCATATTGGCTGTGTTTATTGTTCGGTCGAGAAGGTGGAATTACGGATTACTTATCTCTAATTATACTACTGGTTTGTGTGGTGGCGCTTTACTACTTGGAGCGCTGATTAGACCTGATGCCAATATCTATTTCTCACACGGAAGAGTGGAGATATGGAAAGCAACATTAAAGGCTTGGTGGAATGGGCAGAGAGCTTTTGGTTATGGGCCTGGGAGCTTTGAGGTTTTGTTTGCTCCTAACTTTCAGCCAGCATCGACTCAAGGGATGGGAATCTTTACGAGAGCGCACTCGGATTATGTTCAGGCTGTGTTTGAGTTTGGTGTTCCAGCTATTGTGGTTATGATTCTTGGGGCGATTACTTTATTTTCTTATTATCGAAAGAACCTGCATCGACCTATTCTTAAAGTGAAGAAGAGTCAGGTAGCTGCTGAGTGTGCGTTCGTGGCTATTTCTGTGAACGCTTTAGCTAACTTTCCATGGCAGTTAGGCCCTATATATCTTATAGGAATCATGTCCCTTAGCATTTTGCTGAAGTCTTTAAAAGAAGATGGTACTATTCTAGGATAAGCTGGGGGTTTTTATGGCCGCAACTGATCTTTTTACATTATCTGACTTGGCTCTTCAGGTTGGAAATAACCTTGGCGCAGTTGACGATTTATCTTTAGAAAAATGTAAGAAATATATAAACAGAGCACTTGTTAGATTTTCAGAGCTTGGTTCTTGGTCCTGGCAGTATCAGTATGGAGCCACTCTTTCAACCGTTGCGGCACAGGAAGAGTATTCGATTACTAGCGTTTTAAAACTAAACTCTGTTTATACCTCTGGACCAACACAGAGAACATTGAAGCTTATCGAAGATCGTGCTTTTAGAGCCATGTATCCAAACAACACATCGAGTGGAACTCCGTACTACTGGAGAAGAATGGGTGCTAGCACTTCTACTGCCAATACGATTAAGATTGGCTTATATCCAATTCCAGATGGCACATACACGATTAAGTATGATTATGTGAAGCCCATTACCCTTTTAACTTCTGATACGGATGATATTCGGCTGGTAACTGGTATGCCGATGAACCTGGTTGATTTGGTCATTGAGATGGCAACGGCTGTTGGCTGGAAAGAGATTGATGACAAGGATTCCTCGGCACAAATGAAAGAGTGCTTGTCTCGTCTTGCTGCGGCTTATGGTGACGATCAATCTGAGATAGATGAGAGATTGATTATGTCTCCAATGGAAAGTGATGATTGGAACAGGTTCTATGACCCAGTGCTTCCAAGTAACTTTAATGGCTACTAAGCATCTTTCCTATTGGAATGTTTTCTGAAATGTTCCCATTTTTTCTCCATCTTTCGTAGTGTGCCGAACACATTCCCCTGCTAAGCCTTGTTATTCTTCCACATATAGAACATGGATTTTTTCTTGATGGCTTTGCTCTGTCTTGTTTTAATCTATGTCTATTGCAAAGATCTTTTCTTGACGAACCTGGAATATATTCTTTTCCACATATCCTACACGGAAGTCTTTCCCCAATGTGTTGGGACATGTGGCATTTTTTGCATAAAGTTCTTATGTTTTCTGGTGAGTTGTCTCTCCAGTTTTCATTGATATGATGAATTTCTAATGTTTTATTTGTTCCACAATCTTGGCAGCTTGAAAGAAGCATCTTTCTTCTGGCCTTTTGACAAAGGCTTTTTCTTAGCTTTTTTTCTTCTTCTGTCATCGCCATTGCGGTCTTCTATATGAGAGCTTACAATAAGTCAATGAGCTTTAAAAAGAGACTAAAATAATGGGAATTAACGAAAGAGTAGCAGCAAGAGTTGCAACCTTCAAGGGACAGAAGAGTGGTCAGAGCTTAGAGTCTACCACTATTGAAGATTCTTCTAGCACGGTTAACATGTGCCTTAAAGAAGGCCAGATGGAGAGGATCAACGGCGGAACTATCTACGCTGAGATTCTTGGATCTGAGAGCGGTGGGATTACAAGTCTTGCTAGATTTAAGAATCTAACTATTGCTCAGAGAAACTTCTCTATTGCTGCCGAAGATTCAGAAGGATCTGCTACTTTTACTACACTGACTAGTGCTCTAACGTCTAATAACCGGATGCAGTATGCGAATTGGCGAGACAGAGCGTTCATGGTTAATGGAAGAGACGCCAAGTTTTTACTAAATAGAGCAGATAATTCATTGGATTCAAGCAGAGAGTTTGGTGATTTTGGAATGGACCCACCAAATCTTCCGGCAGTAAACCTTGATGGTGGAGGAGATGGATTTTCTCTTGATTCGTATCCTGGTCTTCCAGTATTGGCAATAAACACTTCCGCAGGTGGAAATATTGCTACTGGATCATACTACTATTACATGACGTTTTGGGATGAAAACACAAACTCTGAGTCTGCTGGTTGGGGATCTCTTGTAAATGAAAATGGTATAAATGAACTATTTTCTGGAGATCCTTTATATAATATTTATAGTTTTGGTCCAAAGGGTGTTTTTGTTTCTGTTTCTGGTGGACCAAAAAAAGTTAGCTTCGATAAGACAACACTTATTCCATATTTACAGTCTCAAAAATTAAGATATCCAAGGATAACACATTTTACTATTTATAGGGCGGTATTTACGCCACTAACGGCTTATGCGCCGGGGTCAGTTGGAAGTAAATTCCAGGTTTTAAATTTAAACGGTGGCTCACAGGATAAAAGAACAATTATAGATATAGATGAGTTTATCTCTAATAATTTAGACTTTGTTGATAAAACAGCAACCGCTGATCTTCCAGTAACAACAATTCCAGAAAATAATTATTTTGCTCCAACAACCGCAAGATTTAAAAGAGCATATGATTATTTTACCAATCCAATACTTGCGTTTCCGTATATATCCACACCATTCGACTCATCAAAAAACGTAGGATTTAGACACATAAAAATTTTTAGAGATCAATTATTTGGCGTTGGATCAAGATCTAACGGTCTAAATTTTAATTCTCTTGCAACAGCAACATTTGAGCAGTTAACGGCAACAGTAAATAATTTCTCCGACATTCTTCACGGCTCAGAAGTTTATCAGCCGGATTATTTTCCTTATATCTGGGAGGTTGGGCGTGGTGATGGACAGACTACGGTGGGTCTTGGTGTATTGGGCGATACTGCTCTTCTTGTGTTTAAAAATAAGTCTACATATTATCTTACTGGTTCTTCACCCGATAACTTTACTCTTCGGATCATGGACACGCAGAAGGGCTGCATCAATGAAGGAACGATCCAAGAAACTCCTAACGGAGTAATTTGTTTAGATCGCGCAGGGTTTGTGCTGTTCAATAAGATTGGACAGGGCGAAAAGATTTCCAAAGACATTCAAGACATTATCGACAATATTCAAACGCAATATGCAAACACGTTTTACTCTTGGTACGATCCTGAGCAGATGCGCTACTACTGCGCTCTTGTTGTTGGCACTGGTGCCACTACTCCTAATCTTACTGTGTGTCTCGATTTGGATTCGGGTGGCTGGACCACAAT
>Ga0228700_1002192_pt1 | contig 10661 bp, 9 predicted proteins | sample McNCre317_Aug_MG_FD_178019 | JGI IMG/M metagenome (GOLD analysis project Ga0228700, IMG submission 178019) | Freshwater microbial communities from McNutts Creek, Athens, Georgia, United States - 3-17_Aug_MG | ecosystem: Environmental > Aquatic > Freshwater > Creek | place: USA: Georgia...
ACCGATGCGGTCTTGCGTGATCGGGAAGATTTGTTGGTCTTCCTTGTAAGTCGTTTTGAATTGACCGTTTTCTCTGTAAAACATGTTTCTTTTCCTTACACGCGGTCGATGATCTTCTCGCCGAACAGGCCTTGTGGACGAACCAGTAAGAAGCCCAAGGCCAAGACGTATGCAAACCAAATCTCAATGCCGCCGCCCACGTAAGGGCCGAGGAACACTTCAGACAACTTCTCGCCCACGCCAATGATGAGGCCGCCAATGATGGCGCCAGGCACAGAGGTGAGACCGCCCAAAATAACCACAGGCAAGGCACGCAAAGCCACGGTGGACAGCGAGAACTGCACACCCAACTTGGAACCCCAAATCATGCCGGCCACCAAGGCCACCACACCGGCCACGCACCACACGATGACCCAGATGCGGTTGAGTGGAATGCCAATCGATTGCGCCGCTTGGTGGTCATCCGCCACCGCACGCAGGGCGCGACCCGTGGTGGTTTTTTGGAAGAACACACTGAGCAACGCCACCAAAGCCGCAGCGATGACCGCCGCAACCAAGTCTTCTTGGTTGATCATGATGCCGCCATCAAAGGTCGACTCCATGAGCATCAAAGGCTCTTTGGGCATGCCCACATCGATCTTGTAAATGTCGCTGCCGAAGATGGATTGACCCAAACCATCGAGGAAGTAGGTGATGCCCAACGTCGCCATCAACAAAGTGGTGCCTTCTTGGTTGACCAAGTGACGCAGCACCAAGAACTCAATCACCCAAGCCACCACAAACATCACGGCAGCTGCGCCAGCAAAAGCGAGCAAGTTGACGAGAAAAAAGTTGTCGATGCCTGTGAGCGCTGGAATCCATTCGCCCAAACGGGCCATGGCCAACGCCGCAAACAACACCATCGCACCTTGCGCGAAGTTAAACACGCCCGAAGCTTTGTAGATCAGCACGAAGCCCAAGGCCACGAGCGAATACAACATGCCGGCCATCAGGCCGCCGAAAAGGGTTTCAAGAAAAAATGCCATGTTCTTGTCCTCAGTGTGAAGTGCCGAGGTAAGCGCTGATCACTTCCTCGTTGTTGCGCACCTCATCGGGGGTGCCGTCGCCGATCTTTTTGCCGTAGTCGAGCACGACCACGCGATCAGAAATGTCCATCACCACACCCATGTCGTGTTCGATCAACACGATGGTGGTGCCGAACTCGTCGTTCACATCCAAGATGAAGCGGCACATGTCCTGCTTCTCTTCGACGTTCATACCGGCCATGGGCTCGTCGAGCAACAACACCTGAGGCTCCAGCGCCAGGGCGCGGCCTAAGTCCACACGTTTTTGCAATCCGTAGGGCAACTGACCCACAGGTGTTTTGCGGAAGGCTTGAATTTCCAAAAAGTCGATGATGCGTTCGACTTTTTCGCGATGTCGAATTTCCTCTTGCTCGGCAGGTCCAATGCGCAGGGCTTGCATGAGCAGGTTGCTCTTCATGCGCAGGTTACGACCGGTCATGATGTTGTCGAGCACGCTCATGCCTTTGAACAAAGCCAAGTTTTGGAAGGTGCGCGCGATGCCCATGGTGGCCACTTGGTGGCTGTCCATGTGGTCAAAGGTTTGGCCACGGAAGGTGATGGAGCCTTCTGACGGGGTGTACACGCCGTTGATGCAGTTGAGCATCGAGCTTTTGCCCGCGCCGTTGGGGCCAATGATGGCGCGCACTTCGTGCTCTTTGACGTTGAACGAAATGTCGGTCAGGGCCTTGACGCCACCGAAACGCAAACTGATGTTTTTGACGTCAAGAATGACGTCACCAATTTTCTTGCTCATGCTGCTTTCCCCACGGGTGCAAAAGTTTTCGCGTCAGACAGTTTCAATGTCGCGCTGACGCTGCCAGTGCGGCCGTCTTCAAACTTCACTTGGGTTTCAATGAATTGTTCAGTGGCGCCGTTGTAAAGCGCAGTGACCAAGGCGTCGTATTTTTCGGCAATGAAACCGCGACGCACTTTGTTGGTACGGGTGAGTTCGCCGTCATCCGCATCGAGCTCTTTGTGCAACACGAGGAAACGGCTCACTTGGCTCCCGGCCAACAACGCATCAGCAGCCAGATCGGCGTTGACTTTTTCAACACACTCTTGGATCAAGCCATAAACCTCCGACTTTTGCGCCAAGTCGGTGTAACCCGCGTAGGGCAGGTTGCGACGCTCAGCCCAATTGCCTACAGCCTCGACGTCGATGTTGATCATCACACACACTTTTTCGCGTTGGTCACCGTATGCCACCACTTCTTTGATATGTGGGAAGAACTTCAGTTTGTTCTCCACATACTTGGGCGCGAACATGGCGCCGTCGTTGGCTCCACCTTTGAGGCGACCGACGTCTTTCACACGGTCAATGATTTTCAAGTGGCCATGGGCATCCAAGAAACCGGCGTCACTGGTGTGGTACCACCCATCGGCGGTGAGCACTTCTTCTGTGGCTTTGTCGTTCTTGTAATAGCCCTTGAGCAAGCCCGGTGACTTGACCAAGATTTCACCGTTGTCGGCCACTTTGATTTCAACGCCGGCACAGGGCACGCCCACCGTGTCGGCACGGGCTTCGTGGTCGGGTTGCAAGCAAACGAACACCGCCGTTTCGGTGGAGCCGTAGAGCTGCTTCAAGTTCACACCAATCGAGCGGTAGAAACTGAACAAGTCGGGGCCAATCGCCTCACCGGCTGTATACGCCACACGCACGCGGCTCATGCCGAGGTTGTTGCGCAATGGGCCATAGACAAAGAAATTACCCAAGGTGTAGAGCAAGCCCCCCACCAGGCCAATTGACTTGCCGTCCATCTTGGTGGGGCCGTATTTGCGGGCCACATCCATGAAGTAATGGAACATGCCGCGCTTGATGGCGCCTGCGTCTTCCATGCGAATCATCACGCTGGTGAGCAAACCTTCAAACACGCGAGGGGGCGCGAAGTAGTAAGTGGGGCCAACTTCTTTCAAGTCGATGGTGACCGTTGCGGCCGACTCGGGGCAGTTCACCACATAACCGCAATACAGCCACTGGGCGTAACTGAAAATGTTTTGGCCAATCCACGCAGGGGGCAAATACGCCAACACATCTTCGTGTGAGGTGAGCTTGTCAAACAAAGCCCCCGCTTCGGCACGGTTGATCAACGAGTTGTGTGTGTGCACCACGCCTTTGGGATTGCCCGTGGTGCCCGACGTGAAGAACATCGCCCCCACGTCATCGGTGTGCGCTTTTTCAACCTCTGCCAAATAGAAATCTGGATGCTGTTTGGCAAACACAGCGCCAGCCGCCAACAACTCCTCGACCGAGGCCAAGCCGGGCTCGTCGTATTTGCGCAGACCGCGGGGGTCGTCATAGAAGATGTGTGCGATTTGTGGGCATTGCTCACGGATCTCCAGCAGCTTGTCCACTTGTTCTTGGTCTTCCACCACGCAAAAGCGCACTTCTGCGTTGTTGAGTGGGAACACGCACTCGGGCGCAGCAGCGTCTTGGTACAACGGAATTGGAATGGCCCCCAGCGATTGCGCAGCCAACATGGTGGCGTACAGGCGTGGGCGGTTAGACCCCACCACCACCAAATGCTCACCGCGTGTCAAGCCAGCTTGATGCAAGCCGCACGCCATGTGCTCCACCATCTGGGCCATGTCGGCCCAATGGATGGTTTGCCAAATGCCGTATTCCTTCTCACGCATGGCAGGCGCTGTGGGACGCTCGCTGGCATGCTTGAGTAACAGTCGTGGGAACGTGGTCTGCATTCCTAATCCTTGCTTTGTGTATCGACAAAAAACCATGACGCGTAGGTGACGCGTTTCTGGTGTTGGCTGCGATCGTAGGTTCGGATTTGACGTCAAGTTGTCGTTTCGACGACAATTTAGGGTAGTCACCTAGCAGTGATTACCCGAATAAAACTTTTCTATTGATCAGCATTGATGACGCAAACGCCCACCGTTTACCAGCGCCGACGCTCCCTCACCGAGCAAGAGCTCAAGCTCATTCCGTGGTTTGGCTTGCTCAAGGACAGCGAGCGCAAGCGCATCGAATCGCAGCTGGTGGTGAGCGACCCCATGCCGGGCGATTACGTGTGCCGCATGGGTCGCCAAGCCACGTATTGGTTTGGCGTGGTGGAAGGTCTGCTGAAGATGAGCACCGACAGCGCGAGTGGCCGCACCATTACCTTCACAGGCGTGCCGCCTGGGGGTTGGTTTGGTGAAGGCACCGCCATCAAACGCGAGACTTACCGCTACAACATCATGGCCTTGCGTCGCAGCGTGGTGGCGGGTTTGCCCATCGACACGTTCCATTGGTTGCTCGACAACTCGATTGGCTTTAACCGCTTTGTGATGAACCAACTCAATGAGCGTTTGGCGCAGTTCATCGAAGCCCGTGAGATTGACCGCTCTAACGATCCAGATGTGCGCGTGGCTCGCAACTTGGCGGCTTTGTTTAACCCCACGTTGTTTCCAGGTGTGGGTGAGATCTTGCGCATCACGCAGCAAGAACTGGCTTACCTGGTGGGCTTGTCACGTCAACGCGTGAATGTGGCACTCAACCGGCTGGAGGCGCAAGGCGCAATTCGCATTGAATACGGCGGCATGCGTGTGCTGAACTTGGCCGCGCTACGCGCCAGCGGCACTTAGAATTTGCCCCTTATGTCAGACACCCCCTCCGAACCCATCCGCCTCAACAAACGCATGGCCGAACTCGGCCTGTGTTCACGCCGCGAGGCCGATGCGTGGATTGAACAAGGCTGGGTGTTGGTCAATGGCCGCCCTGCCGAGATGGGCGTCAAGGTAGGCCCCAACGACCGCGTTGAGGTTGACCCACGCGCCAAGGGCCACCAAGACACACAAGTCACCATTTTGTTGCACAAGCCCATGGGCTATGTGAGCGGGCAAGCCGAAGACGGGCACGAGCCCGCGATTGTGCTGATCAACCCTCGCACGCATTGGTCAGGCGACTCGTCCAAACGACGCTTCACGCCCACGCAGTTGCGCAGCCTCGCCCCTTCGGGCCGACTCGACATCGATTCCACAGGCTTGTTGGTGTTGACGCAAGACGGCCGCGTCGCACGCCAATTGATCGGCGAAGACTCGGAGATGGAAAAAGAATATTTGGTGCGCGTGACCTACACCGGCCACGAAAACACCGCCGCCGCAACCGCCGCATCTGCCACGTATGGCGGCAGAGCCAACCAGCTCAGCGCCATCGGTGACCACGACCGCGTGATCAACAACGTGCAGGCGGTGTTTCCGAAGGCGCAACTCGAACGCTTACGCCACGGCTTGAGCTTGGACGGCAAGCCTCTCAAACGTGCACACGTGGACTGGCAAAACCCAGAGCAGCTGCGCTTTGTGTTGACCGAAGGCAAAAAACGCCAAATTCGCCGCATGTGCGAACAAGTCGGCCTTCAGGTCGTGGGCCTCAAGCGCATCCGCATTGGACACGTACAACTGGGACAACTGCCTGCGGGGCAATGGCGCTACCTGGGTGCCCATGAGCGCTTTTAACTAGCGCTCATTTCTCGCGTTTGATCCCTCTTGAAATTGAGGTCGACGCCCCACATCTTGGGGCGTTGTTTTTTGTAATTAAGTTTTTGAAACCATGACCAAACAAACCCATTCCTTCCAAGCTGAAGTCTCGCAACTGCTGCACCTTGTCACGCATTCGCTGTATTCCAACAAAGAAATCTTCTTGCGCGAGTTGGTGTCTAACGCGTCTGATGCTTGCGACAAGCTGCGCTACGAAGGCCTGAACAACGATGCTTTGTTTGAAGGCAACGCCGAACTTGAAGTGCGCGTGAGTTTTGACAAAGACGCGCGCACCTTGACGATTGCCGACAACGGCATTGGCATGAGCCAGGAAGAAGCCATCGCCCACTTGGGCACGATTGCCAAGAGCGGCACACGCGAGTTCATGGGCAAACTCAGTGGCGATGACAAAGCCAATGCCAAAGACCAAGGCGCCTTGATTGGCCAATTCGGCGTGGGTTTTTATTCGGGCTACATCGTGGCCGATCGCATCACTGTCGAATCACGCCGTGCTGGCCTGAAGGCCAGCGAGGGCGTACGCTGGAGCAGCACCGGCACAGGTGACTTTGAGGTAGAGACCATCACCCAAGCCGAACGCGGCACCAAAATTATTCTGCACTTGCGTGAGGATGCCGAGGAATACCTGAGCGCATGGAAGCTCAAGTCGGTCATCAACAAATACTCTGACCACATCTCTTTGCCCATCCGCATGCGCAAAGAAGAATGGCAAGAAGGTGAGAACGACCAGCCCGGCGAAATGGTGCTGACCGACGAATGGGAAACCGTCAACCAAGCCAATGCATTGTGGGCACGCCCCAAGAAGGACGTGACGGACGAACAGCACGCCGAGTTCTACAAACACATCAGCCACGACTTTGAACCACCTTTGGCTTGGAGCCACAACCGCGTGGAAGGCAGCACCGAATACACCCAGCTGCTGTACATCCCGGGCAAAGCGCCGATGGACTTGTTCAACCGCGATAAAAAAGCAGGTTTGAAGTTGTACGTGAAACGCGTGTTCATCATGGACGACGCTGAGGCGCTGATGCCTTCTTACCTGCGCTTCATCAAGGGCGTGGTGGACTCAGCCGATTTGCCCTTGAACGTGAGCCGTGAGTTGCTGCAAGAAAGCCGCGATGTGAAGGCCATTCGTGAAGGCAACACACGCCGCGTGTTGGCCGTGCTGGAAGACCTGGCCAAGTACGACAAAGCCCCTGTGGCCGGCGATGACGGCGTGACCGATGTGTTGAGTGACGAAGACAAGGCCAAGCAAGGCAAGTACAGCCAGTTCTATGCCGAGTTCGGCGCAGTGCTGAAGGAAGGCTTGGGCGAAGACTTTGCCAACAAAGACAAAATCGCCAAACTGCTGCGTTTTGCCAGCACCAGCACAGATGCCGTGAGTGTGTCATTCGCCGAGTACAAAGCGCGCATGAAAGAAGGCCAAGAGGCCATCTACTACATCACCGCTGACACACTGGCCGCAGCCAAGAACAGCCCCCAACTCGAAGTGTTCCGCAAAAAAGGCATCGAGGTGCTGTTGATGACCGACCGCGTGGACGAGTGGGCGTTGAACTTTGTGCAAGAGTTTGATGGCACAGCACTGCAATCCGTCGCCAAAGGTGCGGTGGACTTGGGTTCACTGCAGGACGAGGCCGAGAAGAAAGCGGCCGAAGACGCCGCCGAAACTTTCAAGCCCGTGCTGGCCAAACTCAAGGAAGCACTCAAAGACAAAGCTGACGACGTGCGCGTGACCACCCGCTTGGTGGATTCACCCGCTTGCTTGGTGGTGAAAGACCACGGCATGTCCATGCAATTGGCCCGCATGCTCAAGCAAGCCGGCCAACAAGCGCCTGAGATGAAACCCATCTTAGAAGTGAATGCAGAGCACGCCTTGGTGAAGAAACTGAGCGGTGATGCCAACCCTAATTTCAACGACTTGGCGCACATCTTGTTTGACCAAGCCTTGTTGGCCGAAGGTGGTTTGCCAGAAGACCCTGCCGCCTACGTGAAACGGGTGAACGCACTCTTGGTGTAAAACACAGTCCATGACACACATGGACATCCCCCACCCAACGTCTTTAGACGACTTGAAGGCCAACACGCATGTGTTGGCCTTTGACATTTTTGGTACCGTGGTTGATTGGCACGGCAGCATTGTTCGTGAAGTGCAAGCGCTGGCCCCATCCGTGGATGCCAATGCATTTGCACTGGCATGGCGGGCGGGCTATCAACCGGCCATGGCCCGTGTGCGTTCTGGCGAGCTGGGTTGGACGCGCATTGACGAGTTGCACCGTTTGATTCTTGACGACTTGTTGCCACAGTTTGGCTTGTCTCATTGGCGTGAAACTGAACGTGCGCATCTCAACCGTGTGTGGCACCGCTTAGAAGCATGGCCCGACAGCGTGGCGGGCTTGCATCGGTTAAAAAAGAAATTCATCATTTGCAGCCTCTCTAACGGCAACATGGGACTGCTCACCCACATGGCCAAGCGAGCCGGGTTGCCTTGGGATTGCATCTTGTCGGCCGAAGTGTTTCGTGCTTACAAGCCGGACCCCGCAACTTATCTGGGCGTCGCTCAGACGTTTGATGTGACACCACACCAAGTCATGCTGTGCGCAGCGCACCACGATGACTTAGAGGGCGCACGGGCGTGTGGTTTACGCACTGCATACATTGAACGACCGTTGGAGTTTGGTGCCTCGCAACCCAAAGACGTGTCGCCCCAAGCCGGCAACGATTTGCATGCACGCGACATTCACGCGCTGGCTGATTTACTGGGCTGTTAAGCGTACAGCGGCTCTTCTTGCATGGCTTCACATTGCTCCACGAGCATGTGTGTTTGCCCCGCCCAATAGTCGCTGCTGCCAAACCATGAGAAGTGCTGCACGAACGCGGGATCGTCTTTGCGCCTTGCCAACCACGCGCTGTAGTGAATCAAGCGCAAAGTTCGCAAAGGCTCGATCAACGCGAGTTCGCTGCGGTTGAGCTCTCGCATTTGTTCATAGCCCTCTAACAGCATGGAGAGCTGTTGTGTGCGCTGCGCACGCTCACCGCTGAGCAACATCCACAAGTCTTGAATTGCAGGCCCCATGCGGGCATCGTCCAAGTCCACAAAGTGTGGGCCGCCATTGGGCAGATCAGTTGGGGTCCACAAAATATTGCCAGGGTGACAGTCGCCATGCAAACGGATGTGATGCGCGGGGTGCGCTGCAAATCGTTCTTGGGCGATCTCAATGGCTTGGTTGCAGACCGCGAGCCATTCCGTTTGCTGGTCCATGGGAAGGATGCGGTTGTCCATCAGCCAATCACGCGGGTCAATTGCAAACGTGTTCACATTCAAAGTGGGGCGTGTGACAAAGTTGTGTTGCGCACCCACATTGTGAATGCGTGCAATGAAGCGCCCGATCCACTCCAACACCTCGGCATCGTCCAACTCAGGCATGCGTCCCCCCCGACGTGGACTGACACTGAATGCAAAACCGTGTGCGTGGTGCAAGGTGGTGCCATGCAGTGCGAGCGGCCCCACCAGTGGCACTTCTTCGGCCATCAACACTGCCGCAAAGCTGTGCTCTTCTAAGATTTGGGCATCACTCCAGCGCGCTGGTCTGTAAAACTTGGCCACCACAGCGCTGTTGTCATCCAGCATGGCTTGGTAAACACGGTTTTCGTAGGAACTCAGCGCGGTGAGGCGGCCATCGACCTCAAGCCCTAAATCAGACAAGGCATCCAGCACCACATCGGGTGTCAGTGCTTCATAAGCGTGATGCTTGGCAGCGTTGTCAAACACCCCAGACAACCTCTTTGTCTTGCGCATGTGCACGCCGCAGCATGTCGATGAACGGCACAACGCGCTGCTTCAACCGAATGGCATGCGAGCCTTCGACGGGCGGCGCGACACTGCCCTCAGCGTCCTCACTTTTGATCGCCTCTTTGGCGGCTTGAATCGCCAATTCTTCTTGTGCAACCGCGGCATTCAAAGCGTCAATCGCTGCCAACATTTCATCGGGCAAGATGATGCCTTTGGCGCCTGACTCTTTGCCAATGAGTTTGAGGATGTGTTTGCCTTGGGGCTCTAGCATGATGAGGTCGCCCGTGGCTTTCGATTTGAATTTGTACAGCATGGTTTCATTGTGCGCTCTTGCAGCGCTGCGTCAACTTTGTTTTGCCTCAACGTCCAAGCCATGGGTCGACCACCGCATGGAATGCCTCTGGGTTTTCGAACATCACCCAATGCCCTGCATTGGGCACGACACGGAATGACGCCATGCGTGAGAGCACTTGCGGCACCTGTTGCACGGTGTCTTTGTACAACGCATCAAACTCGGCCCACACCCCATGCACAGGACACGCCCATCGCGTCTGCGCTTGGGCTAAGACGTCGGTACGCGCAATCCGCCTGCGGCGCAAACGGTCACGCACCACATTCGCCTCTTGCAGATCAATCACGGCGTCCGTCACGCTCGCGGAATGCGCAAACATCATCGTTTGGAGGTTATGTCTGTGCACCTGACGTTGTGCGTGCTGATCCATGTTGGCAGTCATGCCTCGCATGGGTAACTCTTTGCCAAACAAACCCAAGCCTGGCACACCCACCAAAATCAGTTGACGAATCCGTGCGGGGTATTGCGCTGCAACCAACCCTGCGGTCATGCCACCAAAAGAAAATCCCATCACATCCACGGAGTGGCCATGAAAAGTGTGGTTGAGGATGTCTGCGATGTAGGGCACCAAACCATCGGCATCTGTCACGCCACGGGGCAAGCTGGAATCACCGAAGCCCGGGATGTCTAACGCCCAAACCTCTCTGTACTGCGCCAAATGTTCAACATTGCGCAGCCAGTGCGTCCAACTTCCAGAACCGCCATGGAGCAGTACCAGAGGGCTTCGCATGGCACATTCCTCACCTGTGGCTGAGGCACCCTCATGACGGCTTTGTAACGCCTGCTGTGAGCCCCAAACGTGCCACACGGCGTGACCCCATGCATAGCTTTGCACGATGCGTTGTGACAAGGCCTCGACACGGGTGATTTCCATGTGTGAATTTTCCAAGAAAAACGCCCACTGAATAAATTCAGCGGGCGTTTTAAAGTGGTTGCGCGAGTAGGATTTGAACCTACGACCTTTGGG
>Ga0228700_1002193_pt1 | contig 10652 bp, 21 predicted proteins | sample McNCre317_Aug_MG_FD_178019 | JGI IMG/M metagenome (GOLD analysis project Ga0228700, IMG submission 178019) | Freshwater microbial communities from McNutts Creek, Athens, Georgia, United States - 3-17_Aug_MG | ecosystem: Environmental > Aquatic > Freshwater > Creek | place: USA: Georgia...
GCCTGCAAATGCACCTGAACACCTGCAAGCGGCACACCGCGCGGTCAATAAATTGGCCGTGATCGAGGGCAGGGAAAACGCATCAGTGGCTTGGGACAAATACACACGCGCACAAGGCGGGGTGTTTTGTGGCCGCAATTACCGCATCCGAATTGCCACTAAAGAGGTGGAGGGCGTTGGCCGCTATGGGGAACCCATTGGGCACCGTCCCATTGGAGTGGAAACCACAGAGATTGAGAAATGGGTACCCAAGCACATAGCGCACATGGTGGGCGCATTTGCCACGCGCGTTGTGCATTGGGTTGTTGAATCGTCCCGCCATGTGTGGGAGATCGTGGGGCGCAAAGCGCGGCCCATTGGAAGGGTGTTCAATGGGCCGAAGGCCCCTTGGACTTGTGTAAATAACTGTACGGACGGGGAAGAAGATGGGGCAATCGAAATTAAAAAACGACTATCTGGCGATAGTCGAGGCGTGGGAAAAGGCACCAACGATGGTCAAAGTAACGGCATCGGCTTACATGGTGCCTTTGCTTAGTCTCTTGAAACACTTGATTGAGCAAATCGAGGGGGTCAGCCTTGGCAACTAAACCAAAAACACACATTGGAACAATGGCCTGCATGTGCTGTGGCCATGAAATACCAGTGAAGCAAGCCGAAAACGGAACGATCAATGCAGCGTGCCAATGGTGCGATTTTCCTGCGTACGCAAAGCAGGGCACAGAGGCACACCGCATCATCAGCAGCAAATTAAAAAACAAGCCAGTGGCAGAGCCAAAACCAGCAGCAAAACCAGCGGAGCCAACACCAAAACCTGCACCTGCACCTGAACCACGCAGACGCAATAGCATTTTTGACATGGGGTAATCATGAACGAAGATTTAGACAAATTGGAACAAGTGGCGATTCAGGCAGACGGCAACTTGCCACAGGTAGACGAAGCCACGGGCGAAGAAGTGCAACAGGGCGCAGACTTTGGCATTGAAGCGCGTGGGGCCGTTGATATGTTTGCGGCCATGGTCGTGGGATATGCACCAAAGGCTGAAAGCGTTTGGACAGACGCAGCCAAGCACAGAACAGCAGCGGCATTGGCACCAGTGATGGAGAAGTACGGTTTCTCGTTTGGAGCATTGCCACCTGAGTTGACATTGATGATCGTGGCAGGCCCATTGCTGTGGCAATCATCACGCATCGTGGCCGCGCAAATGGCAGAGGAAAAAGCCAAAAGCGAACCACCACGCAAGGTTGAAAAGTCAAGAGTAGAAAACGCAGTGACAGAGCAAACACCGTTGACAGATAAGCCAGTGGGGCAATGGGAAGAAACGCCAAAGCCCGAGGTTCACCCACAAGTGAAGTTGTACCAATGACGGGCAACACCAATGCGGCAAAAGTGACGGCAATCATGGGGGCCACGGGGTGCGGTAAAACCACCGTGCTGCGCTCCATGTTGGCAAAACCGAAGCGCAAGCGCACGATCATTTGGAGCCCAAAAGAACCCATTGATAACTACGCAGGGCTTTACTCGGGCTCTGTGATCGTGTCATCAGCGGTGGACGTTTTGCGAATCGTCAAAGCAGCAGGGAAGGGCGAATTTCACATTGTTTTTCGGCCACGCCTAAACCGTGAAATTGACCAAGCGCAGTTTGCAGCGGTTTGCAAAATCGCCATGGCTGCACGCAACACCACGGTGGTGGTGGACGAATTGCACACAGTCACACGACCATCATGGGCACCGGATGGATGGAGCGAATTGATCATGATGGGCCGAGGTTATGGCTGCGAAGTTTTCGGGTTGTCTCAACGACCTGCAAGCATCGACAAAGATTTTTTGTCAAACGCTTCATTGGTTCACACTGGACGGTTGGCATACCACGAAGACGCTAAAGCAATTGCCAAAGCGTTGACGGTGCCGTGGACAAAAGTAATGGCACTGACAGGCTATCAATGGATAAAACGCGACACATTGACGGGAAAAATCACAGAAGGCTAAAAATAATTTAAAAATTTTTCAGCCTGACAAAACGGCTCATGGGTACATGCCCATGGGCCGTGTTCTTTTAAAAGTTTGAATTGATCGAGACACTGCAACCGTTTTTTCAATCAAACCTTTTCAAGGACAAACACATGCACTCTCATGTCAAAAGCTATTTGTGGTTTTTGGGTTTCATGGCCGTCACCAAAATGGTGGTCGCGCCCGTTGCCAAACAACTGAACATTCCAGTCGTTTCCGATATCTTGGCTTAAGCCTCCCAAAAAATTAAGGGGCTTACATGCTGCTGATCAAAAACCTCCCATTTACCAACGTGGTGGCATCCGGTGTTGCAACCGTGAGTTTGCCAATTGGTATGTCGTACAACCGCATTTTCTTGGCGCTTGGTGGCACAACCTTCACCAAATCCATGATCACGGATATCAAAGTCCGTTTGAATGGCAAAGTGATTTTCCAAAACACAGGCGCACGCTTGGACAGCATCAACACGTACCGCAAACGCGGCGTGTCGGCAAACTATTTGGTGTTGGACTTCACAGAGCCTGATGCCAAAGACATGGCCGAACAATTCATTGGAAACATCAACACAGCGCAAGGTGTGTCATCGTTGACCATGGAAGTCACCATCGCGGGTGCAACGGCTCCCACGTTGGACAGCTATGCAGAAGTGGGCCCCCCTGCACCGTTGGGCGTGTTGGCAAAACAAATTTTGTTCACCACATCGTTCGGCGGCTCGGGCAAATTCCCGTTCAAACTGATTGACGTTGCAAACCGTGGCGCCATCATTAAGCGCGTTCACTTTGCACACGGCGGCAACGTGTCGGCGTTGGAAGTCAAGAAAAACGGCATCGTGATTCACGACAACATCCCATCGGCCGTAAATACGTTCTACCAGTTGGACTACAACAAAGTGGCTCAATCGAACGTGTACACGTACGACCCGTGCTTGGACAACAACTACACCAACGCTGTGAAAACACAAGACATGGTGTCGCTCGAATTCAACCTGACCACAACAGCGGCTGATACCGTGGTTGCGGTTGTGGAAGCGCTCGATCTGCTCGGCAACATGTAAAGGGGGGCAATATGTCGGGAATCTTCGACAACCCCATCGACAACAGCGGTGTCAACGGGTACTCCCTAGAGACATCAGCAGGGCCACAAGCTGACGGCACCTATGTCACACCAAGCGCAGGCACAACGCCTGCGCCCACTGACGCAGGTGGTGGCGCTCCCGCTTCGTACCGACAAGACATCATTGATGTGTTCAAGTACGGAGTGGGGGCCTACACATCGCAAAAAAACCAACAGGCAATGCTTGATTACAAGCGCTTCGAGGTGACGGGCGGTGGTTTGTACGCACAAGGCCGTCCGGGCATTTTCTCCACTGGAGCCCAAGGGCAGACCAGCGGCTTGGTGATCATTGCAGGCGTCGTCATTTTGGCGGTCGCTTTGCTAAGTCATCGGAGCTAAACATGCCGGACAGCATCGCACCAGCGGCAGGGGCGGCTTCGCTCATTGCTGGCGGCACACCATTTGGGTGGGCACAACTAGGCGCGGGTTTGTTGTCAGGCGTATCAGGTGCAACCCGTCCCGCTGGGCCGTCAACAGCGGACAGCGGGCGAGGTGGCATCACGCTTGGTTTTGACAACTCGGGCTGGACAGTAGCAACAGGCGCAAGCAAGACAAGTGCATCGGCGGGTGATCGCGGTGGACTGTCTAGCGGCGGCACTGGATTGCTTGGCATGGGTAATGGAAACATCCCGTGGGATTGGCTATTTCTTGGCGCGGCTGCGCTTGTCCTTGTCTTGAAGAAAAAATAATTTAAGGGAACGGACAAATGGGATTTTTTGGCGTTTTCGATTCAAGTGGAGGTAACTCCACATCGACATCACAAACAACAACCAACTCCACCAGCATTGACAAACGTCAAGTGGTGGACACGGGCAGCACAGGTGTAACGGCTGATAACTCGACCATCAATGTCACATCGACAGACCTGAACGCGCTCAAAGCTGCAAGTGATATTGCATTGCTTGGAATATCCAACAACGCAACAAACACAGAGCATTTGTTAACGGCAGCACAAAACCTTTTCGGGATGCAGCAAAAGGCATTGGACACAAGCGCATCACTTGCAAGTGCATTGGCACAAACAGCGATGGGACAGCAACAAACAGCACTCCAAACACCTGACACACAAATAAGCGGTGACAAAAAACAAATGACTTATGCGGGTCTTGTCGTTGCGGGTTTGGTGGCGGCGGTTTACTTTGGAAAGAAAAAATAAATGCAAACCTTCTCACAGACATTTTCGGCTGATCAAACGTGGGAACTTAACGTGCCCGGCAAATACTTCACGACACTGCAATGTAGTCAAGCGGTGAACGTGCGTTTTTTCAAAGGCGGTCAGAAACTGTCATTGGGTGACATCACTGCATTGTTGGCAGGTCTTGAAGTCACATTGGGGAACATTGACGATTTAGAGCCTGCATTTGATCGCGTGCAAATTGATGTGAAAGCAGGCGACACAATACAAGTGGGTATTGGCAACGGCCAAGCACGATACAACCGAGCCAACGCAAGCGTGACAGTTATAAGCAACAAACTGCCACAAAGCGGCGTTTTTGCAAACACACAAAAAACGATCACAAACACAAGCGCACAACTTGTGGCGGCTAACCCTGCACGCCAATATTTATTGATTCAAAACAAGGATACAACAGCCAACGTGTGGGTCAACTTTGGCACAGGTGCGGCAACAACGGGCAACGGCATTTTGATTGGTGCGGGTGGTGTGTACGAAATGACGGCAACACAAACAACGCAAGCAATTCAAGCAATTGGCGACACGGCAAGTAATGCCAACGTGGTTGTGGTGGAGGGCTAAACATGCCATTAAGCGCAGCACCTTCTTGGAACACTCTAAAAAACAAGCCAACAACTGTGGCGGGGTTTGGCATAACAGACATGTCAACCCAAAACGTTGCAACAGCACAAAACGGAATAGCAACAGGTTCAAATTTATCTGCAAATCTTGCAGGTTCATCACGAAGTTTAGGATCCACATACACAAATACAAAAGGGAAACCAATTGTTGTTTATGTAGGTGGAACGAACGCAACAAACGGTAATACACAAATCATATTGAATGGCTCAGTAGTTGGAATAATTAATGGATACGGTGGGTCTAATGGAGGCAGTTTTGTTGTTCCAGTTGGTGCGACTTATGCACTTTCATCTGGTGCAATGGGTTTGCAATATTGGTTTGAATATTCATAAATAAAAAATGAGAACTGAACAACTTGTCATTGTTGCGGGGGCATCAGCAGCCATTTTGTATATGGTTTATCGGTCTATGCAGGAACAAAACCAGCAAGACCAAACACAAGACCCTAACGCGCCAATGGCACCAGTTGACACACAACCATCACTTATTGATTCAATGATTTCAACCACATCATCAATGCTAGGGCTGTGGCACCCACCAGCCAAATATGCTGACGCAATCGCAACGGCAGAGGCACGCTACAACCTGCCACAAGATTTATTGGCACGCCTGCTTTATCAGGAAAGCCGATACCGTGAAGACATCATCACGGGCAAAACTCGCTCACCCGTGGGCGCGTTGGGCATTGCGCAATTCATGCCTGCCACGGCCAGTCAGTTGGGAATTGATGCACTCGACCCATTCCAAGCGATTGATGGGGCAGGGCGCTATTTGTCTTCGCTCTACCGACAAACAGGAAGTTGGACAGAGGCATTGGCTGCTTACAACTGGGGCATAGGCAATGTGAAGCGCAAAGGCATCACAAGCGCACCAACTGAAACGCGCAATTACTTCACGCAAATTTTGGCCGATGTGAATTCATCGACAGGTCAGACACTGGCATAAGGAAACACACCATGAACAAAAAATATGTGTACTTCATCGGCGCTGTGGTGGCGTTGGTTTGGTACTTGCAAAAACCATGTGACTGCAAGCAGGGGGCCTAAATGAAACTAGACACAATTTTGGTTTTGGCTGCTGCTGGACTTGGTGTGTATGTGGTGACACAAATGATGTCGACACCTGCGCGTGCCAATACTGCCAGTTCATTGAACAACGGCGGCAACGTCAACATGCCGTCAAGCATTAAGCAGATTTTCAACACGGCGTTGCCAGGTCAGGCGGGTTTTGGTTGGTCGTATTTCACGGACGGCACGGCCATTGGCCCTGACGGAAGCTATTACTCAAACGGACAAAAAGTTTGGAGCCCAACATGATCAAGCACGGTTTACAAATCTCCATTGGCGCGGCTGTGGTGGTCTTGTGGCTGCGTGGCCGCAAAGCTGAAGCAAGCAAAACGGCCATTGCAGAGGGCACACCAACGGACGGCACAAACTGGACGGGCAACTCATTGTTTGACCGTTTGGCAGGCACAGACCTTGTATCGGTCACACACCCCAACGCAGTGGGTAGCACAAGCGCAGATATTGGCAAAGTTGGCGCGGCTGAAATTGGCTTGACACCAAGCTGGAACGGTTCAATGTGAAGATCGAAAAAGACACCGCAATCGCACTGGCAGCGCTCACTGTGGTGACGCTTGGCGCTATGTACTGGCTCAAAAACGGCGTGACGCAAGCGGCCACGAATTTGGGCAGCGCAGCGGTGGACGCAGCCATTGGCGTGCCCACGGGCGCGGTTTTGGCTATCGGTGAAGCTGTGGGCATCCCACAAACCAACATGACGGCGTGCCAACAGGCTATGGCAGAAGGTCGAACCTATGACGCTTCATTCAGTTGCCCTGCGGGGACTTGGCTCAAGTACGTCATGAACAAAAACAAAACATTTACAGAAACATTTGACGCCGGAACGGGCACGGGTTGGTAAAGGGGCACTACATGAATTTCATCATTGAACGCATCAAAGAACCATCGACATGGGCGGGGCTTTCGGCCTTGGGCGTGTTGTTTGGCTTACCAGTGGGCGCGGTAGACGCTGTGCATGGCATTGCCATTGGCGTGGCATCCCTTGCAGCCATGTTTTTGAAAGAAAAAACCAATGCCTGAGTGGTTGATGCAGGCATTGGGCTACGCAGGCGTGTGCGTGGCCGTTTACGCTGGAATCAAGGCAGATTTAGCGGCCCTGCATGTCAAGGTTGAACAAGCCATTGAAGCGGCTAAATCAGCCCATGAGCGAATTGATCAAATTCACATTCACGGCCAAAAAATTTAGTAGCGCGTGACGATTCGGGTGTTGTTGTCGGCCAAAAGTGGCTGATTCGCGGCACCAAAGTCGCTGACACGCTCCAAATAGGCGATGCGCGCGCGCAACGTGTTGTTGTCGTTTTGCAACGCATTTGCGAGCTGTTTAAAGCGTGAAACGGTGTTATCAAGGTCACAATTCAAGGTTGAGTGACCCCAACAGGTTTCCCAAAACAATGCCAACTGGACTGCACGGGGTGCATTATTTTGAGCTTTCCAGTTGAAAATTGAGCGCTCAGACACGCCCAAATGTTTGGCTAAAACTTGTGGTTTGATGTCGCGCAAATCTTCGGAAATCGCGGCAAAGCTAGGCAGGGTTTTTGGTGCGAGAAACATGACGAACTCCCTTGATTTTTGAATGTCAAAACGGGGTCAACTTGCTCAAAATCCATGCCACGGCAAGTGTGGCGAAAATGACACGTATTTGATACGATGTATAAATTGCAGAATTCAAATTTGAAAAACTCGAAATCTCGCCAGCCAAGGCACCATGCGGGTCTTGGGACATTGGGCTAAAGAAAAACAGCCCTGAAACTGCTGCAGTGGCAGCGGCAGTTTGCAAGCGCAATGCGATGCGCTCCCACACACTTTTTGTCTCAGAATTTCGGCTTCTTGCGGCCTGAACTTGGGCGATCAAAACATCAGTATCAATGTCAGCAGCTTGGGCCAATATTTGACACACGCGCTCATCAGGATATGAGCGTCCGTGTCGGTAATTTCTGATTGATCCATCGACCACACCAAGAAATAAAGACAGCTTGTAATCTGACTTCAAACCATGCTTGTTTTTGATCAAATCAAGCAACAGATCAAGTGAAAAATTTTCCATAGCAGCGTTTCCCCCTAACCGTCAATGTACCGCAAGTGATTTACTAGGGAAATACGTAAGAGGCTTGCGGATACGTAACCACCTTACGAATAATTCACGGGTCGGGGAAAACAGCCAATCGCGATTTTCCCTCCCACTTTTCCAAGTTGGCTCCCCGACCCCTTTGGGCAAGTGGGAGAAATGGAAAAGGGGAACCCATGAGAACGACTATCAAAACGAACACCAAAGATGTGGTGATCAACTCCATAACGAACATGGACATGGTCACGCTGACATTGGTGGACAACGGCCAGACCAACACGGTGGCGTTGACGCCTGACCAAGTTGGGGCGCTCATTTTCGGGCTCGAAATGGCCCATGAAGCAAACCAAATCAGGGCTTTGCACTCATGAACGTATCAAAAACATGCCCATTCACAGGCAATAACCGTTTCTTGGTCAATGCAGCACACAACGCGCGCAAATACGCATGGGCCTCTGAAAACTTGTCTCGTGGCCGTCGAGTTGTTTTAAACGTAGACGATGCCGTGCGTATCGCAAAAGCCAACAAATTCGTCGGGGTCGTACTGTTCAGTGACCGAATCCATTTGGTCGAATCCATCAGCGGCCACTATGTCAACAAGCCAGTAATCATGCTCGATGACTTCAACGTGATCGACAAGATAAACAACGCCATTGGCGCACGTCAATTTCTCTCCGATAACGGGGATGCGCATTATGTTTTCCCTTCAAAAGTGGAGAGCGTACCAGCATGAACGGCCAACACGTTCTGTTCAAACCGGAGCCATGGCAACCAGTGCCAATGCCTCCCCATATCGCTGAAAAGCTAAAAACCCTACGCGCGGAATTTGCGGCAAAGGCCATGCAAATCAGACGCATGGGACACCCACTAGGCAAGTAATTCAAAACACCAACGCTGGCGGTTCAGGGGTCAGCGGGGGTGATCTTTTTTCCCTGATTGGAGTTCTAAAAATGCAAGCATGGCAACAGGTGAAAGTCACCAACGAAAACAGCGGTTATGTGGGTCAAGCAGGTTATGTGCTGCGCACTGAGCGTGAAGCAGACTTGGAAAAAGTTTTTGTGAAACTGGATGTGGACGGCTCTATTGAGTGCTTCGACCACACCGAATTGACAGACTTGGGTTAAACCATGTTCAAAGTTGGTGACAAAGTGCTGATCACTGCCAAAGATGCGTTTTTCGCATTTGTGGACGGTTGGCGCGGCACCGTCAAAGGGTTCAACAACGGTTTGGCCGAGGTTGAATGTGAGCGCGTGGACGGCACAAAGACATTTTTTGTGCCTGCTGACCAACTCAGATTGACGGTGTGATGATCACTGACACGCAGTGGGCCAAATCTCGGGTGGCCCCGTTTCCACCACGCTGGCAGAAAAACCTGCTGGCAGGGTGGGAGCGTCAGCGCAGCACATTCACGGGGTCACATTGGCATAACCAATTTGAAGCCCAAGAGCGTGCAAACCTGAATTTGCTGCGTGTCTCAAGCGATTTGGCACAGGTGCGTGTGCCATTAGACGCAGGTGACAGCGACATTTGCCAAAGGGCACAAGAACTGGCAGACCAGTGCGCACAGTTGGCGCAGGTGTATCACCAGTTGGAAGCACTCAGGCAAGCAATGGAGCGCAAGGCGCACCACAACGGCATCAAGCCACCACACGCCAAGACAAAAGACCACGCAGCCATTGCACGCATGGTGGATGTGTTGTGGTGGCGCAGGCAGCTGCGAAAACTACACGCCAAGAACGTGGAAGGCGCGGCAATTCAATTGGGCTATGTGAACCGATCGCGTGACATATACGTGTCCAATGAATCGCTACACAGGCGCATCCAACAAAACAAGCGCAATGCAGAGGCGCTAGAGAACACGACAGCACGCAATGAAGCGGGGCAAGAGTTCACATTGGCAGAACTTGCAGCCAAGGGAACGGCCAACAAAGCGATTAGACGCGCCGAATTGATGACGCGCATAAGCGGGTTTGAACGGGTCGCTCGTGACATGGAACACGCAGGACTGTTTTTCACGATTACGTGCCCAAGCCGCATGCACAAGTGGCGCACGGCAAAGGGTGGCCGTGTGATCGAAAACCCACGTTATGACGGCACCACACCAAGGGACGCGCAAGCGTATTTGGCGAAGGTGTGGGCACGCATCAGGGCATCACTCAAAAGAAAAGGAATCGGGCTTTATGGGTTCAGGATTGCGGAGCCAAATCACGATGGAACGCCACACTGGCACTTCCTCGTATTTCATGACAGAGGGGCATCAATGGTGCTCCGCGATTCCATCAAAGAGCACGCATTGCGTGATTCGCCTGACGAAAACGGGGCATTGGCGCATCGAGTGGATTTCAAGGCCATTGATTGGAATAGAGGATCCGCCGCAGGTTATATCGCTAAGTACGTTGCCAAAAATATCGACGGTTACAAGGTGGATAAGGACTTGTTTGGAAACGATGCTCTCGAAACTTCCGCAAGAGTAGAGGCATGGGCAGCAACTTGGGGGATTCGTCAATTCCAACAAGTTGGTGGCCCACCAGTTGGCCCATGGCGTGAATTGCGCAGGGTCAAAGACAT
>Ga0228700_1002198_pt1 | contig 10635 bp, 10 predicted proteins | sample McNCre317_Aug_MG_FD_178019 | JGI IMG/M metagenome (GOLD analysis project Ga0228700, IMG submission 178019) | Freshwater microbial communities from McNutts Creek, Athens, Georgia, United States - 3-17_Aug_MG | ecosystem: Environmental > Aquatic > Freshwater > Creek | place: USA: Georgia...
ATCAAAATCAAGCAGGTTGGCCGTCATGTGTATTCGCCAACAAGGTTGCAGTGCAACCTTGTCGAGTGGCTATCAACGACCGTAAACGTTCATGCCGGCAAAGAAGAAGCCGATTTCCACAGCGGCAGTCTCAGCGGCGTCAGAACCGTGCACCGCATTGGCGTCGATGCTGTCAGCGAAGTCGGCACGGATGGTGCCAGGAGCGGCTTCTTTGGGGTTGGTCGCGCCCATCAGGTCACGGTTTTTCAAAATCGCGTTTTCGCCTTCCAACACTTGGATCATGACAGGGCCAGAGACCATGAAATCAACCAAATCTTTGAAGAAAGGACGTGCTTTGTGCACAGCATAGAACTGCTCGGCTTCGCCGCGTGACAGGTGAGCCATGCGTGCAGCGACCACTTTCAAGCCAGCAGCTTCGAAACGGGCATAGATTTGACCGATGACGTTTTTAGCCACGGCGTCAGGCTTGATGATGGAGAGTGTGCGTTCGATGGCCATGTTGAATTTTCCTTATAAGGTTTTAGAAACTTTTGTTCGTGAATCGCGAAGCCTGCTATTTTAACCGTTCTAAGGGATTTCCTTAGGACTTGCAGGCGTTTTTGATCGTTTTAACGCCCGCTGCGACCTCGGCCGCCGGTTCCGCCACCGGAACGACCGCCGCCAAAGCCACCACCCAGCTTGCCACCACGTCGTGGTGGGGTGCTGCCATCGCCCGTGGGCTTGCGCCCACCGACCAAACCAGCGCGGAACGCCTTTTGGCCAGCTTTTTTGCGCTCACGCTCCATGGCGTAGCTGTCAGCACCGATATAGCCCACCGAGGTTTGCATCGGGTCGGGCTGGCTGTCACGCACAGGCGCGGGCTTGCCACCGCGCTTGCGCTCGGTACGCACCAAACGCTCAGGCCCGTGCGAGCGCTCTTCGGGCGCACGTGGGGTCGAAGGACGGGGGCCCACGCTGTTGCCACGGCGGCGGCTGTTGGCGCGCTCGTTGCGGTCATTGCGTGAGGGACCGCTTTGCAGCGGTGCTTCAGCGCCCGCAGCTTCCATCAAGGCGCGGATGTCGCGCTCACCGAGCTCAACAAAGGCGCCGCGCTTCAAGCCACGTGGCAGCACCATGGCGCCGTAGCGGATACGAATCAAGCGGCTCACCGCATGGCCCACCGCTTCGAACATGCGACGCACTTCACGGTTGCGGCCTTCCGAAATGGTGACGCGGTACCAGCAGTTGGAGCCTTCGCCACCACCCTCTTCGATCGAACCAAATTGCGCCGGGCCATCATCGAGCTCAATGCCTGTGACGAGTTGTTCTTTTTGGTCTTTGCTGAGTTTGCCCAGCGAACGCACAGCGTATTCACGTTGCAAGCCAAAGCGTGGGTGCATCAACTGGTTGGCCAACTCGCCGGAGCTGGTGAACAACAGCAGGCCTTCGGTGTTCAAGTCCAGGCGTCCCACAGACTGCCATTTGCCTTGGTATAGGCGCGGCAAGCGACGAAACACAGTCGGACGGTTTTGCGGATCATCGTTGGTCACCACTTCGCCCGCAGGCTTGTGGTACGCGATGACGCGAGGGGGTGGCGGCGCAATGCGCACCTTGAGCAGTTTGCCGTTGACCTTGATTTGGTCACCGAACTGAATCCGTTGGCCAACGTGGGCGGGTTCGTTGTTGACCGACACACGGCCTTCGGCAATCAGACGCTCCATCTCGATGCGCGAGCCCAAGCCCGACTGAGCCAGCACTTTGTGCAGTTTGGGCGATTCAGGCTGGGGCAGCAAGACGCGCTTGCCGAGTGCGTCTTCTTCACGCGCGGCCTCGAGGTCGAAGTCGCCCGAGACAACGTCTGCAAATTCGAAAGCTGCCTCGTCTGGTGTTGGCGTGCCCCCGATGTCTTCAATTTCAGGATTCATGGGGTTTATCGCCATCAGAGGCGCTCTCAATTTTTTCTTCAGGTATTTCGTCTGGCACCAGCTCAAACGCGGGTGACGCTTCCAACGCATCGCTGGGGGTGTTGGCTTGTTCGGCGTCTTGCAGCACGGGCGCATCTACGCCGTCGAGGGCCAGCTGTGGCGCAGGGTCGTCTTCGCCCAAACGGGCAAAGGCATTGGCTTGCGCCTGGGCGGTGTCGTACACGGGCAATTGGTCCAACGACGCCAAGCCTAAGTCGTCCAAGAATTGACGCGTGGTGGCGTACAAACCGGGGCGACCCACGGTTTCACGGTGGCCAATGACCTCCACCCAACCACGGTCTTCGAGCTGCTTGAGCACCAGGGAGTTGATGGTCACGCCACGGATGTCTTCCATGTCGCCGCGCGTCACCGGTTGGCGGTAGGCAATGATGGCCAAGGTTTCCATGGCTGCGCGTGTGTATTTGGGCGGCTTTTCTGGGTTCAAACGGTCCAGGTATTCGCGCATCTGGGGTCGGCTTTGAAAACGCCAGCCCGAGGCCACTTGCACCAGCTCCACACCGCGCTGCGCCCAATCGAGTTGCAACTCTTCAAGCAGTGTTTTGATGGTGTCGGCACCCAAGTCGTCTTGGAACAGCACACGCAGTTCGCGGACTTGGATGGGCTGGTGTGAGCAAATCAGGGCGGTCTCAAGGACACGCTTGGCATCCACGGTGTTCATCGTGTGAGTTCCGGGTCAAGGGTCGAGGGCAAAGGCCTCGAAATTCATCTCGAGGCAGTTTGAAGGCAAAGCGAGGCGGATAGGGCCACCTGTGTTGGGCATTTGCAGGCCAGAGCCGAAGGGCTCACCGCTTTCACAAGCGTTGGCTCAATTCTAACCGAGACAACAACTGCGTCATATCGTCAGGCAGTGGCGCCTCAAAAGACAGCGCTTGGCCGGTGATGGGATGGTCAAAGCTCAGGCGAAAGGCATGCAAGGCCTGACGCTCGATGCCCATGGTCATGGGCCCCGCATACAAAGAATCCCCCACCAAGGGGTGGCCAATGTGCGCCATGTGCACGCGAATTTGGTGTGTGCGACCGGTGTGCAAGGTGCATTGCACCAAGCAGGCTTCTTCTTGGCTGTCCAAGGCATCAAAGGTGGTGTGCGCTTCTTTTCCTGGCAAACGCTCCAAATCCACCACGGCCATGCGCAAGCGATTGCGGTAATCGCGGCCAATGGCCGCCACCACATCGCGGTTGCTATTGCCATTCCATTTGCGATACGCCACCGCCAAGTACTCGCGGTGCACCTCGCGTGCGGCAATCATCTCGACCAAAGCGTCCATGCAGCGGCGTGTGCGAGCCACCACCATCAAACCACTGGTGTCTTTGTCCAAACGATGCACGATGCCTGCACGGGGCAGCATGACGGCTTGTGGGTCCAAGGCTAACAAACCGTTGAGCAGTGTGCCGCTCCAATTACCGGGCGCCGGATGAACCACCAAACCCTCAGGTTTGTTCAAAATCCGCAAATCGTCGTCTTCGTAGACCACATCCAAGGCAATGTTTTCAGGCTTGAAAGCTTGGCTTTGTGGCGTGGGGCGCAGGGCCACGTGGTAGCGCTCACCCATGCGCACTTTGACCGAGGCTTTGCCCATCACGCGTGGCGTGGGAGCTAAGCAACTCACACAACCTTCACTCAGCAACTGTTGTGAAAAGCTGCGCGAGAACTCGGGCAGCAGCATCGCCAAGGCCCGATCCAAGCGCTCGCCGTGCATGGCGGTGGGAATCTCCAATTCACGCCATTCGACTTCTGGGCCGTCAACCAAGTCAATGTGCTCATCCGGCAAAACCTGTTCCCCCACAGAAGATGGAACGGGTGACTGAGCCGATAGAATGGTTTGACTTTGCTTCAAGAGGGTGACCTGTGGTGTTACGTATCAAATTATCGACGGTGTGGATGCCTTTGGGCCTGAGCGCAGCCATTCTTTTGTCTGCTTGCACGCCGAGCAACTACGATCCGACGGTCGGCTGGAGCGTGGACAAGCTCTACACCGAAGCCAAAGACGAAATGGCCTCAGGCGCTTACGACAAAGCAATTGGTCTGTACGAAAAGCTCGAAGGTCGTGCCGCAGGCACGCCGCTGGCCCAACAGGCGCAGCTCGACAAGGCGTGGGCCCAGTACAAAACCAACGAACCCATCCAAGCCGTTGCCACGCTGGACCGCTTCATCAAGCTGCATCCGGCCAGCCCAGCGCTGGACTATGCCCTGTACCTCAAAGGCTTGGTCAACTTCAACGACAACTTGGGGATTTTCTCGTCCTTGGCAGAGCAAGACTTGGCCGAGCGTGACCCCAAGCAAGCCAAAGAATCGTTTGAAGCATTCCGCGAGCTGGCACAACGCTTCCCCAACTCCAAATACACCGCGGATGCGCGCTTGCGCATGGCGTTCATCAAAAACTCTCTCGCCCGCTCCGATGTGCATGTGGCCCGCTTTTACTTTCAGCGTGGCGCTTATGTGGCCGCCATGAACCGCGCCCAAGCTGCGGTGCAGGAATACCGCGATGTGCCTGCAGTCGAAGAAGCCTTGTTCATCCTCTACCAGTGCTACGACAAATTGGGTTTAGAGCAATTGCGTGATGACACCCGCCGTGTGCTTGAAAGCACCTACCCCAACAGCACGTTTGTCTACCCCGAACGTGCGACGACTAAAAAGTCGTGGTGGCAGCTTTGGTAATGGCGTCTTGGTGCAAGACCTCAATCGCTTGCGCCAACTCTTGCGCTGTATTGAGCTGACGCATGGGCGGTAAGGCCGCAATCAAGCGGCGGCCATAGCCCGTGGTGACCAAACGGTTATCGCACAGAACCAGCACACCTTGGTCCGTTTCGCGGCGAATCAAACGCCCCGCGCCCTGCTTCAAGGCCACCACTGCTTCGGGCACAAAGTAATCATTGAAGGGGCTGCGGCCCTGGGCTTCCAAGCGTTTGCTACGCGCCTCGACCAGAGGATCGTTGGGCGGCGGAAACGGCAGCTTATCGATCACCACCAATTGCAGCGCATCGCCGGGTACATCAAAGCCCTCCCAAAAGGTGGCCGAGGCCACCAGCGCACAACCGCCCTCGCCTGGCTTGGCGCCTTCGCGAAAACGATCCATCAAGTGCCGCTTGGGCCACTCGCCTTGCACCAACACCTCAATGCCTGAGCCTTCGAGCTGCAACTTCATGGCCTCACCAATGGCACGCAAAGCACGCAAGGTGGTGGTCAACACCAAGGTGCGGCCGCCCAATCGGCGCACTGCGTCGGCCGCCAGTGTCGCCACTTGGGCGCTGTGGGCCGGATCGTTCGGTCGCACGATATCGCGTGGCACATACAAAGCCGCTTGCGCGGGATAGTCAAACGGACTGCCCACGCGCAAGACCTGGGCCGACTCCAAACCACAAGGCTCGGTGAACCAACGCAAGCGCGGGTCGTCCCCCAGGGTGGCCGACGTAAAAATCCAGCTGCGGGGACGTGTGTCATCCGGTGGACGAGGCACGTGAGGCTCTAAAGCGTTGAAGGCGTCTTGGTCATCTTGCCAAGGCGCTTCTTCGGCCAACACATCATCGGCTGCCGTTGCCTGACCTTGACGCATCAAACGATCGCGCACGGTTTGGGCTATGTCCAAGGGTGCTTCCATCAAACGCATTTGCGAGGCGCTCACGTCCATCCAACGCACGGCATCGGGCGCACACGGGTTGAGGAACGCATCCACGCGTTTGGCAATCTCGGCCACGCGGTCATGCAAACGCATGAAGTCGGGCGCAATTTCACTCACAGTATCGAGCGCTTGCAGGGCGTGCACACAGGCTGCGCCCACGTCTTGCAAAGACTGCGCCCACGCGCCTGGATGAATGCCCTCAGGCGCGTCTTCTGTCCAGCGCAGCTTGACGGCGCCTGGGCGCTTGCCACCGATCAAGCGCAGTTCACGCGCAGCACGCTCTAGACCTGAACACACACCTTGCCAATCGGCCAAGCTGCGGGCCAATTGCAGGCCCGTGGCCAAGATATCGCGGGTCACGTCCAACAGTTGCGCTGTCCCCAATTGGTGGCCCAAGAAGTTCACGCCGGTTTCGTTGAGCTGATGGGCTTCGTCAAAAATCACCACCCGCACGCTAGGTAACAACTCGGCCATGCCGGTTTCGCGCACGGCCATGTCAGCAAAAAACAAATGATGGTTGATCACCACCACATCGGCGGCCAAGGCCTCACGGCGTGCCGCGTTGACATGGCAGGTTTTGAATTTCGGGCATTGCGAACCCAAACAGTTTTCACGGTTCGAGGTGATCAGCGGAATCAAGGGCGAGCGCTCATCCAAGCCTGGCAACTCGGCCAAGTCGCCCGTGCGGGTGCTGAGCGACCAAGTTTCCACACGCGACAACAAATGCACCGTGTGCCGATCGGGCATGGTGGTGTCGCGTCGAGCCAGTTCCATGCGGTGCGTGCACAGGTAGCTGCTGCGACCCTTGAGCAAGGCCAAACGCACAGGCAGGTTCAAGGCTTGCACCAAACGCGGCAAGTCACGCGCAAACAATTGATCTTGCAAGGCCTTGGTGGCGGTGGACAGAAGCACACGTTCGCCGCTGAGGAGCGCAGGCACCAAATACGCAAAGGTTTTGCCCACGCCTGTGCCTGCTTCCACCACCAAGCTGCCGCCGTGCGACACCACATCGGCTACGGCCAAGGCCATCTCGGTTTGACCGTCACGCGGCTGAAATTGTTCGGTGGCTCTGGCCAGCACCCCCAAGGGTGCAAACGCTTCTTGCACCATGGCGCGCAAAGGATGACTCATCAGGCAGGCTCTTTGGGATCGAGCAAACGCTCAATCTGTTGAATCTGATCGCGCAAGCCCAGGCGGCGTTTTTTCAAACGACGCAGCATCAGCTCATCCACAGGCTGGGTGAGGCTGAGCCGGTCAATGCTGTCGTCCAAATCGGCATGCTCCATGCGCAGCTCAATCAGTTGGCGTTCGGGTGAGCGCAGGTTTTCAACACTCACTTGGAAGCTCCAGGCACAGGCAAAGAGGCCGCAGGCGGTTTGTCGCGCTCGCGGCGTTTTTTCTCGACATTGGCGCGGTGTTCAGCCGCTTCACGTTGCTTGGCTTCGTAAGCTTCACGACCGTCGCCTTTGTTGGCATGCTCGATTAGTTTTTGAGCATTTTTCTCGGCTCGCTCTTGCGCTTGTTGTATCGCTTCTGCGCGCTGGGCTTGTGCCTCTTGACGCTGAGCCTCGGAATTTTTTTCTGCCAAGCGGCGTTGCACTTCGTCGGCCTTGATTTGCCGCTCAGCAGCGTTGAATTTCAACTCTTCTTGCCGCAACACCGCATTGGCTTGAATGCGGCGTTCACGCGCTTCATTGCGGCAACTGATGACATCAAATTTTTGGTAGCAAATTTGCATGTCCTGTTGGTAGGCGGCGTCAAGTTGCTGGCGACGCTGTGCCAACTGTTGACTTTGCGCTTGTCGCTCAGCCTCACTCAGCGGCGGCACCTGAGCCTCTGTGTGGCTGGCAGGAGTCACTGCTTGCGCCGGCGCAGTTTGAGCCAACGACAGCGTGCACGTACACCAGACGCAGCAAAAAAGAAACAACTGTTTCATGTCAGTCCAGTATCCACCGTGCGACGCTCCAGCGCCAAAAACTCAGCCGATTGCATTTCGTTCAAGCGCGACACAGTGCGCGGAAACTCGTGCGACATCGGCCCTTCTGTGTACAAGGCTTCGGGCGCCACCTCGGCCGACATCATCAGCTTGACACGACGGTCATACAGCACATCCACCAACCAGGTGAAGCGGCGCGCTTCTGCCGCGCGGTTGACCGGCATCAGCGGCACATCGCTCAAGAGCACCGTGTGAAACTGACTCGCGATTTCCAAATAATCGTTTTGCGAACGGGGCCCGCCACACAGTTCTTTGAAGTTGAACCACACCACACCGCCAGCACGGCGCCGGGCTTTGATTTCACGCGCTTCAATGTGCAACACCGGCGCCTCGTCTTGGCATTCGGCCAAGCGGTTGAAAGCATCGGTCATGGCCGCATCGGCCTCAGGCCCCAAGGGCGTCAAATACAAATCGACTTGCTCCAAGGTGCGGCGGCGGTAGTCGGTGCCGTTGTCCACGTTGATGACTTCCAAGGCTTGGTTGAGCAGATCAATCGCGGGCAGGATGCGGTCGCGGTGCATGCCACCTGGGTACAAATCGTCGGGCTTGAAGTTGGAGGTGGTCACAAAGCCCACACCGTTGTCGAACAAGGCATCGAGCAAGCGGTGCAAGATCATGGCATCGGTGATATCGGCCACATGAAACTCGTCAAAGCAAATCAGCTTGTAGCGCTTGGCAATTTGCTGCCCCAAAATATCCAAGGGGTTGGCTTGGCCTTGCAACTCACGCAACTCACGGTGCACCTCGCGCATGAATTCGTGGAAATGCAAACGAGTTTTGCGCTGAATCGGCACCGCATCAAAAAAGCAGTCCATCAAAAAACTCTTGCCACGCCCCACCCCACCGTACATGTACACGCCACGCGGAATGGGTGGACGGTTGACGAGTTTTTTCAGTTTGTTCGAGCGCTTTTCTTTGTAGGCCGCCCATTCGTTGGCGCAGCGCTCCAGCGCATCGATGGCACGCAACTGCGCAGGGTCACTTTGGAAGCCGCGAATCTCGAGTTCTTTGAGGTAGTTTTCATGCACTGACATACAGGGGTCTATTGTGCCTTGCCCATGAAAAAAGCCCGCTGTTGCCAACGGGCTTTTTCAAGGTCACATTTTGAAATTGCTTAGAAATTCAAAGTGCGTTTGTCCACCGCCAAAGCAGCTTCTTTGGTCGCTTCGCTCAACGAGGGATGCGCATGGCAAATGCGGGCGATGTCTTCGGCCGAGGCCTTGAATTCCATCGCCACCACAGCTTCAGAGATCAACTCAGACACCTGTGGACCCACCATGTGCACGCCCAAGATTTCGTCAGTGGCGGCATCGGCCAAGAACTTCACCATACCGGTAGTGTCGCCCAACGCGCGTGCGCGGCCGTTCGCGAGAAACGGGAATGTGCCAGCCTTGTATGCCACGCCATCGGCCTTGAGCTGCTGCTCGGTGCGGCCCACCCAAGCGATTTCGGGGCTGGTGTAGATGACCCAAGGAATGGTGTTGAAGTTGACGTGACCATGTTGGCCAGCAATGCGCTCAGCCACAGCAACGCCTTCTTCTTCGGCTTTGTGCGCGAGCATGGGGCCACGCACCACATCGCCCACCGCCCACACGCCGGGGACATTGGTTTTGCAATCACCGTCCACCACGATGGCGCCGCGCTCATCGAGCTGCAAGCCAATGGCTTCTGCGTTCAGGCCCGTGGTGTTGGGCACGCGGCCAATCGACACGATGAGCTTGTCCACATCCAAGGCCACGGCTTCGCCTTTGGCATTGGTGTAGTTGACGGTGACGCCCTTCTTGCCGTTGACGATCTCGCCAACTTTCACGCCGAGTTCGATCTTCAAGCCTTGCTTGTCAAACGCCTTCTTGGCTTCTTTGGCGATTTGCTCGTCCACCGCGCCCAAGAATGTGGGCAGGCCTTCGAGGATGGTGACTTCCGAGCCCAGACGACGCCACACAGAACCCATCTCCAAACCGATCACGCCAGAACCAATCAAGGCCAGTTTCTTAGGCACTGCGCCCACGCGCAAAGCGCCGTCGTTGGACAGCACGTTGACTTCGTCAAACGGTGTACCAGGCAAAGCGCGGGCATTCGAGCCGGTGGCGATGATGACTTGCTTAGCCGTGATGGTCTCTTCTGCCTTACCCGCCACGTTGATGGTGTAACCGCCTTCAGCCTTGCCAGCAAAGCTGCCACGACCGTGGAAGAAGGTGACCTTGTTTTTCTTGAACAGGTACAAGATGCCATCGTTGTTTTGCTTCACGACGTTGTCCTTGCGGGCAATCATCTTGGCCACGTCCATCTTCACATCCTTGGCGGTGATGCCGTGTTCTGCGAAGTGGTGGTTGGCATGCTCAAAGTGCTCGCTCGATTGCAGCAAAGCTTTCGAGGGGATGCAACCCACGTTGGTACAGGTACCGCCGGGGGCTGGGCCACCGGCTGCGTTTTTCCACTCGTCGATACAAGCGACTTGGAAACCAAGTTGTGCAGCACGGATGGCTGCGATGTAGCCACCGGGGCCACCACCAATGACGACGACGTCGAATTGTTTGCTCATAAAAATTTCTCTTGAAATGAACAACGCCCCCAAACTGGGGGCATTGCAATTGGCTGAATTAGATGTCGAACAGCAAGCGTGCTGGATCTTCCAGCGCTTCTTTCATCGCCACCAGACCCAAGACAGCTTCGCGGCCGTCAATGATGCGGTGGTCATAAGACATCGCGAAGTAGTTCATGGGACGAACCACCACTTGGCCGTTTTCCACCATGGCGCGGTCTTTGGTCGCGTGCACGCCCAAAATCGCGGATTGGGGCGGGTTGATGATCGGGGTCGACATCATGGAGCCGAAGGTACCGCCGTTGGAGATCGAGAAGGTACCGCCGGTCATCTCTTCGATGCCCAACTTGCCGTCACGGGCTTTCACGCCGAATTCAGCAATCTTTTTCTCGATGTCAGCAAAACTCATCTGGTCGGCGTTGCGCAGAATAGGCACCACCAAACCGCGTGGCGAACCCACTGCGATACCGATGTCAAAGTAGCCGTGGTAGACGATGTCGTTGCCGTCCACCGAAG
>Ga0228700_1002199_pt1 | contig 10634 bp, 9 predicted proteins | sample McNCre317_Aug_MG_FD_178019 | JGI IMG/M metagenome (GOLD analysis project Ga0228700, IMG submission 178019) | Freshwater microbial communities from McNutts Creek, Athens, Georgia, United States - 3-17_Aug_MG | ecosystem: Environmental > Aquatic > Freshwater > Creek | place: USA: Georgia...
CGGTTTCTTTCGGTGGGTTGAACCACTCGTTGACCCACACCACTTTGGTCTTGACTTTGGGGTTGCTCGATTGCGCACCCAAGGTGAAGCTGTTGATGTTGCGAATGACTTCAGGAATTGGGATAGACGCCACAACACCCAAGGTGTTGCTCTTGGTCATCTTGCCGGCAATCACACCTGCCATGTACGCGCCCTCATAGGTGCGGCTGTCGTAGGTGCGCATATTGGGGGCTTGTTTGTAGCCTGTGGCGTGCTCGAACTTCACATCGGGTGTGTCTGCTGCCACTTTGAGCATGGGCTCCATATAGCCAAAGGTGGTGCCAAACACCAACTTATTGCCTTGGCTCACCATGTCGCGAATCACGCGCTCTGCGTCGGCAGATTCAGGCACGTTCTCGACGAAGGAGGTTTGAATCTTGTCGCCAAATTCTTTTTCAAGGGCTTTGCGTGCGTTGTCGTGCGCAAAGGTCCAGCCACCATCACCCACAGGGCCCACGTAGGCGAATGCAATTTTCAAAGGCTCTGCCTTGGCTGCTGCAGCCGGTGCCTCCGCAGGTTTGGCTTCTTCTTTTTTGCCGCAGCCAACGAGGACAGCCGAGGCGACAGCGGTGAGCGCAACAGCGTGAATCCAGCGACGTTTTTTCAAATCAATCATGCAAGCTCCTTGAGGTCAGTGGGTGAGAAAAATATTATGAACCAGGAAAAAAAGGTTTCCCAATTGACGCTGGCATGTTCACCCGCAACCAACGCGGGTTACGCGAAATCAAGGCCAGCACCACGATGGTGGCGAGGTAAGGCAGCATACTCAAAAACTGGCTGGGCACATCCACACCCGAGGCCTGCAAATGAAACTGCAACATGGTCACACCACCAAACAGATAAGCACCCAACAACACGCGTGCTGGGCGCCACGTGGCAAAGGTGGTGAGCGCCAGAGCGATCCACCCCTTGCCTGCAATCATGCCCTCCACCCACAAGGGGGTGTAGATGATGGAGATGTAGGCACCAGCCAAACCACACAGTGCGCCCCCCACCACCACAGCCAACAACCGAATGCGCCGTACCGGATAACCCAGCGCATGCGCTGACTCGGGCGATTCGCCCACGGCGCGCAACACCAAGCCGGCTCGGGTGCGGTCGAGAAAATAAATCAGCGCCAAGGTGAGTGCAATGGCGCCATACACCAGCGGGTGATGCTTGAACAACGCTGGGCCTATCAAAGGGATGTCCCCCAACACAGGCACTTGAAACTGCATACGCTCGGGCAACTTGGCTTGCACAAAGTTCACCCCCACAAAGGCCGAGAAGCCGCCACCAAACAAGCTCAAAGCCAAGCCTGTGGCGTATTGGTTGGTGTTCATCCAAATCACCAACAGGCCAAACAACGCGGCCATCACTGCGCCTGCGCCCATGCCCGCCAGCAAGCCCAATGCATCGCTGCCTGTGGTGGCCACGGTGGCAAAGCCTGCAATGGCCGCGCACAGCATCATGCCTTCGGCACCCAAATTGACGATGCCCGCCTTTTCGTTGATTAACAAACCCAAAGAGGCCAGCGCCAACACAGTGCCTGCATTCATGGTGGCCGCCCACAACAGTGCATAGGTTTCCATCACAGTGCCTCCTCTGCATGCACAGCGCGAGGCAGGGACACCCAACGCACGCGGTATTGCATCAAGGTGTCACAGGCCAACAAAGTAAACAACAACAGGCCTTGAAACACGCCAGTGAGCGAACGGGGTAGCCCCAAACGCGATTGCGCCAACTCGCCGCCGATGTAGAACATGCTCATCAGCACCGCCGACAACACCATGCCCACTGGATGCAAGCGCCCCACAAAGGCCACGATGATGGCGGCAAACCCATAGCCCGCAGGCACAAAGGGCGTGAGCTGGCGCAACGGCCCCGCTACTTCCAAGGCACCCGCCAAACCGGCAGCGCCGCCCGAGACAAGCAGCGCCAGCCACAAAGCCTTGCGTGATGAGAAGCCCGCATAACGCGCGGCATCAGGCGCCAAACCACCCACCTGCTGCGCAAAGCCCGCATGGGTGCGGAACAAAAATACCCACAGAGCGCCCACCCCCGCGAGCGCCATCAACACGCCCACGTTCACGCGTGTGCCCGTGATGAGCTTAGGAATTTGTGTGATGGCATCAAAGGTTTTGGTTTGCGGAAAGTTGTAGCCCAGCGGGTCTTTCCATGGGCCATAGACCAAGAAGTTGAGCATCATGATGGCCACGTAGACCAGCATCAGGCTGACCAAAATTTCATTCGCATGAAACCGGTCGCGCAAGAACGCAGTGATACCAGCCCAGACCATGCCACCCACAACACCTGCCAACAAGATGAGCACCCAAAAGCCCGCGCCCGTGTGGGCGTCTGCCGTCAAGGCCACACCTGCGGCGAACACTGCCCCCATCACAAACTGCCCCTCTGCACCAATGTTCCAAACATTGGAGCGAAAGCAAACCGCCAAGCCCAATGCAATCAGCAGCAGCGGCGTGGCCTTGACCATCAACTCAGACAAGGCATACACGCTCTTGATGGGTTCCCAAAAGAACACCTGCAAGCCACGCACCGGGTCTTTGCCCAGCGCGACAAACAGAATCACCCCCAACACCACGGTGATGGTCAATGCCAACAAGGGCGAGGCATAACGCCACAGCGTTGAAGGCTGTGCACGTGGCTCAAGACGCAGCATGACGGACCTCCTGTGCGGGCTTGTCCCACAAGCCACTCATCCATGCGCCGATGCGCGACACGTTCGCCTCCTCACGGGAGAGCGCGGGCGACAAGCGGCCTTCGGCCATCACATGCAAACGATCTGACAGTTCCAACAATTCGTCCAACTCCTCGCTCACCACCAATACGGCACAGCCCGCATCGCGCAACGCCAGCAGCGCGGCGCGGATTTGCGCGGCAGCACCCACGTCCACCCCCCAGGTGGGTTGCGACACGATGAGCAACTTGGGAGAGGCTTCAATTTCGCGACCGACCAAAAACTTTTGCAAATTGCCACCCGACAACGAGTGCGCCGCTGCATCGGGGCCTCCTGCTTTGACTTGGTATTTGGTGATGATGTGGGCAGCTTGGGTTTTGAGCGCCTTCAAATTTAGCCACCCCAGAGCGCCCGCCACACCGCGATCAGCCAACGCCTCATGGCGGGTGAGCAACAAGTTATGCGCCAAACTCAGACTAGGCACAGCACCACGGCCCAAGCGCTCTTCGGGCACAAAGTGCAGGCCCAAGGCGCGGCGTTGGTCGGGGTTGAGCTGGCCCACGGCTTGATCACTGAGTTGGATGTGCTCAGGCGCAGCACGCGTATCTTCGCCCGACAGCGCATACAAGAGCTCGCGCTGACCATTGCCCGACACACCGGCAATGCCCACCACTTCGCCTGCACGCACTTGCACATCGATGCCTTGCAGGTCCACGCCAAACGGATCGTCGCTGGGCAGACGCAAACCGCGCACCGTTAACACGGCCGCTCCAGGCTGATGCGTGCGCACCTTGAGCTCGGGCGGCAAGCTGCCAATCATCAGCTGACTCAGCGAGGCATTGGTTTCTTGGCGTGGGTCGCACACGCCCGTCACGCGACCTGTCCGCATGACGGTGCAGGCCGTACACAGCGCACGAATTTCATGCAGCTTGTGGCTGATGTACAAAATGCTGCGCCCCTCGGCCGCCAACTGTCGCAACACCACAAACAATTTCTCGACCGCTTGCGGGGTCAGTACCGAAGTGGGCTCATCCAAGATCAGCAGCTGCGGATTGGTCAGCAAGGCGCGGATGATTTCCACCCGCTGCATCTCGCCCACGCCCAAAGTGTGCACGGGCCGCAGGGGGTCAATATCCAAACCGTATTGCGAGGCCGTGTCGGTGATGCGCTGGGTCACTTGCGCCAGCGTCAATGCTTTGTCGAGGCCCAGCCACACGTTCTCGGCCACGCTCAAGGTATCAAACAGGCTGAAGTGTTGGAACACCATGCTGATGCCCAAACGCCGCGCCTCTTGCGGGTTGCGGATGTGCACCACCTGACCATTGAAGCGGATCTCACCGCCGTCCGGTTTGACCGCACCATAGATGATTTTCATCAAGGTGGATTTACCCGCACCGTTCTCGCCCAGCACCGCGTGAATTTCGCCGGGCTGAACCGATAGGCAGACCGCATCATTGGCCACCACAGCGGGATAGCGCTTGGTGATGTTTGAAAGCAAAAGTCTGGACTGGCTCATACCCGTAGGTTACAGCACCAGAATGGCCCGAAAGTCGTTCACGTTGGTGTGCGTGGGGCCGGTGATGACCAAGTCGCCCAGGGCACTGAAAAAGCCATACGCATCGTTGCGGTCTAAGCAGTTGGCAGGCTTGATGCCTTGGACCTCGGCGCGGGCCAAAGTATCCGGTGTCACGGCTGCACCTGCGTTGTCTTCGATACCGTCTATGCCGTCGGTATCCGCCGCAATGGCCCACACGTCCGGCTGCGCTTGCAGTGCCACGGCCAGCCCCAAACAAAACTCGCCTGCGCGACCGCCACGGCCTTTGGGCGTGCCTTCGGGTTGCTTGCGAATGGTTACCGTGGTTTCACCACCGCTCAAAATCACACAGGGTTTTTGGAACGGACCTTTGCCATGCGCGGCAGCGCGTGCCAAGGCCGCGTGCACCTTGCCCACTTCGCGCGACTCGCCTTCGAGCTCATCGCTCAGCACATACGCATGCAAGCCTGCGGCGCGCGCCAGCTCGGCCGCCGCATCCAGCGACTGCTGAGGCGTAGCAATCAAATGCACAGCTTGTGCATCCCAATGCGGACCAGGTTTGGGGGTTTCTAAGGTGCCCGCTTTCAACGCCGCTTCAATGGCCGCTGGCACCTGAATTTTGTAGCGCTGCAAAATCGCCCAGGCATCGGCGCAGGTGCTGCGGTCGGCCACGGTGGGGCCGCTGGCAATCACAGACGGGTCGTCACCTGGCACATCGCTGATGGTCAAGGTCACCACTTGCGCAGGCGTACAAGCCGCAGCCAAGCGCCCTCCTTTGATGCGCGACAAGTGTTTGCGCACGCAGTTCATCTCGCCAATGTTGGCGCCGCTGTTGAGCAAATCGCGGTTGATGCGTTGCTTGTCTTCTAAGGTCAAACCTTCAGCAGGCAAAGTCAGCAAGGCCGAGCCGCCACCTGAAATCAGAAACAAGACCAAATCGTCTTCGGTCAAGCCCTGGGTCAGCTCCAAAATCCGTTCGGCCGCGGCCAAACCTGCCGCATCGGGCACGGGGTGCGAAGCCTCGACCACCTCAATGCGCACTGGCAAACCATCAGGACGGGGCGGAATGTGGTGATAACGCGTGACCACCAAACCCGACAGCGGTTTGTCAGCAGGCCACAGCGCCTCCACCGCTTGCGCCATCGCGCCACCTGCTTTGCCAGCGCCCAAGACCACGGTACGGCCTTTGGGTGGTGGTGGCAAATAGGCGGCCGTGTTGTGCAGCGGCAAGGCGCGCAGCACAGCAGCGTCATAGAGTTGACGTAAAAAAACCTGCGGCTGTGCGGACACAGCTGCAGGCGATTGAAAAACGGAGTGGGTCGAAGAAGTCAGAAAAAGCTCACTTTTTGCCTAACCCCAAACGTGCTGCGCCTTCGGTGTAGAGCTGAGTGCGTTCTTTCATGAAGGCATCCATCTGGTCCACACCGATGTTGACCAATTCAAAACCATTTTTGGCGGCGAGTTCTTTCATCTCGGGGTCGTTGTTGAGGTTGGCCCACAGCTCAGACAAACGCTTGCGCTGTTCGGGCGTGGTCGATTTTGGCACGCCAATGCCACGGTAGGCACCGTCCACCCAATTGACGCCCAACTCTTTGAAGGTCGGCACATCAGGCATCAAGGGATGGCGCTGCTCCATGGCGACCGCCAAGGCGCGCACCCGCGCTTTGTTGGTAATGGCAAAAGGCGTGTAGGTCATCGCGCCATCGACTTGGCTGCCCAACACGGCCGTGGTCATGTCACCCGTCCCCTTGAACGGGATATAAATGGTTTTGACGTGGAAGGCGGCATTGAAGCGCTCATGCGCGGCATGGTTGGCCGAATTCAGACCCGAGCCCCCGAGCGACAACTTGCCAGGTTCTTTTTTAGCAGTGGCCAAAAAATCGGCAAATGTTTTGATCGGGCTGGCCACAGGAACCACCAGAATGTCAGGTGTGTAGTGGAACCAATACACAGGCGTGACATCCGCCGTTTTGTATTGCACCTGGCCTTCAATCGGTTGAAACACGATGTGCGGCAAGTTGATGCCCACCACGTTCAAACCATCGGCGGGCAGGCTGTTCATTTGCGTCCACATCAAGGCGCCACCGGCACCGGCCTTGTATTGCACGATGGTGTCAATAGCCACACATTTCTTTTTCAGCACCGCTTGTTGGTGGCGGGCCGACAAGTCGGACTCGCCGCCCGGTGGGAATGCCTGCCAGTACTGCAGATTTTTATCAGGGCAAGGCTGGGCAAATGCTGCCACAGTAAGCAGCGCAGAAGCGGCGGCCAAGATTTTAAAAAACCAAGGATTGCGCGACAGATTGAAATGCATGGTGTTGTCTCCTTTTTATCTGTCAGGCCATCAAAGCACAAACAGCTTTCGTGACTTGCTCGGTGGTGGCTTTGCCACCCAAATCGCCGGTGTGCAACGCGGGGTTGGCCGTGACTTGCTCGATGGCATGCATCAGCTTCTTCGCGGCCTCGTGCTCACCCAAGTGCTCCAGCAGCATGACACAACTCCAGAATGTGCCAACAGGGTTTGCCAGCCCCTTGCCCATGATGTCGAAGGCCGAACCGTGGATGGGCTCGAACATGCTGGGGTAGCGTCGCTCGGGGTCGATATTGCCGGTGGGCGCAATCCCTAGGCTACCGGCCAAGGCTGCAGCCAAGTCGCTCAAGATATCGGCGTGCAAGTTGGTGGCGACGATGGTGTCCAGCGTTGCGGGGCGGTTGACCATGCGGGCGGTGGCCGCATCGACCAACTCTTTGTCCCAGGTCACGTCAGGGAACTCTTGGCTGATTTCGACCGCAATTTCGTCCCACATCACCATGGCATGACGTTGTGCGTTGGACTTGGTCACCACAGTCAACTGTTTGCGCGGGCGAGACTGTGCCAGCTTGAAGGCGTAGCGCATGATGCGCTCCACGCCAGCGCGGGTCATCATTGATACATCGGTGGCCACTTCAATCGGATGGCCTTGGTGGGCCCGCCCGCCGACACCTGAATATTCACCCTCTGAGTTTTCGCGCACGATGACCCAATCGAGGTCTTGGGGTCCACAGCGCTTCAAGGGTGCGTCAATGCCGGGCAAGATGCGCGTGGGACGCACGTTGGCGTATTGGTCAAAGCCTTGGCAAATTTTCAGGCGCAAGCCCCACAAGGTGATGTGGTCGGGAATGTGTGGGTCACCCGCCGAGCCAAACAAAATCGCGTCCATGGGGCGCAACGCATCGAGGCCGTCTTTGGGCATCATCTCGCCGTGGGCCCGGTACCAGTCGCCGCCCCAGCCAAATGTGCTGAAGTTGAATTTGAAATTCTTGTTGACCGACGCCAATGCCTCAAGGACTTCTTGGCCAGCAGGCACGACTTCTTTGCCAATGCCGTCACCGGGGATGCATGCGATGTTGTAGGTTTTCATGGGGCGCTCGCCTTTGATGGGTTGAAACAAAGCGTCACTTTATGGTCACTGATAATTCATAAATCATTCAATTTTCAATTCATTATTGAATATGATTTAACAATGACCACACCCAGTTCTGCCCCTACTGAAATGGCGTTTTTTAGCCTGCTGGTGCGCACCGGCAGCTTGTCGGCCACCGCACGTGAGCTGAACGTGACCACGCCTGCCGTTAGCAAACGCCTGTCGCAAATGGAAGCGCGCTTGGGTGTGCAACTCATGCACCGCACCACACGACGCATGAACCTCACGCCCGAAGGCGAGCTGTACTTGGCCCACGCACGACGCATCTTGGCCGACATTGACGACATGGAGCGCCAAGTCAGCAGCGCCCTCGCATCTCCGAAAGGTCTGTTGCGCGTCAATGCCACGCTTGGGTTTGGGCGCAGTCACATCGCGCCCTTGATTTCGCAATTCACCAAGTCTTACCCCGATGTTGAAGTGCAGCTGCAACTCACGGTCAACCCGCCCCCTTTGAATGAGGATGCGTTTGATGTGTGCATCCGCTTTGGCGAACCGCCCGACGCACGCATCATGGCCAAACGCATCGCGTCGAACCGGCGCTTGATTTGCGCCTCGCCCGCTTACCTTGCCAAACACGGCACACCCAAAGTGCCAGCAGATTTAGCACAGCACAGCTGCATAGGCATTCGCCAAGGCGATGAGGCCTATGGCATTTGGCATTTTCAAAATGGCAAAAAAATGGACACCGTCAAAGTGCGCGGCACGCTCAGCACCAACGACGGCGAAATCGCCGTCAGCTGGGCCTTGGCCGGTCACGGTGTGCTGATGCGTGCCGAGTGGGACATTGCCAAATACCTGCGCAGCGGCCGCTTGCGACAGGTGCTAGACAACTACCCAACACCTGCGGCAGACATCTATGCGGTTTACCCGCCACGTCATCAGACTGCCGCACGGGTGCAGGCATTTGTGAGCTTTGTGACGGAGGCCCTACAGCCATCTGCATGATGGCCCAACGCGCCCGAACCTTAAGCTAACCAAGCCTTGAGTGACGCCGCTACTTTCTCGGCAGAAATGCCGTAGCGATCGTGCAAGGTGGGCAATGCGCCCGCATCTAAGAATGCATCCGGCAAGCCCAACATGCGGAACTTGCTTGGCACAACACCTTCGCGCAGCAACAGGCCCGCTACCGCCTCGCCCAAACCGCCAATCACGGAGTGGTTCTCAGCCACCACGATCAAGCGACCAGGCTTGCGCACTTCGGCCAGGATGGTGGCTTCGTCGAGCGGCTTGATGGTGGGGCAATGCAACACCGCCACGTTGATCTTGTCGGCTTCGAGTTGTTTGGCCACTTCGAGCGTGCGCATGGTCATGAAACCACTGGAAATCACCAGCACATCCTTGCCTTCGCGCAGCATCTTGGCTTTGCCCAACTCGAACTTGTAGTTGTATTCGTCCAGCACCAGCGGCACATTGCCACGCAACAAGCGCATGTACACGGGGCCTTGGTGGGCGGCGATTTGTGGCACGGCTTGCTCGATGTCGAGCGCGTCGCAAGGGTCCACCACGGTCAAGCCGGGAATGGCGCGCATCATGGCCAAGTCTTCGGTGGCTTGGTGGCTGGGACCATAACCGGTGGTGAGGCCGGGTAAAGCACAACAGATCTTCACGTTCAAGTTTTCTTCAGCGATCACTTGATGGATGAAGTCATACGCACGGCGTGTGCCGAACACGGCATAGGTGGTGGCGAATGGCACCAAGCCTGTTTTGGCCATGCCGCCGGCAGCCCCCATGAGCAACTGTTCGGCCATGCCCATTTGGAAAAAGCGCTCGGGGTGCGCCTGTGCAAACAAGTGCAAGTCGGTGTACTTGGCCAAGTCGGCAGTCATGCCCACCACTTCAGGATGGTTGGCGGCGTATTCGACCAAGGCTTTGCCAAAGGGCGCAGCTTGCACGCGCTGGCCTTCGCTTGCGATGGAAGCAATCATGGCTGAGGTGGTCAGCCGAGGTTTTTTGTCAGTCACAGCATTCATTTTTCTGTCCAAACATTTGTTACGGGCGATTGGCGTCCAACACATCCAAGGCTTGTTGCCACTCAGGTGGGTCAACGCGGATGAAGTGGTTCTTCTCACGGGTCTCTAAGAAAGGCACGCCTTTGCCCATCAAGGTGTCGCACAAGATCACGCGGGGTTTGGCATCCGTCAAGGCACGCGCGGTGTCAAAGGCACGCAACACGGCAGGCAAGTGGTTGCCATCGACACGTTGCACATGCCAACCGAACGAGGCCCACTTGTCGGCCAAAGGCTCAAAACCCATCACCTTGGTGGAGGGGCCATCGGCTTGTTGGTTGTTGATGTCGACCATGCAAATCAAGTTACCCAAACCGTGGTGAGCCGCAGACATGGCGGCTTCCCAGGTGGAGCCCTCGTCGAGCTCACCGTCGGACATGGAGTTGTAGACAAACGCAGGGTTGTTTTGATGGCGCAAACCCAGTGCCATGCCGACTGCGATAGGCAAGCCTTGACCAAGTGAGCCACCCGAAATTTCCATGCCGGGTGTGTACGTGGCCATACCCGACATGGGCAAGCGGCTGTCGTCGCTGCCGTAGGTTTCGAGTTCGGACTCGGGGATGATGCCCGCCTCGATCATGGCGGCATACGCGGCAATGGCGTAGTGACCGTGAGAGAGCAAAAAGCGATCACGCCCTTCCCACTCGGGTTCGTTGGGACGGAAGTTCATCGCGTGGCCATAGGCCACCGCCAGCACATCGGCATAGCCCAAAGCTTGGCCTACATAGCCTTGGCCTTGCACTTCGCCCATGCGCAAGGCATAGCGACGAATGCGATAAGCGCAGCTGGCAATTTCTTGAAGGGTACTCATGGTGTGTGTCAGTCAAAGAAGTGAAATCAACGCAGGGTCAGCCAAGGCAAGTAGGCAAAACCCAGCAGCAGCGTGATCGCTACGGCATAGAAAGGAATCAACT
>Ga0228700_1002201_pt1 | contig 10625 bp, 9 predicted proteins | sample McNCre317_Aug_MG_FD_178019 | JGI IMG/M metagenome (GOLD analysis project Ga0228700, IMG submission 178019) | Freshwater microbial communities from McNutts Creek, Athens, Georgia, United States - 3-17_Aug_MG | ecosystem: Environmental > Aquatic > Freshwater > Creek | place: USA: Georgia...
GAAAAAACGCTGTACTCCATCTACAAAAAAATGGATGGCAAACACCTGAGCTTTGCACAGGTCACCGATATTTATGGCTTTCGCCTCATCTTGCCCGAGGTGATTGACTGCTACACCGCGCTCGGCGTACTGCACCAGATGTACAAGCCCGTACCGGGCAAGTTCAAAGATCACATTGCCATTGCCAAACTCAACGGCTACCAGTCGCTGCACACCACCATCGTCGGCCCATCGGGCTTGAACGTGGAGTTTCAAATGCGCACCGAGGCTATGCACTTGGTGGCCGAGACTGGCGTTGCTGCACATTGGCTCTACAAAGACAAGGGCTCAAGCAACGAAGCCAATGCCAACTTGGGCAACAAATGGCTGCAATCGCTCTTGGATATTCAAGATGAAACGCGGGATGCCACTGAGTTTTGGGACCACGTCAAAGTCGACTTGTTCCCCGATGCAGTGTATGTGTTCACGCCCAAAAGCAAAATCATGGCGATGCCACGCGGCGCGACCATCGTCGACTTTGCCTATGCCGTGCACAGCGATGTGGGTGACCGCACGATGGCCGGCAAGATCAACGGCGAGCAAGTGCCACTGCGCACCGAACTGCGCAACGGTGACATCGTCGAGGTGGTGACTTCTGCAGTGGCTTCGCCTAACCCTGCATGGTTGGGCTTTGTGCGCACAGGCCGCGCACGCTCCAAAATTCGCCATTACCTCAAGACCATGGCGCATACCGAATCTCAAGGTCTAGGCAAAAAACTTTTGGCCCAAGCGCTACGCGCCGAAGGCATTGAGGCCCTGCCTGCGCAAGATGAACAGCACGCCCAAATTTGGGAAAAACTGCTGCACTTCACAGGCAGCAAAACAAAGGCCGAACTACTCACCGATATTGGCTTGGGCAAACGTGTCGCCAGCATTGTGGCCAAGCGCTTGGCGACTCTGCTCTCAGACATGGGCCACAAGCCCGATGCATTGCTGCTCAGCCGCGAGCGCTTCACCGCACACGAAACCGTGTCGCAAGGCAGCGTGATGGTGGATGGCAGCGAAAACGCCTCCGTCCAGTACGCCACCTGCTGCCGCCCCGTGCCGGGCGATGCGATTGTGGGTTACTTGGGGCGTGGCGAAGGCTTGGTGGTACACACCGACCAATGCGGCGTGGGCCAGCGCTTGAAACAAAAAGACAGTGAACGCTTCATCGCTGTGGAATGGGCCGAAGAGCCGACCCGAGCTTTTGAAGTGGCCGTGGTGGTGACCGTGAGCAACGGCAAAGGTGTGTTGGCGCGTGTGGCATCGGCCATCACCAGCGCCGAAGCCGACATCACCCACGTGTTGATGGCCGATGAAGTGAGCGGGCAAGAGGCCACCGATTTGCGCTTCATCTTCACGGTGCGCGACACAGCGCACTTAGAAACGGTGCTGGGCAATTTGCGCCGCGTGCCCTCGGTGCTGCAAGCGCAGCGCGTGGTGTCTGGCGTGGGTCGCGAAGCCTAAACCTTAGGCTTGGTTGGCCGCAGGTGCCGGATAGCGCACCTCGACCACTTCCACGTCTTGCACGCCAACGGGGGTGACCAGCTTCACCACATCGCCTTCGCGCGCTTTGAGCAGCGCGCGTGCAATGGGCGACACCCACGTGACCTGCCCTTTCAGGCTATCGGCTTCGTCAATGCCCATGATGGTGACCGTACGCTCCGCATCGGCCTCGTCGACATAGGTGACAGTGGCTCCAAAAAACACTTGGTCGCTGCCGTGGTGCACACTGGGGTCGGTGACCTCAGCAATTTCTAAACGCTTGGTGAGAAAACGAATGCGGCGGTCAATCTCGCGCAAACGCTTTTTACCGTAAAGGTAGTCACCGTTTTCAGAACGATCCCCGTTGCTAGCAGCCCAGTGCACGATTTCAACAATGCGCGGGCGCTCGTTGTCGATCAGCTCAAACAGCTCATCGCGCAACACCGCATAGCCTTGAGGAGTGATGTAGTTTTTGCTACCCGCAGGCAATGGCGTCAAGGTGATGTCGTCATCCTCGCCGTCCGTTTCACGTGTGAAGGCCTTGCTCATGGCCGCTCAAGCGTCAATGCCAACCAATGACGTGGTAGCCGCGCTCAGCCAAGCATTGCTGCACAAACTGGCGATACAAACCACTGCCACCCACCGATTGACCAGCGGCCGTGGCGGCTGCGCCACCTGCGCCAATGGCGGCTGCGCCTGCGGCGATGTTCTTCAGATCAGGCTTGTGGCCACTTAACAAAGAGCCCACCACACCTGCGGTGCCCACGCCTGCAGCGCCAGCGGCAGCGGAACGGCCAGCATCTACCTTGTTGACAGCCGTGACATCCGCTTGTTGGGCCAACTGTGCGCAATATTGCGCATCTGCATCCGCCTGTGCCGGACCCACTTGCTGGTAATGTGCGTTGGGATAAAACGCAGGCTTGGCTATAGGCGTGGCACAACCAGCCAAGACAGCCGCTGCTGCGAAAGCAATAGAAATAAAGCGAAGTTTCATGTGGGAACTTTGATCAAGTAATGCCGTATGAACGTGTGAAAAAGAAAAAGGGCTTACATCCGAAAATGTAAACCCTTGTTCAATTTGGTGCGGCTGGCAGGAATCGAACCCACGACCCCTTGGTTCGTAGCCAACACACATTGCATTTTTGATAGTCCAGCGAAGTTTTTTAAAAAAAGGCGTTCTGGAATTTTATCAATGAAATCAATGGGTTATTTGCAAACTTGATTCAACGAGATGCTTCTACATAAACTTTTATCCAGCACGGAACGGCAACCGAACGGCAACCACGTGCTGAACTTAATGGAGCAACAGCGATGGCATCAATCACGGACAAGGGCATGCAAGCCAGCCCTGATGACAAAAAACAAATTGCCTGCACTCGAAGCTTTGGTCAACCTGTGAGAGAGCGCCATCACCTTCAAGAGGTGATTGCTGCATTCACCAAGGCTGAGCGCGGTAAGTAACTGGGTGCGTGTGTTTAGCCCCCATACCCAGAGGATCAAGGTACCCCCCACTATTTCTGTGGGCAGCCCACCCCCATGGGTGGTATGAGTTGACATGATTGCCACGCGCCTTGACACTGTGACAAGTCTGATGTGAGCAGATTGTTGGAGTTTGCAGGGGCTAGTGGGAAACGCGAAACGGCAACCGAACGGCAACCAAGCGTAGTGAGGAAGGCCAAAAAGACGAAAGGGTTAGTAGACGCTAATCTACTAACCCTCTAATCATTTGGTGCGGCTGGCAGGAATCGAACCCACGACCCCTTGGTTCGTAGCCAAGTACTCTATCCAGCTGAGCTACAGCCGCTCTGGAAAACCGAAAGTATATCACAGTTTTTTGGTAGGGCGTGACAGACTTGAACTGTCGACCAAAGGATTATGAGTCCTCTGCTCTAACCAACTGAGCTAACGCCCCAACCGAAGCGGGCATTGTAGTTTGTGCGTGAAGGCCAAACTCAAGTATTCAGAAGTGAGGTCGAAACCAGTGTGACGGCGCCAATTTCAGCGCCAAGACCGTATTCACACACGCCCATGACCTTCGAGATCCTCAGCTCCCTCAAGAGCCTCATCATTCGCTGGCCACGCCATTTGCTCATGGCTGGCAGCCTTTGCTTGCTCGTCGCATGTGGCGGCGGAGGCGGGGGAAGCGCTGGGACCAATCCCAACACATCAGCCCCCGCCGTGACATTCACACAAGTCAATGCAGGGGCCACGGTGTATTCCGGCAACCGCGTTCAGCTGACCCCAAGCTACAACTACGGCTCGGGTGTCATTACTTGGACAGATGCCAACAATCAACCTCAAACACTGGCTGTCGTGAATCCCGGCACGCCGATTGATGTCTACCCCACGGCGACCACCACCTACACGTTAACGGTGAGTTACCAAGATCCGACATCGGTACGCCCCAATGTGTTGACGATTACCAAAACGCTCACCGCCACACTCACGGCCATTGACATCGTCACGCCCACGCTATCGCTCACCAGCAGCGCAGCGTCTGTGTACACAGGCAACACGGTCACACTCACACCTTCGGTGACGTATGACAGCAGCAAACTGAGCATTACCAACTGCGTAATCACGAACAGCGTGACCAACGTCACCACATCGGCGTCTACCACCTGCCCCACATTGACACCAGCCATCACAGCCAACACCACCTTCACCATGCAGGTGACATATGTGGACATTCGCGAAACGCCGTATCACACCTTCCCATCACTATCGACTACCACCACGGTCAGCATTTCGACCAGTCCACTACCCATCGCACAAACGGGTGCCCTGACTACCGGACGTTCTGAACAAATTGCGATTTTGTTGCCTAACAACAAAGTGTTGGTAGCAGGCGGGACCAACAACGGCACCACGCCTTTGAGAACGGCCGAACTGTACGACCCCATCACCGAAACGTGGACCGCCACAGGCAGCATGTCCGTGGCACGACGCGGTCACACCGCAACCTTATTGCTGGATGGCAAAGTGTTAGTGGTTGGCGGTTTTGACGGCACAGTCGAATCAGTAACCACCGAAATTTACGACCCTGCCACAGGCGTTTGGACCAGCTCGGGCGCTATGGCACGTGGACGCAAGTACCACACCGCATCACGCTTGGGCGATGGCAAGGTGCTGATTGCGGGCGGTATTGTGGCCACCAACATGGGTGACGGACGCATTGCCGAAATTTATGCACCGCTCACGGCCTCCTTCACCTCGATGCCACTCACGTCTTCATTGGCCTCACCGTCTCCCTTGATGTCCTCGCCCCGCCACAAGCACACAGCCAGCGTCTTGAGCGATGGCGTCACCGTGGTACTGGTGGGCGGTTTTGATCCCGCTGTGCGCGCCACCACCGAGGTTTTCACCTACAACGCGACCACGCCCACTAACTCCACATGGGCCGTGGGGCCCACTTTGACACAAGGCCGCCACGACCATGCCGTGAGCACACTGGCTGGCACGAAAAAATTGTTCATCACAGGTGGCTACACCAACAGCACCGAAATTTGTGACTTCACCACGCTGTCAAGTCCTAGCTGTACAGCCTCGACATCCATGGTGGCGACACGCGCCCTACACACCAGCAACACACTGACCGATGGTCGAGTGATCGTGATTGGCGGTACGGACGGATCTCAACTGCTCAAGTCGATTGAAATCTACACACCAACTGGCCCCACTTGGGCCACAGACCCAAAGGTGCTTCAAACCGCACGCGCGGGCCACTCCGGAACCTTGCTGAGCAACGGCAAAGTTTTGGTCACTGGTGCCGATAACCAAGTCTCAGGGGTGACCACCAACACCGCAGAATTGTGGGCCCCTTAAGCCCACGGCCACGTTTCTTTTCCTCAACCCACTTTATGAATGGTGCCTTATGAAAAAACTGCTCACACTGGCTGCTTTGCTTGCATCAGCCCATGCCGCATTTGCACAACCAGCCAAACCAACTTATGCCTACTACGAGGGGTTTAACCTCAGCATGGGCATGGCGCAAAACGCCACCGAGGTTGTGCCCGCATCTGGCACAGGCAAGGTCAACACCACCGTGGGTGTGGCCAAAGTCAACTACACCTTCGCCTTGACCTACCCAGCCAAGCTGGGTTTGAGCGCAACCTTTGACATGAAAAACTCCAAGGTCAGCGATAACGGCGAAGTGTTAGCCAAAACAACCCCCACCGAACTCACGATTGAACCGGGTCTTTTGCTGTTGAGCAATTCTTTGCTGTACGCCAAGCTGGGGACTTACGCTAGCAACTACGAAAGCAATATTGGTAGCCGCAGCCTGAGCGGAAAAAGCTACGGCATTGGCATCAAACACTACGTATACGGCCAAAACTTTGTACAGCTCGAATTCACACAACGCACCAGCGACAGCACCAACGCTGGCCTAGGCGGTGACAAGTTCAAACAAAGCGCCACTGCCTTGTTGGTCGGCTTCAACTTCTAAGCCTTCTCAGGCTTGAGACTGCGAGGGATTTATCATCCCTCGCATGAAACTCTCCCCCAAAGCCCTCGGGCTTACCGCTGCTGTGGTGACGGTGCTGATTTGGTCATCGTTCATCGTGGTGGCGCGCGCATCCGCTGCGCACAGCTTGCTTCCTCTTGATATTGGTTTTCTGCGCATCATTGGCGCGGGCTGCGTGCTGCTGCCTTGGGGTTGGTGGCTCATGCGCGCGCAACGCCAATCACACGGCGACACCCGCCACACAAGCAGCTCACTCTTTGGCTTGTCCCCTCTGCCTTTACGTGTCACGGCTTTAGCCGGGATTTTTGGCAGCGTGCTGTACGCCATGCTGGCGTATTCAGGTTTTTTCTTCGCGCCCGCAGCGCATGCTTCGGTGTTGATGCCCGGTAGCTTGCCCCTGTGGACATCGCTCTTGGCCTTTGTGGTGCTGCACGACCAGCTCACCCGCGCCCGCGTGATGGGTTTGGCCTGCATTGTGTTGGGCGACATGCTGGTGGGTGGTGCGAGCCTGCTCAAAGCCTTTGATGGCGGCGAGGTGTGGAAAGGCGATTTGCTTTTCATGAGCGCTGCCTTTTGCTGGGCCTGCTACACAGTGCTGGTGCGCCGCCACGCGCTAGAGCCTGTGCGAGCCACCATCGCCATCACCGCGTTTGCCTGTGTCAGCTTTGTGCCTCTGTATGGCATGGCCGCTTATGCAGGCTGGGTGCCTACACATCTAGGCAATGCGCCCATTGAGGAAATGCTGTTTCAAGCCATTTACCAAGGCGTGGGCTCGGTCGTCATCTCTGGCATCACCTTCAATGTGATGATTCGCCACTTTGGCCCGGTGCGCTCCACCATGATCACTGCCTTGGTGCCGGGTCTGTCAGCCTTGGGCGCGGTGGTGTTTTTGAACGAGCCCATGAGCCTCAACCTCTTGGGCGGCTTGGCCTTGGTGACCTGCGGTATTTTGTTTGGCGTGCGCTTGCCAAAACCTTGAAGTCGTTTACTTGTGGCTGAGCGCGTTGCTCACCAGCTTGGATGTGATGTCCACAATCTGAATCATCCGGTCATAGGCCATGCGCGTGGGGCCAATCACGCCGAGTGTGCCCACCACATGGCCATCCACTTCGTAGGGTGCGCTCACCACCGATAGCTCCTCCATCGGTACGATTTTGCTTTCGCCACCAATGTAAATGCGCACCCCTTCGGCTTGGGCCGAGCTGTCGAGCAAGCGCACGAGCTGCGCTTTTTGCTCAAACAAATCAAAGGCGCGGCGCAGATTGCCCATGTCGCTAGAGAAGTCACTCACCGACAGCAAGTTCCGTTCGCCGCTGATCACCACATCGTCTTGCGCTTGGGTCAAGGCCTCGGTACTCACCTGCACGGCCGCTTGCATGAGCGAGGCAATTTCACCGCGCAAGCTCTCCACCTCGGCCAACAGTTTTTCGCGCACCTGCTCAATCGCCATGCCGGCGAAATGTTGGTTCAAATAATTGGATGCCTCGACCAGCTGAGAGGCGGTGTAGTCAGTCTCGGTAAACAGCACACGGTTTTGCACATCGCCTTCGGGCGAGACGATGATCACCAGCAAACGGCGATCCGACAACCGCAAAAACTCAATGTGGCGAAACACCGAGCTGCGCCGTGGCGCGATGACCACCCCCACAAACTGCGACAAATCCGACAACAAATGCGCCGCATTGGCAATCACTTTTTGCGGCTGATCTGGGGCCAAGGTCGGCGTTTGAAGCTGGCTGCGTTCGGCAGTGAGCATGGTGTCCACAAACAAGCGGTAGCCCAGCGCGGTGGGGATGCGCCCTGCCGAAGTGTGCGGGCTGGCGATGAGGCCCAGCTCCTCCAAATCCGACATTACATTGCGGATGGTGGCAGGCGAGAGTTCAATGCCGGTGGCGCGAGACAGCGTGCGCGAGCCGACGGGTTGCCCGTCGGCGATGTAGCGCTCTACCAGCGCTTTGAGCAATAACTTGGCGCGATCGTCTAGCATGGTCATCCTGTTGTCGAATTTTAGTGATGTAATTTGCCTATGAAATCGAAGTTTCGTCAGATTGCTTTGCTTGGGAAATACCACTTGAACTCGGGTTCAAGCGTTAGCCCATCTTCCCGCCAAACCCTAGAGGAAATTGCGCAGTTTTTGCACACGCTGGGATGCGATGTCGTCCTAGAGCATGACACAGCCGCAGGCTCAGGCTTAAGCGGTTACACCGTCATGACCATCGAAGAGATTGGTACCTCGTGCGACTTGGCCATTGTGCTCGGCGGCGACGGCACCATGCTGGGCTACGCCCGCCAACTCGCGCCGCACAACGTGCCCTTGATTGGTATCAACCAAGGGCGTTTGGGCTTCATCACCGACATTCCGCTGAACGAAGTCAAAAACACACTCACCGCCATGCTCGGCGGCGGCTACGAAGAAGACCGCCGAGCCCTCATGCGCGCCAAAGTCTGGCGCGATGGTCATTGCGTGTTCAACGCCTTGGCGCTGAACGACGTGGTGGTCAACCGCGGCGCCACCAGCGGCATGCTGGAAGTGCGCGTGGCCGTCGATGGCCGCTTTGTGGCCAACCAGCGCGCCGACGGTTTGATCATTGCCACACCCACCGGGTCTACCGCTTACTCGCTGTCGGTGGGTGGGCCTTTGCTGCACCCTTCGTTGCCCGCATGGGTGCTGGCCCCCATCGCGCCACACACGCTGTCAAACCGCCCCATCGTGCTGGCCGACACCGGCGAAGTCACCATTGACTTGGTGGCAGGCCGCGATGCCAGCGCGAACTTTGACATGCAGTCGCTCGCCTCGCTTTTGATTGGCGACCGCATCACCGTGAAACGCTCCAACTACCACGCCACCTTTTTGCACCCACGCGGCTGGAGCTATTACGACACCTTGCGTCAAAAACTGCACTGGAACGAGGGCGTGGCATGAGTCTGCAGCACATCGTTTTGCGCGACTTCGTGATCGTGCGCGAATTAGACCTCGATCTGTCGAACGGCTTTTCTGCGCTCACCGGCGAAACCGGTGCTGGCAAATCGATATTGATCGATGCCTTGCAACTGGTGCTGGGCGCGCGTGCTGAAAGCACGGTAGTGCGCGAAGGCGCAGCTCGTGCCGAAATTTGCGCCGAGTTCGACACCACGCCTGACATTTTGAAATGGCTCGACGACGAAGGCTTTGCGGACATCGCCGCTGACGACCCTTTGCTGCTCAAACGCACGATTGACGCACAAGGAAAAAGCCGCGCATGGATCAACGGCAGCCCCGCCACCGCCACCCAGCTGCGCGCCTTGGGTGACATGGTTTTGGACATTCACGGTCAGCACGCCTGGCAAAGCCTGACACGCCCCGAAGCTGTGCGCGGCTTGCTCGATGCCTATGCGGGCGTGAACCTGCAAGGCCTCACACAAATCTGGACGCAATGGCGTCAAGCCACCCAAGCCTTGCACGATGCACGCACCGCACAGGCCACGTTGCAAGAAGAGCGCGAGCGTTTGCTGTGGCAGATCGCCGAAGTCGACAAGCTCAACCCCGCCGAAGACGAGTGGGATGAGTTAAACAGCCAACACGCCCGCCTCTCAAACGCACAAGCTTTGATGGATGCCGCGCAAGCCGCTATTCAAGCGCTAGAAGACGACGACAGTGGCGCACTGCGCCTGTTGGCAAAAGCCCAAGACGCACTGCAAGACCAAACCGATGTGGAGCCTGAGTTCACGTCACTGGTCGACGTATTGGCCTCTAGCCTTGCACAAGCGGGCGATGTGGCCCACTCGCTCAACGCCTACTTGGGCCGCACCGAGCTTGACCCCGCACGCCTACAAACGCTAGACGACCGCATGTCGTTGTGGATGTCTTTGGCGCGCCGCTTCAAACGCACACCGCAAGAGCTGCCGGCGCTCTACCAAGAGTGGAAAACCCGTTTGACGCAGCTAGACGCAGCCACAGACCTGCAAGCACTTGAGGCTACAGAAAGCCAAGCCGCAGCAGCCTATCAAGCCGAAGCCCGCAAAATTTCGCAAGCGCGCACGCAAGCAGCACCCAAACTCGCCACCGCCATCACCCAAGCCATGCAAGGCTTGGGCATGCAAGGCGGCCGCTTCGAGGTGCAGCTCGACAAGACCGAACAACCCACTGCCAGCGGCTTAGAGAGCATCACCTTCTTGGTGGCTGGCCACCCCGGCAGCACGCCGCGCCCCGTGGGTAAAGTGGCCTCGGGCGGCGAGCTGTCGCGTATTGCTTTGGCCATTGCCGTGACCACCAGCGAGTTGGGCACGGCGCAGACGCTCATCTTTGACGAGGTGGATTCAGGCGTGGGCGGTGCGGTGGCCGAAACCGTAGGCCGCTTGATGAAGCAGCTCGGCGTAGACCGCCAAGTGCTGGCCGTGACCCATTTGCCGCAAGTGGCGGCGTGTGCCGACCACCACTTGGTCGTATCCAAACACAGCGATGCACAAGGCACGTCCAGTCAAGTCACCGCGCTGAGTGCCGATGCACGCGTGAACGAAATTGCGCGCATGTTGGGCGGTGAGAAAGTGTCAGACACCACCCTCGCCCACGCGCGTGAAATGCTGCAAACGTCGGCAAAGGCAAGCAAGAAATGAAACAAGAACTGGTGCTCATCACAGGCATGTCGGGCTCGGGCAAATCCGTCGCGTTGAACGC
>Ga0228700_1002202_pt1 | contig 10622 bp, 15 predicted proteins | sample McNCre317_Aug_MG_FD_178019 | JGI IMG/M metagenome (GOLD analysis project Ga0228700, IMG submission 178019) | Freshwater microbial communities from McNutts Creek, Athens, Georgia, United States - 3-17_Aug_MG | ecosystem: Environmental > Aquatic > Freshwater > Creek | place: USA: Georgia...
ATTTTAAAAAATAGTCTTCGTAAAGCCCGTGAATTTCTGCCTCTGCTTCGTCGATAGCTTCATTTGCATAGGCTAAAAGTTCTTCAGGACGAATGAATGTTTCATCTTGAAGGTCGCACTCTGCTTCCATCTTCGCTCTAATTTCATCCCAAGTATAAAATCTCATGTAAAACTCTCTTTTTTTAATGGTAACTTATTGAAAGAGCCGTAGTACTCTCTTCTCGCAGATAAGTATGCCCAATGCGCAATAACAGGGCATTCAAAGTAACCTAAGAACTTAGTTTTTAGGTTCACGCTTATTTGCGCAAGTAATTTAGACTTATCTTTTTTTCTAAAAACGCCTCTTGGTAAATCTCTTTTTTGAACTCTCTGATTACACATATTTTGCTGGTGGGTACATATTCTTAAATTACTTTTTCGGTTATCTAAAGAATCACCGTTAATATGATCTACTTCCATTTCTGCTGGACAATTTAAAAGAAATCTGTGTAAGGGTAATTTCTTGTTTTTTATTCCTGTTCTAAGAAAAGCGTATTTCTTATTTCCTTTGCACAACATGATCTTAATTATCTTGTTCTGTAGAAGTATTGCGTCCTCCACATCAATTAAAATTTCTGAAGTTAGTTTACCAGATTTAATCAACATTTTCATTTTTAGACCCCATAGGTGCAAACCACCAATGCCCAGCTAAACACCCCGCAATAAATGGAATCCACGGGGTGTAAAATGACCAGTCGGTAATCACAACACTAATCGACGAATTTCTCTCTGTTAAATAAGCAAATATATCCCATGCTACACATATAGCAAAAATTAAGACAATTCCTATTTTAGTGATATCTCTTATTGGAGTGTTAGACATACCAGAAAAGCTCCCCCATTATCTTATGCTGAGTCCCCGCAGGCATTCTAAAAATCAACATCATTTCGTTTGAACCTGGACCTTGGTATTTCATTGTGGTCGCAGAGTCACCGACGTAATCCATGAAGCCAACTCCCCAAGGAGCGTCGTCTAGACAAAGACCAGAAATAACTTCTTTAGGTCCACCGTATTCAACAGGTAAGAAAGGAACCATTACGGCCCACATTTTTATATCCGTAGTGGGTTGAGCGTTTTGATAAAGACAAAAACCTTGAATGTCATAATCAAATTGAGGTGCAAGTATCACTTCTGTTTTTACAATTAAAGATTCATCGTCTTCTGGCTGTAGAAGCTCTGTCTCTGACTTATAATTAAGTACAGAAAAGAACGGAACATCTTCAAGTTTATAATTTTTGCAGTAGAACTCATCTCTTTTTCCAAGATGCAGTTCAAAGTTTAGGCTCTGATACCCACGACCGCTACCTGCAAATTTAGGGTTTACAATCTGAGCCCCGTCGATATCAACAGCCAAGTTATAAGGCTTATTGCACTTTGATTTCCAGTTAGTTTCAAAATCTGTGCAATCAGTTGTTTCTGATTTTTGAATAGAACATTTAACGACAAACGGGCCGTTAGCAGCCTCAATAGCGTAGTAAGTTCCAAAATCCACATAGTGAATATAGACATTTGTACAAGCATTTAAATAAGCAACCATTTCTTGCCATGAAAGCTGCATAGTAGCTCCTTAATATTCGTAACCAACTAAGGTTACGCTGTTATTGGCCGTTGCGGTTCCAATCTGAGAAAGTCCAATTTGAACGGTACCGTTACCAGCTATTTCTAAACCATCAGGAATTGGAGCACAGTTACTTGCTGTGATGTTTGCCGTTGCAAGAGAGGTTCCCGCAGCAACAGAAAGAAGTAAATTTGAGGTTGTGGTAACAGCGCCCGCAGTGTTCACTCTTAAGTTTACAACAACCCCTTGAGCGGCTGCGCCCGCGTTTCTCGTATTGATGCACAAAGATTGTATTCTTAATCTCTTACCGTTTGTGATTACAAAAGATGTAGCTGTTCCGCCAGCAGCACCGTCTGTGATTGGCGTAAGTGTAACCAATCCTTCTGTTGTTGCAGCTGTAAAGTTTGCCGAATAAATTTTTGAAGCTCTTCCAGCGTCCTTTAAATCTTGTGTTGCAAATCCAGTTGTTCCTTGCGTTCCCTTTGTGAGACCTGGACCTTGAACAGTCCAAGAGCCAAGTTGCGCTGAGAAAATAGTTTGTTGTGCAAGTGAAGCGTTTAAAGCAATCGTTACCGTACCAGAAGTGAAGGCAGACGCTTTGATTCTAATCTGAGTGTAACCACCACCAGTAATCGCAAAGCTTCCGTTTGTTGTCGTAGTTAGTGCCTGAGCATAAGGAAGTGTAGTGTTAATAGTGTAAATTGGAATTTGTTGCCAAGTAGTTCCGTCAGCCATCAAACCTTCTGCTTGAAGTGTGGCTACCCAAGTTCCAGTTATTAGAGCCGTGATCGTGTAAGCACCTTGAGCGTTGATCACAACGTTACCGTTCAAGGCAGTAATCGTTCCAGTTTGAAGAGTATCTGTTGCCTGAGCACCAGTGTTTGTAGCTATTGTGTTGAGTACGCTAATTTCAGATGTTTGATTTGCAGCTGTTGCAACACCTGCGATCGTTCCAAGGTTCGCAGTAACAGTTCCAGACACAGGAACAGCCGTTGCTCTAAGCTGAGTATCTGTTAAACCACCAGTTGAAACTGTACCACTAATAGGAACAGGAGTAGCTCTCAATTGTGTATCAGTAAGAGGTCCAGACACTGGTACCGCAGAGGCACGAAGTTGAGTATCAGTAAGTGGACCGCTCACGGCAACGGTTCCTTGAACGCGAGACACGTCAACTACAAGACCGTTAGCCGTTGACGAGCGAAGTCTGTCCCAAGTTGTTCCGTTGAAGCCAAGAAGATAGTTTGCAATACCAGAAATCGTTGGGTTTGCTAAAGCATCCGCAAGAGTTGTGGGGGCTAAAAGTTCAGTGTCCGCCGTGACATTCCAAGCTCCACTCTGAGTAACGGCAGAAGTTCCAGAAACTGAAACTGAACCGCTAACGATGTTAACGTCCTGAGTACCACCTGAAATTTGAGCATTTGCATTGAGGGAAAGAAACAACAATATAAAATGAATCATGTTAACTCCGTTACTCTTAAAGATCCCGTTGCCGCCGATGCAATCGCAGTGATAATTCCAGTATAAACAGGCAAGCTCGTAGAAAAATAACTCGCATTTGCCGTAAGCCTTAACGTAAACGCTGTTGTAGACGCCGTCGCTGCAAAGGCTACAGACACAGTCGCTGTGGAATCGTTAACAATAACAAATCCTTTGCGACTTGCGTTTGAAGCAAGTGCTGTAAAACTTGATGTTGCATTAGAAACCGAAGTAATCGTTCCGGTCGCAGCTTTCTCAAGAGAGTTTGATGTGGGCACAGCGGTAGCTCTTAACTGCGCATCTGTAAGCGGGCCAGAAACTGGCTGCGTAACTCCAGAGCCATCAACTGGAACACGTCCAGAAACAAGGGAAGGAGTTTTTATATCTATATTATTTAGCGTGCTGTTTCCTGTGGTCTGATTTGCAGCGGTAGCTGCTCCCGTAGGAAGAGCGCTTGCAGACACTGAAACAGAGCCGCTTACAGGAATAGGATTTGTACTTGAAACATCCCCATCATTTACACCGTCTGCACCAAGAACAAGTTTTACTCTCTGATGAAGTATACCGCCAATATCATCGGCAGCGACTATCGATCCTGAGCCGGGGGTTACGGGAATATTATCAGCCATTTTACGACTCCTAAGTTAATTCAACTCTAACCACTGGTCCGCCCATTGTGGTTTTGTAACTAAAGAAATACCTACACCCTGCAGAGGTCAAACCAAGTAAAAGACCAATCGGTTGCCCTGGAGGATTTCCAGAGCATAAAACCCATGCTGACTCATCAGCAGGTGAAACCGGATCAGTCATATATTCAGGAATGACAGCAGTGCCCACAGATGTCCCTCGAATAGTATCCGTCGAGGGAATCTCAGAAATCTTACCATCAATAAGAGCTAACGCGACTCTTTCAGCCATTATGCGAGAACGATCTCATCATCAATGTCAGTGTTAATTTCTGTAGCACTGATCGCATAACCAACAAATTGACTAATAGCTGCACCACCAGCAAAAGTAGGGGGAGTATTTGTAATACCACCAGCAGTACCAAGATAAATTCTATTTCCAGGAGTCAAACCACCAAGGTCGTCGTTAGTTCCTTCAAAATAAACTGTTGCTGTGTTACCAGAAGTAACCGCATCTTTTAAAAATCCATGCGCATCACGACTGTTTGAGTTATCTGCGAGACGAACATTTGGGGTACCTGTATTGTTCCAAATGTTTACATACTTACCTGCACCAATGTTTTCACTAGCTAAAATTAAAGCAACATCAGGACCAACGCCAACAGGTAAAACGCTTACATCTACGCGACCTGAAGAATCAAGAGCAACAATTGCTCCCGCATCACCCGATCCAGCTGAGACAACTTTTCCCTCAACTTGGGTAATTTTACCGTTAACTAACTGAAGTGGTTTCTGAGCCATTGCAACTTCTCCTTGTTATAAAATAATTGTTTCGTCAATATCGACGAATATTTTTCCGTTATCTAATCCATGTCCTAATTTAACAACGTGCCCACTGGCCGGTGGAGTTGTGCTGAAGCTACCTAATGTAGTGAGAAATATTGGATTGGAAACTCCGAATGAGAAGCTTCCATCTACTACTTCCCCAAAAGTAGCTACGGTAACTGAGTTACCTACTGATGCCGCTGTGATCGTAATCCCTATCACCTGAGACGTAGTGTAGCTTGTGCTACTTCCACGATATGCAAACCCATCTGCAGCAACGTATACAAATTTTAACGCAGAAAGGGTCTCTCCTGCAACTAAAGTTATTGACCCACTAGCTCCAGCTGGACCTTGAGGCCCCTGTGGCCCAGTAGCTCCATCTGCCCCAGCAGGGCCTTCCGTTACACTAAGAGATAACGCCTCTAGATATTTCTGAATACGATAGAAATTCTCGGCGATATACTTATCGTCTATTTCCCGTAATAAAAGGTCTAGCTTCTTAATCTTTGCCACTAAGGATTACTCCCTAAACTCGAAGAACTAAACGGAGTGTGTGACTTCGATATAAACGCCCAATGGATAACATACCCATTAAGCTCCAAAGACTGCCCCTTAGGATATCCCTGAATCGTAAACTTATAGGAATTTGCAACCTGGGGGCCTGTATTGTCTGGATCTTCATAAGTGAGCGTCGTTGCCGTAGTAGAGAGGATTTTAAACTCCCTTGCATAATTATCACTCTCAAAAGAGACAAAATAATCCGTCAACCCCTCTGGCAAAGCATTTAAAACCATCGTTTTTGTAGTGGGATTAACTGCTCCAACTCCAAGCAAATCAGACGTCACAATCTGCGTTTTAGCATTTGTGAGGATAATCTGCTTATAATTACACCGCAAACCACCCGCAGGGAATCTCCTCCACTGCTCGATTAGCCCACGAGTATTCCACACTGCCGTAGCATCTCCCCATAGAGGGAAAGTGTCGCCCCAAGTAATGTTAGAAGTATATCTAATAGGTTTCAAATCACCCGTTACACGGTCGTTATCGTTTGAAGAACTTATCGCAAGCGATAAATTAGTCGTATTGCTCGCAGAGATTAAAATCCTTGGAACAAACTTTCTATAAAACTTGCTACCGAAATCCAGGAAACTTGATGCGTATCTATAAATAATTGCATCAAGTGACCATGTGCTAGGAGACACAAGCTCATCGATACGGGGGTCTGTGAGAAAATTAGGATTGTGCCTTAACACAAAACCACGAGAATCCCCTCTGTATAAATAGTCACCCACTTGCAAAATGGCAGTGGGCTTGAAGCTAGTCCCACCACTCCACGTAGTGAAACACCCTCTCGCATCCGCATCGCGATACTGCATGTGCAAGACAAACAACGAATCTTGAACAGTAGTTTCATTCCTGGAAGCAGTCCAGTAAACTCGCTCTTGCGCTTTATCGTATGTACCTTTTATATTTTTTTGTCGCGTTTCTGTCGTAACTAAATTTTTATACGTCGTAGGAAGGTGCGGGGAAACAAGCTTCACATCAAAGCCATCAGACCAGTAAAACCCTTCCTTACCAGCCCAGAAAATTCCAAGCGGAGTGCGCACGATAGATTCTTGACTCACGCACCCTGCGGTGTCGTTGATACGAATTAAACTCATGCCACCATCACCAAGACTATCAAAGAAATTATCTATTCTGTAAATATACTCTTCGCAAAAAACTAAAGGTCTGTTGAAAATTGAAGACAATCCTTTAATCGCTTGCTCCGTGTTTGCAAAAAAACTTCTGGGAACACCTTCCGGTGCGCCGGGGGAACTTTGCAAAACTAAAGTAGGACTAATCTCAGTCGAGCTTTCTTTTATATATGCGTAATACCCAAAGTCGTTCACCGCATGCACATACTTTGCAAGCGGTGGCGTTTCAAAAGACAAAACCCCGCCTGTAGTGTAAATAGTCTCGTTTCCAAGAATATTTGCATCGGGGTTATTATCTGTATACGACGCTGTACCAAGACTTACAGTACTGAGTAAATAAAAAGTGTCGCCGTTAGTTGTCGTTCTATAAATATCTATTTTTATGTTTGCAGTGTCGTAATTTCCTGCACTGGGAATACTTGTCGGCAAAGTGACTGTTGTCGTATTGCCAGAAGTAATAGTTCCACCCGTAACAGCAGTGGGATAAATATATTCTGGACCAAAATTTACAAACTCCAAATCATTATTCATATAAGTGTATCTGAAACACAATTTATATAAATAAGATTGGCCCGTTCCGGTAGGGCTTGTAATCGATACCCCTGATGGTATAGAAGGAAGACCTGCTGTTACAGCCTTAAAAACTCCCGACTGATTAGGATAAAGTTTTGCAATTCTTGTAAAATCTTCTGTAGAAAAAAGTAAATGATTTCTCCACTCAGTATCCGTAATTATCGGAAGAGTAGTGCCGTCATAAATAAAATTTCCACCACTGGGGCCAGAGATTTCAAGCCATGCACCCGCATTGTTTTTAAAAATACGATTTGCCTGAAAAGCAAATAGCTCGTCTTTTAATTTCGCAAGCTTTCCAACTTTAGACGCCCCAAGCGGCAATTGAGGATTATATAGCTCCGATCCTGGACGAGTTTTTATCTTTCTATTCTTAGTCACAATAAGATTATCCATCTCTTGTGCTTCAGCAGGAGCACCGTCTATATAAAAATCGGTGACTCCCTTAGAAAAATCTTCAACTGCTAGTGGTTGTGTTTCAATCATACGCCAAACACTACTTCAAAATTTTGAACAAAATTTGTATAAATATAAACAGAGGTCAAAGACGCAAGAGCCGTTTTTAAATAAATCTGCTCCTTCGTTGTGGGATCTCTCACAACTACAGAAAAGTTGGCAAGAGCATTTCCCCCTGGAGTGTTCACTTCTGCACGGTAATAACCGTTGCCTTGGCTCACAAGAGAACCCGATGTCACAGACACCGTTGATGCAATGAGGTTGCTTGACGGCAGCTTTTCACTATCCGTGCCGTTATGCGTGTGATCGTTTAAGCGTTGAATGTTGTCTTCAAGAGCCGGGAACCAATCTGTTCCAAAATCACCCGTTTGTGGAAGTAAATAACCGTTTGATAATGTAATCATATTTTCCCCTAGTAAAAATTAATTAAAGACCCGTTTCTCAATCTATCAATTACACTCTGGGTAATTAACGGATCAAGCGCCGGGCACCCTAAAGACCTACCGCACTTTCCATTTGCCGCAACATAAGCGTCGCTCACATATCCCAATGCTTTATGCATCACTATCCCACGAGCGCGAGCATTTGAGTTTGTAGTTGATAAACCATCAAGTCTCATCGCCGTTCCGTGACCGGCCATTTCGTAAAACTCCGCACCTCTATAAATACCTAAAGAGCTGCAGTTAGAACCATTCACGTTTGAGAATATTGTTGCCCACCCTGTAAATTCTGGATCTGAGTTTTTTCCATGCGCCACATAGAACACTTCACACTTTTTTTCTATTCTATCAAATAGCGCAAAACGCTTAGTCTTTGAATGGTCTGTGAGCTTAATCAGGCCCCAATATCTAGGATTACTTCCAGGCTTATTCTTCACCTGGTAATCAATAAGCTCTTGCATTTTTTGACCATTAAATCCATTGAGCATTGCAAGTGTAACAAGCCCCGCTCCAATTTCATTATTTCCAGACGCGGGGGACTCGGGTGGCTTTGGCCCACTAGCAAAAGTGCTTACAAGTCTATTTGCACGGTTATTCCATCCGTTTAAAAACACACTTTGGCTAGGACTTCTTTTTACTATCTCAGAAAAATAGACCTTAGCCTTTTGAGAAAATTGATTTATAAACTCTATGCCGTCATAGTTATTTATTGCTGCAAGTGTAACTGGGCCTATCTTTAGGTCAACTTTGACTTTGCAGATTTCTTGCGCCCACTTTGCACTCACTCCAGGACCACACAGTAAACCCATGTCGAGCATACATGTGGCAACGCCTTGATCGACTAAACTATCAAGTTGCAAAACATCCCAGTAATTTGATTTATATATTTTTAATGCAGTCTCTTTTGTGAGGTTTTTCACTTCATCAATTGAAGCTTGGTGTCCTAACCATTTAGAAAGCGTGCCAATGGTGATTCCAAAATTAGTAGGCCCACCCTTATCCGCAGGGTGATTAACATAACCACCTTCATTTAGTCCGCAATATACCGCAGCTGGGTCAAAACTTGCTGGGGCTTCAATCTCTGGAGCATTACCACCTTTAAGTGGTGTTGGCGTTGTTGTGGCTGCAGAGCCCGTTGAAACTTGACCAGAAAGAGCTGCAATGATTTTTAAAATCACATCTTTCCAAGTATTAAACCACTCTGGAGTTTGGATTTCTGCTTCATCACTCATTATTTAACCCCTGGTATTTTACCTAAACTCGCATCAATATTCTCAAAGACGTGGCTAATAAGATCAAGCTGCTGAGCACAGTCCTGGTGAATACAAGCGCCATAAAAAGCTTTTTTAATTACAGCATAATCTTCAGGCATTAATTTTATCGTGCGCTTTTCCATTTCAAACCAAGTCTCTTTAGGAATAAGCTCATAATCACCAGTCAAAACATTCACCTTCACGCCATCGTGACGACCATCCTGCACACCAGCAGTCGCCGGGAGAGTCGCATAGATATTAAAGTCAGGTATCTTAGCTAGGTTTGCGCAGCTTATTAAAAGAGCCGAGCTTAACCAAAGCTTCAATAACTGGTTTGTTAATCGCATCTGCTTGTTCTTTAGTTAGAGTGTCGCCAGCTTTAACTTGCGACCACGCCATTCCATTTGTCTTAAAATAAGTTTGCACTTCTCCGTCTACAACAAGAACCATGTGAATCTCATCGGCAGCTGCTAAACCTTGCTTCGCTAGATTATTGCCGTAATAAACAACAATCTGCTGAATCACCCACGCTAACCAGCCAGTTATCCCGTTAGCGGCGAGATAATATTTACTCACTAGCTTGATAGCGTTGGGTGTTCCAGTATTCAATTAAGGAACCTGCGTCTCAAGAATATCAATAACTACGTTATCAATATTTCCTGGAATCAAATCCTTAATCTTTTGTAGCAACAAATGAGCATCTACAGTGACCTTTGCGCTTGCGCCAACCGGAGCTACTGCATATGTAACTTCAATGATTAGTTGTTTGTTCTCTAGTTTTACATCTAGTTTCGCATCGCCTAATTGTTTTTCAACGATATCCATTCTAGTCCCCTTGTTTTCCAGATTTCTCTGGTAGTTTAAAATCTATTTTTTTAAGCTTTTGGCTTTCTTGAGTGATTATTGCCTGCTGAAGTAAAAACATATTATTGTTCTGTACTTCCATCCCCTGCATCAATCGATCCCCAAGAAGCTGCATTCTTTTATCAGTGTCGCTAATGTTACGTACTATAACTTCATCATACTTAGCGTGTTCTGTTTTGTACGTATCTAGTTGCTTATCTGTGTATGCACTTGCTGCAACTAAGAGTGCCACACCACCAGCACTTGCCGCAGTGGCGGCTTTCACTGTAGCGCTTGCTTCTTTTAATTTAAAAATCATACTTAGGAGCCACATCATAACGACTCCGTTAATTTATTCTCTCTGCTAAAGCGTAACCAATAACTCTTGTGTTTGCCGCAGTGGTCATCGTTGGACGAGGTACTAAGAAAATTGTCGCTGTTTGAGTTAGTGTAAATACAATAGTTGTACTATCTAAAGTTCCGTTTTGCTGTGTCACGTTTTGAAAGTTGTTTGGAGTTCCAAAACCTGCAGGGTCTGAAAAACCACCTTGCTCTAAAGTAAGTTGCGTTAGAGTTACAAGAGAAGCTGGAATCGTCGTAGTATCATTTCCGTTAGCCGCCGTCCAAATTTGTGCAAAAACAGTATACGCAGGGCTTCCACTGTTTCCAAACTGAACTTGCGCCGAAACTCTCCATCTACCCGGTTGCAGAGTAAAAGAATTATTTGTCATCGCAAGATATGTATTTGTTCCAGTAGAAGTTTTTGTCCCCGTTGTAAATGAGCTTTGCGCCCCGGCATTTACCCCTGGAACAAGTAGTAAAGTTGGAGCCGTTCCAA
>Ga0228700_1002207_pt1 | contig 10614 bp, 8 predicted proteins | sample McNCre317_Aug_MG_FD_178019 | JGI IMG/M metagenome (GOLD analysis project Ga0228700, IMG submission 178019) | Freshwater microbial communities from McNutts Creek, Athens, Georgia, United States - 3-17_Aug_MG | ecosystem: Environmental > Aquatic > Freshwater > Creek | place: USA: Georgia...
CTTCACCAGGGCGCATTTCGGTACGTTGCAGGGATTCCTCAAAGAGGGCGGCAAAAGATTCAGACATGTGATTTCCTCATCCACAAACAGGACTGACGAGCGCGACATGCGTCGTTTCCAGGAGCTGCAGTGGCGATTGGTTTGCGGTGTGAACCGCGGTTGGTTGGCAAAATCCACGAGGCCGGTGTGCAAGCTGCACGAAGGGAGCGACGTGGAACCCTTGATTCAGCCCATGTTCAGTGGACTGTTGGCAAATGGTCGGCGCAATTCATGCGCCAAAAACTTGCCTGCCTTGCCACCAGTTCAGGACCTGATCCACCGAAGCTTCGATGGACAAGGACGAGTTGTCCAGTTGCAAGGCATCTTGCGCGGGCTTCAAAGGCGCAACGCTGCGGGACATGTCCCGGGCGTCGCGCGCTTCCAAGTCAGCGCGAAGACTGTCGATATTAGCCGAAAAACCCTTAGAAATCAACTGCTTATGCCGTCTTTCGGCCCTTTGTGCAGCGCTGGCGGTCAAAAACACCTTCAAAGGGGCGTTCGGGAAGATCACGGTGCCCATGTCGCGGCCGTCGGCCAAGAGGCCAGGCAGGCGCTGAAAACTGTGTTGCAGGTCAACCAATGCCTCACGCACGGCGGGCAAAGCCGAGACTTTGGAGGCGTTCATGCCGCCTTGTTCGCTGCGGATGGCATCGGTCACATCGACGTTGCTGAGCAGCACCTGCTCGCCCTCAAAGCGCACCGGCAGGCTGCGGGCCAGCTGAGCGATTTTTGCTTCATCGGCGGCCTCCAATGTGAGGCCCGCTTGCAAAGCGGCATGGGCGGTCACGCGGTAAAGCGCGCCCGAGTCCAGGTAGTGGTACCCGAGCTGCGCGGCCACGCGGCTGGCCAGCGTGCCCTTGCCCGATGCGGTGGGGCCGTCGATGCAGATCACCGGGATGTTGGTGGCCTCTGTGTGCGCTACCGAGAACAGGGCCTCGAAGTAGTCGGGGAAGGTCTTGGCCACGCACTTGGGGTCTTCGATGCGAACCGGCACCTGGTCGGCGTTGAAGGCGGCCAGCGAGAAGCACATGGCCACGCGGTGGTCGTCGTAGGTGTGGATGCTGGCGCGCTGCCATTTTCCGGCAGGCAGGGGGTGGATGGTGATCCAGTCCGGGCCTTCTTCGACGGTGGCGCCGAGCTTGCGGCTTTCGGTGGCCATGGCCACGATGCGGTCGGTTTCCTTCACGCGCCAGCTGGCGATGTTGCGCAGCGTGGTGGGGCCGTCGGCATACAGCGCCATCACGGCCAGGGTCATGGCCGCGTCGGGGATGTGGTTGCAGTCGAGGGTGATGCCTTTGAGTGGCCAGGCACCTCGCTGGATTTCCAGCCAGTTGGGGCCGCTGGTGATCTTGGCACCCATTTGCGCTGCAGCGTCCATGAAGCGGATGTCGCCCTGGATCGAATCTGCGCCCACGCCTTGGATGCGGATGCCTTTGCCTTGTGGGCCTTTACAAGGATCGCCTGCGGCGATGGCACCCAGCGCGATGAAGTAGCTGGCAGAAGATGCGTCGGCTTCGACGTGGATGCTGCCGGGCGACTGGTAGTGGCTGCCTGCAGGGATCACAAAACGTTCCCAACCCTGGCGCTCGACGGCAATGCCATAGCGTGCCAGCAGGTTGAGTGTGATTTCGATGTAGGGCTTGCTGATGAGTTCGCCCACCACCTCGATGGTGATGGCGCGGTCTTGGGCAGCCAGTGGCAGGGCCATCAGCAGCGCTGTGAGGAACTGGCTGGACACATCGCCGCGCACGGGGATGGGTTTGTTGAGCTGTAGCGAAGGTTGGCGCACACGCAGGGGCGGGTAGCCCTCGTTGCCCAGGTAGTCGATGGCGCAGCCCAGCTCGCGCAGGGCGTCCACCAGATCGCCAATGGGGCGCTCGTGCATGCGTGGCACGCCTTTGAGCGTGAAGTCGCCGCCTTGAACGGCCAGCGCTGCGGTGAGCGGGCGCATGGCTGTGCCTGCGTTGCCCATGAAAAATTCAATCGCTTCGGTGGGCCAGGCGCGGCCGCCCAGACCGGTGATGGTCACTGTGGTGCCTGCGACTTCCACACCGCAGCCCAGTTGGCGCAGCGCGGCCAGCATCACGCGGGTGTCGTCCGAGTCCAGCAGGTCGTGGACCACGGTGGTGCCTTGGCACAGGGCCGCGAGCAACAGCACGCGGTTGGAGATACTTTTGGAGCCGGGCAGGGTGACGGTGCCGGACGCGCCTTGCAGCGCAGGAAGATCAAGGAAGGCGGTGGAGAACATGGGTCAGTCTTCAGAGGCTTTGTTGCAAGCGTTGCCCGCTTGCAGCGTCCAGGCCGAGCGCACATCGCTGGCTTGTTGAATCAGGTGTTGCAGTGCGGCGGTGTCGCCTTGCTTCAAGGTGTTTTCAAATTGCTCGAGCGCAGCGCGAAAGTGCGCCACTTGCGTGAGCACTTCTGTTTTGTTGGCGCTCAGGATGTCGCGCCAGACCGAGGCGTCGCTGGCGGCGATGCGTGAGAAATCCCGGAAGCCGGGACCCGCCATTTCCAGAAAGGCCGCGCCTTGGGGCTGTGTGCTCAAGGCATTCACTGCAGCAAAGGCCAGCATGTGAGGCAGGTGGCTGACGGCTGCAAACGTGGCGTCATGCGCTTCGGGCGTCATGGTGCTCACATGGCTGCCGATGGCGGTCCACACATCGTGCGCCGCCTGCATTTTGTGAATGCCCGTTTTGGGCAGTGGCGTGAGAATCGTGCGGCGGTCCTGGTACAGCGCGGCCTCGGCGTGATCGATGCCTGCGACTTCTTTGCCCGCGATGGGGTGCGCGGGTACAAAGCAACTCAGGCGTTCGCCCAAGGTGGCTTGTGCTGCAGCAATCACATCGCACTTGGTGGAGCCCACGTCCATCAGCAAAGCACTCGGTTGCAACACATCGCGCATGGCGGCAAAACTGGTGTGCATCGCGCCGACGGGCACGGCCAACAAGACCAGATCGGCACCTTGCACGGCTTCGGCCACGCTGGCACAAGCTTGGTCTATGACCTGGAGCTCAAGCGCGCGTTGGCGGGTTTTCTCGGAGGCGCTGAAGCCAACGATGGTTTGCGCAAGACCTGCCTCGCGCAAGGCGAGTGCAAACGAGCCGCCCATCAGGCCGCAGCCGATCAAGGCAAGCCGCTGGAACGTCATTCGGAAACTGGGTAGGAACCCAAGACCTTGTAGAAAGCGCACAAGCCTTGCAGCTCTTGCAACGCAGCCGCCACATGGGGTTCGCTGATGTGGCCTTGCAGGTCGATGTAGAAGTAATACTCCCATTGGCCCGATTTGGCGGGGCGCGACTCGAAGCGCGTCATGGACACACCGTTGTTCTTGAGCGGCACCAGCAAGTCGTGCACCGCCCCGGGCCGGTTGGGCACCGAGACCACCAAGCTGGTGCAGTCCTTGCCGGATGCCGGAGGCGTGGCCAATGTTTGCGGCAGGGCAATCACGGCAAAGCGGGTGCGGTTGAAGGCCTCGTCCTGGATGGCATGGTGCACGATGTGCAGGCCAAACTGGCTGGCGGCGCGTTCGCTGGCCAAGGCGGCCCAGGCGGGGTTGGAGGCGGCCAGGCGGGCGCCTTCGGCGTTGCTGGATACAGCGCGGCGCTCCACATGCGGCAGGTGCTTGGACAGCCAGCCCTGGCACTGTGCGAGCGCTTGAGGGTGGGCCATCACCACCTCGATGCCTGCGTCCGAGTTGAGTTGGCGCAGCAGATTGAAGCGCACCTGCAGGCTGACTTCGCCGACCACATGCACGGGCGAGCGCAGGAACAAATCGAGCGAGCGGGCCACCACGCCCTCGGTGGAGTTTTCCATGCCGACCACGCCGTACTGGGCGGTGCCCGCAGCGGTGGCGTGGAAAACTTCGTCGAAGTTGGCGCAGTAAATCAGGTTGGCAGCACTGCCAAAAAACTCAATCGCTGCTTGTTCGCAAAACGTGCCTTGCGGGCCGAGCACGGCCACGCGCTGCGGGGCTTCGAGCGCCAAGCAGGCCGACATGATTTCGCGCCAGATGGAGGCTACGTGTTCGTTTTTGAGCGGTCCGGGATTGGCCTGGGTGATTTTGTCAATCACTTGGGCCACGCGGTCAGGGCGAAAGAATGGGGAACCTTCGGCGCGCTTGATCTCGCCGACTTTTTCTGCCACTTTGGCGCGTTCATTCAGCAGTTGCAGCAGTTGCTTGTCCAGTGAGTCGATCTGCACACGCAAAGCGCCCAGCGCTTCGGACTGGATAGGTTGTTGGCTCATGGTCCTGGGGTGGCGTTAAGCCTGTGTTTTTTCAAATTCGCGCAGGTAGTCCACCAGCGCCTGCACGCCCGCAAGGGGCATGGCGTTGTAAATGCTGGCGCGCATGCCGCCGACCGATTTGTGGCCCTTGAGCTGCAGCAAGCCACGTGCCTTGGCACCGGCCAAAAAAGCGTCGTTGCGTGACTCGTCGCGCAGGAAGAAGGGCACGTTCATGCGTGAGCGGCAGGCCTTGTCCACTTTGTTCACATACAGGGCCGAGTTGTCCAGGCAGTCGTACAACAGTTGGGCTTTGGCGATGTTGCGTTGCTCCATGGCCGCAATGCCGCCGTGCTTTTTGAGCCACTGAAAGACCAGGCCCGCGATGTAGATGCTGTAGGTGGGCGGGGTGTTGTACATCGACTGGTTGTCGGCCACCAACTTGTAGTCAAAGGCACTGGGGCAATGGGGCAGGGCATGGCCGATCAGGTCTTCGCGCACGATGACCAAGGTCAGGCCAGCCGGGCCGAGGTTCTTTTGGGCACCGCCAAAGGCCAGGCCCACACGGGACCAGTCCACCGGGCGCGAGGCCACATGGGAGGAAAAATCCACCACCAGCGGTGCGTCGCAGCCCAAAGCCTTGAGGTCTGGCAATTCATGGAATTCCACGCCGTGGATGGTTTCGTTGCCGCAGATGTGCACATAACGGCTGTCGGCGCCAAGTTGCCAGCTCGCCGCTTGGGGCAGGCTGGTGAAGCCATCGGCCTGAGCCGAAGCGGCCACACGCGATGTGGCGTATTTGGCGGCTTCTTTTTGAGACTTCTGACTCCAGCTGCCGGTCAGCACGAAATCGACCGCGCCACCCTGTGAGAGATTCAGCGGGATGATGGCGTTTTCGGCCAGGCCACCACCTTGCATGAAAAGGATCTTGAAGTTCGCAGGCACGGCCAGCAGCTCGCGCAGGTCGGATTCGGCCTGCTCGTAGATGCTGATGAATTCTTTGCCGCGGTGGCTCATCTCCATCACGCTCATGCCAGAGCCGTGCCAGTCGAGCATTTCTGCGGCGGCTTGTTGCAAGACCTCTTCGGGCATGACGGCCGGACCGGCCGAGAAATTGAAAGCTCGGCTCATGCCTTATTCCGCTGCTGGGGTGTTGCCGTCTGTGGAGCCTTCTTCGGCGTCGGCGTCGGCGTCGGCGTCGGCTTCGGGGTCGTTCGCGTTGGCGTCGTTTTCGACGATGCGTTGCAAACCGCTGAGCTTGGCGCCTGCGTCCAGGTTGATCAAGGTCACGCCTTGTGTGGCGCGGCCCAGTTCGCGGATTTCGGCCACACGGGTGCGCACCAGCACACCGGTGTCGGTGATCAGCATGATCTCGTCATCGGCATGCACCAAGGTGGCCGCCACGACTTTGCCATTGCGCTCGGATTGCTGGATGGCGATCATGCCCTTGGTGCCACGGCCGTGGCGGGTGTATTCGACAATCGATGTGCGCTTGCCGTAACCGTTTTCGGTGGCGGTCAGCACGCTTTGCGTTTCGTCTTCGGCCACCAGCATGGCGATCACGCTTTGGCCTTCTTCGATCATCATGCCGCGCACACCACGGGCGCTGCGGCCCAGGGGGCGCACATCGTTTTCGTCAAAGCGCACAGCTTTGCCGCCGTCGCTGAACAGCATCACATCGTGTTGGCCGTCGGTCAGCGCAGCGCCAATTAGATAGTCGCCTTCGTCCAGGTTGACGGCGATGATGCCGCCTTTGCGAGGGTTGCTGAATTCGTCCAGCGAGGTCTTCTTAACCGTGCCCATGGAGGTGCCCATGAACACGTATTGGTTTTCCGGGAAGGTGCGGGCTTCGCCGGTCAAGGCCAGCACCACGTTGATCTTCTCGCCTTCTTGCAGCGGGAACATGTTGACGATGGGGCGACCGCGCGAGCCGCGCGAGCCTGCAGGCACTTCCCAGACCTTGAGCCAGTACAGGCGGCCACGGTTGGAGAAGCACAGCAGGTAGTCGTGCGTGTTGGCGATGAAGAGTTGATCGATCCAGTCGTCCTCTTTGGTGACGGCGGCTTGCTTGCCACGGCCACCGCGCTTTTGTGAGCGGTACTCACTCAGGGGCTGACTCTTGATGTAGCCGCTGTGCGAGAGTGTGACCACCATGTCGGTCGGTGTGATCAAGTCTTCAGTGGACAGGTCTTGTGCGCTGTGCTCGATTTCGCTGCGGCGTGCGCCGATTTTGGTTTGACCGAATTCCTGGCGCACTGTGCCCAGCTCGTCACCGATGATGGTAGAGACGCGCTCGGGCTTGGCCAGGATGTCCAGCAGGTCTTCGATCTCGGACATGACCTCTTTGTATTCGGCCACGATCTTGTCTTGTTCCAGACCGGTCAGGCGTTGCAGACGCATCAGCAAAATCTCTTGCGCTTGCGTGTCTGACAGGCGGTACAGGCCGTCTTGACCCAGACCGTATTCGCGCTCCAGGCCTTCTGGACGGTAGTCGTCGGCGTTGATCACCGATCCATCGTCACGGGCACGGGTGAGCATGGTGCGCACCATCTGGCTGTCCCAGGCGCGGGTCATCAACTCGGCCTTGGCCACAGGTGGTGTGGGCGCATTGCGGATGATGGCGATGAAGTCGTCGATGTTGGCCAGCGCCACAGCCAAGCCTTCGAGCACATGGCCACGGTCTCGTGCCTTGCGCAGCTCGAACACGGTGCGGCGTGTGACGACTTCGCGGCGGTGCTGCAAGAAGACCTGGATCAGGTCTTTCAGGTTGCACAGCTTGGGTTGGCCGTCGATCAGGGCCACCATGTTCATGCCGAAGGTGTCCTGCAACTGGGTCTGCTTGTACAGGTTGTTCAGCACCACCTCGGGCACTTCGCCACGCTTGAGTTCGATCACCACGCGCATGCCGGACTTGTCAGACTCGTCCTGGATGTGGCTGATGCCTTCGATCTTCTTTTCGTGCACCAGCTCGGCGATGCGCTCGAGCAGGGACTTCTTGTTGACCTGGTAGGGCAGCTCGTCCACGATGATCGACTGGCGCTGGCCTTTGTCAATGTCTTCAAAGTGGCATTTGGCGCGCATGACCACGCGGCCACGGCCGGTGCGGTAGCCGTCCTTGACACCCGTGATGCCGTAGATGATGCCGGCGGTCGGAAAGTCGGGCGCCGGAATGATCTCCATCAATTCGTCAATCGACGCCTCAGGATTGCGCAGCAAATGCAGGCAGGCGTCCACCACTTCGTTCAAGTTGTGCGGCGGGATATTGGTGGCCATGCCCACAGCGATACCGCCCGAGCCGTTGATCAGCAGGTTGGGCAGGCGCGATGGCAGCACCAGCGGTTCTTTTTCCGAGCCGTCGTAGTTGGGGCCGAAATCGACGGTTTCCTTGTCGATGTCACCCAGCATCTCGTGGGCGATCTTGGCCAAGCGGATTTCGGTGTAACGCATGGCCGCTGCGTTGTCGCCGTCCACCGATCCGAAGTTGCCCTGGCCGTCCACCAGCATGTGGCGCATGGAGAAGTCCTGTGCCATGCGGACGATGGTGTCGTACACCGACTGGTCGCCGTGTGGGTGGTACTTACCAATCACGTCACCGACGATACGGGCTGACTTCTTGTAAGGGCGGTTCCAGTCGTTGTTCAACTCGTGCATCGCGAACAAGGCTCGGCGGTGAACAGGCTTCAAGCCGTCACGGGCATCGGGCAGGGCTCGACCGACGATCACGCTCATGGCGTAATCGAGGTAGCTGCGCCGCATTTCCTCTTCCAGACTGATGGGCAGTGTTTCTTTGGCGAACTGGGTCATATATAAGAGGGGGAATGGGTAACGCGATGTAAAGGGGTGATTTTAGGTCCAACTGGGTGTCGCGTGAATGCAACGCTTTGGTCCACAGATATGTAATACGTTGTGAAGGGCGTTGGCCATTTCACAGTCGCCCCAAGCGTCTATGGCACAATATTTATCAGCGATGCAGGTGAAGGTCACCTGTAACGTTCTTTTTTCGCAGCGAGTCTGCGGCTTAATCCCTCAAAGGAAGACCATGAAAAAACTCAATAAAGTGGCAATGATGTTTGCAGCCGCAGCTCTCGCAACGGCCGCCGGCGCTCAATCCGTGGACAACTGGCGCAATGGCTCCGGTGACCTGATCTGGAAAAACGGTAACCAAGAATTGTGCTGGCGTGATGCCAGCTGGACCCCTGCAACGGCTGCTGCCGGTTGCGATGGTGCCATCGTGGCTCCTAAAGCTGCTCCAGCGCCTGTCGCCGCTCCTGCCGCCGCTGCCCCAGCACCTGCGGCTGCTCCAGCACCCGCTGCTGCCACCAAAGTCACTTACGCTGCTGACGCATTTTTTGACTTCGACAAAGCTGTGTTGAAGAAAGAAGGCAAAGCCAAGCTGGACGATTTGGTTGGCAAAGTTAAAGGCATCAACCTGGAAGTCATCATCGCCGTGGGTCACACCGATTCTGTTGGCACTGACAAATACAACCAAAAGCTGTCTGTTAAGCGTGCTGACGCTGTGAAGGCTTATCTGGTGTCCAAAGGCATCGAGAAAAACCGTGTTTACACCGAAGGCAAAGGCGAGAAGCAGCCTGTTGCTGACAACAAAACTTCTGCAGGTCGTGCTAAAAACCGCCGTGTGGAAATCGAAGTGGTCGGCACACGCGCCAACTAATTCACATTCCTTGTGAAGCAAAAAAGCCCCAGCAATGGGGCTTTTTTTATGGCTGAAGCTCCTTTGTCAGGGCGCTTGCATCAAAATCTCACCCCATGAATCAAGCTGCAAACAACGTCGATCCGGCCGAATTGGCCAAGTTCTCTGATCTGGCCCACCGTTGGTGGGACCCCGAAAGTGAGTTTCGCCCTTTGCACCAGATCAATCCTTTGCGCCTGGAATGGATCAACACCCAAGTGCCTCTGTCGGGCTTGAAAGTCGTCGATGTCGGTTGCGGCGGCGGCATCCTGGCCGATGCCATGGCGCGCAAAGGAGCGCAAGTGACAGGCATTGATTTAGCCACCAAGTCGCTCAAAGTGGCGCAATTGCATGCGCTTGAGATGGGTACAACGGGTGTTCAATACCGGGAAATCAGCGCAGAGGCTTTGGCGCAAGAACAGCCCGAACAGTTTGACGTGGTCACTTGCATGGAAATGCTGGAGCATGTGCCCGATCCTGCTTCGGTGGTCCGGGCTTGCGTGCAAATGGTCAAGCCCGGAGGCTGGGTCTTTTTCTCGACCCTCAACCGCAACCCCAAGTCGTTCCTGTTTGCCATCGTGGGCGCTGAATACATCCTCAAGCTGCTGCCCAAAGGCACGCACGAGTTTGCCCGCATGATCAAGCCCAGCGAATTGGCCACCTGGGCGCGTGATTCGGGCCTGGACGTGCAAGGCTTCAAGGGCATGGAATACAACCCCTTCACCCGTCGCTACTGGTTGAGCCAGGACACGAGCGTCAATTACCTGATGGCCTGCCGCAAGGCTTGAGGATTGCAGCATGTTTCAGAACGTTGAAGCCGTCTTGTTTGATCTGGACGGCACACTGATTGACAGCGCCCCTGATTTGGGCGCGGCTGTGGACAAAATGCGCGTTGCTCGTGGCTTGTCCTCATTGCCGCTGGAGCATTACCGCCCCATGGCGGGGGCAGGTGCCCGAGGCATGATCGGTTTGGCGTTTGGCATGACGCCAGAGCATCCTGATTTCGATGCGATGAAAGAGGAATTCTTCGTCAACTATGAAAACTGCATGACCGAGCGCACCCGCATCTTTGATGGCGTGGTGGACATGGTCAATGCCTTGGTGGCGCAAGGCTTGGCGTGGGGTGTGGTGACCAACAAATCCAGTCGTTTCACCGACCCTTTGACGGCGGCTATGCCCTTGTTTTCTACGGCACGAGCAATTGTCAGTGGCAACACAACGCCGCACCCCAAACCGCACCCAGAGCCCTTGTTCGAGGCAGCCCGTCGTCTGGGCATCGATCCTGCCCGTTGTGTGTATGTGGGAGATGACGAGCGTGACATCGTCGCTGGGCTGGCCGCAGGCATGGGCACTGTGGCTGCCACCTATGGTTATTTGGGCGCGCAGACCGATATTTCGCGCTGGAATGCCCATTTGCACATTGATTCTCCATTGGACCTCTTGAAATCGCTCAACCAAGCCTAAAATAGATACCTCAGGGGCTGCACTGGTTTCGACATGGGTTCGGACGCGTGGCAGGGCATGTCGAGGTTCTGTTACCTCGTAAAACCGCAGAAAAAAACTAACTGCAAACGACGAACGTTTCGCACTCGCCGCTTAATCCGGTGAGCCTTGCAACAGTTGGCCGATAGGCTGGGTTAGGGGGTCGCAAGACTTCCTAACTG
>Ga0228700_1002210_pt1 | contig 10602 bp, 4 predicted proteins | sample McNCre317_Aug_MG_FD_178019 | JGI IMG/M metagenome (GOLD analysis project Ga0228700, IMG submission 178019) | Freshwater microbial communities from McNutts Creek, Athens, Georgia, United States - 3-17_Aug_MG | ecosystem: Environmental > Aquatic > Freshwater > Creek | place: USA: Georgia...
TCAAAACAGGAGCTCTAAAAAGCTCAAATCGGGTGGGTCAATATTCGATGCAAATCCCGGGTCAGATTTGGATGCAATTCAACAGTCATGGTGCAAGTGAAACAAACGTTAGGTGCTGGTTATAGAACCGAAGTCGACTCAAAATATCTGCCAATTGATCCTAACTATGTTGCAGGTGCTGTTATTTCAAGAGACTCAACGAACGGTGGTGCTGGATGGCATAACCCTCAACTAACCACAGGCTCTGGCACGATGAACCTGATTCAACTGATTTCTCGCAACAGGATGGGCACGATGGTCTTGCGTGACTGGAAGTATTAACAATCTGAACTGACTTCGCTGCATCGGTTCAAGTTTTAGAGGGCTTAGAGAAATCTAAGTCCTTTTTTCTTTGCCTGAATGTTTTGTTTTTATCGTTTTTAATAAAAATACGATTAATCTTATGTAAATTTTAAAAATGCCATCAATTGGCGATGGAGGAGGATTGATAATTCGCTCCATTCATTTCACACGCCCATCTTCATGAAACGTTCGATCGTCCTCACGTTATTGCTCGCCACGTTGCCATGGGCGCAAGGTGCAGAGCTTGCCCCATTTGATGATGTTCGCACCCAGTACCAAAACTACCGCGACCCCACGCGCTTGTCCTATCTGTACAACCGCTGCGCAGCGCTACAGCTCAATGTTTCAGCGCTGTTGATGCGCAAGGGCGAAAAAAAAGGGGCGCATGATTTTGAGAACCTGGCTCAACACTTCATGGTGCTGTCTGAGGCCAATGAACGTGAAATTGATAAGAAAAGAGGCTTAAAAAGCAAAGACACGATGAAAACCGTCAGCCGCAATGTGGCCACCGTGTCTGAACTCTATGGCAAGCGCATGAAAGACAACTACAAAAAGCGCGGTGAGTACATCGTGGGCGATGCGCAACTCGAAGCCGAAGTGGCAGAATGCAATTTGCCAGACCAGTTCAAGAAAAAAGCCTTGGCTAACTAATATTGAGGGGATCTATGCGCCATTCCATCGTTTTTACAGCCATTTCGGTCTTTGTCAGTTCCGTCGTCTATGCGCAAAACATCCCAGATGCGGGCTCGTTGATGCGCCAAACGGAACAAAACCTTCGCCTCAACCAAGCGCAGCAAGGTTTTCAAAAACAACACATCCTGCCGCCAGCCATGGCCATTAACGACTCCACGTTGATCCCGGTTCAGCGCTTCAAATTCGTGGGCAATAAGCTTTTGACCACGGCTCAACTCCAGCTCGTGACCGAGTCTTTTACGAACAAAGAACTCAATCAGCACGATTTGCAGATGCTCACAGAGAAGATTTCTGATGCCTATCGCCAATCGGGTTGGTTGGTTCAAGCCTACATTCCCCAACAACCGATGGGCTCAGGTGAGTTGGTGATTCAGGTGCTTGAATCCATTTCTTCGAGACGACCTGCTCAATAAGCCTCTCGCTCTTGCTCATTAATTAAGCAAAGCGGCAATCAGCGTCAATAAAACGGCAAGGCATGGTTCTTGCATTAAGACAACCCCTATGGTTGTTTTTTGCCGTTTTCTGTGAAATTTACCAAATCGCGAATAATTGCTGCGATGGTGTTCCTGTGCCTTTTGGCCGGGTCGTGGGAGATCTACGACCCTGTTGTGCCCAAAGACGCAGGCACTGTCTTGCGCGCGATTGAGGAAAAAACCGAACTGCCCGTCACCGAATGGGCCGAGGCCGTCACCGGCAAAACCTTTGCCAAACCCAAGCAACCACGCGGGTTGGTCGATGCCGCCATGGAAAAAATGCTGGAGCAGCAAGAGGTCGAAGAAGCCGCCAAAGCCCTCATCACCCTCAAATCTATCCAGTTCACCGGCGTCACAATCTTGGGCGACATGGAGCTCAAAGGCATCGTCGAGCCATTCATCAACACCCCCATGACCTACGAGCAAATGCTCGAAATCGGCATGGTGGTCGAGTCCTACTACCGCAAAAACAACTATCTGGCCCGCGCCATCTTGCCACCGCAAGAGCTGACCGACGGTGTTTTGACGGTGGATGTCATTGAGTCCGTGTTCTCCAAAGTCGAAATCGAGCAAGAACTCGAAGACCTGCCCAACACACAAGCCCACGTCGAAGCCATCATCCAGGCCCAGCAACCCACGGGCCAAGCTCTGAACACCCAATCGTTGGACCGTGCACTGGCACTGGCCAACGACGTACCTGGCCTCAATGTCCAAGGCTCGTTGCGTCAAGGCCGCGATGCGGGCGAGACCGAACTATTGCTTAAGTTGTACCAAGGCCGCACCCGACAAACCGAACTCACCATGGACAACGCAGGCTCACGCTCCACGGGGGCTATTCGCTTGATGGCCTCCATGACGTGGTTCAACCCCGCAGACTTGGCCGATTTACTCAACGTTGTCGCCGTTCACACCCAAGGCAGCGACTACGCACGCTTGGCCTACAGCATCCCTGTCGGAACCGACGGTTGGCGCATGGGCTTCAACGCCTCCACCATGAACTACAAAGTCGTCGTTGGCGATCAGGGCATGGTGGGCGCCTTTGGTCAAGCCATCACCAAAGGCATGGAATGGGTTTACCCACTCTTACGTGCTGACGATCGCAGCGCAACTGTCACCCTCACGGCAGACACCAAAAAGTTCCAAAACACCTCAGCCCAAGGGCTGCTCATGTCTGACTACGAAGCCAAAGTCATGGCTGCGCAAGTCTCGGGCTTCTACCGCGACCTCAACCCTGGCGGTGGAACGGGTACTTATGCGTTACAAGTGTCGCACGGTGGTATCAACCTAGATGGCTCTTTGAGTCAGCAAACCGACAAAAACACCGTCCAAACCGAAGGCGTCTTCAACAAAATTCGCCTCAACGGAACTTGGCAGCAGCCCATCACCACCAGCACATCCGCCTTTGTGTCATACACAGGCCAGTTGGGTGACAAAAACCTCGACTCTTCCGAAAAAATGCAGCTCGGCGGCATGAACGGCGTGCGCGCCTACCCCACCGGCGAAGGCTCTGGCTCTGACGGCCATCTGCTCCAATTCGAACTTCGAGAACAGCTAGAAAACGGCATCAACATGGCCGCCTTCTACGACTGGGGCCAGGTCTACCTCCAGCACGACCCCAACTACCCGGGCGGCCCCAACAACAACCGCAACATCTACAGAGGCTTGGGTGCCAGCGTGGGCTACACCACCGAAGATGGCATCAACATCAAGGCCACCTGGGCGAGAAAGATTGGCAACAACCCCAATCCCAACCCCATCAACGGCAACGACCAGGACGGTACTCGCGACCGCAACCGCTACTGGCTGCAAGTCACCTTACCTTTCTAGCGCGTGAAAAAAAATTCAAGAAGTACGTTGCCATTCCGAATCGGAATGGCTATGCCGCGCTCTGTAGAAACACGCCTATTCGAAAGCGACGTCAACCGACGTCTGGGCGCTCGACCGCGTGTACATATATGTAGGCTTGCGCTGCTTCTAAGCGCCGTGGGGCTTTTGTCGGTTCCTGTGGTGGCCCAAACCACCACCACGCCCAGTCCAACCCCCACGCCAGTGGTCGGCGCCACCCAGCTTCCCACGGGCGGGCAGGTGGCTGCGGGGCAGGCCAGCATCAGCCAATCGGCCAACACCCTCAACATCAATCAAACCAGCCAGCGGGCCGTGGTGGACTGGACCAGTTTCAACGTTGGCCAAAACGCCACCGTCAACTTCCAGCAGCCCAACGCCCAGTCCGCCACGCTCAACCGCGTCATGGACACCCAGCCCAGCCAAATCTTGGGGCGCATCACCGCGCCGGGCTCGGTGGTCTTGGTCAACCCCGAAGGTGTGTACTTTGGTAAGTCATCTAGCGTCGATGTGGGTGGTTTAGTTGCCACCACACACACCGCCGCTGCGCAAGACTTCATGAACGGCCAGCTCAAATTCGCCCGCAACGGCGCCACCGGTAAGGTCCAAAACGAAGGTGAACTGCGTGCTGCGCTGGGCGGCTACATCGCCATGCTCGCGCCCGAAGTGCGCAACAGTGGCGTCATCGTGGCCAACCTGGGCACCGTCGCCTTGGCCGCCGGTGAAACCTTTGAGCTTAAATTTGACGGCAACGGCGCCTTGAGCCGCGTCATCGTCACTGCCGCCGCCATCAACACCTTGGTCGACAACAAAAGCGCCATCAAGGCGCCGGGCGGCCTCATCATCCTCTCGGCCCAAGCCGCCAGCCGTCTGCAAAGCGGCGTCGTCAACAACAGCGGCACCCTCGAAGCCACGGGCTTGGTGCAGCGCGCAGGCCGCATCTTGCTGGAAGCCAGCAGCAGCATCTTCAATAGCGGGGCTATCAAAGCCGACGCCACCAGCGGCCTCGATGGTGGGCCAGCCGGTAGCATCACACTCAACGCCCCTGATGTTTACAACAGCGGCACGCTATCAGCCACTAACTTAGCGGCAAATTCTTTCCCCCAAAGTGGCAGCTTGGCGGCAGAAACTGGCCGCATCCAAATCAACGCCGACACCTTCACCCAAACCGACACAGGTTTGCTCGACGTGTCCGCCATCGCAGCCCAGGCCGGCAACATTGACATCGTGGCTGCTCAGTCCATCGCCGTCAGTGGCCGCATTTTTGCCAACGGCGTGGTGACCGACCCCGCCCACATCGTGGCCAACGCCTTGGGCGGCACCATTCAGCTGCAAACCACCAGCCGCGTGGACCTGACCACCGCCGTGCTCGACGCCTCGGGCGACGGCGGGGCGGGGCGCATCCACATCCAGGCCGACGGCGTGCCAACACCTGCGGATAACCCAGCCCAAGCTCCAGTCAAAGGCGTTGTGCTGCTGAGCAACAACACCGTCCTGCGCGCCAACAGCAACCGCGCCCAAGCTGGCCGCGTGGAAGTGGAGGGCGACGACATCAGCCTAGACACAGGCACCCGCATCGAAGCCACCGGCTCATCAGCAGGCGGCATTGTGCTGGTGGGCGGCGACTGGCAAGGCAGCGGCACCCTGCGCCAAGCCACCACCGTGACCATGAGTGCCGACAGCACCATCGACGCCAGCGCCACCGACAACGGGCAGGGCGGCAAAGTGGTGCTGTGGAGTGATGTGAAAAATGCGTACTCTCTTACTACTGCCAACGGCACCATTTACGCCAAAGGTGGTGTGAATGGGGGTGATGGCGGGCAGGTGGAGACTTCGGGCCATATGCTGAATGTGGACGGTATTCAGGTTTCCACAAAAGCGGCCTTAGGCCAAGACGGTCTATGGCTGCTCGATCCCTACGATTTGTGGATTCGTGACACCTCATGGTCCGGGTCCAACTATGTAACTTCTGGGACCACGACCTACACGGCTCAAGCCCCCAATCCCAGTGCACCTCTTTTGACTTCAGGCGGAACTGACACGAGGGGGAGTGGTTACGCCAACGGCACCACAGTTCTTCTCACAAACACGATTGTTAGCGCCTTGGGCTCTGGCAACGTCAGCGTCATTGCGTCTGGTTTGATTGATGCGTCGGGTTGGAGTTCACAAGGAACTGCGAACTATTACATTAACTCAACCACGACAAACAAACTCACGCTGCAAGCAGGCAGCTCGATCTTCTTCAGGGACAAAATCAATTTGCCTAACGGCTCATTGGAGTTGTTGGCAGGCACAACCGTGACGCAAGGCGCAACGGCATCTATTTATGCCAACAACCTGATCTTGGGTTCATCCGATGGGGGAGCCAGCAAACCGACCGTTGATCTGACAAGCGCCAGCAACTTCATCACCAACCTTCAAGCCAGCAATGTCGGTGCTCTAAGTTTGTCCAACAGCAAAGCGCTTGCTGTCAACTCAAACGGCATCAGTGCATCAGGTGCGGTGACACTCAATACGTATGCTAATGATTTACTCGTTGCAGGTGCCGTCACTACTTCTTCGTCTCTCAACTTCACCGCGAGAACCATTTCTCTAGCGGCAAACGTCACCACCACAGGTGCACAAACTTATAACGGCAACCTCTATGTTGGTGGCAATACGGTTTCGCTCACCTCAAACAATGGTGATGTGTCGGTAACGGGCAATATCTATTCATTCAACTCAGTCAGGGTTGCTGCAGGCGGCTACTACGAGTCTTCTTTGGGCTTTTCAGGCTACGCTACTTCGAGTGGCGTCATGGTTGGCGACATGCTGCTGTACTGGAATGGCAGCAACTACACCTTTACCGTGCCAACACAGCAAACGCTCAGCTATTTGTTGGTTGGCGGTGGCGCCGGTGGTGGTGTTACAGCTTGTGGCTGTATGAACGGTGGTGGTGGTGGCGGCGGCGGTCAAGTTGTCACCGCATCACAAACATTTAGTGCTTCCACCTCTTACAGCATCAGCATCGGCGCAGGTGGTAACGGTGCAACCAGTGGCACGAACGGCTCGAATGGTGGATCATCTTCGCTGAGTGGCTCTGGTATCACTACTGTAAGTGCTGGCGGCGGCTACGGCGGCGGCAACGGCAACGGCGGCGCTGGCGGTAACTCGGGCGCTGGCACAGGCGGCGGCGCAGGACCCAGTGGTAACGGCACCAACGGTGGTGGTGGTGGTGGTGGATGGAATACCGCTGGCGGTACGGGCGGTACGGGCACAACATCGACCCTTTCAGGCTCTTCCTATACCTACGGTAGCGGTGGTGGTGGTGGCTCGGGTTATGGCTACGCGACTGGTGTTGGTACGACAGGCGGTGGTGTTCCTGGGCCGGGTGCTGGTGCTGGTGCTTCCTCAGGTACAGATTTCAGTTTGAACGTGGTCGGTAGCAGCGCCGTGAACTATGGTGCTGGCGGTGGCGGTGGCTACGGTGCTGGCGGTGGCGGCACCATGGGAGGCGGGAACGGCAAATCGGGTGCAGCTGTGTTTGTGAACAGCGCAGCAAAAACGCTCACCATCAATGCGGGGTCAGGAAAATTCAACCTCACAGGTGGTGGGAGCGATTTGGGCAGCCTTGTGGTCAATTCAACCAACGCGGCTAACCAAATTGCAGGCGTCCTCACAGGCGCACTTGGCCTGACCTACAACGGTGGCGCAGGGGGCTTGCTGTCCTTGCTTGCCAACAACACTAATACCGGTATCACCACCATTGGCGCAGGTGGTACCCTCAAAATTGGCTCAGGCAACACCACCGGATCTTTGGGCACGGGTAATGTGGTCAACAACGGCGTGCTCTCGTTCAACCGAACCAACACTTATGTGGTGACTAACCTGATTTCAGGTGGTGGCAGCGTGACCCAAGTTGGCTCAGGTAACACCTCGCTCACCAACGCCAACACCTATAGCGGTGGCACCACGCTCAGTGCTGGTACCTTGGGCATTTACGACAACTCAGCACTTGGCACAGGTGCGTTGACTGCCGCAGGCAGCACCACACTCTTGTTTGGTCGTAGCGTGAGTAACTTTGCGAACAACGTCACGCTTAATGGCAGCGTGACGTTCGACCTTGACACTACTGTGGACTACCTTGTTGTGGGTGGCGGTGGTGGAGGTGGCAGTGGCCAAGCTTCGCAACACGGCGGCGGCGGTGGCGGTGGCGGCGGCGTGCTGTCAGGCAATACAGATCTATTGGATACAACTTCTTACAACATCACTGTCGGAGCGAGTGGCGCGGGTGGCGTCGTTAACGGTATTGGTGGTTCAGGTGGTTCGTCTTCATTTAATGGCATTTCTGCATTGGGCGGCGGTGGCGGCGGTCAGTACTACACCGCAGGACCAACTACAGGTGCATCGGGTGGCGGTGGCACGATCAGTAATACAGTGGCTTGGCGTACAGGTGCTTCAGGAACATCAGGTCAAGGCTATGCGGGTGGTACAGCAAGCAGTGGCTCATTCGACGCTGCCGCAGGCGGCGGCGGCGGCGCAGGCGGTGCAGGCTCCAATTTTGCTAGTTCAGGCGCATATGGCACAGGCGGTGCCGGTGGCGCAGGTCTTGCCAACGCTATCACAGGCAATAGCGCCTACTACGGTGCTGGCGGTGGCGGTGGTGGTTTTACTGGCGGTACAGGCGGCTCTGGTGTTGGTGGTAACGGCGGCCTTTATGGCACAGCAGGCGGCGCAGGCTCGGCCAATACTGGTTCTGGTGGTGGTGGCGGTATGGGTGCATCAGGCTCTAGCGCCACCAACGGCGGTGCGGGCGGTGCAGGTATCGTTGTGGTGCGCTATCTCGGTAGCATCGCAGGTACAGGCGGTACGGTTAGCGCTGGTTCGGGTACTGCTTCGGGCTACACACTGCACTCATTCACATCAGGTGGCACGCTTTCTCTCAATGCATTAAATGTGGTTCTTAGTGGCACCATTGGTGGTTCGGGTTCGATGGTGGCCAATGCGGCAGGTGGCAAGTTTTCGGTCACAAATGCCAATAACAACTACAGCGGTGGTACCTTGCTCAACGCAGGTACCTTGGGCATTTACAGCAACACCGCGCTCAGCTCGGGCACATTGACTGCTGCAACCAACACCACATTAATGTTTGGCCGTGGTGTGACCAACTTTGCCAACAACGTCACGCTCAATGGCAGTGTCACGTTTGACCTTGACACCACAGTTGACTATCTGGTCGTAGGTGGTGGTGGTGGTGGTGGTTCTTGGACGGGTAGTGGTGGCGGTGGCGGTGGCGTGCTCGGCGGTTCAGTGGACTTGCTGACGGACACCACGATGGCTGTGAATGTGGGTGCTGGAGGTATAGGCGCAATTTACAACGGTGGGCTGACACGCTCGGGTACCAACGGCGGTGCCTCAAGCCTTTCGTCTAGTTCACTCACCGCCGTCACAGCACTCGGTGGTGGAGTCGGTACATCTTGGAGTGTTCAAAACCCCGGTAGTGGTTCAGGTGTTGTTTCGTCTGGCGGTGGTGGCTCCTATGTTGCTCCTGGTACCGGCACATCTGGGCAAGGTTATGCAGGTGGAACCGGTTTTAACGTTGGCCCCTTCGCTGCCGGTGGTGGTGGTGGTGCAGGTGGTGCTGGTGGCAATGCCTCCCAAGTCAGTAGTGTTGACAGCGCAATCGGCGGCGTTGGTGGTATCGGTCTTGTTTCCTATATCTCAGGAACTTCTACTTATTACGGTGGTGGCGGTGGTGGCAGTGTGCATGGACAATCTCAGTCAAGCTACGGCAATATAGGCGGTCTTGGCGGCCTAGGCGGCGGGGGAGCTGGTACGCCTTTTAACACCACCACATCCACGATTGCCAAGTACGGTGGCGCAGGCACCAACAATACGGGTGGTGGTGGTGGTGGTGCTGGCGGTGCTGCGGCTAGTGTTTACAGTGAGGGCGGCGCAGGTGGCACAGGCTGGGTGGTTGTTCGCTATTTGGGTGCCAGTGGCGGCACAGGCGGCAACGTCTTAGCGGGCTCGGGAACAGCCAGTGGTTATACCTTGCACAGCTTCACAAGCACAGGTGCTGCATCGCTTTCATTGAATGCGGTGAACGTCATACTCAGCGGCACCATTGGCGGTTCGGGTTCGATGGTGGTCAATGCCACGGGTGGCAAGTTTTCTTTGATGAGCGCCAACACCTACGGTGGCACCACCACAATCAGTGGCGGTACCTTAGGCATTTACAACGCCTCGGCCATCAGCTCTGGTGCGTTGATTGCGGCTAACGGCACCACGTTTTTGTTAGGCCGTGCGATCACGGGATTGACCAACAGCATCACCCTCAACGGTGAGGTGACCGCTGCGTTTGACACCAATGTGGACTACCTCATTGTTGGCGGCGGCGGTGGCGGCGGTGGCTCAATCGGCGGTGGCGGTGGCGCGGGCGAGTTCATCACTGGTAGCACCTCTTTAACAGGGGGTAGTTACGCCATCACAGTCGGTGCTGGTGGCGCAGGTGGCACCTCGGGCAATGGCGGAACAGGCGGCGTGAGCTCGTTGATCGGCACGGGCGTGAGCATCTCTGCTGCGGGCGGCGGCGGCGGCGGCGGATTGTCTACTGCTGGGCAAGCCGGCGGTTCTGGCGGTGGTGCAGGTGGCTACACGACAGCTTCAGGCGGTGCATCTGTTACCACGGGCGGTGGATATGGTTTTGCAGGTGGTGCAGGCGCCAACGGATCGGGTATTTATGCTGTTGGTGCTGGTGGTGGTGGTGCAGGCGGTGCTGGTGTTGCGGCTGTGCTCAATACGCAATCAGGCTCTAACGGTGGTGCGGGTAGGGCCAGCTCTATCACGGGTACCAGCGTGCTTTATGCAGGTGGTGGTGGTGGTGGTCTTAACGGTGCACCTAATTGGTCAAATGGTTCGCCTGGCTTGGGCATGGCAGGTGGTGGCAATGGCGGTACGAGCGCAGACAGGCCAGTTACTGGTGTCACATCCCAAGTGGGTGGTAATGCAGCTGACAACACGGGCTCGGGCGGTGGTGGTGCCAGTAACTGGGGGCTAGGCGGTGCAGGCGGTTCGGGCGTGGTTATCTTGCGCTATTTGGGCGCATCAGGTGCTTCGCCTTACACCGTGCAGAGTTTCACCACATCGGGATTGCTGGGGGCGCTGTCTGCCACCTTTAGCGGCACCATTGGTGGTGCGGGCTCGTTTGTATCTAACCCATCAGCCGGTGGTAAGTTCATCTTCACGGGTACCAATACCTACACAGGTGGCA
>Ga0228700_1002212_pt1 | contig 10583 bp, 13 predicted proteins | sample McNCre317_Aug_MG_FD_178019 | JGI IMG/M metagenome (GOLD analysis project Ga0228700, IMG submission 178019) | Freshwater microbial communities from McNutts Creek, Athens, Georgia, United States - 3-17_Aug_MG | ecosystem: Environmental > Aquatic > Freshwater > Creek | place: USA: Georgia...
TGCGGGATGTGCCTGCTCGATAGCTGCGCGAAGCGATGCCTGAGGTATCTCAGGCGGCAGCGCCATCGTGACACCTTCGGTCTGCGGCCGCCAGCCGAGAAAGGGAGGAACAGCTGACTGGGGCGCGACATTGCGGTTGCGCAGCGCCTCGAAAGCGCTCGCGAAAGGGGAAAGCTGAACCGTCGTACCAGCCATATTACCGCTCCCAACTGAAACCGTTGCGCCCGAAACCCCATTGGGTGGGCGCGAAAATCTTGCGCATCATCTCGCGCTTGGCGTCCATGACGTGCGCCTCGAACGACATGCGGAACTCGTCCGCGCGCTTGGCGTTGCCCGCGTCGGTGTCGACAATACGCAGCGCCAGATACGCCGCCCAGTCGAGCATCGCGAGATGATAGTCCTCCGGGATTTCCGGGACCGCGCTGAGCCCGGTCGGCACGAGCTTGTCGATGGGCAGCCGGATCAGGCGCAGCCGGATCGTCTCGCCGTCATAGTCCGCCGAGGGCGTCGGATACACACGCAGGGACACCACGCTGACAGACCCGCTGTCGTCCTCAGCCAGCGTCTCGTCCGTCGAGAACGCGAGCGGCTTACCCGGGGCGAGCGTCGTCAGCTGGGCGGGATCGAAGAAATACGTGTCCGGGACAACATAGGTATCAAACGCCGAGTGACCTGCCCGGGCGAGGTCCGCGTTGTCGCCGGTGAGTTTCGCTGACAGCACTGCCAGCACCGACGGATCAAGCACGTACTCGCCCTGACCTTCCACGAGGGTCACTGTCGTCACTGCCGAGCTGTTGTCCCGGATCACGAGCGCGCGGCGCGCGAAGCGCCGCTGGGCCTCATTGATGTAACGGACGAGCGTCGCATCGGACCAGAGATACGGATCACCCCCGGCCACCCGGTCGGAGCGGTCGTAGAGGATGTTGCTCCTCAGTTCGTCCAGCAATTCCGTCAGGTTCACGCGCGTGTCCTCGCCCCGAGTGCAGCCCCATAACTACCAACAAATGGCTGTGCCGTAAACCCTACGAAAAAAGGGCTGGCCCGAAGACCAGCCCTTCCCCATTCGGCCTCCCTGAGGGCCTACGCGACCCGCCGAAACGGGTACTTCATGCGGTCTCGGTAGCCGAGCACCTGATTGTCCTGCGGGTCAATGACCGGGGTCGAGACCACTGCGTGTTCGAGAATTTCAACGACCGCCGCAGGCACGTCGACTGCGACGCCGGGCGAGATCAGGAAACCCTTCCCGTTCAGGCCGACGAACAGCCCGGTGGGGGGAATATCGTTGTTGTCTTCGAGGATGATCTTGACCGTGTCCGTAGGCATGCCGACAGGCTTGCGCTTCTGGACCTTGATCTCCCCGACCTCGACATCGAGGTTTGAACCCATATCAATCGTCATCACTTGCCTCCGCTACCGCGCTATCGAACGATGAACCATACTCGTCGAGCGGCATGGCTTTGTCCAGATTTTTCGACAGGAAGTCGGTGACCTCTTTTACCGTCTTGAAGACGTAGCCCACTTTCGGGTCGCGCCACTGGCCGACACGTGTGCCTGAGTTGTCCCGCTTGTTGTTCGCCGCGACGATCTGAGGGTCAGTCAGCTCGACCTCGTAGCCGTTGTTCAGCCGCTCGATGCGGCACACATAGCGGTCCATGCTCGTCTCCGGAAAAAGGGAGGGGGACCGAAGTCCCCCTCAGCTGCTGCGATGGGTTAGCCCCAAGCCGACCAGTAGCATACCTTGGCGGACGCCGCGAGCGTCGCCGACAGGGTGACCGTGCCATCGGTGTTGATGACAATGGCCGAGCCCGTGTCCTTCGTGGTGGTGCCTGCAGTGACCTGCTTGACCACGTTGGCTGCCGCCTGCCCCTCGAATTTCTCCCAGAGGATGACGTCGGTTTCGTTGAAGACCCGCACGTAGCGCGGCACGAAGCCGAGCGTCAGCGTGGTCGAAGTGGCGTCACCGGTGAAGGTGCCCGAAGCGTGATTGACTACGCCCGCCGAACGGGAAGCTGGGGTGATGCTTGCCATGTGTCCTGTCTCCTATTACGCGGTCGCGCCGACTTCGAGGCGAGCCATGAAGGCGTCCTGAAGGATGACGGTCGTGGTCCACAGCTTCCAGCCGACGGTGCCGCGCTGCGCGAGCGGATCGCCGGGCGACGGCTTCGGATTGACCACCATCGGGGTCATGCTGTCCTTGCCCTTCAGCGGGACAATGCCGAAAGCATCGCGCCCGAAGTAGAGGATCGGATAGATGTCCGCAGCGGTGTTCGCCGTGGTGTAGCGGAGGTTGTTGGTCACCGCCGTGCCACCGACGTCCGGGATCGGTGCGATCACGGTCGAGGTGAGATAGCGGACCTGCTCGACCGAGCCGATTTCGCCTTCGAACGGTGTGGTGTGAGGACCATAGTCCGCGACCGGCTTGAAGCCGGACATGCCGCGAATGTCGGTTTCGCAGTCCGGGTGGCACACCGCGAAGTACGCCGCTTCGACCGACTTCGTGTTGTAGTCGGGGGTCGAGGCGACCACCTGCGAGATTTTCTTCGCATTCTGGCGGTTGAGGCCAGTCGACACGCGGCGCTGGTCAGCGAGCGAGATCGCGGTGACCACGTTGGCACGGCCCGCAACATTGTTCGCGTAGAACACGTTGGTGCCTGCCTTGAGCACGTTGTAGCGAAGCGTCTCGATGGTCAGCGCGGCCTGCTCACCGAGGATGTCGGTGGCCTGCTGGAGGACCTGATCGGTGTGCGTGTCCATGACCACATCGGTGATCGTGACATAGTTGCCGTACTGGGCCAGCGTCGCCGTGTAGTCCTGATTGGCGAGCTTGGTGCCAGCGGGGGTCACGCCTTCGACCAGCGGCGTGGTCGCCACCGGGATGAAGTACGAGCCCGAGCCCGAGCCTGCCGAACCGGTCGTGCCGGTCAGGAAGTAACGACGGAACTTGGCGGTCGTGGTCGAGTTGGTCGGCAGAGGATAGGTCTGACCGAACTTCTCCAGATGAAGATAGGGGAGTGCCCGGGTGAGCATCCGAACTACCGAGTAGGCGGCAACTGCCGGGGAGATATCCCCATAACCAGTAACTTGGGCCATTTTCAGCTCCTAGACAAAGTTTCAAACATCCCGTCGCCGGGGGTTTGGAATTTTGCTGAGCCGTGACCCCAACCGCTTGCTTGGTGGGTACGGGCAGCTCGATATTCCACAACGTACTGTAGGTTAAGTCCTTAGACCTGTCCAGCTACTATCTTACGCCCGGAAGTTTTTCTGCGAACGCGGCGAACGCGCTCTCGAAATCGTCCGGCTCGACTGCTGTGGGCGATGCGGAGCGCTTGGCCGGGATGGGCGCGAGCGCCGCTGCTGCCCGGGCCGCCTTCGACGTCGGCTCAGCCTTGGGTGCCGCCGGTGCAGCAGGCGCGAACACGGTGCCGGTATCCTTGCGGTACCGCTCGATCAGGTCCGAAATCTCGTCAACCGAGCCCTGCTGGATGACCTGCTGGTACGCTGCCCGGAGATAGTCCGGCTGGTTCCCGGCCCATTCGACAACCTTGTCCCGCACGTCCTCGTAGTCCGTCACGGTCGCGCGCAGGTCGCTGATGTGGGTCCGCTGCGCCAGCGTCTGGACAGTCTCCAGCAGCGGTGCGATCTCCTTGGCGAACTCGTTGAACACGTAGCCCACCAGCTCGCGATACTCGGCGCGACGCTTGAGCGCCTCGCCCTTGGAAATATCGGGCCAGTCCTTGTCGTAGGTCGACAGGAAGCTCTGCTCCTCCTCGGTGAACACCGGGGGAGCCTCGACCGCCGGAGCGGCCGGTGCCGGTGCCGCAGGCTCGGGCGTGGTCTTGACCAGTGCCGCCAGCCGCGCCAGCAGCGCGTCGTCGCTCTCGCCCTTCGGCTGCTCGGCCACAGGGGCCGCAGGCTCCGGAGGCGTGTCCCCCTGCCCTTCGGCGGGTGGTGCCGATGCGTCTGGCTCACCAGCGCCGTCCGCAGGTGCGGACGTGGGCTCGCCGGGTTCGCCAGCAGCAGGGGCAGGGGGGTCTGCCGGAGGCGTTTCACCGCCCTCGACAACCGGGTCCGCGATGATGGCAGCGACTTCCTCGGGCTTGCTGCCCTCGCCAAGACTGCTCAGGCGCTCGAATGCTGCTGCGAAATTGTCGTCACCGGTCACGTCGACCATTCAAATCACTCCTCGGAACCTGTTTTCAGTGGGGGTCGCTCGATCAAGCGCTTCACTTCCCGGAGGGTTTTGGCTTTGGTTTGCAGGGCATGTACGTCTCCTTGCGGCGCAGCAACCATCTGCTCCTTGGTATCCTCGTACATCATGTCGAGGAGCTGACACAAGCTCAAATAGATGTGTGTGCCTTGTGCCTCGAAAACCACCGCCGCGTGGCGCGCGATCTCAGCCTTGCGACTGCTCATCTTTATTCATCCCTTGTTCCATCACGCTGAGCGCGGATGTCACCGCCGCCGCATCTGCCGCAGCGCTGTTCTTCTGCCCCTGCGTGATGTTCTTGAACGCCTGTGACAGCGTCTCGCGCACCTGCGCCTCCATCTGCTGCTGCGCCTGCGCCTGCTGCGCGGCCGCTGCCTGCTCCTGCGCCTCCTTGCGCCGCTGGGCGACATCCGGAGGCACCAGCATGTCCCCGAGGTCACGCACGTTGAACCGCGCCTCGACCAGCTTGCGCTCGTCGACGTGGAGCATTTCCTCCGGCCGGATGCTCATGGCGAGCTGGTCGATCTGCATCCCGCGCACCTCCTTGGCCATCAGGCTGGTGGCACCGCGCGCGATCACGTTGTAGTCCCCAGCCATCGCCTGCGCCGGGTTGTACTTGTGATTGAACCCGACCATCGACGCCACCAAGCTCTGGGTGAAGCTGTCGAAGTTGCGGATGATGTCCTTGAACGGCAGCGCCGCGTCACCCCGGAGCATCGACGCCCCGGCAGCCGTGCGCATGGGCTCGCTGGGAGCCTGCGCCATGTCGCCACCGGTCGCCGGACCCACGAAGGTCTCCATGTCGGCGAACCCCATGAAGGTCTCGATGATCTTGAGCAGGTCGCCCAGATGCGCGTCGATCTGGACGTTGCGCACTGCCGGGAACTGGGCGTCCGGCCCCATGCCCTCGCGGTACCAGATTTTGTACGCGGCAATCGTCTTCAGGTCCTGATCCGGCCGCATCAGATCGGTGTTGATCTCGATGTTGGGTCCGCACGTCACCGACGCGTTGTCGAGGAGCATGCGCGTCGCCGCCGCGACCGACATCTGGCTGTCCCGCATGATGTTGGGCAGGCCATTGCCGACCACGCTGGTATCGTCTTCCTCGAACTGGAAGGCATGCAGGGTGCGGATATTTGCCCCCAGCTCCACCCACGGGTTGAGCGATGCCTTGATCACGTTGCCGTCGATCATCCAGATTTCGGCATCCAAGTCGTCCGACAGCATGTCCTCGGCGACCTCGACCCCGGCCATGCGCAGGTAGCTCCCGCTCACCGAGCCGCGCCAGATCAGCACCTCGTATTTCGCTGTCTCGGCCTTCTGCTCGTTGACGTTGATCTTGACGCCCATGACGCGAAGCTCGCTCTCGAACGTCTTTGCCTTGTAGTTGCCCTGCTGCGTCCGCGACAGGTAGGTCTTGATCTGGCTCGCAAAAAAATCGGGCCGGTCAGCGAGGCGGCGCACCTGCGCCCGGCTCATCACGCGCCGGATGAAATAGCCGTCCATGCCCAGCAGCGTCTTGGCCGACATGTCGGGGTAGAAGTCCCATACCGACAGGAAGTCGTACTGCGGTTTGTAGGTGATCTTCTTGATGGGTACCGGCTGCTGCGAGTTGGGGTCGAGTGTCCACGCGTTCTTCTCGATCTGGCGGACGTAGGGACCCTCCAGCAGACCGAGACCGTACATGATCCCCGACAGCGCCGCCTTGCGATTGAGCGCCACGTAGTCGAGCGTCTGGTCGCCTCCAAGCTCCTGCAGCTGGTCGTCGATCAGCTCGCACAGCTCCTCGGCCTTGTCGTCGGCGTAGCGCTGCAGCGCGGTCTCGACGGTCTCCTCGGTCAGCTCGAACTGGCCTCCGTCGGCCTGCACCTGCGCTGCATATGCTTGGATTGCCGCCACCACGTCGTTGTCGCTCATGTCGGGACTGGGGCTGGCCTTGACCTCGTAGTTGCGCTCGTTGCCCGGGAACATCAGGTTCATGATGCGGCTGAGCACGCTGATGCATTTGACCCGCGTCAGGCGCGGATAGGCCCGGGACCGGTTGGGTGCCAGCTCCTTCTCGGCCTCGGGGTCGTAGATGCCGAGGAACTGCCGCAGGTTGCGCAGCCACTTCAGCTCGGCGATGCGCCGGTCGCTCTCGTACTGGGTGAACAGCTTGGAGAGATGCTGCCCGAGCGACCTCAGGTCATCCGAACTGATCGACCTGACCGGCGACGGTGCCGGGACCTCTACCGCCGGAGGCGCGAGCGCGTCCAACGATACCGAAGCCATGAGTGATGGTGCTGTCGCCATGCCCTACCTCGCGTGATACCCCCCACCCCACGTCAGGGGTGGCTTGAAAGCCTTCTGGTAGCCGCTGTATCGCTCCTCGCGCTCGCTTTGTCGATGGAAATAGCGGCAGAGGTACCCGAAGCTGTCCCCGGGGTGGCTGTAGGCGTTCTTCTCGGGCTCGGCCCCCTTGATGATGTCGCGCTTGCGGTCCAGCGCGTAGCGCCACCCGCCCTTGAGCGCCCGGACGAGCACAGGGCACTCCTTGGGGTCGATCACGAGCGCTGGACCGAGGTCCACGAGGCGCGTCGTGAAATGCTCGATGGCATTGAGCCGCAGCGGCAGGCGATTATTGGTCTCGATCTGGACCCGAAAGTAGCGTTTCAGGATGTCCACGACGGTTTTCTCGTCGCCGCCAGTGCGGTTTCCCGCCGCCGGATCGGGCGCAATAATGACGTTTTTCAGGTCCAATTCCGGAAATCTGCGCCGCAAATAGGGCTTGAGCAGCTCCCTTACGAAGCGATCCGCACCATATCCCGACTGGACCAGCTCCCCCAGCACGAGCAACCGCCCGTGGAGGTCCTGCTGCCCGAGAATGGCCGCTGACCCGCCGATCCCGGGGTCGAACCCGATGATCATGGGCAGGTTGCGGTTGAAGCGCGGGGCCTTGGCCGGAGCCGCGACGTGGATGTCGGCCTTGAACGTCGCCACCACAGGCTGCCCCGAGATCGAGAAGCCCCACTCGGCTTCGAGGAACTGCTTGACCCACGCCTCGGTCTTGCCCTTGGCCTGATTGGTGTAATAGTCGCGCCCGCCCGGCAGGTTCTCGGTGTTCTCAGCCCCGTCGGAAAAGCCCGAGGGCTGGAGGAAATAGTTCGCGTTGGGCGGCAGGCATGCCTCCTCGCCGGGGTTGTGGAGGTAGTCGAACCACCAGTTGTCCTCGGTCGACGGGTTGCTGGAGCCCCACATGCCCCAGTTCGTAGCCCCGCCGTCCTTGGCCGAGGGATAGCGCCCGCAGCGGGCGGAGAGCGCGTCCACGATCTCGCGCGGCAGCTCGACGAACTCGTCGATGATGGCGAAGGTGACTTCCAGAGAGAGCACCCGGGCGATGTCGTCGGGGGTGTCAAGCGGGCGAAACTGCACCTCGCACTCCACGTCGCCGAACCTCAGGATGAAGTCCTTCGGCGTCGCCAGCCACTGGCCCGCCTGCCCGTCCTTGAACCACGTGAACCACGACTTGAGGGTGGTGTCGCGCAGCTGGGTGGAGGTGTTGCGGACGACCACTGCGCGTGAGCGCCGGATGCCGTCGACGGGGCTGGGGGCCTGCTGCTGGGCCATGTAGATCAGCTTGAAGAAGATGCCCGTCGTCTTGCCGGACCCCACGGGGCCGACGATCCAGTCGTAGAACAGCTCCCCCGGCCGGAAATCCTTGATGAAGTCCCGGATCGTCGGAGGAGGCTTGTAGTTGATCGTGTCGGACATGGCTCAGCAACACACCTGCCGCTGCTTGCGCTGAAGCTCCTGCACCCACGCTCGTGCGTCGGAGACGGTCTTGAACCTCGACGCTATTGCGTGATCGGGTGTGCCGTCATCGACCAGCACATCGGCCCCTTTCTCGGTCGGCACGATGCGTAGCGACGCCCCGCCCGCGACACCTTCGAAGATCATCATGCCACCAGCTGCCAGTCTTCCGCGAGGATGTCGGTCTGGCTGGCGAGCCACGGAACCACCTTGTCGTCGGCGGTCTTCATGGCGATGAAGACGCTGTGCGAGCAGGTGTTGAGGGCGGTGTCGCCGGTGCCGTCCCAGTGGGCGACCCGGAAGATGAACATGTTCGCGCCGTTCCACCCCAAGCGGGCAATGCGTCCGCCAGCCTTCAGCTCGGCGAGTGCGGTACCGAAGTCCATGTGTGTCTCCTTCGTGTCAGAGCTGGATGTTGATCTGGAGGGCCGTCCCGATGCTCTGGGAGGCTTGGTCCTTGGACCCGTCGAGCCCTGCGGCGCGGATCGTGAACTTGATCAGGTCGGCCTGCACCGACGGGGGCACCACGTCAGGCGAGGCGTGGATCATCGACCAAGACTTCTTCAGCAGTTCCTCGGACTGGAGCCGGGCCTTGAGCTTGAAGGACATGCCGTCCTTTTTCACGGCCTCCACGGCGTGGCGCAGGTCAGCCAGAAACACCGGGTCCCGCCGGATGCGGTCCCAGTCAGCCTTTTCGAAACCATACGCCTCGCAGATGTCCTTCACCGGTGCCGTGCGCAGCGCCAGTTCGATAGGAAACGTGGGCGGATAGCCCAGCGAGGCGGGGTCCTCAGGAGAAACGGCGGGTAAAGTAGCCATACGCACATTATGCACCAACAGCTTGTGGTGCACAAGTCTGGAAAATTTCCCAGAAATTTCAAAGAAAAAACGCGTTTAAAATATAAAATTGAGGAAAATCTCAAAATCTTTCGGAGGTATGGAGAAGCTAGGACCCATGCGCGAAAGCAAAACCCCTTGGGGGTGGTCAGCCCGGGGCAAGAATTACTTGGGGTAGGGGGGGAGTGTGGTACAATGGAGACAGGCAAGAGATTGCCCGCTTGTGAGATGTTCTCACAAGCATTCATCTACTGACAGGAACAAACACCATTATGGCTACTTCATACATTCCCGCACGCATTGACGTCCTCGCTCTTATCGCGGCCGCAGAAGCCAAGCTCCCTACCGTCGACGCTATCGCCAAGCGAGCCAACAAGGAAACCAAGCAATGGCACAAGATGCAAACCGACAAGCGCAATGAGGTCACAGCGCTTGTCAGCAATTCCGCTGTCGCGGCGCTCGCTATCGCGTCATTCAACGCAACGAAGTCCGGCGCGGATATCGCGCTCCTCATTCATCAGGCTGGCGGACAAGACGCGGCGCGCACTGAATTCATTGCTGGCGCGATGGCGGCCATCCTCTATCCCGAGGCGCATGATGGCGATGGCTCGAATATGACCGTCGCCGGAGCAATCGGCTTGGCGCGCGCCTTGCTCGACAAGAAAGGCTACAAAGCCGATGCTACCGACGCTGACAAGCGCCGGACGGAAGCGGAAGAAAAAATCTACGCCACGGCTCGTCAGCGTTGGTCGACGGCATTGCGCGACGCCGGGCTACAGTCCGAAAGCAAGAAAGCCGGGAACAGCAATGCGAAAGGCTCGCAAGTCGGAGACACTGGCGACAAGAAACCGGCCGTTGACGTGTTCAACACGGAAAAGCCGGTTAGCGTTCGTGTGACGCCAGAGTCTAAATCGGCCAAGGAAATCCACGCAACGTTGCAGCGCGCTGCAACGGCCGTGTTTGCCCTGATCAATGGCCCGGCGTTCGATGCTGATAAGGCGGCCGTAGAAGCCTTCTACAGCGCGATGTTCCCCGAGGACGCGGCCAAGGACGCGCCGACCGAATAAACCTCTCCAATGGCCCTGCTAGAGCAATCTAGCAGGGCTTTTTTGTGTCCTCTCACCATGCGCTTTGTGAGCGCGCCTCACAAGCCCGGATCACGCGTGCCAGCACGCGGACGGACGCGACGCCGCGAGGCTTGGCCGAGCATCTCACAACGGCGGAGTAGTAAGCGCGCTCAGTACACGTGGCAACGTGTTGGCCAGATGCGGCGGAGTAGTTAGTGCACCAACAGGACACGCGTTGTGAGATACGCTCACAAAGAAATAACGTGTTGGCCAGATGCGGCGGAGTAGTCAGTACGCGTGGTCGAGAGCGGATTTTTGGCCTTGGGACACCAGTGGGGGCAGAAGGCAGAAATATGTTGTTGTATTTGCCCGATAATTAAATTTTGTGCCTTTTACACCACAATTCCTGCCTTCTGGTAACCAAGGCTAAGTGGTTGTCTTATATATATATCTCTTTAACAGAAGGCAGAAAAGGCAGAAAAGGCAGTGATTTTTGGGGACATATTCTATACGCGCGCGTGTGAGGCCATCAAAGAAATAACACGTTATCTCGTTGGCAAACACAAGGGCGGGGGGACCCTCCCATTCTCAGTGTGCATATATATTGTCGAAAAAAGTTGCCTTTTCTGCCTAGTGAGCCCTTTTCAATAGCTTGCAGCCCATACCTCGTGCCTTTTCGGAGG
>Ga0228700_1002217_pt1 | contig 10544 bp, 15 predicted proteins | sample McNCre317_Aug_MG_FD_178019 | JGI IMG/M metagenome (GOLD analysis project Ga0228700, IMG submission 178019) | Freshwater microbial communities from McNutts Creek, Athens, Georgia, United States - 3-17_Aug_MG | ecosystem: Environmental > Aquatic > Freshwater > Creek | place: USA: Georgia...
GGCAAAAGATCCTGCGCAAAATCCAGTCAGGGGTGTGTCGCTGTGCGTGAGGTGCGGGCGGACAGACCTGAGGTTGATCGGGGCCATGGTGTGCGTGAGTTGCCAGAACCGAGCGTATGAATGGCGCAAAGGGAAGAATGCCAAAGGGGCGTTCCCGAAGCTGTATCAAGGGCTGGTGAGGGTCGGGGTGAATTACACGACCGAGGGGAAAGCGCATCGCCTGGAGCGGGAAGCATCGGGCGTCGGGGAACTGGCGCTGCAACTGCTCAGGGACTCGGAAGTCCGGGTTGTTTTTGGGATGGGGAGGGGCCGTGGAGCAACTTGATCTGCTGAATGTTGGTGAGTGCTCACTTACTTCTGGTGCTGCAAAGAGTTTGTTGGTGAGGGCGCCGGATGGGAGTGCACCCAGTGAGAATGTGAGTGAGCGCCCACTTAGAGTGCCCGCTCTAAAACGCGCGCGCGAGGCCGACGCATGGTCCCTAGAGCCCCATGTCTGCAGGCACTGCGGCGGTGGCCGCCTGGTGTCCCAGGCCCTAGACGCGGGCGGCAGACGCTACCTGTGCACCAACTGCGGCGCCCAGTCCGATGCTGGTGGGCCTGCTCCGCTGTGCTTCTGCGGGCTTAGAATCCGCAGGCATGGGCCCGGTGGCGGGTTCACTGACCCGGGCGTGAGATGCCACCAAAACCCGGCGCCAAGCCCTGAATTTCCGTCGGTGATCGTGGCCAGCGAGATGCCGCCGGAGCCGCCGAAATAGCGATCTGATCATTCGTAATCAGTCGATCCAATCCAAAACCACCTTACAAATCAACAATTTAGCCGCAAGTCGGCAAATCTAGGGCGCCGTTAGGGCGCAGAAAGCCCAAAAATGAAGACTATCGAGCGCTTCACCCGCAACCCCAACGGCCGTGATCTGATCGTCGGCGATATTCACGGGTGCTTCACGAAACTGCAGGCCGCCCTTCAGGCCGTCCGGTTTGACCCGGCCCGTGATCGGCTGTTCTGCCTGGGTGACCTGGTGGACCGTGGCCCGGAGTCTGGCTGCGTCCTGGAGTGGCTTGGCCAGCCCTGGCTGAAGTCGGTGGCGGGCAACCACGAGGACATGGCCATCCTCTGGAACGAGGGGTCCATCCCGGCCGAGCACTACGCTCGCAACGGCGGCGCCTGGAACATCGCCAACCTGCCGTATGAGCGTGAGGTCCTGGCCAGCGCCTTTGCCGCCCTGCCCATCGCCATCGAGTTGGAGACCGAGCAAGGCCTGATCGGCCTGGTGCACGCATCCTGCCCCACCGCCACGTGGGGCGAGTTCGCTGCCGTGCTTCGCAGCGTCGAGGCCGGTGGCCTGAGCCTGGAGGATGCCCAGGGCGTCATTGCCCAGGCCCTGTGGGCCCGCGACCGGTTCGAGCGCCTGGATGAGTCCATCGTGCCCGATGTGCTGGCCGTGATCGTTGGGCACACCCCGATGGATGCCGTTTCCGCGCTGGGCAACACCATGTTCATCGACACCGGTGCCTGGCACCCGGCGCGCGCTGACAAGCCCTTCGTGATCATCGATGCCGCCACGCTGAGCCCGGCCTACGCCGCTTTGGACCTGGCCGTCTGAGGTACACTTCGCCCATGGCCAACACTTGCGCGGGCTGCAACGCCCTGGAGAACCCTGACCTTCCCCGTGTGACCCTGCTCAGCGGGCAGGAGGTCACCACGTGGTGCGAGTGCTGGCGGGCTGAGTGCGCTGATCGGGACATCGATGTGCAGCGTGTGCTGGCCCTGCCAGACCGTGAGGCGCGCCAGACCTACCTGGCGGCCTATGGGCAGGACCGTGGCCCGGCTGCCCTGGAGCGCCTGAAACAGGCCATCCTGCACACCCATGCCCTGCGCAAGCGCCAGCGGGAGGAGGCCGAGGCTGCGGCTGCGGGGGCGAGTGCGGCGTGACCGTCCTCAACAAGCACCACCACGGCGGCCGCGTGCCGCCTGGCGCCCTGGACATCATGCGCGGCACACCCTGGGGCAACCCCTTTGTGGTCGGGCAGGATGGCGACCGGGCCCAGGTGGTGGCCAAGTATCGCGCCTGGCTGTGGCGGCGCATCTGCAACGAGGTGGGCTTTGCCGAGAAGGTGCGCGACCTGCACGGCCGTGATCTGTGCTGCTGCTGCGCCCCGGCCGCCTGCCATGGGCACGTGCTCGAAGCCGCCGCCGCATGGCTGGCCGCCGGAAACCTCCCGCCATAGCCCGATGCTTCACGCGATTGACCGCCAATCCTTGCCCCGTAATCGGGCCGCTGTGGCACGTTCTCTGGGTCACCGAGGGTCGCCTATGCACATCGTCATCGCAACGCTCTACAGCGTCATCCTGTGGCTCTCGCTGATGGCGTACATGGCCATCGTAGGCCTGCACTGGGGCTTTGTCCTGGCGCTCGGCCCCGTTGTCATTTCCGGCTTTGCGGCCGTCCTTCTGGCATTGGACATTGCCCTAGACCCATTGTGGCCCATCCTTGCCCGCCGCTGGGCGTGGCTGAGTTCTGCAACGGTGCGATTGTGTAGGCGTATCCTTCCTCCCCGGCGCTCCGGCGCCTGACTCCGGCCCCGGGCGCCACAACCCGGGGCCTTTTTCGTCGTGACCACATCATTGCCCCCATGACCGAATCCGCCTCCACGTCCCCGCCTCCTGACCGTCACGCTGCGGCCCGGGCCCTGTTCGAGAACACGCCCAACATCAAGTTCGGCGAGATCGCGCGCCAGGTCGGGTGCGCTGTGGATGATGTCCGCCGCTGGCGCAAGGATGATGCCGAGGCCGGGCAGCCCTGGCAGGTGGCACACGAGTGGGACAACTCCGTGATGTCTGACCGCGCCAAGGAACTGGCCGAGCGCTACCGCAACCAGTCGGTGGACCTGAACCAGTTGGCCGAGTCCGAGAGCGAGGCCAAGGCCGTGGCCACGTTCTCCACCACGGTCGGGGCCGAGGTGCGCTCGCAGCTGCTGGAGAAGCACCAGCAGGAGTGGATCGGCCCGCGGGCGCTGATCTACAACGCCATGAAGCTGGCCAAGCAGGGCAAGGTCTCCGAGGGCTTCGAGCTTGCCAAGGTGGCCAAGATCTCAGCCGAGACCCTGACCCTGGTGCAGCAGGGCGAGCTCAAGGCCTTCGGCATCAAGCCGGGCGAGCCCGATGATGCGCCCCTGGTGGTGATTGAGCGCTCCGGGGGTGATGCATGAGCGGGCTGCACGTGGCCGGGCCTGCTGATGGCCGTGGCGGGCAGGTGATCGGTGGTGTGCGCATGCCCACCGAGATCGTGCTGATGGATGTGGCGGCGCTGCTGCCGTATGCGCGCAACTCCCGCACCCACAGCCCAGCCCAGATCGAGGCCTTGTCGCGTCACATGATGCGCGTGGGCTGGACCAATCCCGTGCTGGTGGCCGATGGCGTGATCCTGGCTGGGCATGGCCGGGTGCTGGCTGCTGAGAAGCTGGGCCTGGCCAGGGTGCCTTGCATCGACCTGTCGCACCTGGATGAGGTCACGCGGCGAGAACTGGTCATTTGGGACAACAGGTCTGGCGAGGCGGGCATGGGCTCGACCTGGGACCTTGAGATGCTCAAGGCCGAGACCGATGATCTGCGCGACATGGGTGTGGACCTGGAGGCGGCCGTGGGCTGGTCCGAGGAGGACCTGGCCGCGCTGTTCGAGGGCATGGATGAGCCTGGTGGTGGCGATGGGGATCCGGATGATGCACCGCCCTTGCCGGAGGAGCCGGTTGTGCGCCTGGGCGATACCTGGGTCTGCGGCCCGCACCGCGTGCACTGTGGTGACTCCACGGACATGGCCGCCTGGGACACCCTCATGCAGGGCGAACTAGCTGACATTTGCCTCACTGACCCGCCCTATGGTGTGGACCTGGACCGCAAGAACCGGCTGATCGATGCCGCGGTGGGCGGCGAACGCTCCAAGCCCACGGCCATCAAGGGCGACAAGCTGACCGGCGATGTGTTCGCGCAGTTCATCGCTGGTGCGTACCGCTGCCTCTTCGAGGTGCTCAAGCCTGGCGCCACGGTCTATGTGGCCCACTCCGACAAGGAGGGCGGCGCGTTCCGTGCTGAGTTTGAGCGTGCGGGCTTTACCTTCAGCCAGACCATCATCTGGCGCAAAAACCAGCTGGTGCTGGGCATGGCGCGCTATCAGCCGATCCACGAGCCGATCCTGGTGGGCCGCAAGTCTGGCAGCAAGTCGCGCTGGTACGGTGGGCGCAAGCAGACCACGGTGATGGAGCTTGGTGATGGCTCGCCGTTCCAACTGCAGGATGATGGCCGCTGGGCGATCAAGGTGGGCGACTCGGTGCTGATCGTGTCGGGCGAGGCTGTGGTGGAGGAGGCGCCCAGCACCTTCCTGTCGGTGCCCAAGCCTGCCAAGTCTGGGCTGCACCAGAGCCAGAAGCCGACTGAGCTATGCGAGAAGCTGCTGCGCAACAGTGCCAGGCCTGGCGACCTGGTGGTGGATGGGTTCGGAGGGAGCGGCACCACGCTGGTTGCGGCTGACCGCATGGGGATGTCTGCCCGCGTCATGGAGCTCGATGAGGGCTTCTGCGAGGTGATCATCCGGCGCTGGGAGGCGCTCACGGGCCGCCGCGCTGTGCATGCCGTCACCGGTGAGCTCTTTCCCGCTGATGGCGAGATCCGCCCTGCAGACACAAATTTTGTGGCACAATCCACCCATTGCGACCCACTTGCTGAGCCAGGCGACCCGTTCTGATGGCTCGCTGTACTTTATCCCTACCGGCCTCTGGCCCAATTTATGACCACACAAACCCCTCTCGCCAGCGTCATCACTCCAACTGTCGGCCGCAAGGTCTGGTACCGGCCCAGTAAGGCTGACCTGCTGGGGCCCAAGCCCATGACCGTCGCCGGCAGCATTGAGGCGGGCACTGCCCAGCCACTCGATGCCACCGTGGTGGCCGTCTGGGGCGACCGCATGATCAACGTCCTGGTGCTGGATGTGTACGGGCAGCCGTTCACCAAGACATCGGTCACGCTGATCCAGCCTGGCGACAACCCTGACGTGGATGCTGATGGCGTGCCTTTTGGAGGCTACTGCGAGTGGATGCCCTACCAAGTGCAAGCCGCCAAGGGGGCCTGAGCCATGGCCATCCTCTTCGACCGCGTGCCTGCTTCTGAGCTTGGCACCAAGTATACCCACTTTGGCTACCTGCACGGCTTCGTGCCCGTCTACATCGGCGAGGTGGACAACGAGGCTGATGGTCCGCTGATCGCGGTGCGCAACAACTGGCCTGACTGGCTGGAGGATGTTGGGTGCTGGATGTGGCTGTGCGGCGACTTCATCTCGCATCTGCTGGGCTTCCCCGGCTCCGATGGGTGGATGATGGAAGTGGCCGGCGAGATCACCCCGCCCAACGAGGTGCATCCGTGAGGGTCGTCCACCTTCTGGCCCCAACGCAGCAGAGGGGCGATGCCGTGGTGCTGGCCCTGGCTGGCTACGCCAAGGCCGAGGGGGTGACCGAGTTCAAGGTGATCACCACGGCCGATCGGCTGCTGGGCTGCCACAACCCGGAGGTGTGGGTCATGAGCTCGTGCTCGCTGCTGGAGCGAGTGAAGGCCCGGTCCGAGGTAGGCTTGCGCGGTGGCTCGGTGCTGATCGTGTCCGAAAAGCGGGTGCACGATGAGGGTCGGCCGTGAGCACCTGGCGCGAGCAGGGCCTGCACGCCAAAGCTGTTCGCCGGGGCGCTGTGGTTGAGCCGCGGCCCGTTGGCGGCAGGAGCAGGCGGCCCAAGCCTGTGGTGGTCGAGGCGCGCTGGAGCATCAAAGCTCTTGGGCAGATGGGTCGTGAGTGGCGCCGCTTTGGCATCTACCGCGACCTGGCCACGGCCGAGAAGGCGATCGCGGATCACAAGCGCAAGCATGGGTTTTATGAGTTCCGGTACCGTGAGCATTAAGCCCGGCGACCGCTTCGGCGAGTTGATCGCGCTCCGGCGCCGCAGCGTCAATGGCGGCTCCAGGTGGAGTTGCTGGTGCACATGCGGCAGCTTTTTGATGATCAGGAGCAGTGCGCTGGAGCAGGCCCGACGCAAGTCGTGCGGGGCGTGCCAGGTGCCTGCAAACAAACCGCGCCCGGCGGCCCCGGGCACAAGGCCCTGAGGGGCACATAGAAGGAGAAAAATGCAATTCTTGGACCGACCCATCAAGGCCTTAGAGGCCGCCATACCGGCGCGCGCAGAGACTGAGATCGAATGCGAGCTCAGTGGCCTGGAGCATGTGCTGCGCCGTTTGGGTGAGCAGATTCAAATCCTGCACGATCAGCTGGAGCGTGGCGGCGTGCTCATGCCGGAAGACCCGGCTAAAAACGATGTGGGAGAAGATGGTCCTTCCAGCCCGCTCGGTGTTCGCATCCGCTGCTCTGCCGATCAGGCCCGCAACAATGTCGCTTTCCTGGAGGCCCTGCGCTCGCGCCTGGCTGTTTGATCTTGCGCCGCCCGGCTGGCGGCACACCACACCACCTCACTACTTCACTACTTCACCACTCAAACCATGAAACCCTACATTGGCATGCCAGTCTGGTACTGGCCCAACTCTTCTTTCAGCGGAACCATCATCAAAGGTAAGCCTTTGGCCGCCACTGTGGTGTGCGTGCACGACAGCGGCTGTGTGAACCTGGTCGTGCGTGACCACCTTGGCGCCGAGAGCAAGGTGCCCGGGGTGAGTTTTGGCCCTTGGGTCAGCTTGGGCAACCGCTCATGCGAGCCCCAGCGCCCATCCGACGAGCCGCTGGCGTGGCCTGACGCCAAGCCGCTGGAGTGGCCTGAGATCCGCTTCGCCCATGCGGATGAACTGGACAAGCCGGACGACAGCGTGACCAAGGTGGCCGACGGCTGCTCGCTGGAGCAGGACCTGGCTGCAGTCCTGAACAGTCACAGCGTCGAGAACGCCTCCAACACGCCTGACTTTGTGCTGGCCAAGTTCCTGCTGGGCGCGCTGGATGCGTATGAGGGGGCGGTGCGGGAGCGGGAGGAGCACGCAGCCACGCAATCCGAGACCATCGCCGCCTGGCGCAACCGGATGGGCAAGTCTACCGTCATCAAGGCATCTACCACCGCCAACCAGATCGCCGCCCACAAGCTGCGCAACATAATCGAGCGCATGCACTGCACCGGTGACCGCTGGGCCTGGATCCGTCAGACCCTCACTGAGGTGGCCGAGCAGCTTGAGGCTGGTGCGCTGGAGGCGGAGCAACCGGCTGGCGACAAGGCCACCACCATCCAACTCACCCCCGCCGAGATCCAGTCTGGCATGGACCGCATTCGCTGGGCTGAGGGCTTGATCCGACAACTGCCTGAGAGCCACGATGGCCGCAATTCGTGGCTGCTGAACTATGGGCGGGATGAGAAGAAGGCCGCGATCGACCTCACGCCGCCTCCGACGCCGGGCAAATTCCGCTGGGACCTCAGCAAGGTGGACAGTGAGCAGATGCTGGGGGAGTTGCGCCGACGCGGCCAACTGCCGGTCGACCACTACCGGGACGCGTGGCAGGCGGTGGTCAGCGCGCTGGATGAGGTCAAGCCTGACTGGTTCCAATGCGCTCCCAGTGGGCCCGCATGTGCGGCGGCGGCCATCAAGGATCTGGCTGCCAGTCGTCCTGGGCTGACAGCCGTCCAGGCTCGATACTTACTGGATCGGGCCTATCACAACGCAACCGGCAAGAAGACCGATGAGGCCATTGCTTCAAAGCTGTGGGTGATCGGAGCCATCATCGCCGCCTCCCGCGGCGAGGGCCGCCATTCGTGAGCGACAGCCTGGACAAACTGAGCCAGGCTACAGGCCTGGGCCGCCAGACCATGCTCGACATTTGGGAGCATGTGAAGGCGAACCAGGCCAGGCTCGACGGGTGTCCAGGCACCGCCCTGAGCCGCGCCCACGCCTTCGAGGACATCGCGCCGGACAAGAAGCTGGGCAAGAAGTACCGCTGCAGGCTGTGCGCAGGCGAGATCGATGCTCGTGCCTATCACTGGTACGCCATGGGGCTGGAGCACGGGGTCATGGGGCCGCGGTCGTGACACCACAATGAGCTCATTCAGTAGCCTGAGAGCTCAACATGCCCAAGTTTGCCGATCGCTTTGCCGCTGGAACACCGCGCGGCGTCTCCCAGCTGACCAAAGACGCCAATGGCCGCCTGATCCAGTGGGTCGAGAACGGCTTCAAGGTGACCGTGACCCGCAACGCAGCCGGACGACCCAGTTCCGTCACGGCATCGCTGCCCAGTGGTGGCTCGCTGGTTTGGGGGTTCGAGTATGACTCTGGTGGCGTGTTTCTGAGGCAGTCTGGATCACCGATACCCACCGTGTTTCAGGACGAGATACTGCGTGATGTCGCATCCGTGGTTTCGGCATCTGGTGGCGGCAGTGTCGCGCAGGCATCGAGGTCGGCGTCATTCAATGTGGCGCAATCAGACAACAACTCGGTGGTCACCTGCTCGGCTGCTCTGACCGCGACAATCCCGTCTGGCTTGGATCAGTCGCAGGGATTTGTGATGGAGGTTCGGGCCGGTGTTGCGGCCACGATCACGGTCGCAGCCGGAGCGGGTGTCACGCTTGTTATCGCCGGGGCATCCGTTGCCAACACCTCGGTGACCGCTGATGGTTCATCCATCCTGATCACCGGCTCAGGCACAGCCAACAAGTTCTATCTCAACAAAGTGGGGAGCTGATCAATGCCTCAGCTGTCCACTCTGGCCTACCCCGGAACACCTGGTACGACGATCTACGGCGGGGTGCCGGTTCCAGCGCCTGGCGTCCTGCTGACGACAATCAGCCTGCAAAACACGAGTGCAACGGCTCAATCTGCAGGGTTTGTCACCCAGATGATCGGTGTGCCGTTCGCTCAGGGCGAGGTTCCATCGGGTCAGTACCCGGCGTTCTTTCTTGCAGATGGGTCGCCCTGCCCGGCAACGATTGGTGGCATCACATCGTGGCCCGATGGCTCGATGAAATTCTGCTCTGCAATGTTGCGAGTTCCTGCAGCCGTGCCTGGGAGCGGGAGCATCAGCATCGATGTCAAGAACGGCGGGTCAGCCCCCTCTGCGTCCTCCCGCACACTGTCTGAAGTGAGCGCGGCAGGGGTGAGCGTGGACGTTACAGGAGTCGTCAACCTCACTGGGACATGGACGGCATCGTTGTCCTCTGCGATCACTGCCGCAACCGACATTGTTGTTGTGAGTGACGGGCCCGCTGGCAAAGTTTGGCGGATTGGCGGCGACTTCAAACAGGCCGGCACGCCACACGGCCAGCTATATTGCTGGCACTATGTTGCCGCTCTTCAGAACGCAGCTGGCACGCTGGCGGGCATCAGGTACCTTGGCCGCGTTGCCCTGCCGTGGGTTGACGTGAGCCCGTCAACCGCTGCCCACATGGAGATGTCGGCCCAGCTGACGGTCAGTGGGTCAGCATTGCGCACGATCCTTGGTGTGCATGAGGATGAAGTTGCTCGCAGTAACATCAGGATGGCTTACTATTCGTCCTGGTTCACCGCTGGTGTTGAGGGCAAGTGGGACTACCTGCAAGCTGGTGGTACACAGTCCTCTGAATGCACTGTGCGTGCGGTACACAATGTCACGCACCTGCTCAAGACGCGCCTGATCCCGCCTTACGACGCCAGCGTCTCAGTCACGCCAACGGCCACTGTCCACAGCTACCAGCCCTATGTTCAGGGCGCCATGGTGCGCGGAATGGCTACGACCGGCGAGCGCGAGGACATCGGGATCTTCCCCTCGTGGGCGGTACGCTATCTGATGCTGCAGGATGCGAATGGCGAGCGCACAAATCGCGTGACCGCCATGGCGGCCAGCGGCTGGATGATGGGCCAGCGCAAGGTGAGCACGAAAAATATCGTTCCCTGCGTTGACATCAAGGCATCGTACACGGGCCTTGGAGCGATTCAGACATCATGGCGCTGGTATGGCCCAGGCGGGCCTACTGTCGGCGTGGCAAACCCAACGTCCACCACACTGCTGTGGGTTGACGTTGACCCAAGCCACCGTCCCGCGCCTGTCTACCCGACATACCTGATGACTGGCGAGCCACAGTATCTCGACCTTTTGATCGAGAATGCGAGCGCTCTGGTACTGACGCAGGCGCCTGGCGGATCGACGTGGTCAGTCGGGTCGCCCATCACGAATGTGCTGGTCGGTTCATGGGCCGGTGACCGCAACCCAGTCATCGCAGGCACGACTTACAAAGGTGCAGGCTTGATGATGCGCCAAGATCTGCACAGGCTGCAGGCCTGGGGTCTGCGTGACCTGGCTCACGCTGCAGCAATCGCCCCGGACACCATGCCTGATGGCAGCGCAGTTCGCGAGTATCTGCGGGATGTTCTGACCAACAATTACAACGCGATCAATGCGTACAACGCAGCGCTTCCCCAGTCCTGGCGAGACAGCGGCCTAGTGTCGTTCATATCCAATAACAATGGCGGGACCGGCGACACAGAGCACGAGTCGCCTTGGGGCATCGCCTACCTGTCGAACTCGGTCTGCCACCAGGCATCCATTCTTGGC
>Ga0228700_1002218_pt1 | contig 10541 bp, 12 predicted proteins | sample McNCre317_Aug_MG_FD_178019 | JGI IMG/M metagenome (GOLD analysis project Ga0228700, IMG submission 178019) | Freshwater microbial communities from McNutts Creek, Athens, Georgia, United States - 3-17_Aug_MG | ecosystem: Environmental > Aquatic > Freshwater > Creek | place: USA: Georgia...
CCTTGCCGGTAAGCTCAGTCATGTTTTTAGCAGTAGTGATAGTGTATGTAGTCATAACAGGGGCCATTTACCAAGTGGGCACTTGGCCTGAGCAAGTGTCGATTTGCCGCTTATAGGGCATTTACAGGCTGAACACACAGGCATGGAGTGTACTGTAATCCGCTTGTCACAGCCACCACAGATAGCCAATCTTTCAGCTTTTTGCTCTTTTGTTGTGACTATTTGCATCCAATCTGCTCTTTCTGAATAGTATATTCTCTATTTAGAAAAAGCAGAGCCGGTTTCCCGGCCCTGCCTACTGGCTATTAGCCGTTGTTACCAGTACCGTTGGACTGACCCAAGGCCAGGCCCATCTTGCCGCGCATAGCTGCTCGGAAGTTCTGACCAGCAGTGGCGCAATTCACGTTACCAACTTCCACCAGGAAGTTATTGATGGTGTTCTTACCTTCTTCTGCCTTAGCATCAGCGGCGGCGGCAGCGGCGGCTGCGTTAGCAGCGGCTTGACCAGCAGCGGCAGCAGCAGCCTGGGCAGCGTTAGCCGTAGCCTGAGCAGCCTGAGCAGCAGCCAAGGCAGCTTCGGCAGCAGCCTGAGCAGCAGTCACAGCAGCAGCCTGAGCTTGCAGACCTTCTACAGCAGATTGCAGGCTAGCGATCTGGCTGGCTTGGTTAGCGTCATTGCCTTGCAGGTTAGCTACAGCAGTGTTCAGCGCGGCAATGCTAGTAGCAATAGCAGCACAGTCACAAGCATTAGTAGCACCAGAGTCAATAGCCGCCTGGATAGAGACAAGGCTTTGGCTCAAGCTGTCGACTTGAGACTGTACTTGTGCAATACTGGCAGCGTTTTGACTGTCTGCGTCAATACGGCTTTGCGTTTCAGCAGCCAGAGCGTTAGTCAGAGCAGTGACTTGAGCAGCAAGGGTTGCTACGGCATTGCTGCCTTCCAAGGTCGTAACGCGATCAGCCAAGGCATTGATAGCAGCCAACACAGCAGTAGCGTTGGTAGCATCGCCAGACGTATTAGCGTTCAGCAGGTTTTGGAGGGTCTGAATCTGAGCCGTAAGAGCGGCTACATCAGCACCTTCCAGGGCGAAGATTTGGTCAAATTTTTCTTGAACCGCTTGACCAACTTCGTCACCGAAGGTAGTAGCCAAACAGTTAATCAGAACTGTGAAGTCTTGATTGTATGCAGCCATGATATGTTTCCTTTGTTAAAACCTATACAGGTTATCTATGGATTATCCGTAGATTGGGTAGTACAGCCTCCCGTAGCTAAGACTGCACGTAATTGCTCTATCTCTTGCATCTTGGCAGCTATTTGAGCCTCTACCAAGCAGCTAATCATTTCGCCCATTGCCTCTCCAAGCGTAGTGGCTAGGCACTGAAACTTCTCGTCAAGTAGATTAGGCATGGGTAAACGTAGCAAGGTCTATAGACACCTGCTCTCCAAATACAAAAGTTAGCTTATCAAGTTGAACGTCCGTAGTAGCTACTCCGCCAGGAGCCAGGGCTGCTAGCAAGCCTACAGACAGTCCTGTGATAACGTCAACGTCTGCGGAAGTTCTGATAGAGGCAGAGACAGCCACTCCGTCAAGATCAATCTCCAAGTCCGTAATAGGTAGCCCTGCCAAGGTCATTACGCTACCTTGAACCGTACCCGCCACTGCGCCAAGTGGAAGAGTCGCTAAGGCATTACCACTACTATCAAGGATTACGAACTTCCCATTAAGCCCGATGCTATCTACAACTGCTTGCATTCTAGCAGTTTTACAGGCTTGAGAATAGATAATAGCCATGCTATTCTTGATATGTAATGCTGATAAGCGGGTCGCTATCTGGCCGCAACTCCACCACAAACTCGTGGTTTGTGCTGGAAATAACTTCGTCGAACGTGATAGAAGTCACAACAGTACCAGTCCTCACGTTATAAATGATGCCCCCGCTTGCTGAAATTGTAGCGTCCTGCCATACTAGCTTGCCACTAAAGTTCACCCACGCCCCGCGCTCGTACTTACCATAAGTAGGGGAGTTCAAGATTTTGCCACCTTGATCGTACCCCACTGCAACTACCTCACCAGACTTTCTGTACTTGATAGTAGGTGGAGTACCTGCGTACAAGGCAAACTTGTACTCGTCAGTAGGCAGCATCTCCCCCAGCAAGAATGGCATAATGTTAATCATGCTGTACCTCCATGTGAGACACTCTGCCGTTGTCGTCGCGGATTACTTTGACTTTCTTACTAGGAGTCTTCTTCTCCTGCTCAATCTGCAAGCTCACCACCGCAGGCTCAACTGACACGTTAACTGGTTTGTCAGCCTGCTTAGCAAGGACATATGCAAGGTCTTGCACCATCGCCACCGCCTTATCTGTACGTTCCATAGCGTCAGTAGCCTGCTTATTAGCAGTAGCCAGAAGTGACGCAGTGTCCATCTCCGCCTTCGTACTCTTAGGCTGTTTAGGTGTATCAGGCGTAAGCGATTGACTGATAGCACTGGTATTAGACGCCGGATTAGCGATCTGCGTATTACCCGACTTGAACATAGTACCGCTCAATGGCTTATAGCCCGCAGGCGGCAAGTTCCCTGTTAGCTTCACGCAAGCCTCGTCATCCGTCAGCATACCAAGACTTAGCAACTCAAGCACCCTGCTCTGCTCCATAGCCTTGTAAGCCTCAAGCTCAGACTCAGGCCGTAGGTCAATGCTCGCATAAGCAAACTCTACATACACATCATGCCCAAGGATTCTTGTAGCAATAGTAAACGCTCTGCTGTACATCTCATTGAGCTTAACACGAATCATGTTAGCCTGTTTTACGTACAACAGAGCCTCAGTAGAGCTAGCATTACTGTTACTGCCGTGACCAAGCACAGTAGGCAAGGTCTTCGAGCCAGACGCAAGTTTGCTGTTAAGAACTTCCTGTATGCGAGCAATGATAGCAGAAGGGTCTTTGCCTCCATCTATGTAAGCATAACTGATAGCGTCAAACGATACAAGTGCGTCCTCAGCAGCAAGGCCATTTATGGTAGTCTCCACACTGTCAATGATAGTCTGCTTGTATTCAGCAAACTTAACAGCATCAGCAAGAATCTCAGGCGGCGTCATCGCCTTAACTCTCTCACTATTAATAGTAGCAGTCAGCCTAGGCAAGACCGCCCGCTTAAGCGTATTCCGCATATCATTGTTAAAGTCAATGTCAGCAAGAATAGGCGCTACAGCCGCTTCCAGGTAGCTAGAAGGAGTCGCCTCAGTCAAGCTCTGGTCTACCGTAGTGTAAATAATCGTAGGCAGATCAAGGTCTATCTCCTGACCGCCGATGACCTGTACTATTCTGACACTGTTAGGTTCCTCGTAGAACTTGAGAGTAGAGATTGCAATGGGATTCATGCTAGCAGGAACTCTAGCCTTATCAAGGGCTACTTCCAAGCAAGCCGCTCCCTCAATCTGCAACTCAAGTGCAAGCTGCTCACTCAGACTCTGTAGCCCTTGCTGCACGCCCATAGACCCATCTACGTTTCCAAGAAACGTAAGTCTGCGCACAAGTTCATGAGCTACAGAAGTGGCAATAGGGTCAATTCTTCCGTCCAGGTTCCTAGCTACCAAGGTGTAACGCTCAGGGATACCGACTCTGTTCAAGAAGCTGACTGAGCTAGACAAGTCTGGACTCGTCTTCGTAAGCTCTCTAATAGCTTTCTTAGTATTACCAAGGTTTCTTACCGTAGCAGCCCTGTCCGTAGTGGCTGACAGCCTATCAGTAGCTCTTACCGCAGACGTAGTAGGCACTACCGTCTTGCGATAACCGGGCAGACCTTGAGGCCCATTAGGGGCCTTTGGCAGTGGCACTGTAGGCAAGGTCGCTGCTGTCCAGCCCGCTTTAATTCTGTCAAAAATGCTCATGGTAGTCCTCTTGGCTCTCGCCCGTAGGGCGAGAGGTTATCACACTTTGGTAGGTTTCATCTTGAACTTACTCACTAATGGCATACTACTCCAGTCCGAGGCCTTCGTAGTACCAAGTAAATGAATAGCCACATTAAGATAGGCAAGTGCGAACATATAGTGATCTTCCCCATCAGTCTTCTCCCAAACTTGCGTAAGTTCATTAGCTCGCATTTGCATAGTTCGCTTAAGACTTAACATATTAGCTACGAATTTCTGATCTTCACTGTTAGACCTAACTATCATCATGCCAGCTTTAATATAGTCTCGCACAGCGTCTAACATCAAGGTTCTATTGCCCTTTACAAGTCTCAGATTCAAGGTTCCATCCTCTCTGTTTTCATCTTTCTGTCTAGTCGTAAACAGGAGCGGAGACCTTGTAGCACTAAAATCGCAACCCCAAGCATTAGGGTCAAAGTCACAAATGCCCATGATAGTAGGTGTATAAGGATAGGCATCATGAACTGACACTACAACCCTATACTGTCTGATAAGCTCTCTGCGCCTCTGCTCAAACATTCCTATGGGCACTGACTCTTTGTGCACCACTACTATCTGTCCTTCAAGCGTCTTTCTGCCTATAGTAACAGCACACATAAGACCCATATCCGCACCTAGGCAGTGGATTTCTGAACTCTCAAGTGGCTCGTTTACAAGCGAACTTAGTATATCCTCTGTGCCAAGTTGCTCAGTAGAGTCCTCCGCAGGCTCTCCAAGTACCTGATTCTGCCACTCTGCCCTGGTGTTGAACTCGGTAGAGGTGCGTACAAGGTAGGCAGGGGTCAGAACTTTGCAGGCTGTGACCGGGGTTATGTAATACGTATGCGCTTCGTAATTCTCAAGGGGATTTTCTACCACCCATTCAAGGTTTTTAGGGTCAAACCTAGGGTCTCTGCCGCAGCTTGGGCAGCGCCAATGCGCCTCTTGCCACCGTACATCCTTGATATTGTGCTTTGTCAGTTCTTCAAGTCCCTTATCATAGCCAGGAATAACCATGTCACTGTGATATGAAGGCAGCCACTTGTACCCGCAAGGAGTGCAAGTGGCTATATGTTTGTATCTCTTTGAGGTCTCAGCCTCTTTAGCTATACCCACATTAGGTATAGTAGGCGTGCTGAACTGCCTAATGATCTTCAAGTCTGAGGCCTGCAAGCGCGACCTGAACTGCTTCAAGGTGTCAGGGTCAGAACGATCAATCTCGTCAGCTACAAGGCAGTCTGCTGAGACTGACAGGGCTGCGGTTTCCGACTTCGTTCCTCGGATATACAGGAAATTCCCATTGATTTGCTTCAAGTCTAGAGAATCGACGTTGCTATTTAGCAACGATTTGACTCTAGGGGAGCCATATACAAGTGGGTTCACCTTGGTATTGGTGAGTTTCATGGCGTCATTCGCAGTAGGAAGTGCGTAAATGACATTGAATTTTCTCTGTGTGCTCATTCCCGCCAAGAAGTAGGCAATGGTGATGGTAGTCATACCAATCTGTGCTGGCTTAATAGTATTATTAACTCGTGATGTGTCATTAAGTATATCTGCTTGGAACTTATACTTGTCTTGCAGGCATACTTTATCCCCCTCTAGTATGATATTTTTCTCTACCCAAGGTGCAAGGTTGTTAAGATGGTAAACATCTTTCGCCCCTTCATAGATTCGCGTATAGAGTTCAGGTAGTAGCATCTTTGAGGTCTTTCAGGAACTCGTCTTGCAAGGTTGGGTGTCTTTTGAGCACATTTATGAGCACTTGCTCCATTTTTGCGCAGTTTTGAGCATTGTGCAGGTCTACTTGCAACTTGACTATGCTCGCTATTATGGCGATTAGGGAGTTTGATGACTGCACTTTCTGATTTAGAGGTATGCTTTGGTCTACCTCTGAGGCTACCTGTAACCGCCTAGCCAAGTGGTACTGTTCAAGTAGAGAGTTGGACAGATCAAGTTCATCCAAGGTCTTTTCTTTGCCCTCGTAGGCTGGAGGAGCCAAGGTCTTATCTACGAATGGGTCGAAATCAAAGTCCATTTTTAGCCTTCTTGACGAATCTTCTCATGGTGTTATAGCTGACATAGGCCACTCTTGCTGCTTGTGCTGTGCTGTATTTACCGTCAATAACTTCCTTAGCTATAGCAAGTTTGAATAGTTTTCTAGCTTCAATGAGGGCTTTTTTATTAGATACCGCTATCTTGCCTGGATACATATAGCTTAGGTAGCGTTCATGTACGTTTAGCAGCACTGCAAGGTCTCTTGTAGTTATGCGACGGTTATACAAGTCTTCCTTCTGATCTTCTGTAATGCGACTGGATAACGCATTTGGCTTGTTTCGATCAGGTTTGGGCCAGTGGTCGGGGTATTTCATAGTGCTCATATTGTAATAGGTGTAAGGATGGAAAGTTTCAAGAAAAATTTTACACAGAGAGGCGGGGAGGAAGGCCCTGGCTTATATAAGCATTTGATAATGTATATACGTCAATAAGGGTTTACACCTATTGACCTAAATAGCCTTATATGTTAGTCAACTATGCCCCTACACCTTACTAACATAGTTCTACTAATTTGTCATTAGGGTTTATCCTGATGTTGTATTTATATAACTTTATTTGCACGTATCAAATTCTGGGTTTTCCATGTCAGAATAGAGGCTCATGCAGTTTTTAACCACCGGCCCCAGGGCCATTCTTGAAGGGCTTGCTATGTCTAATGTTTCCACGCCTGTCTCCCCCGCGCCTGTCTCCCCCGCGCCTGTCACATTCACTGGCCTAGTTCGCGTGACTGGAAAACACGTTACCGCTGCTCAAAAACTGGCCGGAGCTGTTAACAACGGCGTCGAAGTTGGCGCTCTGGTTGCAGCAGGAAAGCATCGCAAGGCGGTAATTGATCATCTAGCTCAACAGGGCCGCGCAGCTACTGTCCACGCATTGTCCGTGGGCAACATCCGGCCCGTATGCGCTCTGCTAGTTGAGATATCTGGTAAGGCTGTTAGTCTCATGGAAATTGACGGGAAAGCCCCATATAGCGAATTTTTGCGTATGGGGGCAACGCTTTCAGCACTGCCGCAGGTAAACAAAGCAGGCAAGCCCACACCAGCGGCAAAAGCGTTGGCGTTGTTCACAGAATACCGGGATCTGGCAACCGAGATGCGCGCCCAGCGTGAATCCCGCCGGGCTGACAGGGCCGCATTGGATGCGTTGACCGCCGCGGGCTTGCCCACCCAGGAAGCTACCCAGGAAGCTACCCAGGAAGCTACCCAGGATTAACCCTAAGCCCCTTTGATTGGGCTTATTTAAAGGGCTTACCGGCCCTTTAAATAAGCCTAGTACTTAATCCCGGCCGCTGATCACAGCGCCTGATTTTCGCTGGATGTTCTTTGGCGTGATTTTGCGTTAACCCCACGGGTGTTAACGTGAGCCGCCGCATGCTCCCACGGGTTGCATTGCGGCATTCACCTAAAATTACATCGTGATACCGTGAAAACCCGGGCTATCATTAAAAATTCGTCAACGTCAACCCCCTACAGCATACAGCCCGGCTACTCGCCTAGGCCCCACTGCCCTGGGGTAACGACAACCCCCACGCTTATGCTTCGTACCAATACGAAAGCGATAAGGTAACCGATCGAGTACTTAAACCGGGATGCGCCAAGCGCTCTAACTTGGCAGAGCACAGGTTTACGGCACGGCCCTGCAAAATCTCTTGGCCCTCAGCAAGTGTAGTTAGCGCCTACAAACTGAATTAGCTGGAGTAAGATAAGCTCAGTAAACGGCGAAGATAAGCATGGGGTAGCATGGTAAGCGCTTACGGGAATCAGTGCAAATTCCCGTCTACGGCGCCGAGCTTAGGTAATACCTACATATCGGCTCACCCACCAATTGCACATAGTACCTAGAATCAGACGAAAGCAACCCCCACGGCACAGCACAGCGCCGGGAAGGGTTTACGGGCTGCGTTGACCATTGTGCAATCTCAAGTGATTAGCCAAGTCTTACCCCGGCCTTACAAGTCGGTAACGCCTGCTCCCTGGCGTGTAAGGGAGTTCTAACAATCGGATAGAGTAGATTGTGCCTGTATTTACGGCGTAGTAAATTAACCCCACTAACCCTGATGCTTTGCCCTAGTTAATAGGCCTTTGCCATCAGATTATTGAAAGCGGCAATGTGCAGACCGCCATAAAGTGTCTGCCATAGTGCATAAATAGAGGGCTTTTCGTGTCAGGAGAGCCCTCACTTTTGTTCACTAGCGAGCCTATACAAGGTTTGCGATAACGGCTTTCGGGCCACTATTCAAGGAGTTAGGTATGAACGCAACACAAGTTATCGACGCGATGATCGAACGCCTCAAGGGTGGGCACTCCGTAGGTGCCTACGCCAGGGCCGCTGACGGTTCCTCTGTCCCTTTGGAGGACAGCGACGATTCCTGCAAGCATTGCATCTTAGGTGCGATGCACTACGTAATTGACAAGAATTACGACGAATGCTCTGTTACCAAGGCGTTAGTTATGTCCGCGCTTTGGGTTACTGCGAAGGGCTCACCCCCTAAGTTCAATGACGAGTCTAGCACTGAGGAGATTCTTGACGCTTTGCAGGCAGCCAAGGCGCTTGTCAGGTTTGATTACGAAGACCGTGGGATTGCCACATCCTTACCTCCATTAGTCTCTCTAATCCAGAGGAATTTAGCAGCAGTTCCTTGAGTGGGTCTCAACCGTAGACGATGTTAGCTCGTCCAAGGATTAACTCCCTCAGATTATTACGTCGATTATAGGCCTCATAATCTCGCGTATTATGTAATTTTATTATTAAGGTGAATATACATGGTAAATATAGCAGTGAATATCATGCTTGTGACTGGTTTCGTTGTTTCTGTTGTTGTTGGTTACTTTTACTAGGAGAATGGGTCATGAGCGAAGCATTGATGAAGATGATCGAAGAAAATGATTGTGAGGCGATTGTTGAGGATGATTCGGTTAATCAAGGGCTGATAGCCGAAATCGCTAAGGCTTTGGGCTTTGAAATCGGGGATTAGAGCGATTTTCGGGCAGGGTGGCTACCTTGCCCTTGGTTCACCCCTAAAAACGTTCCTAGGCGCGTTCTGACGCGAATTTGAGCGGGTTTAGGGCTGCATCAAGGTTTGGATTTCCAAGGTTTGATCGGTTTTCGGGGTTTTCTGGTTATTCAGCTACGATATTGCTATTTGTTTACGGCGATTGCCCAAGTTTTAGGCAGACATTCAAGCCGTTAGCAGATATACAAGCTGTCAGACCATAACCAAGGGTCATACAGTACCGTTTTGACCATCAGCCACATAGTATGTATTTTGGGCGAAATATCGAAAAAAATAAACCGAATATATCGTTCAAAATCAAGGACTTGCGAAAGCTTTGTCTTTTCACCCCAAAAAAATCACACACGGAGGGGGTAAATCGTGTTTTTCATTTTCGACCCAATTTCTCCGAGTTTTAGCCCTAATTCCCGGATAACAGTGTAGGGTTATACGTACATCTTCTGTTCCTGGTAGGGGTTCTCGCGCAGGAAAAAGTTTTATATATATACATCTGTTATTGACTATGGTTAACAGCCATTGTTACCTAATCACATACAAACCTTGGAATTTCTGCTATAAAACTTGTAGCAGCGATTTTTCATTTTCAGTTTTTTGTATTACCCCCCTCGTTCATGACTCAAAAGGGCACTTTAGTCAGAAAATGCGCTAAGTCCTTGATTTCATTGAACCCCTACCAGACCACCTAATTGCGGATTTCCCGCACGTAGGAATACTGAGCAAGCCCCCAACCAGACACCAAAGGCCTCCCTCATGCTAATAAAACCCGTCAAACCCCTTGAATACACCCTCCAACTAACTTACAAAATTTTGGCAAATATCCTTGGCACAGATGGCCTCCTAGCCCCTGAACGGTCATCCCACCTTGTCGAGTGCCATAAGTGCGGTCGTTTCTACCGAAAATCCATCAAACAATTGCGGACAGGGCACCGTTGCAAGCTCTGCGGCTTCCTACACAAGCCCTACTCTCGCGTCCGAGCCTTGAGACTTGCCAGAGAGCAACAAGAACTATCAACTTGGCTAGAAGCCCAAAAAGTTCTACCTAATCCAGGAGAAACAGGCACAAACATCAACGAAAACCAAGAAGATTCGTACAATCTTTACGAAGATTTCGTGCCCCGAGCGCCTCTTGAACCAGACCCCGACGCCATCTTCGACCCCTATCTGAACCAAGAACACTTGGTAAATCCCAATCCTGATTTACTTCAAAATGCCCCAAATCACCCTTTTATGTTCTTGGCGTTAGTATCTTTTATTAACGCAAAGGAGGAAGAACGATTATCTTTAGAGGCTGGATTTAGTAAAAATACTGCGAAAGCTAAATTCGTCGAGAACCTTTTCTTCCTTGAAAATGTGAAAGAACCCTTGGTAATGCACCCTAACGGAAGGTACTTCTATGCGCCGCTTAACTTCACTCCTGAACCGGATTGACCGGCACTATTGGCAACTGGCCTTGTCTTACGCTTGGCTTGGTGTCCTACTTGCAGTTCTTAACCTCATGGTGAACAAATGTGGGAAGTAATTAAACTCCGCACCTCCTACGTAGTCCGACCAGTAGGCGTATGC
>Ga0228700_1002222_pt1 | contig 10536 bp, 19 predicted proteins | sample McNCre317_Aug_MG_FD_178019 | JGI IMG/M metagenome (GOLD analysis project Ga0228700, IMG submission 178019) | Freshwater microbial communities from McNutts Creek, Athens, Georgia, United States - 3-17_Aug_MG | ecosystem: Environmental > Aquatic > Freshwater > Creek | place: USA: Georgia...
CGCTCCGCCGTCCTTGCCGGCAGCTTCTCGATGTACTGCAAGTGCGGACGTTTCGTGACGATGCAGACGCCCGCCGAGTGCCTCGTTCCGATGCCGGACGATGGCCGCCCGCAGATGACGGCCACCGCGCCGGCCGATCGCTTACCTGTGTTTCCGGATTTCTCCAATCACGTCGTTGCGCACGGCGGTCAGGTCGATGTCGGCGGAAATGGCTTTGTTGCAGGTCGAGCAGGCGAAGACGAGACAGTTCCAGGTGGTTCCGTTCTCGGCTGTGCCGACGGTTGCGGACAGGCGCAACCCGGTGATGAGTGATCCGCAATGCGGGCAATTCGCTTTCATGGCCGTTCCTTTGTTGATGGTGGTTGTGTGAGTCCCATTCTATCGGCATTGGAACGGCCGCCTTTTTCCATGGTGACGCTGTCATCTCCGCTCGCGAGTCGGTATAGCCCGCGTGTTGCGCCCCGCCCGATGGCCAGTAATCGGGCGCTTGTTGTCTCCTTTCCGACTTTCCCGCCGGCCCGGTGCCGGTGGGTTTTTTTGACCTGACCATCATGGACAAGATGACCGATACCCTGACTGTGAAGATGCCGCCGGATCTGCTGGTGCGCGTGAACATGGCGGCGGATTTCCACGGTGAGAACCGTTGCGAATACGTGCGCCGCTTGATCGAAGCGGACCTGGCGGCGCTCGAGCTGAAGCGCCAGGCCTTGAATGCGATGTTCGGCGTTGCCACGCCGGATTCCCAGTGAGACGGGGTGCGACGTGAAAAACCTGGAGGTGAAGACCATGACGGTGCCGATGGACAGCCAGGAGATTCCGCGCGCCGGAATCTCCTGGCGGGACCTGAAAATCGTGCCGGACGAGAAGCCCTTGCGCGCGGCCCCGCGCCGTGCCCATGCCGACCCGGAGCCGTGCGCGCTGTGGGAGTTCATCGCGATCTGGCTGATTTTCGGCGTTTGCGCGCTGTCGGTGCTCGGCGCGGTGGGCTTTGTGTTGGGGGCGTGGTCATGAGCCGCTATCAGAGCAGCCGGGCGCCGGAGGGCTGCCTGCTGCCGATCCGTTGCGCGCACGTCGACGAGCGGGTCGTCACCTTCGGCGGCCGTACCGAGCCGGACGACCGCTGCCGCAAGGCCAAACCCATGCACAGCGGCTGCGCCTGGAAAGAGAGCGCCGAGCAGGTCGCGATGCGCGCGGCGAGGGATCAGTTTTTGCTGGCTGCGGCCAAGCAGCCGATGCGGGGGCCGAAATGATCCCAACCGTTTATCACAACCTGGCCGGCACGCTGCCCGAGCAGCTGGCGCATCTGCGCCAGGATCTGGCGCGGCAGCCGGCGGCGCCAGGCAGGGCCGGGTTGACGCCGGCCGAGGTGGCGCGCATCCGTGCGCTCAAGCCAGGCGCCAAGGGGTGCGATCGCTACATGGAGAGCGCCCGCGCTCTGGCCGTTGCGCTGGGGGTGTCGCGCAGCACCGTCTATGAAGTGCGCGCCCGGCGCAGCTACAAGAATCTGCCATGACTGCGCAAATCATCGACCTGGCGACCTGGCGCCTCTCGCATCCGGCCCGCGTTGGGCTGTACGCCGTGACGCTCAATGCGTGGATGTGGGGGGTTCGGATGTGGCTCGCGATGTGGGGGGTTCGGTGATGCTGCGTGACTTCATTCTCGAGATCCGTATCGGCCTGGCGCGTCGCCTGATGGTCTGGCACGCCGAACAGCGTGACGCGCAGCTCAAGCGGTTCTATCAGCTTCACCGGATGCGCAGCCGCGGTCAGGTGGCGCGGATGGAGCGGGATAGGGGGATTAATTGAAACGGCCAGCTTTCCAATTTTACCCGGCAGACTGGTGCAAGGACGCTGCACTGCAGTCGTGCTCCATCGCTGCGCGCGGTATGTGGATTGAGATGATCTGCATCGCCCATGAATGTGAGCCATACGGGCATCTGATGGTAAACGGGCGCCCAATGACGGACGCGCAGATCGGCCGGCTTGTCGGGGTATCCGAGAAGGAGGCTAAGAAGCTGGTCGTCGAATTGCTGGATGCCGGGGTGTGCGCAAGGGATGAGCAAGGGGCGATATTTTCACGCCGCATGGTGCGTGACGAAGACCTCCGCGAGCGTCGCGCATCGGGTGGAAAGGCGGGTTCTGATCATGGGAGCAAGGGGGCTTCTCACGGAGCAAAAGGGGGGCGACCGAAGAAAGAAAAAACCCCCCAAGAAACCCCCCTTTACGATGACACAAGGGGGGTTATTAATCCCCCCAAGAAACCCCCCCCTTCTTCTTCTTCTTCAGTTAACCCCCTCTCTTCTTCTTCGCTTCGCTCCGAAGAAGAGCCCCCCCCTGGGTCTGCAAAACCGAAAACCTCGACCTTCTCGGCCTGGCTGAAGACCGTCCGGGAATCCGGACAGAAGCCGGTGTCGGGCTACGGACCCGTATGGGACTACGCCGGCCGGGCCGGCATTCCGGCCGAGTGGATCGAACTGGCATGGCTGCGCTTCCGGGACCGCTACGAGCGGGACGAGAAGGCTAAGCGCAAGCGCTACACCGACTGGCGGCGGGTGTTCCTGAACGCCGTTGAGGGCAACTGGCTGGGGCTGTGGTGCTGGTCGGAACGCGACCAGGCCTTCCGCCTGACGACGACCGGCATGCAGGCCGAAAACGCATTGAGGGGGGCAGCATGAGCAACGAAACGCGGCTTTTTTCTGTGGATGCAGAGCAGACGCTGGTGGGCGCGCTGCTCATCGACGGAGACGCGATTGACCGGATTGGCGATTTGCCGGAGTCGGCGTTTTACCTGGACGACTGCCGGCGCATTTTCGGCGCGATCCGGCAGGTTGCCAGCAGCGGTAGCGCGGTCGATGTGGTGACGGTGGGCGAGGCGCTGCAGGCCCGAGGCGATGCGGACAGCGTGGGCGGATTCGCGGCGCTGGTGGAGCTGGCTAATGCGTGCCCCTCGACCGCGGCCGTGACGCATCACGCGGCGATCATCCGTGACCGCAGCCTGCAGCGGCGCATTGCTGCAGCGGCGGCGGAGGTGCATGAGGTCGCGCAGCGGCCCGACCGGACCACGCCGGAAAAGCTGGATTTTGCGCAGGCAGCCTTTGCGGCGCTGTCGGACGTGGCGCCCGACAAACCGGAGCCGGCGAGCGTGGAGGCGGTGATCGCGCGTCACCTGGCGATGCTCGAACGGCGCAGCGAGGGGCAGGATCGCGGGCTGTCGACGGGGTTCCCGTATCTCGACAAGCGACTGTCCGGCGGGCTGCGCGAGGGCCAGCTAATCCTGATCGCGGCGCGGCCGGCGATGGGCAAGACGGCCCTGGCGCTGCAGATCGCGGCACATGCGGCAGCGGCCGGCACGACGACGTTGTTCTGCTCGCAGGAGATGTCGGAGTCTGATCTGGCGGATCGGCTGCTGGCGCTGCAGGGGCGCTTGCCGGTAGAGCGGATCATTTCCGGGAGTCTCCACGGCGACGACTGGGACCGGGTGGGCCACGCGATGCGGGAGATGCAGCAGATGCCGCTGTACCTCGACGAGCAGCCGGCGCTCACGCTGCTGGATGTGCGCAACAAGGCGCGGCAGGTCAAGCGCAAGGCCGGCGGGTTGGGGTTGGTGGTGGTCGATTACCTGCAGCTCATGAGCGGCGACGGGGCCAACCGTAACGCGGAAATTGAGGAAATCAGCCGCGGCCTGAAGAGGTTGGCGAAGGAAATGCGCATGCCGGTGATCGCGCTGTCTCAGTTGAATCGGGCTGTCGAGCAGCGCCCGAACAAGCGCCCGATGCTGTCGGACCTGCGCGACTCCGGCGCCATCGAGCAGGATGCGGACGTGGTGATGAGCGTGTATCGGGACGAGATGTACAACCCGGACAGCCCGCACGCCGGCTGCGCAGAAATCGGGATGCTGAAGGTTCGGCAAGGCCGCGCGGGCGGCTTCGTGCCGCTGACCTACCGCGGCGAGCAGGTGCGGTTTGAGGCGTTCGCGGGAACGTGGGTTGAGGTCGAAGCACGCAGCCCGAGGCGACGGGCATTCGATGACTGAGCGGGGCCCGACATGGACAGAGGAGCACATGCGCCGCTGCCTGCTGCGCTGGATCTGCCGGGCCAGCCAAACCGAGCGAGAAAAGTTCGTGGCGACCAGCAACAAGGTTCGCGGCGAGAAGGAAACCGCCGATTTGCTGGGCGAAGCGCGAAGGGTATTCGTGGAAATGAAAAAGCGGGGTGAGGTGTGAGCGTGAGAATCAACGGAAAGGCATCAAATAGGGCGCTGGCTGCGTTAAAACAGGTTCGGATAGGCGAGGGTAGCGGAGGGGCTAAAAAATCGCTTAAACGGCCGAAATACAGGAACGAGAAAACAGTCATCGACGGCATCACGTTCGACTCGAAGCGCGAGGCGCAGCGCTACAAGGTGCTGAGCGGGTGGCAGACGATGGGGGTCATCGACGGGCTGCGGCATCAAGTCCCGTTCGAACTGGCCCCGGGCGTGAAGTTTGAGAGCGAGGCCCGCAAGAAGCCGGCCCTGCGCTACGTGGCCGACTTTGCTTACCGGATGGACGGCCGCCTGGTCGTCGAGGACGTGAAAAGCGCGGCCACCGCGAAGGCGGCGGCGTACCGGATCAAGCGCCATCTGATGCTCTCGGTGCACGGAATCGAAGTGAAGGAAATGCGATGAAAGTGCAGGTGAATGAGCAGGGTCAGCGCATCGGGGAAGGGCACCGCCGCGCCGTGTTGACGGATGCCGAGGTGGAGCAGCTGCTGGCAGACCGCGGCCCCGAGGATGCACCGCTGCGCTCCTACTCGCAGCTGGCCCGCAAGTACCGCATCAGCAAGTCCAGCGTGCGAGACCTCATTATCGGCCGCCGTCGAGGGCAGCGCGGGGTAGAGGTCGAAAGGCCCGTGTCAAAGGCGGCGAAGGCCGACCGGGTCGAACTGAGGGTGCGCGTACCCCTGAAGTACCGGGCTATCGTGCGTCGAAAAGGGGGCTCGGCGTGGTTGATCCGGGCGATTGAGCATTACGCCACGCGCACCGCAGAGGACGCGGAATAAGCGGGATTCGAGGGATGTGTTCCCAGGGTGCGCAGTGTGCAGTGTGGCAATTGGAGGGGTATGAGCAAGCCTAAAATCAATAGAGGGAGGCCGTCCCTGTATCGCGCCGAGTTTGTCGAGCAGGCGCGCAAATACTGTCTGCTCGGAGCGACGGACGAAGAAATGGCCGGGTTTTTTGGGGTGGCCTTATCCACGTTTTCGAATTGGAAGGTTAACCACCCCGAATTTATGGAAGCCCTAAAAGCGGGCAAAGCCGTGGCGGATGCAAATGTCGCGGATCGGCTCTATCGGCGTGCGATGGGCTATTCGCATGAGGCGGTGAAGATTTTCAATTGCGATGGGGCGCCGCTCAAGGTGCCCTATACCGAGCATTACCCGCCGGACACGACGGCGTGTATCTTCTGGCTGAAGAACCGGCAGCGCGAGAAGTGGCGCGACCGGACGGACCAATCCGTTTCACACGCTTACGAGTCGATGTCGGACGAGGACATCCGCGCGGAGCTGGCCGCGCTGTTGGCGGGGGGGGTGCTTGCTCCGGGTGGCGATGCGTCGTGAAAGCGCGCATGCCCGCCGTGCCCTCGGTCTGGCGCATGAGCTGAAGCGGCGTCATCCGTGGCGCCCGCTCGACGGCCCGCAGCGCATGGCCTACGAGAGCGAGGCCGACATCATCGGCTACGGCGGGGCGGCCGGCGGGGGAAAGACGGATCTGGCCTGCGGCAAGGCCCTCACGCGCCATCAGAAGGTGCTGGTGCTGCGTCGCGAGGCCACCCAGCTGACCGGCATCATCGACCGCTTCACGGAGCTGCTCGGCGGGCGCGACGGCTACAACGGCGCCGAGCGGATCTGGCGCCTGCCGGGCAAGCAGATCGAGTTTGGTTCGACGCCGAACCTGGATGACTGGAGCAAGTACCAGGGGCGCCCGCACGATCTGCTGGTGTTCGACGAGGCGGCCAACTTCCTGGAATCGCAAGTGCGGGCGCTGCTGGGCTGGCTGCGCTCGGTCGACCCGCGGCAGCGCTGCCAGGCGCTGATGACCTTCAACCCGCCGACGACGGCCGAGGGCCGGTGGATTACCGCGTTCTTCGCGCCGTGGCTGGACAAGAAGCACCCCCGGCCGGCGCAGCCCGGTGAGCTGCGCTGGTTCGCGATGGTCGATGGCAAGGAGGTCGAGACCGCCGACGGCGCACCCTTCCAGCGCGGGGCAGACCTGATCAAGCCGATGAGCCGCACCTTCGTGCCGTCGCGCGTTTCCGATAACCCTTACCTGATGGGAACCGGCTACATGGCCACCTTGCAATCGCTGCCCGAGCCGCTGCGCTCGCAGATGCTGTACGGCGACTTTACCGCGGGCATCGAGGACGACCCCTGGCAGGTGATCCCCACGGCCTGGGTGGAGGCGGCCCAGGCGCGCTGGAAGCGCCCCGACAAGCTGGCGCCGATGGACTCGATGGGGGTCGACGTGGCCCGCGGCGGGCGCGACAGCACGATCATCGCGCGCCGCCATGGCATGTGGTTCGATGTGCCGCTGGCCTATCCGGGCGAGGCGACGCCGGACGGGCCGAAGGTGGCGGGGCTGGCGATGGCGGCGATGCGCGATCAGGCGGTGATGCACGTCGATGTGATCGGCGTCGGCTCGAGCCCTTACGACTTCCTGAACGACGCCGGCCAGCAGGTGGTCGGCGTGAATGTGGCGGAGGCCGCGGCGGGGCTCGATAAGTCCGGCCGGCTGCGCTTCCGGAACCAGCGCAGCGAGCTGGCGTGGAAGATGCGCGAGGCGCTGGACCCGGCCAACAATACCGGCGTCGCGCTGCCGCCCGATCCGCGCCTGCTCGCCGATCTGACCGCCTACACGTGGGAGCTCGTCGGCTCGACGGTGCAGGTGGCCAGCCGCGAGGACATCATCAAGCGCATCGGCCGCTCGCCGGACTACGGCAGCGCCTACCTGCTCGCGCTGCTCGATACACCCAAGCGCTCGATCCTGCGCACGCTGGGGCGCCAGAGCCGGCCGCGCGGCGACTACGACCCCTACGCCTGACGGGTGCGCGTGCCTTGCCGCCCGCGCGCCACCATGCGGGCATGGAAGGCTTGTCTGTCGAACCTCTCTGCGTCGCTGCGTTCCGGGCCGATCCGGCATCGGGCGAGCTGCTGCGCCTGTACGGCGAGGAATGCGCACTGGCCGGGCTGCCGGCGCCGTGCCCGGATTACGACACCTATGCGGTGATGGAACAGTCCGGCGCGCTGCGCCTGATCGGGGCGCGCTACGCTGGCGCGCTGATCGGCTTCTGCTGCCTGCTGGCCTACCGCAATCCGCACTACAGCCAGCAACTGGCGGTCACCGAGTCGCTGTTCGTGGCGGCGCCCTATCGCAACACCGGGGCCGGGCTGGCGCTGCTGCGCGAGGCCGAACGGCTGGCCCGCGAGGCCGGGGCGCTGGCTCTGTTCGTCAGTGCGCCGGCGGGCGGGGCGCTGCAGCGGGTGCTGTCGGCGCATCGCGAATGGCGCCACAGCAACGTGGCCTTCGTGCGGGGGCTGCGCTGATGCTGCCGGTAGCGATCACCGCCACGCCGGCCCAGGTGGCAGCGGTGCGGCGCCTCGAAACGGCGCTGCGCGCCCTGCCGCAGGCGGCCATCGACACCGCGCATCTGCTCCATGCCGGGCTCTACGCGCGGACGATCCGCATTCCGGCCGGCGTGATCCTCACCGGCGCCGAGATCACCCGCGCCACGGTGCTGGTGTTCCACGGCCACGCTGCGGTGACGATCGGCGACGACACCGCCGAGCTGGCCGGCTTTCACGTGCTGCCGGCCGCGGCCCAGCGCAAGACCGCCTTCCTGGCCCTGGCCGACTGCCATCTGACGATGCTGTTTGCCAGCGACGCGCGCAGCGTCGAGGCCGCCGAAACCCAATTCACCGACGAGCCCGACCTGCTGATGTCCCGTCAGCCCGGCGCGCGCAACGTCGTGACCATCACGGGAGACTAACCATGTCCGGAGCCACCACCGCCGCCTATGTCATCGGCGGCGCCATGCTCGCCAGCACCGCCTATCAGGCCTATGAGGGCAACAAGGCCAATCAGGACCAGCGCAGCGCGCAGCGGCAGGCGCAGGCCACCGCCGAAGCCACCGCCAAAACCGCCGACGAGGCGCAGAACAAGGCCACCCAGAAGCGCACCGATGTCGCCGGTGCGCTGTCGGCAGCGATGCAAGCCGGCAAGGCGGGCGCCTCCGGCACCATGCTGACCGGGCCGCAGGGGGTCGATCCGAACGCGCTGAGCCTCGGCAAGAACACGCTGCTGGGGTCGTAAGCCGTGACCGACATGCAGATCCCGCGCGACCGGCTGCTGACCCGCTGGAGCCAGCTCAAGACCGAGCGGGCCACCTGGTGGGCGCACTGGAAGGAGATCAGTGATCACCTGCTGCCGCGCAGCGGGCGCTTCTTCGTGCAGGACCGCAACCGCGGCAACCGGCGCCACAACACCATTTACGACAACACCGGGACGCGGGCGCTGCGGGTGCTCGCGGCCGGCATGATGTCGGGGCTGACCAGCCCGGCGCGGCCGTGGTTCCGGCTCGCTACCGCCGACGCCGAGCTGATGAAATACGCCCCGGTCAAGCTGTGGCTCGCCGACGTGACCACGCTGATGCACGCGATCTTCCAGCGCTCCAACACCTACCGGGCGCTGCACTCGATGTACGAGGAGCTCGGCGCCTTCGGCACGGCGGCCACGGTGCTGATGCCCGACTACCGCAACGTCATCCACCACTACCCGCTGACGACCGGGGAATACTGCCTCGCCACCAATTGGCAGGGCGAAGTCACCACGCTGTACCGCGAGTTTCAGAAAACGGTGCATGAGCTGGTTGCCGAGTTTGGACTGGAGCGGGTCAGCAAGACCGTGCGCGGGCTCTACGAACGCGGCAGCCTCGACGCCTGGGTGACGGTGATCCACTGCATCGAGCCGCGCAGCGATCGCGACCCGTCCCGCAGGGATGCGGCCAACATGGCCTGGAAGTCGGTCTATTTCGAGCTCGGCGGCGATCCGGGCAAGCCGCTGCGCGAATCCGGCTTTGCGCGCTTCCCGGCGCTGTGCCCGCGCTGGGCCACGGCCGGCGGCGACATCTACGGCAACAGCCCCGGCATGGAGGCGCTCGGCGACATCAAGCAGTTGCAGCACGAACAGCTGCGCAAGGCGCAGGTGATCGACTACAAGACTAAACCGCCGTTGCAGGTGCCCACCAGCATGAAGAACCGCGACGTCGAGGCGCTGCCCGGCGGGGTGTCCTACGTCGATGCGGCCACCCCGAACGGCGGCATCAAAACCGCCTTCGAGGTCAATCTGGACCTCTCGCACCTGCTCGCCGACATCCAGGACGTACGCGAACGGGTGCGCGGCGCCTTCTACGCCGATCTGTTCCTGATGCTGGCCAACCAGACCGACACGCGGATGACCGCGACCGAAGTGGCCGAGCGCCACGAAGAGAAGCTGCTGATGCTCGGCCCGGTGCTCGAGCGCCTGCAAAATGAACTGCTCGATCCGCTCATCGAAATGACCTTCGAGCAGATCATGCAGGCCGGCATCGTGCCGCCGCCGCCCGACGAACTGCAGGGCCACGACCTCAACGTCGAACTGGTCAGCATGCTGGCGCAGGCGCAGCGCGCCATCGGCACCAACAGCATCGACCGCTTCGTCGGCAACCTCGGCGCGGTGGCGCAGTTCAAGCCCGAGGTGCTCGACAAGTTCGACGCCGACGAATGGACCGACGTGTATGCCGACTCGCTCGGCCTGCCGCCGCAGATCATCGTGCCGGCCGACCGCGTGCGGGCCCTGCGCCAGCAGCGCGCCCAGGCGCAGCAGCAGGCGCAGCAATCGGCACTGGCCGAGCAGCAGGCCGCTACCGCGCAGAAGCTCGCCGCGGCCAAGACCAGCGAGCCCAACGCGCTGACCGACATCACTCGCGCCTTCAGCGGCTACGCCTGACCCGAAAGGACCCCATGAACCCGTACTACACGACCTCCTCCGACTTCACGCCGATGATCTCGGCGCTGGCCGTCACCCCTGCCGACGGCGCCGATCTGGTGCCGCCCTCCGGCCCCGCCCGCCCGACCCGCGCCGTGCTGATCGGCGGCGCCGGCACGCTGGCGCTGACCATGGCCGACGGCAGCGCCGTGACGCTGACGCTCCCGGCCACCGCCTGCGGCGTGCTGATTTATCTCGCCGTCACGCGCATCAAGGCCACCGGCACCACCGCGACCAACATCGCGGCGTTTTACTGAGAGGACATCCCATGAGCCAGTTCAAGATCGGCCCCGGCGGGCGCTTGCATCACCCGGCCAGCGGCGCGTATGTGGGCGTGCTCGACCTCAACGGGGTCGAACAGTTCGTACCGGTGATTTTGCCATTCCCCGACTTCGCACCGTCGATCGTCGCCAGCTTTGTCGCCGGCACCACGGCGGCGCAGAGCGGAACGCTAGTCACGGTCACGGCCACCGCGCATGGGAT
>Ga0228700_1002225_pt1 | contig 10529 bp, 22 predicted proteins | sample McNCre317_Aug_MG_FD_178019 | JGI IMG/M metagenome (GOLD analysis project Ga0228700, IMG submission 178019) | Freshwater microbial communities from McNutts Creek, Athens, Georgia, United States - 3-17_Aug_MG | ecosystem: Environmental > Aquatic > Freshwater > Creek | place: USA: Georgia...
ATTGGCCGACAAGGCGAACGCGAACCCGCGAATCCGGCGCGCGGAACTCATGACGAGGATCGCGGGGTTCGAGGCGTGCGCGGCGGCGCTCGGGCACGTGGCCGAATTCTGGACCGTTACATGTCCTTCGCGTTTCCATGCGCGGCGCTCGGACGACGGCAGAGCAAACCAGAAATATGACGCGGGGAAGACGCCGAAGGATGCGCAAGACCATCTAGTTGCGACGTGGGCAAAGTGTCGGGCCGCATTGCAGCGGCGCGGCGTGCGCGCGTATGGATTCAGGATTGCGGAGCCGCATCACGACGGGTGCCCGCATTGGCATCTGCTGCTATTCATGCCGGCCGATGCGGTAGAGAAAGCGCGGGCGCTCGTGCTGCGCTATTTCCTTGAGCAGCACGAGCCGCACGAAGCCGGCGCCAGGGCGCAGCGGTGCAAGTTCGTAGCAATCGAGCCGGGCAAAGGGTCGGCGGTTGGCTACGTCGCAAAGTACGTCGCAAAGTCGATTGACGGTTACGGGCTCGAAAAGGACTTGCTCGGGAATCCTGCACTGCTGGCAGCGGAGCGGGTGGAAGCATGGGCCGCTACATGGGGCATCCGGCAATTTCAGCAAATCGGCGGGGCGCCGGTCGGGGTGTGGCGGGAACTGCGGCGCATGACGGGCGAAGAACGTTTGACGGACGCAGCAGAGCAGGCGCGACAGGCCGCGAACGCGGGCGCCGGGAAGTGGGCGGCCGGGTGGGCAGAGTATATGAGGATTCAGGGCGGGCCGATGGTCAAGCGCGCGGACTTGGTGCTGACGTGCGCAAGGACGCCGGAAGGCGAGAAATGGGACGCGGCAGCGGGCGCAATGGTGCCGGCTGAAAACGCCTATGGCGAGCCGTGCGCGCGCTCGGTGTGGGGCGTTCGGGATACGAGGCGCGAAATCGCGTGGGCATCGAGGCGGTTCAAGTGGATCGCGCCGAAAGGGGATCGCGCGGGCCTGGGAATCGCGGCAGAGAAGGCGGCGAAGGTGGCGAAGAAGGCGGCCGGGACGGAAGGCCAGGACGCAGCAGAGCGGGCGGCGAAAGCCGCAGATCGGGCGCGCAGGCGCCGGGGGTCGGGGTTGGCAAGGCCGCAAGGCCGCGCAGCTTGGACCCGTGTAAATAACTGTACGGGGGTCGGGTTTGAATCAAGCACGAATGGCGGTTACAGCGGCAGGGCAGGCGGTATCGAAGGTGCGCGGGGCGCTCGAAAAGATGCCGGCGACGTACCGCTTGTTGATCGGCGAGCCGTTGGGGGAACTGGTGAAGGCGCTCGAGGCGATTCAGCACGCTCAGGCGTGCATCGTCGCGACGGTCGAAGGGGTGAGCAATGGCAAATGAGGTGATCGGGCGCGTGAAATGCGCATGGTGCGGCTCGCCGAAGGCATCCGTAAGCGTGAGCAAAGCGGGCTTGTGCTGCGTGACGTGTAGGGCATGCCATGCGCAAACCTTCGCGCGGGCGGCGTATTCGGACTCAATGATTCGGCAGGCGATGACACCGGTAGAACGGGCGCCGACCATGCCGGAACCTGCGCCAGGGATGGAAATTGCGCCGAAGGGCGAGGCGCCGAAGATCAAGGCGCAGAAGGTCGAGCAGGGCGGGGAAGCTCAGGACGTGAGCCAGGGCGAGAAAAAATCGAGCGGTTGGGGGCTGTGGTGAGCGCGGAACAGTTGGACATGCTGCCGGAACAGGCGGCGGATTTTGCGGCGCTACAAGCGGCGGCGATGGAGCAGGAAGCGGAAGCGGCGGCGATGGCCGGCGACGTAGAGCCGGCCAGGCCGGATCAGGTCGCGGAAACGGCGGCCATGTTCGGCGCGGCGGTCGCGCTGCTGTCGCCGATGCTGCCGTACCTGCCGGGCATCTACACGCAAGAGCGCGTCGAGCAGCTGGCCGGCGCATACATGCCAGTCGCGGAAAAGTACGGATGGAGCGCGGGCGGATGGTTGGAAAAGTTCGGCGCGGAGATTGCGCTCGTTGCGGTTGCCGGGCCTTTGATCGTGCAAACCGTCGGCGCGCACAAGGCGCACAAGGCGGCAGCGGCGAAGGTAGAGCGCGAGCGCAAGGGGCAGGCACCAGCGGTGCCGGAGATGCCAGCGCAGGGGGTTGTGGCGGGGACGGTGCAGGCGCCGGACGTGGGGGCTGTGGCGGCGCCGGGGGGCGTGTCGTTTTCGGCGGTGGCGGCATGAAAACGGAAGATGGCCGGCTGATCGTCATTGCCGGCGCGTCGCGCTCGGGGAAAACCGCCTATACCGCGCGCAGGGTGAAAGCAGAGCGGCGCATCGTCGCATGGGACCCAGAAGATCAATGGGCGCGCCTGCCAGGGTGGCGGCGGGTGACACGGCGCGGGGAACTGCTAGAGGCGCTACAGACACCGGGTCATGTGCGCGTGGGCTACGTTGCGGGCGGCGACCTCGGGGCAGAGTTCGATTTTTGGGCGGGCGTAGTCATGTACGCGGGGCGCTACGTTGCGCCTATCACGTGCATCGCAGAAGAACTGGCAGACGTGACGACACCATCAAAGGCACCGGGGAATTGGGGGATTCTGCTTCGTCGCGGACTGAAGCGCGGGATAACCATCTATGCAATCTCGCAGCGGTGGAGCGAGGCGGACAAAACGGCCGTCGGCAATGCGTCGGAGTTCGTGATTTTCCGGCAATCGAGCGGGGACGATGTGCGCTATCTCGCCAGGAAAACGCGGCTCCCCGAATTGGCAATCAATGTGCTGAAGCCTTTGCAGTACGTGAGGATGGACGCGGCGACCGGCGAGGCATCCGAAGGGAAGCTGACTTTCGGGCGCGGGTGAATAGCTTACGTGCGCCTACATAGGGCGGCTACATAGGCGCACATACGCGCGGCGCCTGGGGCTTTCCGCCAGGGGGCGGCCGGCGCATTGTGCGGGCCATGCGGCAGGGGCCGTAAAACATCAATCCAAGGGGATGCAAAAAATGGGTGGTTTCGTGAAAAACCTGCCGAAAACCGTGGTTGCGGTTGCGGCTTCGCTGGTCATCATCAACTTCGTGCGGCCGTACCTGCCCGAATCCGTCAACAAGCTGATCGGCTAAGGGGCGCGCGATGGCTGTCGGCAAACTGATTCGAAAAGGCCTGCCGTTCTCGAACGTGGTAGCAACGGGCGTCGCAACGGCAAACGTGACGCCGGGCCGCACACTTGAACTGGTGCGCCTCAAGTTGGGCGGAACGGCATTGACCAAGGCGATGATTACGTCCGTCAAGCTCAAGGCCAACGGCAAAGTGATTCTAGATGCAAGCGGCGCCGATCTGGACAAGATTAACTCCTACAGAGGCATCACCACGGAAGCTGCCTACCTCGATCTGCCGTTCTATGACAACCGCATGGCGTCGGAGTTCGATCGCTCCGTGTCGTCGTTCGATACGTCGAGCGGCATCATGAACATTACGGCCGAAGTTTCGATTGCCGGCGCAACGGCGCCCACGCTCGAAATGATCTTGACCGAAAGCGGGCCGCAAAAGGCGCGCACCGGGCAAGCGGCGCCGTTCGCGCAGTACATGGCGAAGTTCCTGCAATACCCGTTCAACATTTCTACGGGCGGCCGGCTGTCGGTTACCGTGCCTTTCGGGCCGCAAAACGGCGCCATCATCAAGCGCGTTCATGTATTCGCGGCGAACATGACCGGCGCGACCGTCAAACAGGACGGGCTGGTGATCCATGAGAGCCTGAAGCTCGAGAACGAAAACGAGCAAAAGCGGAATCTCCGCGTGCCGCAAACCGGCTGCTACACCATCGATTTTTGCACCGAAGGCAACGTACTGAACGCGCTCGATACGCGCGACGCGAAGTCGCTAGAGTGGCTGTTTGACTTCTCGGCGGCCGATTCGGGCCGGGTCATTGTCGAATACCTCGATACGCTCGCGAACAACTGACGGGGGCCGGCGCTCGGCAACGGGCGCCGGATGACAGATGCAAGAATGGGCAACGTGGGGAACGCAGCTTCTCGGGGACGTGGCGCGGACCTATGCGCAGTACGAATGGAACCCGAACCCGAATGTCATCCAAGCTAAGGCGATGGCCGAAAACGGCGCCTACTATCTGCCGGGAAGCCGGGGGGGCGTGGCGCAACAAGGCGCAATCACAGTCACATCCGACATCCTCGTTTTGGGTGGTCTGGCGCTGCTGTTCGTTTTTGCGATGAGGGCGGACTGATGGACCCTGTAACGGGGCAATTGGTCGCAACAGGCATCCAGGCGGGCGCATCGGTAATGAGGCCAACGCCATCAGGGGCGTCGGGTTGGTCGGACGGGTGGGGGATGTTCGATAACTCAGGCTGGACCGTGGCGACCGGGCAAGGAAGCGCGGACGGCGCGAAGATCGGCGACAAGGGCGGCGGCGGTGCGGCAGCAGCGGGGGGCCTGGGGGAGTTGGTGCCGTGGTTGGTGGTCGGCGTGGTCGCGCTCGGGATTGCAAGGGCATGGCGCAAATCCTGATCGAAGCGCGCGAGTGGGGCGCGGAAGCAGAAAGCCTGATCGGCGGCCATGAATCGGCGCGCGATCTGGACAGCATCCGTGCGCAAGTGCAGGCCGGCGCGGCCGTGCTGTTCCACGTCGAGCAGAGCGGCGGGGAAATGGTGGCGGCCGTGGTGCTGCGCGTGGACGACCTCGAGGGCGTGATTGTGTCGGCGGCAGGCGTGCCAGGGTTCGACCTGACGCGCGATGTTCTGCCGGCGATGGAGCGGCGTTTTGAAGGGGTCGAATCGATCCGCATCCATACCGGGCGGCCGGGCTTGTGTCGGAAGCTGACACGCCAGGGATACGAAGCGGCCGAAATTGTCATGCGAAAAAGGGTGAAGTAATGGGCGGTAAGTCAAGTTCGAAGAACAAAAGCACCACGTCCTACCAAGCAATCGATAAACGCGTCGTGGCGGATAACGGCGCGGTCGCAATGTCGGGTGATAGTGTCGCCATGTCAACGTACATGACGGATGCGAGGCAGTGGGCGGACAACTCGCAAACGAACGTTCAAATGCTGGATGGCGGCGCCATCCGGGAAAGCGCGGAAGTGGTCAAGTCCGCGCTGCAAACCATCCAGAAAACGGACGCGACGAACGGCGAAGGGTTCGGGAAGTTGCTGGACCTTGCGGGCAATCTGTTCGAAGGCGGCGCAACGGCGCTAGAGCGGTCGCAGTCATTGACGGCGGATGCCTATCGGCAGGCGCAGGAAACGAAACAGGCGACGATTGACAACAAAACCATCGTCGTCATCGCCATTGCAGGCGCGGCGGCCGTCATCGGATACGGGGCCATGAAATGAGCAATTTGGTTTTCGAGAAGCTGACGCAAAGCCTAGCGGCCGGCGAGGTCTGGCGCCTGGGCATCGCGGCGGACTTTTTCCGCATCGCGGCGGCAGCGTATGCGGTAGAGGTGCGCATCCTGAAGGCGGGCCGGATCATCGGCGACATGGACGGATGGCAGGCCGGAGACTACGTGCGCGGGGTCGATTTTGATTCCGTCGAAATCGTCAATGGTGCAGTGTCGCAAGTCGTCACTGTGCAGATTGCGGGCGGCGGTGTCGGGTCCGATCGCGTAGTAGGCGAGGTATCCGTAATCAGCGGTGAACTGTCGAGAACGCGGGCCGGAATTACCTTCTATGGAGGGTATTATAAAAACGGGGCGGCAGGTCAAATCCCATTTGTGACGCTATCGAATCAGGTTGGGAGCGGTAAGCGGTTGGTCGTTGAGGGTGTAGCGGCGGGGGTATCGGATATGTCGGGGTTCAGCGTGCGCTGGACAGCGGGGGAGATTGGGACGTTTGTATCGAGCCCGCAAAGCAAGATGATCGGGGCGGGAGCATCGGTAGCACGAGTTACGATAGGCGAAGCGGCGACCTATCAGGGCACCGAAATCGCGGGGACGATGACGACGGCGAACGTGACGCAGGCTTTGCTGATGCAAGAGCCGATCATCATCCCGCCGGGTTATTCGGTGATCGTCCATTCCGGGGCAGTCGCAAATACCATCAGGGCGACATTTTCGTTTTTCGAGGAATCGCTTTGAGAGCGGCTGCAACAGCGGGCGGGCTGGTGGTGATCGGCGCGGCCGTGGTCGCAGGCCGGCGCGGGATGCTCGAAGGCGCGGCCGATACGGTCGGCGGCTGGATGGATGCGGCGGTGGACTACCTGGGGGGGGCGGCTTTGGATATGCAGAACGCGAACCTGCAAGCATTTTTGCGGATGATTCGCTACGCGGAAGGCACGGCGAGCGCGAACGGATACCGGATGTTGTTCGGCGGACGGCTGTTCGAAGGGTACGCGGATCATCCGCGAATTGCGGTAACGGCGAAAAGCGGCGGGAAGTCGATCACAAGCACGGCGGCGGGGGCGTATCAAATCCTCGCTAGGACGTGGGACGCATTCAAGGCGCAAGCGGGAGTATCTGACTTTTCGCCTGCAAGCCAAGATCGTGTAGCGGTGATGCTGATTCGAAGCCGGGGGGCGCTCGGGGACGTGTATGCAGGCCGGTTAGAGGATGCGGTTCGGAAGTGCGCGCGGGAGTGGGCAAGCCTGCCGGGATCGCCTTACGGTCAGCCGGTCAAGAGCATGGAACAAGTAGCGGCGGTCTATACCGGCGCGGGGGGATTCGTGGCATGAAAGCCGATGATTTTATGATTCTCGGGGTCGCCGGCTTGATCGGTTGGTTTCTGCTGAAGAAAACCGGCGCGGCGCAGGTCGTCAAGGGGGGCCAGGGGGCGAACTTCGCACCGGTCGCCAGTGCGGCCGATGCTGGTTTCGGCAAGCTGACGGCGACATGGGAAGGATGGCGCTATTACGATAGCGGCTATGCCAAGGGGCCGGACGGCGGCATCTACTACGACGGGATGCGGATCGCATGAAAGCGGACGATGTGAAGGCGCTCGCCATGCTGGCGGCCGTGGTGGGGGTCGGCTATGTCGGCTGGAAGGCATGGCGAACGGGCGCGGATGCGGCCGGCGCGGTGTCCGATGCGGCCGATTACATCGGCAACGCGGTCTCGGGCACCTGGGACGCGGTAACGGGGGCGCTCGGCAAGGGCGCTACCGCCGTAGCGGATGCGGCAAAGTCGGCAGGGCAAGCGGTCATTTCGGCGCCGGCAAACGTGCTGCGCAAGGCGCAAAACGCGGTCGTTGCCGGATGGGAGTTCGAATACGGGCCGATGGTGCAGGGCGTCGAAGCCGATCAAGGTTTCGGGCGGCTGGTGAGGGTATGGGAAGGATGGCGCTACTACGATAGCGGCTATGCCAAGGGGCCGGACGGCACAATCTATTTCAACGGGCAACGGCTGACGGGGTCGGCCGGTGCATCGGGTTCGTGGTAATCACTCAAGGGGATGGAAATGCAAGAGAAAATCGAAGCGGCGCGCGTGGAAGTGGAAAACCTGAAAAGCTCGCCGGTTTGGCCGGCGCATGCTGCGCTGTCAGCGGTGCTGGACGCGCTCGAAGCGGTCGCGGCTGAACTGAGCGCGGGCGGCGGCAATGCGTCGGGCGATTGATCGGCTGAAAGAGCCGTCCACCTGGGCAGGACTGTCGGCGCTCGCCATGCTGGCGGGCCTGACGGTCGAGCAGGCACAAGCGGTGGCAACGGCGGGCGCGGCCGTAGCCGGCGCAATCGCGGTGTTCATGCCGGAAGGGGCAAGAAATGCGCGTTCGTAACCCGTATTACGTCGATCCGGTGACGAAAGAAGCGGATGCGCTCGAGGCAGAAGTCAAAGCCTATCTGCAAGGGAAGCCGGGGCGGCAATTTGTCGGCATGGCGAAGATTCGGGCGGCAGTGCCTGCGCTCGAAACGGCCAGCCGGGCCGCGCTGAATGTCGTCATGAGCCGCATCGGAGCGGAAATAGACGAAGCGGGGGCGGATGATGCCTGATTGGTTGCTCGAGGTCGTCAAGTATGCGGCCGGCGCGGGGGCGCTATATGCCGGCATCCGTGCCGACCTAGCGGCGCTACACGTCAAAGCGGAAACCGCGAAGGAATCGGCTACCACGGCGCACGCGAGGATCGATTCGATCATGGCAGGGGCAATGCGATGAAGCTCGGGGCGGTGGTGCCGAAGGCGCCGGACGTGCTGCGCGAGGCGGTCATCGTGCTGGCGGGCGCGTTCATCGCGGCCGTCATCGTGCGCGGCATGCCTGCGGATTTAAGAAAGTGGTTTTCATGGCCGGCATCGGCCGAATGACGAAGCCGGCGAAAGCCGGTTTTTTTACGCCTGAATGCGGGCCAGCATGGCGCCGGTGGTCGATTCCAGGACAAGCTGCCGGCGATAGAAAGCGGCGCGGTGTTCGGCGGCGTCGGCGGTCGCATGGGCTTTCTCGAGGTCGGCGCGAAGGCGCGCAAGATCACGCTCGAGGATGGTAACCAGTTGGGTGCGGTAGAACATGGCGCGAAGGTCGCCGACATCGAACGGGCGGCGCCAGTAAGGGTGATGAAGCAGGCCGGCGCGGGTATCGAGCAGCACGGCGGCAGGGTCTAGGTCGAGCAGGGCGGCGACTTGAAGGGCGCCGGATTCATCGAAATGATGAAGGCCGGATCGGTAGTGACTGATTCGCGGCCGGGACCAGCCTAGACGTTTAGCTAGCTCATAGTCTGAGCCTATGCCGTGGCTGGCTTTGATAGCATCAAGGTAATCAGCAGCAGTTTTCATTTTCATTGTCTCCGTATCGCCTATGTAGGCCATGCGTTCAAGCTAAGACAACGTTCAAGGCAAAGCAACAAGTTACGTAGGGGAAACGCTGTCGATAGTTCTCGGCTATCGCTACATGCTGCGCGTGTGGTTTCCGCCTGCTAAACGTTTCGGCTACATTAACGCCTGTCGGCGCCTGCTATCGGCCGCGCCTCTTCAAGCCCTCGCCAGGACACAAGGCGGACGGGGCGCCGACACCATCAAGGCGGGGGCGCTTCTGGCGAGGCAAATCATGTTCATCAATGATCAAGTGATCTACGGAAACCGGGATTTCGTGGAGTGGCAGCGGCAAGAGGGGGCGTGGTTCCTGGGCTGGTCTTCGTGGGTGACGGTGCGCATCTTCTGCGACGCCGAGCAACTGAAGCGCGACGTTTTGCGCATGCTGTGCGGGGCGTGACGTGAGCGCGCGCGACATCCAAGCGGCCGAAGGACTGCGCGCGGAACACTGCGCGCTGATGAACCGGGAAGCTACGGCCATCCAGAAAATACGCGCCGTGCTGCAAGCGGCGATCGAGGAAGAATACGCGCTTGGCGTGCGTACCTGCGCGCCTCTGTTCGCAGCGGCGGATTCGATCCTGCAATCGGCAGTGCTCGAGATTGCGCACGAGGCCTACGGGGGCGAGGCATGAGCAAATATCACGCGAGGGCGCCAGGGGGCAAGGGGCCGCTATGCGGTACGCGAAACCGGGACAGTTTCTTTGTGGTCACGGTAGGGGCAAAGGAATGGAACGCGATAAAGCCGCATTCGCGGTGCCTGAAGTGCGCGGAGATACTGCGAAAGAGGCGCGCGGCATGATGGCCGGCGCGGACCTTTTGGGCCTGCTGGCCGGCGTGCTGCTGTTCGTGGCGTGGGTCTCGGAGCGGATCGCGGCGAACGGGTGCGACCGTGACGATTAAACCGCGCTGCGGGGTGTGCGTGCATTCGGCCGCGCGGCCGGTGCGGCATCGTTTCGGATGGTGGCCGGCGCTGTTTTGCATGGTCGCATGCGGCGACGTAGCGGACGAAGAAAGCGCGGTGCGGGTGCAGCATGGGCAGCGGGCGTGCGTGCATTTCGAGCGGGAGCCGGGCGCCGAAGGTGACGCGGAATGCTGAGGTTTTCGCGTGCGGACTTGGACCGATACGGGCGCGAGTTCGAGCGGCGCATGGTGCGCGGCATCGCGGAGCCGGCGAAGGTGCGCGCGAACGCGGCCGAATACGGGCCGGAACTGCGCGAGGCGGCGAAAACCTGGGGCGGCGAGGCGTGGCAGCGGATCGCGCGGCAGATCGAGCAGCAGACCGGGAACGCGGTTCCTGCGCTGCCGTTTGACTGCTACGACTCGGAGTTGCGCGCGCAAGCGGCAATGGCGGCGGGCGGGATGTATTCGCGGGCGCTGGCGGGCGGTTCAAGCCTGCCGGGCGTGCGCGCTTCATGTGAGGCGGAGTGCATCGCATGGGGAATCAATCCGCCAGCGGCCGACCTGACGGACAAGGGCGCAATTGCGCGGATGTTCGATTCTGGATGGTGGGCGCGGCGACTTCGCGCGGCGCATGGGCGCCGGATCGAGGCGGCGGCCATTGGCGCCGGGTACGTGTCGAGGTTTGCCGGATGCTACGTATCGGATGTAAATCTGGCGCGGCGCCAGGATCAGAAGGCGCGGAACCGCAAAACCCTGGAAGGGTTGGAGGTAGAGAACCAATACGGGGACGTTTTCACGCTGGCGGAATTGGCCGACAAGGCGAACGCGAACCCGCGAATCCGGCGCGCGGAACTCATGACGAGGATCGCGGGGTTCGAGGCGTGCGCGGCGGCGCTCGGGCACGTGGCCGAATTCTGGACCGTTACA
>Ga0228700_1002228_pt1 | contig 10512 bp, 5 predicted proteins | sample McNCre317_Aug_MG_FD_178019 | JGI IMG/M metagenome (GOLD analysis project Ga0228700, IMG submission 178019) | Freshwater microbial communities from McNutts Creek, Athens, Georgia, United States - 3-17_Aug_MG | ecosystem: Environmental > Aquatic > Freshwater > Creek | place: USA: Georgia...
CCTCTTTCACCGCTTGGCCGTGGGGATCCTCCGCCTGCCGCCTTTGCGCGAGCGGGACAGAGACGTGGCCGTGTTGATCGATCACTTCCTTGCACAGATCAATGCCGACGCCAAGGGCAGGCCAGAGGCACAGGATAAGAAGCTTTCTGATGGCGCAAGAAAAGTTCTGCTCACGTATCCCTGGCCGGGCAACGTTCGCGAGCTCTATCACACGCTGGTTCGCGCATCCATCTGGTCTCAGGGAGCCACGATCGGTGTGGACGATGCGCGATCGGCGCTGCTACAGATTCACCGACAAAGCGATACCGTGCTGGGCCGGCCACTCACGCAAGGCTTTGATCTAAAAGGGCTTTTGGACGAAGTTGCACGAGACTACATCGCCCGAGCGCTCAAGCAGTCGGGCGACCGGAAGTCTGTCGCCGCCGAGTTGCTCGGCTTTCCGAACTACCAGACGTTTGGCAACTGGATGAAGCGCCTCGGCGTTGATTCCGCGGAATAGGGAGGCTGGCACGGCTTTCGCGAACAGAGGTGATATGCCCGACGCGAATGCCCGTCAGATGTGGATGCAGGATCTTCGATCGCTGAACTTCGAGCCGCTGCGCGCGGTGTACCCCGAACTCGCCAACATGGGCGGGTACGCGGAGCACTACGCCCACAGCGACCCCGAGAGTGCGCTGGTCAAGCTGCGCAACTTTGCTGAACGGCTCGTTGATCGGGTCTATGACAAGTTGAAGCTGCAGCGTGTGCCGCAGTCCAACTTCGTGGATCTGCTCCACGACGCCAGCTTCCGCGATGTGGCACAACCGCTGGTTCTGGACAAGCTGCACCTCCTGCGGCGCCTCGGCAATCGCGGCGCACATGGCGAGGATGTGGAGGCGGCTGACGCGGTTCGCTGCGTCCAGGAGGCGTGGCAACTCGCCCGCTGGCTGCATGTGAGCTTCTTGGGCGGGCAGGTCAATGACTTTGCCGAGTTCAAGCAGCCCCCCGTCGAGGGTATCGACAGCAAGGCTGAGTTCAAACGCAAGGCCAAGGCCCTGGCTGAGGAGAACAACCTCAAGGAGCAACGACTCCGGGAAGCGTTGGAGGAGCTGGCTGCCCTGCGCGCTGCAGATCGCGCGTCCGCCCCGGCCGCGCAAGTGGCAGCACCCCCGACCGAGCTAGAGCTGCTGCAAGCTGGCCAGGCATCCGCCGCGACCGCCAACCAGCTGAAGTTCAGCGAAGACAACACCCGCAAGTGGCTGATCGACCGCGACCTGCGCATGGCGGGCTGGGACGTGCCCGCCGGCACGGCGTCCAGCGATTCTGTCGGGCAGGAAGTCGAGCTCCCGCATCAGCCTACGCAGACCGGCAAGGGCTACTGCGACTACGTGCTGTGGGACGACAACGGCAAGCCGCTCGCCGTCGTCGAGGCCAAAAAGACCCAGGTCGATGCCCGTGCCGGGCAGGAGCAGGCCAAGCTGTACGCCGGCGCCCTGGAGAAGATCCACGGCCAACGGCCGATGATTTTTTACACCAACGGCCACGACATCTGGGTGTGGGACGACGCGGGTGGCTACCCGCCCCGGTCGGTCTTCGGCTTCTTCTCCAAGGACACCCTGCAGTACCGCGTCGGCTTCCAGCGCCGCGAAAAGTTGGATCTGTTGAATGACGTTCGCCCGGATGCCACCATCGCCGGCCGTCTGTACCAGATCGAGAGCATCACGCGTGTGGCCGAGCGCTTCTCGCAGCGCCACCGTCGCGCACTGGTGGTTCAGGCCACCGGCACGGGCAAAACGCGGGTGGCCATTGCCTTGGCCAAGCTGCTTATCAACGCCCGCTGGGTAAAGCGCGTGCTGTTCCTGTGTGATCGCAAGGAGCTGCGTAAGCAGGCCAAGAACGCCTTCAACGACTTCGTCCAGGAGCCCATCTACGTCATTGGCCAAGCCAACGACGTGGGCAAGATGGATGCGCGCATCTACATCGGCATCTACCAAGGCCTGATCAACGACTACGAGGCCTTCGACGTCGGGTTCTTCGACCTGATCATCGCGGACGAATCGCACCGGTCGATCTACAACCTGTACGGCGACCTCTTCAAGTACTTCGATGCCATCCAGGTGGGTCTGACGGCCACGCCTGTGGAGATGGTCAGCCGCAGCACCTGCCGCCTCTTCGGCTGCGACTACAAGCTGCCCACGGCCAACTACCCGCTGGAGCAGGCCATCGCCGACCGCAACCTGGTGCCGTTCCGTGTCGTCACGCACACCACCAAGTTCCTGCGCGATGGCATCAAGGCCGCGCACCTGACCGACGAGCAGATCGCCCAGCTGGAAGACCAGGGCATCGATCCAAACACCCTGGACTTCGACGCCCAGGAGATCGACGCGGCTGTGTTCAACAAGGACACCAACCGCGTCATCCTGCGCAACCTGATGGACAACGGCCTGCGCGACGCCGATGGCCAACTGCCTGGCAAGACCATCGTCTTCGCCCGCAACATCGACCATGCCCGGCTGCTGGCCGAACTGTTCGACGAGATGTACCCGCAGTTCGCCGGCAAGTTCTGCCGCGTCATCCACTCCAAGGAGCCGCGCGCCGAAGACCTGATCGACCAGTTCAAGGAGCCGAAGGGCGACCTGCGCATCGCCATCTCGGTGGACATGCTCGACACCGGCATCGACGTGCCCGAGGTGGTTAACCTCGTCTTCGCGAAGCCGGTGAAGAGCAAGGTCAAGTTCTGGCAGATGATCGGCCGCGGCACGCGCCTCTGCAAAGACCTGTTCGGGCCGAACAAGGACAAGAGCGAGTTCCTCATCTTCGACCACTGGGGCAATTTCGCGTTCCACGATCTGAACGCGGACGAGGTCGAGCCCGCCATCCCGAAGCCACTCACGCAGCGGCGCTATGAGGCACGCATTGAGTTGGCGGCCCTGGCCCTGGCGCGATCAGACCTGCAGGCCTTCGACCAGCTGGCTCAGCAACTGCAGCAGGACGCTGCCGCGCTGCCCGACGGCGTGATTGCCGTCCGTGAGAACTGGCAAGCCGTTCAGCAAGCCCGCGATGCCAAGCTCGTCCACCAGTTCGCCCCCGTCACCCGCCAACTCCTGACGGACACCGTAGCGCCTCTGATGAGCGCGCTGGATGTGCGCGGCCAGGGCGATGCCCTGCGCTGGGACCTGCTGCTGTCCAAAGCCCAGGCCGCCGCCATTGCAGAGCCTGGCAAGCCCAACCCACAGCGCGAGGAGATCCTCGAATGGCTGGATCGGCTGCCGCCCCACCTGAACCCCGTGCGCGCCAAGGCCAACGAGCTCAAGACCCTGCGCTCCAACGCCTTCTGGCAGCAGCCCACCTTTAGCCAGCTTGACGCCATGCGCGAGGCCCTGCGAGGCATCGTCGACCTGGCCGAGGCGCCGATCAAGCCGCCCCCCACGCCAACGCCCGTGCTGGACGTGCGTGAAGACGAAGCCGAGTACCGGGTTGAGCACCGCTCGACCAACGTCAAGTCGGTCGATTTCGTCATCTACCGCAAGGCAGTACAGGCTGCGTTGGAGCCACTGTTCGCCACCGACCCCGTGCTGCAGAAGGTACGAAGGGGTGAGCCCATCACGCCGGAAGAGCTGGATCAGCTCAACAGCCTGCTGCACACCCGCAACCCGAGCGTGGACCTGGCCACGCTGCGCGAGTTCTACCCCGACACCGCGGTGCCGCTGGCAAACATCCTGCGCGCCATCGTGGGGCTGGACCATGAGGCCGTGGACGCTAAGTTCACCGCCTTCGCCCAGAACCATGCGCTGACCAGCCAGCAACTGCGCTTCCTGGCCATGCTGAAGGACCACATCCGTCAGTTCGGCGCCATTGCCGTGGCGCAGCTGTTCGACGCGCCGTTCAACACCCTCCACGCCGAAGGCCTGGGTGGCGTCTTCCCCAACCCAACCCAACTCGATGAGTTGGTGGCGCTGGTGCGCGGCTTTGGTGAGCCGCTTCAACCGCCCGCCGCCAACTGATCTTTCGCCCAACAAGCAGGACACACCATGATCACAGGGCCCCTCAAGAGCCGCATCGACAGCCTCTGGACCGACTTCTGGACCGGCGGCATCACCAACCCGCTGACGGTGATCGAGCAGATCACCTTCCTGATGTACAGCCGCTTGCTGGACATGAAGGAACGCGCCGACGAGAAGCGCGCCTCGCTCACCAACAAGCCATTCGCCCGCCGCTTTGGTGAAGATGAGCAGGACTGCCGCTGGGAAACCTGGCGCCACTACGGCAGCGAGAAGATGCTGCCCCATGTGCGCGACCGCGTGTTCCCGCATTTCCGCCGCCTGGCCGAGCGCAGCACCGGCGCCAACAGCATGTTTGCCTCCTTCATGAAGGATGCGCAGCTGATGATCCAGAAGGAGACCCTGCTCACCAAGGCCGTGGCGGCCGTGGGCGACTTGCCCCTGGAGCGCGGCGACACCAAGGGCGACCTCTACGAGTACCTGCTCAGCAAGCTCACCACCGCCGGCATCAACGGCCAGTTCCGCACGCCGCGGCACATCATCCGCCTGATGGTGGAGCTGATGCAGCCCCAGCCCACTGATCGCATCTGCGACCCTTCCTGTGGCACCGCCGGCTTCCTGGTCGAGGCCTACGACTACCTGCTGCGCGAGCACACCAGCGAGGCCGGTAAGCATGTGGAACTGGTGGACGGTGAGGAGCACATCACCTACAGCGGCGACCTGCTCGCCCAGCAAGGCCACCGCGCGCATGTGGACAGCGACATGTTCCATGCCTACGACTTCGACGCCACCATGCTGCGCATCGCCAGCATGAACCTCGTGATGCACGGCGTGGGCGAGCCCGACGTGCACTACCAGGACACGCTGAGCCAGAGCTTCGAGGAGCGCCACCCCAAGGGCTCCAAGGGCGCTTTTGACCTCGTCCTGGCCAATCCTCCGTTCAAGGGCAGCCTGGACGAGCAGGACGTGGCACCGGACCTGCTGCGCGTCGTCAAGACCAAGAAGACCGAGCTGCTGTTCATCGCGCTCATCCTTCGCATGCTGAAGGTTGGTGGCCGAAGTGCCACCATCGTGCCCGATGGCGTTCTGTTCGGCTCTAGCAAGGCCCATGTGCAGTTGCGCCAGCACCTGATCGACAACAACCAGCTAGAGGCGATCATCTCGCTGCCTTCCGGTGTGTTTAAGCCGTACGCTGGTGTTTCTACCGCCATCATCATCTTTGCCAAGGGCGGTAAGACAGAGAACGTGTTTTTCTACGACGTGCAGTCGGATGGGTTCACACTGGACGATAAGCGCACGCAGATTGGTGACGGCAAGGGAGACTTGCCAGACGTTCTAGCGAAGTACAAGCATTGGTGCGAGGGCAAATCTGCTTTTGATGACAGAACGGCTTCGGCGTTTGAAGTGCCTGCCTCTGACATTCGCGCCGAGGGGTATGACCTCTCCATCAATCGATACAGGCAGCGCGTCCACGAGTACCAACAGCACCAAGCTCCAAGAGAGCTGCTAAACAAGCTGCGCCTCTTGGAGGCTGAGATCCAGTCCGACATTGACGCTCTGGAAGGCTTGATCTGATGTCAACTACTGTTCAGTCGTTTGTACTGCCTGTACAGAACGCAGATCCGACAATGGTGTTTGGTGAGGCTGAGTTCACCTATGTTGACATCTCGGCCGTCGATCGGGGTCAGCGAAAGATTGTGGCGCCTCAAGAGTTGACTCCTGATACTGCCCCCAGTCGGGCTCGCCAAGTACTTGCAGCAGGGGATGTGATTGTTTCGACGGTTCGACCCGGTCTAAACACAGTTGCGCTGGTCCCAGATTTTCTGAACGGAGCGATTGCATCGACCGGGTTTTGCGTGCTCCGGCCAAACCAAGCCCGCTTAGATAAGCGCTTCCTGTTTCATTGGGTCTCTTCGGAATCGACTGTACGAAGACTCGTCCAACAAGCTACAGGGGCGACCTACCCAGCTGTTTCTGACAAGGTAATCAAGTCGCAGCCTTTCTCCCCCCCAGGGCTTGCTGAACAGCAGCGCATCGCCACCATCCTCGACAAGGCGGAAAGCCTGCGCCGAAAGCGTTATGAGGCTATTCAGCTAGTGGATGAGCTTCTGAGGTCTGTATTCAACGACATGTTCGGTGACCCTAGTGCAAACCCAAAAAATTTTGAGCTGGGCACCATCCGTGATCTAGTTGCATCTGCGAACTACGGGACCTCAGAAAAAGCCAGCGAGGAGATCGGAAAGTACCCAATTCTTCGCATGAACAACATCACCTACGAAGGAGGATGGGACTTTTCGTCGCTGAAGTACGTGGATCTAGACTCCGCGACCGCGCACAAGTACCTGGCGCAGCGAGGCGACCTGCTCTTCAACCGAACCAACAGCAAGGAGTTGGTTGGCAAGACGGCTGTCTACATGCGAGACGAGCCCATGGCAATCGCCGGCTACCTGGTTCGTGTGCGAATGAACGAGCGGGGCAATTCGCACTATGTTTCGGGATACTTGAATTCAGCGCATGGAAAGCGAGTTTTGGAAGCGCGCGCAAAGAGCATTGTTGGCATGGCAAATATCAATGCCCAGGAGATGCAGGACATTCCATTGCTGCTGCCGCCAATTGAGTTGCAGGACAAGTACGCACGGATCGTTGAGGCAGTGCATGCTCGCTTGGACACGCATCAAGCCTTCCTTCGCGAGGCGGTGGCGCTTCAGTCTGCGCTGAGCCACAAGTTCTTTGGTTCAGTCGGCGCCGAGGAGGCTGAGACATGCTGACCAGCTTGCAAATTATGAACTTCAAAGGCATTGAAGGGCCGATCGAAATCCCGATCAAGCCAGTCACCTTGCTTTATGGTGTCAACAGCGCAGGCAAGAGTTCGGTCCTGCATTCCTTGCATTTCATGAGGGGCGTGCTGGAGAACTACGATCTCAACCCCAAGGGTTCTCCGTACGCCGACGACGACATCGATCTGGGCGGGTTCTTGAACTTGCTCCACAAGCACCGCATCGGAAGTCGGATGGTGCTGGGGTACAGCATGAACCTCGAGAGCATTGACTTGCCCGAGTACGGCGCCACGTCTGCGATTTCCATCAGTGAGAAGCTCAAGGACGCCCATGTCGAGTTTGGCTTCAGTGCCGATGATCAAGATCGCACCCCTAAGCTCGACTATTACCTTGTTTCGCTGAACGGGACCGATGTCGCCTTGGTAGTGCCAGACACTGTGCAAGCCGCAGCCGGGAGGAAAAGGCTTGCATACATCAATGTTCGTCACCCCCTACTGGAGTCAGCAGCCAAGAGCCAAGCAAATGGCGCGGAAGCTCCAGCCGTTGCTCTCGATTTGCGAAAGTTGATTCCGAGGACCGAGGATGACGATGATATTGACGCAGAGCTCGTTGGTACAAGTCAATCGGAAATCAATGAGCGTCGCGAGCAGAGGAAGCAGGAGTTGGCTGCAGAACACGCTGCTCATTTCACTCACGTTGACTTGCTGACGTACCCGGTCACTGGATTTTTCAATGGCCTGCCACGCTGGGGCAAACTGGTGTCATCTCCTGTGTTTGATGATCTCTCTGACGATGAGTTAGGGGAGAAGGTCGATGCGGTGGAACTCTTCGAACTCACACCTGGGGTCCTGACTGAGCTCATCGTCGGGCCGCTAGAGACACTCCGCGACCTGCTTGTTGATTCACGAGCGATCGGTCCGCTGCGAACAATACCGAAGCGGCGGCTGAACCTCGATAGCGAAGCCAGCGAGGCTGATTGGTACGGTGGGTTAGCCGCTTGGTATCGTCTTCAAGGGTGTTCGCAAAGCCAGCTCGCCGAAGTGAATGCATGGCTTTTTGATCCCAGTCGCTTGGGGACCGGATATGGATTGGAGAGAGAGGAGTCTCGGGAGGTTCCGCTCCAGTACCTCGATGCTGTCCGTGCAGGGGCTAGAGATGCGCTTGACCTGAATTGGACAATTTTCGATGCACTGCCAGTCACTCGTCGTCTATGGCTGATTGACACAAAGAACCAAGTGAAAGTGACTCCGCACGACGTGGGCGTGGGGCTGTCGCAACTCATACCCGTGGTCGCGGCTTCTGTCGATCAACATGGCTCGCTGCTGCTGATCGAGCAGCCTGAACTGCACATTCATCCCCGCGTTCAAGTAGGTCTTGGTGATTTATACCTTCAGGCGTCAAGAAAGTTTGAGCGCAACTTTTTGATCGAGACTCACAGCGAAGCCTTGCTCCTTCGAATGATGAAGCGCATCCGACAAACGCAAGATGGAGAACTCCCAGAGGACGTGCAACCTGCCAGCACAGACGACATTGCTGTCTACCTGATTCAGAACGAAGGGAAAGGCGTCACGGTCATGCAAATGCGCATGAATGATCGAGGTGAATTTCTGAAGCCCTGGCCCAGAGGGCTTTTTGAAGAATCCCTCCGGGAGACCTTCTGAGCATGTTGCGCGAATTCGCTTTCAGTCCAGATGTTTTCTTTCCAGATGCCTTTGGTGTCAAAGGTGCCAACGGAGAGTTCATTGCTGCGGACAATCATGGGCATCTAGCACTTGCTGCGCTTTGGAAGGGTATAGAACGCTTCGGCGTGATTCGCGACCTTGCCGGTGGAGTTTGGGGAAAGACGTTGGACGCACGTCGAGAAAATCTGCATGTCAGGTCACGAGAGCTCTTAAAGTGGCTCAGGTTGGATGGAAGGATCGTCTCGGCTGCTGCGCATTCTGCGAGCGCGCCAACAAATGAAATTGAATGGTTGGTTGAGGCGCTGGCCTCACACAAAGCGGATCCAGTGATCGCACAGTTTTTCGGGACCGATGATTTTTGTCGCTCACTTCGAGCCGCGGACTTTCAGCAGCTTCCCAAAGGCATCTCAAAGATTCCGTTTTGCTCCCCATTCTCAGGTGGTGGTTGCTCGATCAAAGTGGAGCGCAACGTTGCCGCCTACATCAGTGCCTTGCGGCCTCTAATCAAGTACAGCCGCTCACTCATGTTCATTGATCCATACCTCGATCTGCAGGCTGCAAATTATCAGGACTTCCTAAATCTTCTCAAAGAGATTGCATCGGTCAACCCAGACGTTGAAATCGAGTTGCATCGGCAGATTAAGCCCGCACACAGTGGTCAACTGCGTTCGGCCGACAACTGGAAGCAGAGTTTCGAACAAGTCCTCACTGCCGAGCCGGTTCTGGAGAATCTAAACATCAAAGTGTTCATTTGGGACGAGTTCCATGATCGCTACCTTGTCTCGAACCTGATGGGGATATCGATCCCCTACGGCTTTGACACCACAAAGAAGGCTGAGGCGACGCGGTGGTCGATGCTGTCTCCACAGGATGCGAACGACGTTCGTGAAGAGTTTACCGAAGGTGACCCACAGTTCAGACGCAAGCTCCAGCGTTGAGGGGTTGGGGACTCCCTGTCACTGGCCATCTGTTGGCAAATAAGTATCGAGAGCAGTTTCAGGCAATTTGAAATTGAGGGAGGAGGACGATGGCAGCAAAGACTGCACGCTTTCAAGTTGATTCCAGGTTGGCCCGGCTGCTGAGCCAGGAGTACCCGTCGACGGAAAAGGCGCTCAAGGAGCTGGTCGACAATGCATGGGATGCAGACGCCGAGAACGTCTGGATATCGCTGCCTGCGCCGATGACGGATGCGCCCATCGTCATTGCCGATGACGGGTCGGGTATGACGCGGGCTGAGCTCGAATCGCACTATCTAGCCATCGCTCGAGACCGGCGTGAACACCGCGGTGAGCGGACGGCAGGCAAGCAGCGCCTCGTGAAGGGCCGAAAGGGCATCGGCAAGTTCGCAGGCCTAATGGCTGCGGCGGAGATGACGCTGGAGACCCGCACGCGGGGAACGCTCAGCCGCTTCACGCTGCGCATGCGGGATCTTGCAGGCGTCGAGGACATCGAGCACCTGCCGATTCAGATCGAGACCGAGCGCTGCGCGCCGGATTTGCACGGCACCACCATCACACTTCAATCCTTGCATGGCGAGCTTGCGTTCCCCGACGCCGGCAGGATGCGCCAAGTCTTGATCTTCGAGTACGGCCGTGCAGCGGACTTTGCCGTCCAGGTCGACGGCAAGCTTCTGGGTGTGGACGATGTCCTCGGGTCCTACACCGACCAGAACCTGGAGGTGCCCGGCGTCGGCACCGTTCAGCTTCGATTTGCCATTGCCGACGAGCGGTCGGCGCAGCGGCAAGCCGGCATCGTGCTCCGCGTGGACGGGAAGGTCGTAGGCAAGCCGTCCTTCTTCGGGCTGGAGGATCGCGAAGACTTTCCGCAGAAGCTGAAATCCAAGCTCTACGGCGAGGTGCAGGCTGATGGCTTGCGCGACCATGTCACGGCAGGCTGGGACAGCGTGATCGAGAACAGCAGCTTGCTGGCCGCAGTGACCGCGCAGATCCAACCCGTCCTGATTTCGGCCTACAAGGAACGGTACCGCCGCGAAATCCAGACTGCCCAGGCTCGAGTCAACCGGGCCATCAAGGACAGGTTGGCGGCGATGCCAGAGCATCGCCGGGAGTTTGC
>Ga0228700_1002229_pt1 | contig 10505 bp, 6 predicted proteins | sample McNCre317_Aug_MG_FD_178019 | JGI IMG/M metagenome (GOLD analysis project Ga0228700, IMG submission 178019) | Freshwater microbial communities from McNutts Creek, Athens, Georgia, United States - 3-17_Aug_MG | ecosystem: Environmental > Aquatic > Freshwater > Creek | place: USA: Georgia...
GAGGTGGCATCGTGAGTAGCGCCCGCAGCAGCCACAGCCCCCGCAGCAGCGCGCGTGCAGCCACCTCGGCTTGTGCTCAGATGCCGCTCTTTGCGGACTCCGGTTCCAGCGAATCCACCGCTCCCACCGATCTCCTCGCAGCCCTGCCGCTCACCGCCCTAGACCGGGCCTTTGCCGGCTTCCTGCAGCAAGCCCAGCCCAGCGAAGATGTCCGCCATGCCCTGCTGGCAGCGCTCACCAGCCACCAGTATTGCCGCGGCCATGCCTGCCTGGACCTGGCGCAGCTGCAGCAGGGCGTGGCGCTGCTGGGCTGGGACGCCGCGCAGCAGGCGCTCCTGCCGGCTGACCTGGGTGCCGTGCATACGCTGCCCTGGGCCACGGGCGATGCCAGTCCCCTGGTGCTGCAGGGCAGGCGTCTCTACCTGCGCCGCAACTGGGAGGCCGAGCAGGCCATTTCTGCCGCCCTTGCAGCACGCCTGCAGCAGGACGTGCAGCCACCAGCCGGCCTGGCTCGCCTGTTGGAGCGGCTCTTTGACGGCGCGCCCGAAACCCCGGACTGGCAAAAACTTGCCTGCGCACTGGCCGCCCGCAAGCGCTTCACCCTCATCACCGGCGGCCCTGGCACCGGCAAGACCACCACGGTGGTGCGCCTGCTGGCCCTCCTGCAGGCAGCGGCCCCCGCACCCTTGCGCCTGGCGCTGGCGGCACCCACCGGCAAGGCAGCCGCACGCCTGGGGGATTCCATCGCCTCGGCCCTGGCCCAGCTGCCCGAAGACCTGCGCCCCGGCGCGGTACCGCAGGCGCAGACCCTGCACAAGCTGCTGCAGGTGCGCCCCGACCGCCCGGAGCTGCCCGCCCCGGCCCTGGCGGTCGATCTGGTCATCGTGGACGAGGCGTCGATGATCGACCTGGAGATGATGGCCCGCCTGCTGCAGGCCGTGCCGCTCTCGGCCAGCCTGGTCCTGCTGGGCGACAAGGACCAGCTGGCCTCGGTGGAAGCCGGTGCGGTGATGGCCCAGCTGTGCGAAGGCGCCGAAGCCGGCGGCTATGACGCTGCCACCGTGCAGTGGCTGCAGCAGGTGGCTGCCTGCGATGTGCGTGCCTGGGCCGCAAGTGGCATGCCGCGCCCGCTGGCCCAGCAGACCGTGATGCTGCGCCACAGCCGGCGCTTTCGGGACGACAGCGGCATAGGCATCTGGGCGCGGGCGGTCAATGGCGGTGATGTGGGCCTGGTGCGCACGCTGTGGCAGCAGGCGCCTGTGCTTGCCCAGGGCGATGTGGCGGGCCGGGAGGGTGACGCCAACGCCGTGCAGCGCCTGCAGACCAGCCGCCCGCAGGACCCCGCCTTCAGCGCCCTGTTGCAGCGTGGCTGGGCCGGCTGGCTGCAGCAGCTGCAGCACATGACCCAGCCAGAACATGGGCCCTGCAGCGATACCCAGGCCCTGCAGGCCTTGCAGGCCTTCGCGCAGCTGCAGGTGCTGTGCGCCGTGCGCGAAGGGCCCTGGGGGGTGGACGCGCTCAATGCGCGCATTGCTGCTGCACTGGGCCTGCCGCTGGAGGGCTGGTATGCGGGCCGCCCGGTCATGGTCCAGCGCAACGACTACAACCTGGGCCTGATGAATGGCGACGTGGGCCTGTGCCTGCCCCACGCCAGGGGTCTGCGCGTGGCCTTTGCCGACGGCCAGGGCGGCGTTCGCTGGGTGTCGCCGCAGCGGCTGGAGGCGGTGCACAGCGTCTTTGCCATGACGGTGCACAAGTCGCAGGGTTCCGAGTTCACGCAGGTCTGCCTGGTGCTGCCCGCGCAGGCGGTGCCGGTGCTCACGCGCGAGCTGCTCTACACCGGCATCACCCGTGCCAGGCAGCGCCTGTATCTGGTGCTGGCCGAGCCCGAGGTGCTGTGGCATGCCGTGCAGGCCCAGGTGATACGCAGCGGCGGCCTGGGGCCCAAGAGCCTGGGAGAAATGCCATGAAGATCCTGCACACCTCAGACTGGCACCTGGGGCAAAGCCTGAACCAGTTTGAGCGCAGCCATGAACACGCGCATTTTTTGGCGTGGCTGCTGGAGACCCTGCAGGAGCAGCAGGTGGACGCACTCCTGATCGCCGGGGATGTGTTTGACAATGCCAACCCCTCCAGCGCCGCCCAGGCCCAGCTCTACCGCTTTCTGACCGAGGCGCGGCGCCGTGTGCCGCAGCTGGCCATCGTGATGATTGCGGGCAACCACGACTCGCCTGCGCGCATGGAGGCCCCGGCGCCGTTTCTGGCGCTGCTGGAGGCCAGTGTGGTGGGCCAGGTCGGGCGCGCCGGGCAGGGCCCCTCGGATATGGCCCGCATCGTGCTGCCGCTGAAGAACCGCGCCGGCCAGGTGGCGGCCTGGTGCATCGCAATGCCGTTTTTGCGCCCGGCCGATGTGCCAAGGGTGGAGGGTGCTGCCGACCCCTACCTGGCGGGCATGGAGGCGCTGTATGCCCAGGCCTATGCCCATGCGCAGCAGCAGCGCCAGCCGGGGCAGGCCATCATCGCCATGGGCCACTGCCATACCAGCGGCGCCCAGGTGTCGGCCGAGTCGGAGCGGCGCATTGTGGTGGGGGGCGCCGAGGCGCTGCCAGCGGGCGTCTTCGATGCCGGCATTGCCTATGTCGCCCTGGGCCACCTGCATCTGGCCCAGAGCGTGGGTGGCGATGCCACGCGGCGCTACTGCGGCAGCCCCTTGCCCCTGTCTTTCTCCGAGGTCGATTACCGCCACCAGGTGCTGCTGGTGGAACTGCAGGGGGAGGCGGTGGCCGGCATCCTGGCGCTGCCGGTGCCGCGCAGCGTGGAGTTGCTGCGCATACCGCGCCAGCCCCAGCCGCTGGAGCAGGTGCTGCAGGCCTTGCAGGCCCTGGAGTTTCCGCCCGCCCTGCTGGCAGCGCCGCCAGAGCAGTGGCCCTACCTGCAGGTGCGGGTGCAACTCAGCCAGCCCGAGCCGGGGCTGCGCATGCAGGTGGAGGCGGCCCTGCGCGACAAGCCGGTGCGCCTGGTGCGCATTGAAACCAGCACCCGGAGCAGCAGGGACAACGAGGAGGCAGCGCAGGTCAGCATCGACACACTTGGCCAGCTGCAGCCTGGCGACTACTTTGAGCGCCTCTACCAGCACCTCTACGATGCACCGCCACCCGCCGAGCTGTTGGCCGCCTTCACTGAACTGCTGAACAACCCGGCCGAGGCGCAGGGGGCTGCATGAAGATACTGGCCATACGCGGCAAGAACCTGGCCTCTCTGGCCGGCGAGTTTTGCGTGGACTTTCAGAGCGAGCCGCTGGCCAGTGCCGGCCTGTTTGCCATTACCGGCCCCACCGGCGCGGGCAAGAGCACCTTGCTTGATGCCCTGTGCCTGGCCTTGTACGAGCGCACGCCGCGCCTGCAAAAGGCCAGCGCCAAGGGGGAGACCATTCCCGATGTGGGCGACAACGCGGTCTCACCGGGCGATCCGCGCACCCTGCTGCGCCGCGGTGCCAGCGAGGGCTTTGCCGAGGTGGACTTCGTGGGCAACGACGCCGTGGCCTACCGCGCCCGCTGGAGCGTGCGCCGCGCCCGGGCCAAGGCCGATGGCAAGCTGCAGGCCAGTGACATGACGCTGCTGCGCCTGGCCGACGCGCAGGTGCTGGGCGACCACAAGAAGACCGAAACGCTGCAACGCATCGAGGCCTGCATCGGCCTGTCGTTCGAGCAGTTCACCCGCGCCGTGCTGCTGGCCCAGAACGACTTTGCCACCTTTCTCAAGGCACCCGACGACGAGCGCGCCGAGCTTTTGCAAACCCTGACCGGCACCGAATCGTTTGCCCACATCTCGCGCCTGGCCTACCAGCGCATGAAGGGTGAGAACGAAACCCTGGCCCGCCTGCAAGACCAGCTCCAAGGCCAGCAGCCGCTGGACAGTGAGGCACGCGCGGCCCGGCAGGCGGCGCTGCAAGCCCATGGCCAGCGCGTGGCTGGGCTGCAAGGGCAGCAACAGGCGCTGGAGGCCCAGCTGCGCTGGCATGCCGAGCAGGCGAAATGCCAGGCCCAGCTGGATGCAGCGCTGGCCGACCATGCAAGGGCCCTGGCGGCCGAGCAGGCGGCTGCGCCGCGCCGTCAGGCCTTGGCACAGCAGGAGCAGGTGCAGGCCGCACGGCCCCTGTGGGCCGAATGCCAGCGGCTGGAGCGCGCCATCGAACAAGCCCACCAGGCCCGGGCCCAGGCGGACCAGCAGCGGCACCAAGCCCAGCAGCAACTGCTGCCGGCCCAGGCCGCACAGGAGCGCGCGCAGCATGCCCTGGGGCAGGCCGAGGCAAGGCAGCAGCAGACCCAGGTTCAGCTGGACCAGGCACGCGCGCTGGATGCCTCCATCCAGGCCCTGTTGCCCGGCGTGCAGGCCGCCGAAGCGGCCCGCCTGGAAAGCCACAGCCAGCTGCAGGCCCAGCTAGACAAGCAGGCGCAAACCACCCAGCAGATGCGCCAGGCCCAGGCCGAGCTGACCGCGCTGCAAGACTGGCTGGCACAGCATGCGCATCTGCGCATACTGGCCGAGGGCTGGCCACGTTGGGAAACCGTATTGGGCGTTGCGCATGCGGCCCTGGCGGGCCAGGCCGCATGCGCTGCCCAAGTGCGCAGCGTGGCCGCGCGGGCCGACGCGCTGGCGGCGCAGGAATCCGGTGTGCAGCTGGCCGCCGCAAAGGCCTTGGCACAGGAGCAAGAGGCCGCAGGCCAGCTGGCCGATTGGCAGCAGCAGTGCGCCGCCACCGATGCCGAGGGCCTGGCAGCCCAGATGCAGGCCCTGCAGACCCAAGGCGAGCAGTTGCAGGCTGCCGCTTCGTTGTGGCAGCGGCGCTGCGAGGTGCGCGCCCGGCGCCTGGCGCTGCAGGCGCAACAGCAAGGCCACGCCCAGGCCCTGGCCGAAGCCCAGGCCGCCCTGCAGGCCTGCCAGCTGGAGCTGCCACCCTGCCAGGCTGCATTGCAGTCGGCCGAGCAGGCTTTGACCCTGGCCCGGCTGGCGGGCAGCGGCGACGCCCAGACCCTGCGCGCCCAGCTGCAGCCCGATGCGGCCTGCCCGGTCTGTGGCGCGCTGGACCACCCTTACGCCCAGCACAGCCCCGTGCTGGGCGCCGTGCTGCAGGGTCTGCAAGACCATGTGGACCAATGCCGCCATGCCCTGCTTGCCATGCAGCAGAAGCAAAGCATGGCCACGGCCAACCAGGCCAGCAGCGGCAAGGCCCTGGAACTCGGCCGCCGTGAACTGGCCGAGCTGGCCGCCGTGCGCGACACCTTGCTGCAAGCCTGGGCTGGGCTGGCCCTGCAAGGCGCGTTGGACACCTTGGCCGAAGACGCGCGCACAGACTGGTTGCAGCAGGCGCAGGAAACAGTACGCCGGGGGGTGGAGACACTGGCCGCGCAGGATGCGCTGTACCGACAGCAGCTGAAGCAGAAAGACCTGGCCCAGCAGGCGCTGGACACCGCCCGGCTGCAGCTGCAGCAGGCCCGTGATGCGCAGCAGCAACTGCAGCAACAGCTGGCGCTGCAGCGGCAGGGGCTGGACAGCTTGCTGGAGCAACAGCAGGAACATGCACAGCAGCTGCAAGCCACCACTGCGCAGCTGGATGAAGCCTTTGCCAGCCCTGACTGGCGCGCGCAGTGGCAGGCGGCGCCCCAGGCCTTTGTGGCGCAGTGCCGTCTGGATGCCCAGCACTGGAGCGGTCAGCACCTTGCCCTGGGCCAGCTGGTGCAGGGCCTGCAGGCCTTGCAGCTGCAATCCGATGGCCTGGCTGCAGCCTGCACCCTGGCAGGCCAGCAGCTCGCCACACAGGATGCGCAGCTGGAGCAGCTGCGTGCACGCCTGCAGGGCTACCAGGCCCAGCGCGCCGATTTGCTGCAGGGCCATAGCGCAGAGGATGTGGAGCAGGCGCTGCAGGCGGCCCTGGCCGATGCCAGGAGCGGCCTGGAAGCCGCGCAATCGGCCTGGCATGCCGCGCAGCTGGTTTGCAGCCGCATGCAGGAGGCCGCGCGCCTGGCCGAAGGGCAGCTGGCGCACGAGCAGCGCCAGCTGCTGGACGCTGAAGATACCCTGGCGCAATGGCTGCAGGCCTACAACGCTTCATCTGCAGAGGTTCCCCCGGGGCAAGAACAGCAATTGCCAGCCCGGCCACTGACGCTGGCGCAACTGCAAGCCCTGCTGGCGCGCGACAGCCAGTGGCTGGTGGCAGAGCGTGCCGCGCTGCAGGCCCTGCAAGAGGCCGTTCTTGCAGCGGTGGCCGTGCGTGATATTCGCCAGCAGGCCTGGGCTGCCCATGCCCGGCAGCGCGTGGGTGAAGCGCATGCCGAGGCCCTGCAGCAGCAGCTGCAGGCCACCGCAGAGGCGCGGGAGGAAGCGAGCCGGCTGCTGTCGGCCGTGCAGCTGGAGCTGGCCCTGGATGACGAACGCCTGGCCGCCAGCGCTGCCTTGCAGCGGCAGATTGCAGAGCAGGCCGCCACGGCGCGGGTCTGGTCCCAGCTTGGCGCATTGATCGGCTCGGCCGACGGCAAGAAGTTCCGCAACTTTGCCCAGCAGCTCACGCTGGACATCTTGCTGGGCTATGGCAACAGCCACCTGCAGACCCTGAGCCGGCGCTACCGCATCCAGCGCATTGCCGACAGCCTGGGCCTTTTGGTGGTGGACCAGGACATGGGCGACGAGCTGCGCTCGGTGCACTCGTTGTCGGGTGGTGAATCTTTTCTGGTTTCACTGGCCATGGCGCTGGGCCTGGCCTCGCTGTCATCGCACCGGGTGCGGGTGGAGTCGCTGTTCATCGACGAGGGCTTTGGCAGCCTGGATGCCGATTCCCTGCGCGTGGCCCTGGACGCCCTGGACAGCCTGCAATCCCTGGGACGCAAGGTGGGAGTCATCTCGCATGTGGCCGAGATGACCGAGCGCATCGGCACCCAGGTGCAGCTGCGGCGCCAGGCCGGTGGCCTAAGCCGCATGGTGGTGGTCTGAGGGCCCGCAGGGCGGCCCGCCTGGGCGCTAAAGCGCGGGCTTGAAAACCATCAGCAGCAGCACCAGCAGCAGCGCCACAAAGGCCGGTATGCCCAGCAGAAACCAATGAAGCGCCAGCTGCCGGTAGTGCGCGGGCAGGGCGGTCTGCTGCGCGTCGGCAACCCGGGACAGTTCGCGCATCTGCCATTGCAGGCGCAGCACCCGCAGCCAGCAAAGGCCGGCCAGAATGTACAGGCCCATGGCCCAGGCCACCCAGCCCTGCGCCAGCGGAAAGCCCGCCAGATGGGCCAGCGCCAGGCCGCTGATGGGCTGCACCAGCACGGCCGGTGTGGTGAAAACCCAGTCGGCCAGCACGGTGCGCTCATTCACCCAGCGGATGGCGCGCACATCGCCGCTGCGGTCGGCCGCCCACTTGAAGTAGGCAATGCCGATGCCGCATCCAAACAGCACGGTGGCACTCACGATGTGCAGCCATTTGAGCCACAGATACCCGTTCATGGCGCGATCTCCCATACGTCAAACGATGCCAGTTCCGCCAGGTACTCGTGCAGGGTGAGCAGGCCCATGCAGGGGCGAGCGCCCGGCTCCAGCGGCCCACCGCAAGCCAGCTTCCTGGCCAGGGCAATGGCGGCACCGCAGGGAATCTGCGGGCCATGGTTGTGGGTGGCCACCAGGTGCCACACCAGCTGCAGCGGCGCCCCGGCAGGGTCTTCGCCCCGAAGCGATACATACATGCCACCCTTGTCGCTCACCAGCGGCTGCAGCACTTCGCTTAGGGCATGCAGGGCCGGCGCAAAGCCTGCCATGCTGCGCAGCAGACCCAGGCGCACCAGTTGCGCCAGCAGCCACACCACCAGATGCCCTGGCGCACTGGCAAAGCCGGCATGAAAGCGCACGCTTTTGACGCCGGGGTAACGCGCGGCAAACAAGGCCACATCGGGCACGTCGCAGCTGCCCAGCAGCCGCAAGCCCACCGGTGGAGGGAAGCGGTAGGCCTGCAGGTCAAGCCAGCCGAAGGTGCTTTGCCAGCGGCCATCCACCCACCGCTCGAAGGGCTTGCCGCCATAGCCAAAGATGCCGCGCAAGGTCGCCAGCCCCGGTGAACGCGCGCCGGAGCTGATCCCATGGGCAATGGCATCCAGACGTCCAAAGCGCGGCAGCAGGTGGTCCACCACCGCCGACGACAAAGCGGGCAGGGAACTGGCGCCGCTGCATACCAGCACGCCGCGTGCACGTGCCGCTGCGTCGAGCTGCGCAATGCCAGCAACAAAGTCGCGTCCGTCGGCCAGGTCGATGTAGTGGGCACCGGCGGCCATGGCGGCCCGGGCAACGGCATAGTCCTGCCCCTGAAACGGGCCCGCTGTGTGAATGACGGTGTGCACGCCGGCTTGCGTGAATTGCTGCGCCAGCGTGGCTGCGCGGGCATCCAAGGCCAGGGCCTGCGCCGCGGGCAGACCCAGGGCGGCGGCCAGGGCCTGGGCCTTGCCGGGATCGCGCCCTGCCACCAGCAGGCGGATGCGGGGCTCGGCCGCCAGGGCCTGGCAGATGCGCCGGCCAAAAAAGCCGTAAGCCCCCGAAACCAGAACGCTGTGCATGGCTTGATGGTCTCCTGAATCACCCGGGGCGCGCGCCTGCGCCACGATAAACTGAGGATCAACAAACACAGTCTCTGCCATGGATGCCACCGGTTTTGTGTTGATCGCACTGACGCTCTCGCTGCTGGGCCTGTTCACCTTGTGGATGTACCGGCGCATGCAACATACCAGCATCCTACAAACTCCGGGTGGCCTGCGTTTTGAAGCCTATGATTTTTCGGTGCAGGTGCAGCGCCTTGAGCAGCAGATTCATGTTTGCTGCGCGCGCGGTGTGCTGGGCACGCCGGCCGCACCGCTTACCCCCGAGGCCGTGCCAGGGCCGGTGGAGCATCGCTTTGCCGCGCCCGGGCTGGATGTGGAGTGGCGTGAGGAACTGCACCCTGGCTATACCGATGTGCTGCTGAAGGGGGCCGACGGCACACAGCTGCGCATCGCTCGCATCAGTGCGCCGGTGGCGGCACGGTTCAAGTACTTTTACCTGCAGGTGCGCCTGTGGATCGACAAGCTGGAGCTGCGCCTGGAGCGTGAGCGCATTGAAGGTCTGCGTGCCGAAGAGCTGGCAGCGCAGCAGCAGCGGGATGCGGACTTGCTGGTCCAGCTCAACGCGGGCAAACCGGCCCAGGCCGCCTTGACGGACGAAGAGCGTGAGGCCATGGCACAGGCGCAGATCGCGCAATGGCGCGCAGCCGCTGGCTTCACCGGCCAGAACAGCCTCTCCCAGACCGACACCAAGGGGCGTGTACTGTGGTTTGTGGACCTGGCCGATGATGGTCGCATTACCTTGCATTCGGACAAGCGCACGGTGCACAGCACGTTGCGGGGCGCCCGCATCGAGGCGGTGTTCGGTGAGCTCGAAGTGAGCGTGCGCGATGCCTACTGGAGCGAGGAGCACCCCGAGCTCTGCAGCCTGCGCGTGCTCAAGGGCCGCAGCGCGGCAGAGCGTCTGGCATGGCGTGAGCGCCTGGAAATCTTGCGCAATACACTGGACCGCCAGGCGTTGTCAGAGCTGGCACCCTCCCTATAATTGCCCCGAGCACCTGCCATTGGCCAGCGGCCTGTGGCAGACCGTGCTCCCAGCGCCCGGTGCCTTTGCATCCGCCAGCCCAGCGGCACCCGGCCGGCGCCACAACATACAGCCCCACCGCTTTTCCTGTTCCGCGTGCCGCGGTCGCCTGCGCGTGCTGCTCGTACCCGCGCACGGCCCGGCATTCCCTTAGAGCAATAACAAGAAGAAGGCCCACCATGCAAAGTCGTCGCCGTGTCCTCTCATCTTTTGCCGCCCTGGCGCTGCTGCCTGTCCTGTGCAGCCATGCCGAGGAAAGCCATGGCAAGAAAACCGTCAAGCTCAATTTCGGTGTGATCAACTACACCGACCATGCGATCTACGACGTGGCCCTCAACGGCCATGGCTACGGCCTGGCGCCACCGTATTTCGGCAGCATAGGCGCCATGCTGCTCACGCCCTTTGAACTGGGCGGGCCTCAAAAGCTGAGCTGGCGCCATGGCTCCACCGGCGATATCTACACCGCCACCAACCAGCTCTTCATCCGCGAGGAAGACATCCCCAAGGGCGGCATACCCGCGCCCTTCATCTGCATCCATGTGTACCCCGATTTCACCGGGGAAATAACCTACACCGGGGGCACCACACCCCAGCCCACGGCGCGCGGCCTGGAAATACTGAAGCAGCGCGTGGACCGCATCGCCCCTTGAGGGGGCAGCGCATTACACGCAGTGAATGCGCGTGGAGGCTCCGACAAACCCGCGCCGGGCCGTCCCTAGCGGGTTTAGCCCCTTGAGGGGGCAGGGAGCTACACGCAGTGAATGAAAGGGACTTCCCCATACCGGGCACGCGGCTATAGCGCGAGCTGACACCAAAGTGCCACGATGGGGTTCTCAACAACTCATCGCTGGAAGGAGAAG
>Ga0228700_1002230_pt1 | contig 10484 bp, 15 predicted proteins | sample McNCre317_Aug_MG_FD_178019 | JGI IMG/M metagenome (GOLD analysis project Ga0228700, IMG submission 178019) | Freshwater microbial communities from McNutts Creek, Athens, Georgia, United States - 3-17_Aug_MG | ecosystem: Environmental > Aquatic > Freshwater > Creek | place: USA: Georgia...
GAGTTCTCCATCGATCTTTTTTGCCTCTTCTTCCGTTTGGTATCTACCCTTGGGATTGTACTCTTTGGTGCGATTTAGGACCACATGTATGTGTTTGTGTCCCTGATCGGCACAGTATTGGTAGTATCCTTTACTGAGTTCTACTACCCCATCCTTGATTACCTTTGGGCAAAATTTTTGCGCGTACAGGCTACCTATCAGGACTGGGCAATCAGTTACCACATAATCCACCTTGCCTAGGAGCATGGATTCCTTGCGAACCTGTTTCCCGAGAAGATAGATTTGATCAAAAGCCGATGGTACGCGACCCTCCCAAGCCCACTCTTTGACGTACTCTCTAACCATTTCAGCGTTCAGTCCAGAACTCTTTAGCAGGTAGAACAAAAAGGCTGAAGTGGTCGATTTCCCACCTCCTGGTCCACAATAGAGATTGATGATGGTAGTCATGCTAGCGACTCTTTACACCGGTAGCTCACAAAACTCCCTAATAATCTGGGCTACAATTTGAGACACACCTTCTCTGTCGGGGGACTCAGGCAGAGGGGATGTGTCTCTTAGAGAGCAGAGTTCGTCTTCTTGGTTTTGCGTTCCGGCCTTTCTTCGACAGGATTCAATAACCACGATCGATGGGTTTGGATCCTCTTGAGCTGTGCCCTAGCATACCGTCACCTGAAACCTACTCATTTCTGCTCATCGCTGGAATGATTGGAATCAAGGCTTTGCAACCGGCACCGTAGGGGCCAGTAAGGAACCGATTCAAGATATTAGTCGATGCCTGCACATCTGCGTTTGCCTCGTGTCCACACTTGAGGCACCTAAAATCCGAACCTCTCCGGTTCCTCCTATCGACATGACCACACTCGCTGCACTGTTGGCTAGTGTGCCTGGGGCTAACTCTGCGGAATGAAACACGGTTCCACTCACAGAGTCGTTCGAGAGTCCCAAGCCAATAGCTGACATTCCAGCGGCCGATAGAGCGACGCATACTTTTCACCAAGCGTCGTTTGGTGTTCTTGGTGATGCCTTTGAGGTCTTCGGTCACAACCAAAGTGGCCCCAGTGGTACTCAGAACTTGTCTTGCACACTCGTCCATGCGCTGGCGCAGCGCGCGGCTGGCACGTAGCTGCCCGCGCGAGCCATGAGCGCGCCGCTTGATGCGCTCGATACAGCCCTTGATGTCCAGTCCGAACTGGTCGCCTGTAGACACCGAGGCCAGAGCGTTGATCCCGGTGTCGATACCCACACATGCGGTAGGGGCCAACTTACGGCCGGTCTCAATCTCGAACGCGAACTGAACATAGAGGTCAGTCACCACGTAGCTAGCGAGGCGCCTACCGGCAGCCGCTAGCTTCTTGAAATGCTTGTGTATCTTGACCGGCAAGTCCAGGATGAGACCGTCACCGATGCTCTGTAGGTGAAGCCAGCAGTCAAATGATTTGGCGGACTTTGCAGGCAAGAGGTCTGCGATGGTGCTCGATAGGCACATGCGCCGGCCAGAGTGCCGTGGCTTAGTGGGTTGATTGCCCAGCGCAACGGCCGATTTGCGCGCACTCGCCACCATGTCGATGGCTTCGCGGGCCGCCACCTTGCGGAGGCGAGCGCTGAGCCAGGTGTCCACCGAGTTGACAACTGGAGCCAGAAGCTCAGTCTTCTTGGATGGTTGGAACCAGAATCGGTCGATGAACACCTGGCAAACCCGACCGTACTCGGCCAGCACACGGCGGAGCTGTTGCCGCTTTTCAGCGGTGCAGAAGCGCAACGTGCATTTGGATGAGCGGGTGATTTTCACTGGACTGCTCTGTATACACCGGACTTAGGTGAGTAGATTTGGGCAGAAATGGTTAGGAATGAGTGCTCTTGACCTTGCGACTCAGAAACAGCTTTTTGTTGTCCAATAAAGGCTGGAATGCTGGGTGTACCAATAGATGGGATTTCGGATCAGCTCGTGCAACCGAGACGGGTCGATCTCACCCGCTGCCTCAAAGCGAGCCAACCAATGAGGATCCCTCATCATCTCGTGCAGATCAACACATTGCACCCAAAAGCCTTTTTCGAAGTGTTTCTCTTACCACGTGGTTAGTTTCTCTCAATAGCATGCTAGAGAGGAAACGTGAGTTTATTCGGGCAACTACTTCCCAACGGACCAACCAATGAGGATCCCCCATCATTTCGGGCAACCGAGACAGATCGATCCGCTCCGCTACCCTACGTCGAATATAGGAATCTGCATCTGTCATTAGGTTTCGTAAGGTTTCTGGATCAGCCGCTTGAACCAATTCCCTGCGCTTAAAAATGTGGAACCCATTCATCGGCTTACCTTTTTTGGCATCACCACTAAAGACCTACTCAGCACCAGAACCCCCATGGCTAGGATTAGGTGTAGGTTCGGCAAAGACATATTGGGTATCACGTTCACATTGCAGATACCCAGCATCCATGCGGCACCCCCTAGGAGCCATCGATCTTCCGCAGCCATTCGAGACATTCTCTTACGGACCCCGAACACCACCCACACCATGGGGAAAAAGGTGGTCAAGAAGCCCAACAAACCACGGGTCCCGAATACTGCTACCCAGTATCCATCTTGGACCGTGGTGCGTTTACCAAAATCATCGAACACATTCTCCCGAGAGAATCCACCCCACCCGAACCAGAATTTCTCCTGCCCCTTGATGAGGAGGAGATCCTCATTGTCAAACCGGAACTGCATCGATTGGGTGCGCTCTGGTCCTAAGGTAGAGTTACTAAAATCTAGGATTGCTTGGGTTGGGAAAATATCTGTGATTCGGGATATTGGGTAGCAAGCCACCAACAGTGACAGGAGGACAGCCCCTGTCACCCACGCTCTAGGCTTCAGCGTCTTGAACACTAGCCAGGTAGCGAGCCCGAAAATGGTGGCCCCAGCGGAGCGGCAGAACACCAACAAAATGAAATGTAGAGCTACCGCCACCCAGCTTGGCACCCCATATAGGGACCGCCGAAATCTGCTTAGCAGCAGTGTGCTGGTGAAGGCCAAGTATTCGAAGAAGGCGACGATCAATCCGTGCCCCATGAACACCACCGACCGAAACCCACCAGCGCGCATATTTTGCGAAAAATCCGCGTGGTCTACAAACCCATACACGCTGGCCTGTAACTGGGGGGACATTCTAAGTTCCCACATGATGGGTATCGAGTAGATGGCCCCAGCCACACTCAATACCGACAACAGATCCAACAGATCCTGTCGTGTGCGCAATATGGCTCTTCCGATCCACATCGGAATCATGATTCCGAACAAGATCTCGAAAGCCGCATACATCCCGTCATAGCCGACGAAGGCAGGTAGCTCTACCACTACATCGTACTTACCGTACCGTAGAGCCTCTGGGTTGACCTCTACGGTACCCCAAAGTAGGAGCATGCTGATCCAAATGACCCAATCGACCCCTCTCCCGATTCTAGCGGCTTTGAGGCGGCGAGGTGCTTTTCGCCACACCCCGAGTAGCGCCAACATTGACGCGATCTCAAACTTGCCGATCGGAGGCAGTACCGGGAAATCGAAGACTGCCCCATTGGGCAACCACATAGCGGCCCACACCATGGTATGGGCGGCCGCTACGGGGGCCCGTTCACGCCCAAACAGCCATTGGGAGAGGGGAATCCACAGCACTAGGGCGATGGATGCCAGCCAATAAAATTCACCGTGGAACATAGCCCTAGCTTAGCAAACCCACTCCCAATAGCTAGCAGAATTTCGGCTCACTCTGCGTCGTACATCTCGACTTGAATGGCAGTGATCAAATCCGCCACTATATCCCGGAATTCCGGTGTTCGGACATTGCGCTTTGGGATTACCATGCGAGCGCGCACCCCGTGTTCCATTGAAGCTGAAATGACCGCTTGTAGCCCTGCCGGATGTTGAAAGCTCAGGTTCAGGTCCCCACCTTCTGTGCTGTGTGATTTCAGCATGGGGTGGGTGCAAAGCTTCTGGTAGATCCGCACATGGATCGCCGAGTCCAATTTCGCCACGAATCCTTCTAGTTGCGGCTCATCGAAACACACCAGCAAGCCCTTCAAGTCGTCTAAAGCCGCCTCAGCGGCTTCCGGATCTTGGGCACGATTCTTGATCGTACGCAAGATCTTGCGAAATGGGTGCCAAGTTGCCTCTTTGGAATTACGGGACTTTTCGGCGGCAGACCGCCGCACAAAACCCTTCTTGGTCGCCTCACGACTCCGCGCTTTCCGCGCTGCGATCTGGGCATTGGTGCCCGAAGAGAACATGAAGGAATTGTCCAAGGATTTGCTGACAGGTGGTTTAGCTGACATGGGAGAGTACTCGTTCTGCACACTGACAATACAGGCGCATTGGTTGGTTGGTTGTAGGGTTAGTTACCGTAAACTTTACGACCACATACGATAAGCGATATTCTGGATCGTAGCATTTTCGAGTCACCACTCCCCGACTACCTTTGGGGATTTTGTGGTCGTTATTCATATCCCCACTACGGAGAAAGGTCCCGTAGAGGAGAATCGTCGATTCACATGCCTGCCCTAGCTGCATATACCAAACCGTGACCGATTCTCAGGCACCACGCAAGTCGCCTCTTGCGTACTTTGGGGACAATGGTGTATAGCCACAACATGCGCGTTAGCTTGTCGAGATTGTGTCGGCTGTACCCACCACGTGAGATCCTAGAAGCTTTTGGAATGTCTGTGGGGTTGTCTATGGAGTGCGCCCCGGTAGGGTACCAAGAAGAGGGGGCCCGCACCCCCGCCTACCACAAACGAAGGGTGGCGGAACTGACCCGACACGTGATGGATGGGGGGCATCTAGATCCAATTTCCATAATTGGACACGAAGACAAGAACCTGCCGATTGAGCTTACGGACGGCCATCATCGCCTACTTGCGTGTTGGTATGCCGGGCTGCAGACTATCGAAGTGCGATATCGTGGGCCCAAATCCACTCTCAACAAGATAAGATCCTGAAATGCAAAAGTTTTTGCCTCTAGATTTGGCCGCGGGGGAGCACTATTGCTCCAAGTGCAAAAAACGCACTATGTGGGGTGGGACCACACAACAAAGATGTGAGGGGTGCGGAAAGCCGTTTCCTTGCTTCTACGCGGATTGCGCTCACCAGGATTGTCAGGCCTACCGTAAGGCCACTTTGTTCGAGGGACCAGGAGAGTCGTCTGACCCCAAGGACTCCATGGAAGCAGAGAAATTCATGGAGTTTTTGAAATCGTGATGTAGTCGGTGTTGGGTTGCAATTAAGGAAACGGAAAAATGCATAAAAAGTTGGATATAGCTAATCTCATCTTGGGGCTCGGGGATCTGTTTGTTCATCTCGACCCTCGCCGAGAAGGGGTCATGGTCCCGCCATGGCTCCGACACCAAGCTCAATTGGTGTTGCAGGTGGGGTTCAACATGCCAATTGAGATCCCAGATCTCAAAGTGGATGAAACCGGAATTTCTGGCACCCTTTCGTTTTCACGCACTCCATTCCTATGTGTGCTTCCTTGGTCGACGATTTTCGCCCTCGTGGCCGCAGATGGCAGTGGCCGAGTATGGGATGAAGACATGCCAGCCGAGATCGCAAATCAGGTGGCCGAACATATCGCGGCAAAGAAGAACAAAAACCCTCCTGGAATCGGACATATCTCGGAGGCAAAGGCCAAGCGTCCTGGACCCACCACTAAAGCTACTGCGGCTGCCAAGGGTAAGCGTAAGCCACTCCCACCCTATCTAAGGGTGGTCAAATGATCCGGCTAACCAGCAAGCAAGACTCCAGTGTGAACTTCGTGCTACCTAGCGAATCTGGGATGTTCGAATCCAGGTTCGTGGATCGACCCAATTCCGGGCACTCGATCATTTACCTCTCGAGCATGTCTGGCTGCGCCAGAGCTTGCCGAATGTGCCACCTTACGGCGACTCAGCAAGTGCGAGCAGTGCCCGCCACCATGGAAGACTACCTGGAGCAAGCTAGGCCGGTAGTGGCTCACCTGAAAAGCCTGGGTGAATCCGAATCCAAGCCTCTCATTCATTATAATTTCATGGCCCGCGGGGAAGCGTTGGATAATCCGATTCTACAAGGATCGGCTCAAGTTTTGTTCGAGAAGCTTGCCGGACTAGTAGCTCCAACCCCTTCTAAGTTTTTGATTTCAAGCATATTTCCGAAAACAGCCCCGCTAGAACTGGCTCGATTTAAGGGAGCACATCTACCTACTTTTTACTACAGCCTATACAGCGTCGGCCACGATCGGGCCAAATGGATTCCTCAAGGACGAGCGCCGCGTGAGGTTCTTCGTGCGCTCACTGAGTGGCAACAAAGCACCGGGGCAGAAGTGAAGGTGCATTTCGCCTTCATCAAAGGGTTCAATGATAGTCCAGAATCAGTGGCCGCCATAACATCGGCTGTCAAGGAATCCGGGTTGCTCGCTCGATTCAATATTGTGCGATATAACCCACCCGACCACACATCTGAGGAACCAGAAGAAGCCAAGATCGCGTCTCTAGTGGATCTTCTACGTGAGGATTTTGATGTAAAGGTAGTCCCTAGAGTGGGGTTCGATGTGCAGGCGTCTTGCGGCATGTTTGTGGGGGCATTGGAATGAAGTGTGCGCCAATTAATTCTTCCTATGAAGGGCATGTTTACGAGGAGTTTGAGTACTCCTACAGTTCCCTGGAGAGAATCAGAGCAATTCTCCCTCAAGGGTGGAAATGTGAGTTATTGTCCGGAGAGCAAGATGGGGGAGGCAATTACCATCGAGTGGATGAGATTGTGCTAGTAGCCCCTAGTGGTGGGCGTCTTAAGTTTACTAGCAGGGTCTTGGTGGTGGTACTCAACGATAAGGTTGAGGTTTTTGAAGACGCCGCATTTAGGTTCTTGTTCCGAAATGTAGGGTCAACACCTATAACCAGCTCTTCGTCCCAGTATTACGGGGATGAGAATACAGCGCCTCTGGATTTCGATCCTTCTCTATTGGTATGAAGTATCCGAAATGAGTAAGGTTTTAGAGGTGGATTGGTCATCCCGCCTTCAGGCTGCAAAGCATATCGAAGTCGATCGACTACCCGAAATGATGGAGGACCCTGAGTGGTTGGTGCGCCGTATGGTGGCTCGGCGGATCCACTCGTCTCGGCTACCCGAGATGATGAAGGATCCGAGTTGGCATGTACGGCGTTCAGTGGCATTTAGGATTTCCCCTAGATTTCTAAGTTGCATGTTCTTTCTAGAGCACTACGCAACCGTGAGAATAATCCTACAAGATAGGCTGGAATCCGAGGTATCATGCCTGCTTCAAGATGAAGCTACCACCCATCCCACGTAAGGTATTTTCGGTGTATGTAGTGATATGTCGGAATCACCTGTGCTCACATTTTAGCACATTTTAGGGAAGCAGAGACTATTCAGGTGAAAATCCGAGACCTAGCACCAATCTCCTTTATACGTCGTCAGATTGAAGAGAAGATGAAGGATCTTAGTGGGGAGATCCGCTGGGAAGTGGCCCGAAAGATCGATTCTTCTCGACTGCCAGAGATGATGGGGGATCCGGATTGGCGAGTGCGCTGTGTGGTAGCTCGGAAGATCTCACTCGAACGGTTACCAGAGATGATGGGTGATGAGAGCGCTTCAGTCCGCAGTGCGGTGGCTCGGAGGATCGATCCGTCTAGGCTGCCAGAGATGATGGAAGATGTAGCCCCTGAAGTGCGCCGTGTGGTGGTTCGGAAGATCAACCCAGCCCACCTTCCCAAAATGATGTCGGATCCCCAGTGGTGGATCCGTTGTCGAGTGGCAGATAGAGTGGCAGATAGATATCTCTCCAGTATGCTAATGCGAGAGATATCTCTAACTGATGGGTCATCACCCACTGTGGAAATCCTACTAAATAGGCTGCTTCAGAAGTTCAAAGAATATCGATCACCACTACCCCACCTTCAGAGGTTTCGTCTTCCGTGACAGCTTGTGGTCTGGGGGCTTCTAAAGTGAGTTCGAGGGGCTGTTGGCGCCCTTTATCGGAGTTTCGGGCCTCTTTCAGTAATTCTGAAATTCTGTAGTCCCACATAACCTACCAATATGATAACGAAAATAGGGTGGCGTGCTTCTGAAGCTCGCCACCCACCATCAGGTTAGCAAACAGAGAGTTCAGTGATTCTTGGTCACCGTGAATGCGTCGCCAGCGCTGTTGAGGGTACAGAAGCTAATGGCGGAGTGTTCCGCAATCGGGTTGATCTGGAAGAAGTAGGCATCCTGCATTCCTACATGCCCGATTAGAGTGTCCCCAAGAAGTACGTCACCACACTTCTCACAGTTCCACTGGATTTCAACCCCATTGTCGCACATAGTGCGAAGATGGGTGTCCGGTGCGACCGGCAGAGTGGTCTCACATGACATCGGCATAGACTCGCCAAGCACTTGGGCTGCGCAGTATGCGACCGCGATCCGCGTGTCTCCTGTGATTGCCGTAGGGGCACTTGAGCCGCCGTCACCCGTCACGGCTGGACTACCGGCCTCCCCGATCGTGGTGGGGGCACCATTAGGTGAGATCGAACCACCGACGCCGCCGGTCTCTGTCATAGGCATCGAACCTGTAGCGCCAACATCTGAACCCCCCGCGCCGCCGTCGCTCACCCCGGAATCCTTGGTGAGTTGTGGGATGTGCACGATTTGAGGTCCTCCCATCGTGTTGCCGCTGCTAGAGGTACCGCCGCCACATGCCGTCAACAAAGAAAGCACACAAACCAACACTGATACTCGCATTTGATCTTCCTTCTGTACTCTCAACCCCAGATTAGGGGCTAGGTCTTGGATTCATGATGCCCTACAGCCAGAGATTGGGCAATCGAAAAAGCTCTTTAGGTTTCTCTTTAGTATGAGATTTCTGCCGATTTCCCTACTCCTCCTCTTATGGAACCCGGCCCACGTACTTTCTACTACAACAGAGGTACCCCAGAGCATATACTGTGCCCCTAAACTCTCCGGGGCCCCTTATTCGGACTCCCCGGAAGAGTATGCCATATATGTGTGGAAATCTGAGGGGCACACGGTACACACCCATTGTGTGGATGTGTTATTCGGTACGGTGTGGTTAGGGAGGGATGACCTAAGTGGGGTATGCCAACCGAATTCGGCCGCATGTACTAAAATGGAAGACGGCATCGGTTTTGTGTGGTACAAAAACACCAATGTGGGAAGATCATTTGTGGTGCATGCCCACGAAATGTTACACATTTTGATGCAATGTGAGGGAGAGCCCTCGTGGCTTAACCATAATCACCACGCATGGACCTATATGCCACAGTCGAACCTACCTAAGGATAGCCCCTGGAAGATTAAGGAGAAAAAGGTCAAGAAGACTGGCAAGTAAGCAGAGCTGCAAAGGAATTTATACCTATGTCAGTAGTATGAAGTGTACTCAAGATCGTATAGTTCACCGCTATGTTAGCCGGATGGCAGGAGAGTTCACACCTAAAGAGTGGGAAACCTATATAAAACAGCACCCGAAGGCGGACCCTATCCCAGTGGAAAAGATTCTGTTCTCTCCTGCTACCTACGCTTCTTTCGGGTCCCCGTTACGAGAAAAGAAAAACACCGATGTAGGGGCTTTCGGTGAGAGTGAAGTGGTGGTGATGGGCGCCAGTGAACTGGTAGGGGAATGAATCCGATGAGTAAGAATGATAAGCCGGTGGTGAAGGTGCAACTCACCCAACGAGAAGAGGATTGGCTGACCGAAAAGAACAAAGCCAAGATCCAGAAGAAACGAAATAAGGACAATCAGCCAAAGTCTGAAAAGACTGGAGCTTTTGAAATTATGGGAAAGTTCTTGTCCAAGACGGCTAAAATTGTTGAGGAGGACGGAGAATTTTGCGTTCGGAGCCCCAACAACCCTACTTGGTGCGGGGGCTGCTACAAGACCCGCCCAGAGGCTGAGGCCCGCCTGAAACAGGTCGAGAGATTCAAAAAACAGAAATAGCCGCGCGCGGTTCCCTTCCTATGGGTGTATCCGTATGAAGGGCTGAATAACTGTTGCCGATTCGCTGTCAGATGCTACCAAACAGTCACAAGGATTGGTAGCGATTGTACATTCCGCGGAGAGCAGTTAGATTACTAGGTCTTTGCCCCAACACTTTACGTAAGTATGCAGACTCAGGAAAGATTCAGTGCGTCAGAACCCCAGCCGGGCAGCGTCTATTTGACGTTAACGGCTTCGGAGCGGCTCGCGCTCAGGAATCTACTGTCATCTGTTACTGCCGCGTCAGTAGCTCAAAGCAAAAAGACGACCTTGCCCGTCAAGTCGTCTACATGCGCGAGCAGTTCCCGCGCGCGGAAATCATCCGAGACATCGGCTCAGGACTCAACTTCAAGCGCAAGGGATTGCTCGCCATATTGGACAGACTTCTCTGCGGCACAAAGTGCACTCTTGTGGTCGCCCACCGCGACTGTCTTGCTAGATTCGGATCCGAAATCATCGAATATCTCGTCAAGCGAACCGGTGGTGAAG
>Ga0228700_1002231_pt1 | contig 10481 bp, 23 predicted proteins | sample McNCre317_Aug_MG_FD_178019 | JGI IMG/M metagenome (GOLD analysis project Ga0228700, IMG submission 178019) | Freshwater microbial communities from McNutts Creek, Athens, Georgia, United States - 3-17_Aug_MG | ecosystem: Environmental > Aquatic > Freshwater > Creek | place: USA: Georgia...
CTGACTACACACTCGGTGTCAGACACCAAGCCCATAGCCACACTCTTGTTTATGTGGTGTACGTACCAACGGTCCGACACCCAGACAGCCCTAGGCCCGCTCCCTATCAAACCATGGTAGAACACGAACACCCCATCTATCCACGCGCCTGAGTATTTTTGGCCCGAGGCTGTCCCAAACGACATCTCGAAGTCCTTACGGGCCATGAGTAGCCTAGCGAGCCGCGAGGCATCATACTCATCGAGCGAAATGGTGATCCTCTCAACCATAACTGCTATCTCCCAACAACTTGCTCTTCACCACACCGACGAACCCATTCTTCGAAAACTCATCGAAGTCATCCGGGTCAGAGAATGTACGCACTACACGGCCAGCGCTGACGAGGAACGCATGGAATAGATGGCGCTCCTCCATGTTGATCCATCCACTATCTCCAGTGGCGAGCAGATCGGGGTGCAGACACGCCCACTCAGCGCTGACAGTGTGGTAGATACCGATGAAGGCTGCCTTGAACACCAGCCGGAAGCCTGCATTCCGCTCATGGATTTCGAACCTAGCATCAGATGTGCTGTGCCACTCGTTACTGCGCTTCCCCTTCAGCTTCGAGTTCTCGACGCTATGCACCACACTGATGAGTGTGGTCTTGGTGACGTATTCTTTATGGTTTGCTTTCATCTCAGCATCCTCTGCGCAGTCACAGCCTTCAACCCACCAGCCTTGTAGGTCAGCCACTCCTCGTAACTGAAGAGGCGAATGTGTGGGATGTCTCTCTCCTTCAGCAGCCGCTCGAACAGCGAGCGATGCTCCAGCACGATGGCCATCTGGGTAGTATTGTTGTCCTGCATCCTGCGGCTGCCGTGGAATGTGACGAACGAGTTCTCCGGGTGGTAGTACCCACCCACATTCGTATGGTTCACCACAACCACATTGGCAGACTGCATCGCAGGTGCCTTGACGATCTTGATCTCAGCATCATGGTACATGATGTAGTACCCCTTAGCCGGGTTTATCCTGACACGCCTGAGCATGTCGTCGAAGTCCGCACAGGCAAGCAAATCCCTCACAGCAGCACCCCCAGTTTCTGTGCAGCCAGTCTCGTGACACCAGCGTTCTCTCGCATGCCGAGGTTGACCCACACCGTCGGTGGGACACCCATACACAACATCTTGTGGTGCTCGCAGTAGGCTTGCACCTCCTCGATACAGCGCTGTCGCTCATCGAAGTAGTTCGAGTTCTTATCCTCATAGGTCAGCACTGAGTTGTCCAACGGACAATACGCTGCCACGCTGAGGGTGAACTGGTTGCCTTCTTGAGACGTTGTGATCCATCCGATGCGGATGACGAGTGAGGTTCGTGTCGCTTCCCAACGACCGAATATGGCGTGTGCCATCAAATAAATATCAGGACCCTTCAGCTTCGCCCACTGCATCGCAGAGGAGAAGTACGATCCATGCAGATATTCTGTCATAGCAGCACTCCTAATTTCGCAGCAGCCAAACCCTTATAGCCGTACCTGACATATACACCGTACATCTCCGCGACTTGGGTCATCACGAAGAACGGTGTCCTTGCAGCTATGAGCGTCTCACGTGCTGCGCCTTCCATCACCATCCGGTTACCTGATGGTCTATCGAGGCAGTACATCATGACCCTCGGTGTGCCCTCGATATTCCAATCTGCACGGTGTGTAACCAGTATCGCTGTGTGCCGGAAGAAGACGACGTTCGCGCGGTTATCGACCTCACACATAAGAGCCGATGCAGTCCATGTCCGGCGTTCATACAAACAGGCTGGCGACAACATATGCTGGAGCGCTTCATGCAGGTCGTTGCGGTATGACACACTGAGGGTCATGTCAGGGTAACTCCCATCTTCTTCGCAGCCAGCCCAGCGAGGCCATGCCTCACCACAAGCTGCACATCAGCGATCGTCATCAACTGCATGAAGTCGCGACCCTTCTCCATCAACTTCAACTCGAACCAGAGGCGGTCATTCAACAGTATAGTCTCCATATACAAACCCGTAACAGGGAACGTGAACCACTTGGGCTCACTGGTCAGGTACATGCCAAGCTCTCCACGCTGGGTCTTGACGACCATAACGCCGGGGTTGTGGGTACTCCGCACACTAGTGAGCCGCTCTGCACTCGGAGCAGTGGTGTGAGCCGTGAAGCTCACCTCACGGTCGCTCTCAACAAGCAGCAGGAAGTTCTCCATATCAGTGGGCAGCATGTCGATGGTCACAACTTCACTCCCATCCTGTACGCGACCAACGCAGAATACCCACGGGTTTGGAGCACACTACGCTCTGGAAGAGAGTTCAGGTTCATGATGTTGGTCCGGTGCTTCGACAACTCTGCGCAGAACTTGATGCGTGAGTCCGAGGAGCCCATAAACACTTCACCCCGCAATGCGGGGCCTGTGCCGTATGTGACCCACAAATCCCGGTCGATCAGGTACATGCCAAGCTCAAGGATGCTACTGCGCACGGCCATGAACCCACTGTCAGTGTACTTCATGCCCTTGCTCCACTTGCGCTCCGAGAGCAGTCTCTCATCATGCTGCCACGAAGTCGAGCACTGCACCAACACCTCTGTCAGCTTCAGGAAATCAGGGAAGCTAGCCGCGCTACGCGTCAAATTGTTCGGGATGTTCATACCTCCACTCCCATCTTCTTGGCTGCCCACAAGCGCATGCCGCCCCTCAATATCACGAACTGATCGAAGTAAGCATTGAACTCGATGGCTTGCCGGTTGCAGTAGTTCAGCACGAACTTCAGTGGGTCAATGTATGGGGAGCCTGTACTAAAGCCCCGAAGGAACCAAACCCGGGCCTCCAGATCATATATCCCAACAGTTATATTCCCACACGCCACCCGCATGGTTGACTTGTCCGGGTGTTCATTCGACCTCTCGGTGGTCAGCACCGCCTGAGTATTGTTGTCCATCGTGAACGACAGGCTCGTCTTCTTCCCACGCTCCGTGAGGTTGACGTACTGCCAAATCTGGGCGTCTCTGGTCGGGCGTATCATGCCTTCACTCCCAGCTTGGCAGCAGCCACACCGTTGGGGCCATCGGCGAGGAACGCCCAGAACATCTCCCGGGACGGTATCCGCATCCACGGTGTGTTCCATGATGGCAGGGCCGCCTTCGCTTCCAACACACGCTCAAGTGATGTGATGATGCTACCCAGATGCCCGTCACCAAATTCCGGGTTAGTGCGGAAGCTCGACACACCCCACGTATGTGTCGCCACGTGGTACGCAGCCACCGTGGAGCCATCAATCGTCAGGTACACCACCAGACCGCCACGGCCAACGATTGTGGCAGTGTCATAGAGCCGCTGGTTGTCATAGCTGAGGGAAGTGATACCCCAGTAGAACCGTCCAGTGCTCTCATGGCCGACCTCGGCCCGCTTCAGTATCATGAGGAAGTCATCAACATACATGGCGACACTATCCATCAATTCACGTGCGGTTCTCATCTCACACCCCCAACCGCTTTGCCGCGACAGCACCCATACCGCCGTCGAGGAACACCCACCAATATCTTGACTCTTGAGCACGGATCACATGGCAGGGTGCGTTGGTCGCGATGTGCCGCATGTCGTCATACAGCATGTCGCTGACGTGCTTCGCAGGCTGGTCTTCACGCCATCCGGACACGTACCATACCTTGTCAGCGAAGTCGTAGAAGGCCAGCATGCCGACATCCAGAGTCAACAGGCTGAACTTACGCTGGTCGCGGTTGAGGAACGTGCTGCACACCATGATATGCGGTGTGGGGGAATGGTTAGGCGGTGATGCGACGAAATACTCCCCGCGACACGAGACGTGCAGCCCGGCGAAGTACATCACATCCCTCAACTTGTTGGTTAGATTGTCTGGAACGGGTTTCATGATTTCTTCTCCGCACCCAGCCGCTGGGCAGCAAGTCCACTCATGCCGCGCTCGAAGAACACCCACCAGTCGCTGCGCTTGGTGGTCATGACAACCTGCATATTCCACTTCTTCAGCAGACGGACCACATTCTCACAGAAGGTGTTGTACTTACTGTCGGTCGAAGGATCGTTATGCACTGCCCACATATCATCAGCCTTGCTGTACTGTGCGATCCAATAACCATCGATGTGCAGCATGCCGGCCCGGTTCTCGGATGGTGCTGTCACTGTCGCCTCATAGACGTTCTCCACCTTGGAGATGTACCGCCCACGGCCAGAGTTCCCCGCCCTGCAGAGATCGATCAGGGCCATCAGTGCCACATTCTCGATATCGTCTGGCATCTCAATCCTGATCATGGTTTCTTCTCCATCGCCGCACCCAGCCTACCCACCACGATGCTCCTGTATCCACCACCCGGACGGTCGAGGGTATCCCACGCATCCCAGTCAGGAGCCTCGAACACGATGTTGTCGTGCTCACGGGCATAGGAGCGAAGCACCTTCAGTGCCTGCCTGCGCTCCTTGGGGTTCTGGTCCATGGTCTCCACCACCGTGGTCCTGTACCCAGATGGCATGATCGGCTTGCCGAGAGGTGGTAGTATGAAGCTGCAATCCGCGTAGCAGAAGCGAGCGACATAGAAAATATACAACAGCGTGAACGTCTTGTCGGCATGGATAGTATACCGCTGTGTAAAGATAGTGGACATATAACTGCTGCGGACTGTGACCCAACGCCCGAACTCACGTCTGGACGTTACAGCCTCACGGCTCGCAACCTTCATCATACGGAAGAAGTCCCTGCGGAATGGGCTCATGGTGCTCCCCCTCACACCCGGCTACTGCCCTTGGCAGTCTCGACTGCCAAGGCCGCCTCATGCTCAATGATGAACTGCCGCATGTCGAGAGGTACTGTCTCCCACAGGGTGGTGTTCACCTCGAATGCGCCATTGGTCCAACGGTAATGACCCATAAGCGGCACATGGTGGCATATAACTATACCAAGTGCGCGTAATGGAGCGAATTCGTCCGGCTGCTCAGTGTCCATATGGCCAGTGCTCATCTGCTTCAGTCCCTCATGTGTTTGTCAATGCGTTCGTCAATTCGCCCCCAAACTAGCGTTTCGCGGCGAAAAAATCAATTTTCGGTGTATAGTATCAGAATGGTGCAGTGGGAAATATCCATATGGATAGTTGGAATAGTACAAGGAAATCAAATAGTTGGGAACCAACTATCTAGATATCTGCTGTTTTTTGGTAGGGGCGGGTCAGAAATTGAGTACAACATAGATACTATACATCAAAAACGATACAAGGCTGTTTTGGGGACAAATTTGGGGTATCTCTACGAAAAATGAGTGTATATATATATATTATTATTATTATAAACTATTATATATATAGGAACATGTTGTTTCTGCTACGTTTTCCCAGTGGCACATGTAAAGTTTATGTGTAAACTTTGAAAAGTGTACATATCTAGAATGGCTGGATAAATTATCTCGTGATTTTCTACACGTTACAACCCTTATAAACCGCATGTTTCGCGTGCGCCCGTGGTTTACACCCCCACATGTGCCATTACCCCACCACTAAGTAGCGCATATGTCGAGCTATGACCCCCCGACGTATGGGCGAGCGGAGCGAGCAAGACTAAGACCCTGTTTTTACTATCTAAAACACCTCAACCCACGACCAAACCGCTCCCTGAGCCTGAGTCCGCCGGCCTTCAGACACGAAAAAACCCCGCTTCGGCGGGGTTTGGGGTAGTCAGAGTAAGGAAAAGGCCCCTTGCGGGGCCTCATCTGATCTGTTTGGTGGTTAGGATGCGGCGGATGTCGTCGATGTTGTGTTGCCGCATCACTTCTAGTGGCATGGAGAAGACAGGGTGCCAATACCTTAGATCAGGAGCCACAGTGCTCCGGATTAGGTAGTGTAAAGTCACTAGCACATCTTCCTTTTGGCGACGTTCATGGCGGACTTTACGTTTGAGGTGTGATTTCTTCATGTTTTTGCTCCAAAATGGGTTGAAGAGAGCGGGCGAACCCGCTCTCCATGGTGGTTAGGCTGCTTTCCAGACCCAGATCGCGCGGCATTGAAAGTCAATGGGCGCAAGCTGCTTCACCAGATCGATCTGGTACTGGGCTTCAGCTTCATTGGCGCAAGTATGCACCTCTGTACAACGCTCAGATTGCGTCGTGTAGCTGAGTGAGAGACGGATGACCCGCTTCTGCACAACAGGCATGTGTGTCTTCATGGGGATTGCTCCAAGTTGTTGAGGGTTAGGTGGTGGCGGGCCGGAGCCCGCCACCTTTCCCGTTACTTCGGCACGAAAGTCGTGGTCTTGCCAGTGGAAGCCTTGGTCCTCGGGTCAGCAACGGCGAGCGAGAGCTTGCCGAACTTCCAAGAGAACACAACTTCCTTGCCTTCCGGGACCTGATCCGCGATAGCCTTGCGGTACTTGTCCTCGAAGTCCTTGGTGGCCTTTGCCGCCTGCTCCCGGATTTCCATGGTGGCCTTATGGGCCTCACGGAAGGACTTGGGGAGCGCGTTGACGTCAACTGCGAGCCAAGACATGGACTTTTCGTTGCTGGTTGCCATGGTAGTATCTCCTACTTTGTCAATCAGCGGGGCGGGATTGCCCCGCCGGGGTATCGGTGAAGCACTTGCTTTCCGATGAACCCAATATGCGCAGTTTTGGCCGCATTGTCAATTTGTGCTTGTTTGCTTGCGCTTGCTTGCGCCTTGCCTGAGCCTCGCGAGAAGCCTCAAAAACGCCCTGCCGGGGGCCGGGGGGAGGGGGGTACAAGGCCAAGTGCCGAGGACCACCCCCAGTGTGTACTATTCCTCTCAAAGCAAGACCCCAAAAAAGCACGTGTAAAGTTTTGGCGCGGGCTGGGAAACCACGTGTAAAGTTTTGCCCCAGCGCAGAACCACATGTAAAGTTCCCAGAAAAAATACAGCCGTGTAAAGTTTCCCTCTTGACAGGAAACCTTATCCCGGTTTAACCCGCAATTAATGATCACTCGCCTCTGCATAAGCCGCAAGCCGAACGAGCCCGGCACCCTCTACATCGACCTGCGCCATCAGGAGCTTCGTCGTGATGGGGTGAGTGTTCCGTTGCCGCCGCGCCAGTTCATGCTCGCGCTCATCCTTGTCGTCCGGTACCCGAACGCGGTCCCCTTCTGGGATTTCTTCGCCGCGATCTACAGCACCGACGAGGACGGCGGCCCGCTTCATCCCACGGAGTCCGCTCTCATGGTAGTGCGCGCGTTGCGCGACCGCATCGTGAAGAGTGGGCTGAATATCGTCGTGTCATCGCCCGGTCGTGGCGGGGGGTGGCGCATCGAGGACTTGCTCCAGAAAGGGACTACCAGTGCAGGACCACTTCAACATGTTGACTCCGGCGGAAGCCGAGCGGTTGGCAATGCTGGCTGAGGAGGCCGGCGAAATCATACAGGCCATCGGCAAGGCGTTGCGTCACGGCTACGAGTCCAAGTGGCCGAACGGCATGACGAACCGCGAGTACATTCGCGCCGAGGTCACCGACTTCCTCGGTGTGCTGCAGTTGTGTACCGAGGAGAATGATCTCGAGAAGATCACCGGCCAGCAGATCAACATCGCTGTTGGTCGCCGGCTTCGTTACACCCACCATCAGACGATGGAACAGAAGTAACTCATTCAGAAAGGAATGAACTATGCACGTCATGCTTGATCTTGAAACCTACGGTGTCCGCCCGGGCTCCGTTATCCGGTCCATCGGCGCGGTGACGTTCGATCCGAACGACATCACTGCCAAGCAGCAGGAGTTCTACATCAACGTGGACCACGATAGCTGCATGGAGGCGGGGCTGACGGTTGATCACTCCACCTTCCTGTGGTGGCAGAGCCAGTTGCCGGAAGCGAAGGAGCTTGTGACGAAGGACGCGGTGCCGCTGAAGGATGCGCTCTCTGCCTTCCGCCAGTGGTTCGCTGTCAACGACGGCCTGCAGGTGTGGTCGCAGGGGGCCAACTTCGACTCCGTGCTGCTCGAAGCTGCGATGATCGCCGCCAAGGGTTATGCGCCGTGGAAGTTCTACAACGTCCGCGACACGCGCACCGTGTACGAGATCGCGGGGTTTGACACCTCGACTATCCCGCGCGAGGGTGTGCATCACTACGCTGTCGATGACTGCAAGCACCAGATCAAGTGCATCCACGCTGCGCTTGAGAAGATGGTCATCGACGCGATGTCCATGAATAAGGAGGTATCTCATGGCCCGTAACTACGCCCGGCGCTCCACCTTCATCGAGCGCCTGATCCTCTCGGTCGTCTTCGCCATCATGTTCCTGCTCGTGCCCGGGCTGCCGAAAGCGCACGCCCGGCTGCTCTGCCAGAGTGACTATGAGGTGCGGATCGACGTCGTGGCGGACCGGCATGGCGAGCACACTGCATACCGCACGGTCATCAGGAAACTTCCTGACCTGTGCCCGCCGCGCGTGACCAAGGACTACGCACGGGTGCCATCGCAGATGTGCTCCGTGAAACAGATCACGAGGAACCGGGTTCACCTCCGGGTTCTTGTGTGCAAGCAACCCAGACGATAAGGAGACACACATGAGTAATGAAACTGGCGCTTACGATGATAGGGCTGCTGAGCAGGACGTCCCGTCCATGCTTGAGGATGCTGCCCGCGTCATCGAGAACCTGCAGCGTGAGTTGGAGTTGGCTACCGCACGGTTGTCCAGCTATGATCGGGCGTACGACATGATCGTGCGGGAGTCGCCGCCGTCGGTGAAGAGTAACCGCATCTACCCCGACGAGGCTCCTCACCCCACACCCTACGTGCTGACTGTGGCCAACCGGCTGCAGAACCGCGCATCATCCATCCGCCGCGTTGGCGGTAAGTAACCGGCCAGAGGCCAGAAGGAGATTGATATGGACAAGAACAGTGTTGAGCTTGGTGACCTCGCCAAGGATACGGTGACCGGCTTTTCCGGTACCGTGGTGGCCATCACCACGTGGTTGCACGGGTGCTCGCGCATCATCCTGCAGCCGAAGGTGGGGAAGGACGGCAAGGTCCCCGAGAGTTCCGCCTTCGACGAGCCGCAGGTTGTGGTCGTCAAGAAGAAGGTGGTGGCTGTCGCCAACACCAACCCGCCCAAGCGCACGGCTGCCCCGGGCGGTCCGCGTGACGACGCTGCCGCGACCCGGCGCAACGCCTAGTCAGTGAAGTGACTTTCCGGCTACCCCCGGGGCTCGGGGGTAGGCCCTACCCGTAAGGATGGGCGGCATCTTCACTGACTTGACCGGGAGCGTGTTGTGACGTAAATTTCACAGCATGCTCCCGGATCACAACTATACGAAGTGGTCTAACCGGCTGGCTTTCGACATCGCGTTGCGACTGGAGAACAGCGGGGAAGACATCAAGGAAATCATGCTGCGGCACAATGTGACCGCGCAGCATATCGCCGCGTACAGCAAGGACCCGCTGTTCCAGAACAAGGTCACTGCCTACCGCGATGAAATCCGCGACAAGGGCGTGACGTTCAGGATCAAAGCCAAGGCGCAGGCGGAAGAACTCCTGAAAACATCTTGGGTGTTGATCCACAGCCCCGACGTCAGCGCCGCCGTCAAGGCGGACCTGATCAAGTCCACGGTGAAGTGGGCAGGGCTCGAGCCCAAGACCGACGCGCCCGAAGGTGTCGGTGGTGGCGGGGTCCGCATCCTGATCAACCTCGGTGGCGGCACTGTCTCTGCACCCCTGATCGAGGCCAGCGCAGAGACAGCGGATGCTGCCTGAGTCGGTTAGGGACCTGTTCACCCTCGATACGCTGGGGGACTTCCACGCCGAGATATTCGGCCCTGTGTCGGCTGGGAGGATCGCTTCAGACCTCACATCGTCCGGGGTTTCGTTCATGCTGAAGATCATCAAACGACGCAAGAAGCCGGTCTCGTACCGCTTCATCGTCCTGTCACGGTGGATTGCCAATGGCGCTTGATATCAACTATACGCCGCCTCCGACCGGGGCAAAGTTCATGCAGTGTGACGCCAAGATGCGCGTCCTCATGGGGCCAGTTGGCTCCGGTAAGTCGGTGACGTGCTCCTTCGAGATTGTCCGCCGGGCGTCGATGCAGCAGCCTGATCAGAACGGCCTACGCCGGACACGCTTTGCCATCGTGCGTGAGACCGCGCGCCAGCTTCAGGACACGACCATCAAGACCTTCCTTGACTGGTTCCCGCCCGGGGAATGCGGGACCTACATGCGGACGACGAAGACGTACTTCTTCCGCGTCGGCGACGTCGAGTCCGAAATCATGTTCCGCGCTCTTGATGACGCCGACGACGTCGCCAATCTCAACTCGCTGGAACTTACTGGTGCGTGGTTCAACGAGTGCCGCGACATCCACCCCGACATCATCGATGCCATGTCCAAGCGCATCGGTCGTTTCCCGTCGAAGAAGGATGGTGGCCCGACGTGGCACGGCATGTGGGGCGACACCAACCCGCCGACCATTGATACGTGGTGGTACTACCAGATGGAGCACCTCGACTCGAAGGATGGG
>Ga0228700_1002233_pt1 | contig 10476 bp, 9 predicted proteins | sample McNCre317_Aug_MG_FD_178019 | JGI IMG/M metagenome (GOLD analysis project Ga0228700, IMG submission 178019) | Freshwater microbial communities from McNutts Creek, Athens, Georgia, United States - 3-17_Aug_MG | ecosystem: Environmental > Aquatic > Freshwater > Creek | place: USA: Georgia...
CTTCACGTCCTTGCCCGCGTCGAGGGCGGCCATCCACTGGTGGTGGCCGTCGACGACGTAGCCGTCCGACGACACCAGGATCGCACGATCGCCGCCCGTGCGCTCGGCCGCGGCCTGCACCTTCTCGGGCAGGAACTCGGCCTGCGTCGGCTTGAGAGAGCTGGCCGGCACCGTGTCCTGCTCGGCGGTCACGCCACGGGCGGCCAGGAAGTTGACCAGTGCGCCGCGGTGCTCGGCCTTGACCTGGGGCATCTCGGCGCGCGGGATGCCCAGCGTCTTGGACTCGGGCGGGAACGCGACCCAGGGAGACGGCGAGTCCGGGGTTCCTGTGCCGACGGACTCCCAGCCGACGGGCGCGGCGGGGGCGCCAGTCGACGATCGCTGGGCCGGAGGTGCCGACGTACCTGCCGGGCCCGGCGCGCTGGCAGCGGCCGTTTCCTGGGCCGACCGCCCGGCCAGGCGGAACTTGCCCGCCGGCGTGAGCTCGACGGTCCAGGTCAGGCCCGGCTCGCGCTTCTGCCGGCCGGCCAGCGCCTGCTGGGCGTCGGCCTCGGTCTGGTAGCCGTCGCCGCGCCGGCCGTACCACACGGCGGCCGGCTCGGGAGTGGACGGCTCGCTCGATCCACCCCTCGGTGCCGCCGGAGGCGGCGTGGCACCCGGCATGCGCAGGGTGTCCAGCCCGAAGGCCTTCTCCGTCTCGGGATTGACCGTCAGCGTCCAGCCAGCGGCCGGTTTCGTTTCACCGGATGCGGCTTTCGTCTCGGGTTCCGGGGCCGGCGTCACGGTTGGCACGACGATCGGCGTCAGCCCGACCTTGGCCGACAGGCTGTTGGCAGGGGTGAAGCTGCGCACGTCGGGCTTGAGGTCCGGCGCGATGTTGGCCGCGTCGGTCATGGGCACGAAGCCCGGACGCACCTCGGACGCGGCGGCACCGGCCTTGGCCCCGGCGCGCAGGTTTCCTGCCGCCTCGGTCACGCCACCGGGCACCTCGGCGACGCCCTCGAGGATCACATCCAGCGGCTTGCTCTCGCCGGTGACCGTCTGCGCGATCTGCTCGCCGATCATGCCCGAGCCGATCTGCAGCCCCGCCTCCTTGGCGGCGGCCTTGCCGAACTCGCGCAGGCTCGCCTTGCCGACGGACCCGGCCGCTCGCACGGCGCCGACGAACTTGCCGGCGAAGCCCGCCGATATCGCGTCCATCACGCCAACCGGGATGCCGCGCAGCGTGCCGCGCTCGCGGATCTCGGCCATCACCTTCGGATCCTCGAGCGCCTGGCGCACAGCCAGCGCGTCGGACGGGTTCACGCCGCGCTTCTGCAGCACGTCACCCACCGCCGAGCCGTACTCCATCGAGAACGACGTGATGCCAGCCAGGGCCGCACCGCCGACCGGTCCGGCCACGGCCGTGCCCACCAGCGTGGTCGCGATCGACGGGCTGCTGGCCACGACGGACTCGACCGTCATGGCGGCTAGGGCCTTGAAGTTGGACGGGTCCAGCACGGCCTTGGCGACCGTTCCCCAGTCGCCGGTCTGGTTGGCCTGCTGCAGGCGCTCCATGCCGCCGGCGATGTCGTCGCCCGGCTGCGCGGCGCTGACGCGCCGCTCGCGCTCGCGCTGTCGCTCGGCGAACGTGCCGGGCGACATGATGCCGCCGGCCGCGGCCAGACCGTCTGCCGTGGCGCCGGCCTGCTCGGCGCCGCGCTTGAGGGTGTTGCCCGCCTCCTCGAAACCGGTCGGCTGCACTGGGCGGATCTCGCCGGTGGCCTGCGCCTGCATCGCGCCCACGCGCGCGTCGCGCGCATCGAGCGGGCCGCCGGCCTGACGCTCAGGCGGGATCGCGGACGAGCCGCGGGCGCGGCCGTGCGCGAGGATCTGCTGCTCGGTGATGCCGGCCTTGCTGAAGGCGTCGACCACCTTGGGCAGCGGCGCGCCCTCCTCGACCAGGTTCACCGCGTCGTCGAGCGCCTCGGCGCGGTTCCGGTACGGGGTCGGCGCCTGCTTGGGCAGGGGCTTGCTCGGGTCGGCCATCGGCGGATTGATGAAGCCGCGGCCGCCTCCGGGGTTGCGCTTGCTGCGGCTGGCCAGTGCGGCGTCACGCGCGGCCTGGGCCTCGGCCGCTTCGTCGACCTTCGGCGCTGGCGGCGGGCTCGGCTCGGGAGCCGGGGCCGGCGTGCGCGTCAGCTTGGTGCTGGTCAGGAACTCGTTGCGCGCGGCGTCGAGATCCTCCTCGGGAACCTGCGGTGCGACGACGTCGTCGAAGTACTGCTGCCGTGCCGCCTCTTGCTCGTCGAACGAGAGGGCCTGGAATGCGGACGATGCCGCTACGTCAGACCACCGCTTAGCCATGTGTCAGTTCCAGAGGGAGGAGTAGCTCTTGCTGCCGGACGAGCCGGCCTTCGGTTTCGTGGGGGCGGGCGTGGGCGCCGGCGCGCTGGCGCCGTCCAGTCGCCGGGTCAGGCGATCGTTGATGCTCGACAGGTTCGAACGCGCTGCGTTCACCTCGTCGACCAGCGCCTGACGGTCGCCGGAGCGCTTCGCGCGCTCGGAGCTGGACATGTCCTTGCCCAGCTTGTCGAACTCGGTGAGCGCGCGGCGCGCGTCGGCCAGCGACTTCTCCGCGCCGATGCGCAGTTGCTGGATCGCCTTCAGGTCGCCGCCGCCGCCGCCGCCCTTGCCGCCGCCCGGCGCCGGCGCGCGCTTGTTCTTGTCGATGACGGAGTCGCCGACGTCGGTCGTGTCGGTGGCGCCGGTGGCCTCGTTGATCGCGGTGTTGCCCTGCACGCGCCACGGGCCCTTGCCGTCGGCGGCCATGTTCAGCTCGGTCGCCTTGCCGGTGGACATCGTTCCGTCGCGGGCGCTCTCGGCGTTCTCGCGCTGCAGGCGCGTCGTCTCGCCTTCCTGGTAGCCCTTGTTGTCCTTGCCCATGCGCATCGACATCTCGATCCGCGACAGGGCCTTGACCTTCGCGTCGGCTTCCTTCTCAAAGCCCTCGGGCAGGTCGCGCACCGTCTCCTTGACGTTGTAGCGGCGCTGGCCACCCTCCTCGTCGTCGGCAGCGAGCGCGCTGCGCTCGACCGTGCGGCCCTTCTTGTACGGCTCGGCGTCGCCCGTGTCACGGTACTTGCGCAGCGTGCGCAGCTCGGGGACGGTCATGCCCAACTCGCCGGCCACGATGCCCTCGGCGTCGCCGCCCTCGCCGATCTGCTGCGCCGACAGGCCGCCGCCAGCCCCGCCAGCACCGGACCCGCCGGCCGCCCCCTGCTGGCGCCGGTACAGCAGATCCTGCGCGGCGCGCGAGGCCTGGGCGTCGTCCTGCAGTTCGCGCCGGAACGTGCGGTCCTCCTCGCGCTCGCGGCGGCGACGCTCGTCCTCGGTGTCGCGCTCGATCGCGCGCATCATCGAGTTCCCGATCGTGGAGCCGGCCCCCGAGATGCCCTGGCCGATGCCGGCCCAGATCAGTCCGCTGCCCACTTCAGCCCTCCTCGCCCTCGGCGACGTCTTCCTGCTTGTCGGCAGGGGTTCCCTCGGGCGGCTCGCCGGATTCCTCGGCGTCCTCTGCTTCGGGCACCTCCTGCTCTGCCACCGCCCGGTCGATCTGCGCCGGGTCGACCTGCTCCATCGCCTGGCGCAGTTGCGTCGCGTCGTAGCCGGACTCCTCGACGTAGCGCAGGATCATGTCGCGGAATGCCACCGCGATCTCGCTGGGCTTGAACGACACGCCGGCGGCCTCGGCGATGTCGACGACCTCCTTGAGGATCTGCATCGCGAGCGCGGCCAGGAGCTGGTCGGGGACCGAGCCGCCGGTGCGCTCGTCGACGACCGACACCATCTGGTACGCGGTGTCCGACAGGTTCTTGGGCGACGGGTCGGCCTTGAGCGCGCGGGCCACGCCGTCGGCCCCGCCGTTGTCGTACAGCGCCTGCATCGCGAACTTGAGCGCGGCCCGAAAGTCGGGGTCGCTGTCGCTCGATTCGCCACCCTGCTGCGGTGCGTTGGGGTCTTCGGCCGGCGGCTGCGCGCCGTCCATCTGCTTGTCGATCAGTCCTGCCATGCGAGCCTCACACGTACTGGCCGGTGGCCGGGTCGTAGCGTCCCATGCGGGACATGACGAGGCCGCTGGCCATGCGCTCCTGGTCGATGCCGGCCAGGCCCCCGAGGTGGTAGTCCATCGTGGGCGCGGGCGTGACGAGGGGTTGCCCCTGGGTCGTCGCCGGGCGCGACGCCGGCGCGCTGCCCCACAGGCTCGTGCCGACGTTCGCGTTGTAGCGGGCGCGGGCCTCGGCGGCCATGCGCTCGTCGTACTCGCGCTGGTCGCGCAGGGCGCGCTGCTGCCCGGCGCCCTGGATCAAGCCGCCGACGATCTGCGTGCCGCCGCTGATCATCGCGGGCGCGGCATAGGGACTGGCCATCGCCTTGGCCAGCAGGCCGGAGCCGCCGGCCGCGGCGCTGCCTCCGGCCTCGGCCGCAGGGACCATCAGCCCGGTCGAGCTTTGGACCCACCCCGGCGTGGCGGCAGCGGCCGCCTCAGCCGCGGTGCCAGCAGCGGCCGCGCCGCCCGAGAATCCGGTCGACAGGGCGCTTCCGGCCTGAGCGAACTCGCCCGCCATCGCCGCGCTGCCGGCCGTGCCTAGGCTCCCCCAGGCCGCCGCCACGTTGGCCGATGCGCCGGCAAGGCCTGACAGACCTCCTGCCGCGGCCGCGCCGCCCGAGCCCATCGCCCCGATCAGCGCGGCGCCCCCGAAGTAGACCGCCGCTCCGATCATGATCGCCTTGCCGACGGGCGATTTCGCGATCTTCTTGACGGTGTTCACGACACCTTCCACGACCGAGCTGATGGCCCGACCGACGCTGCGCACGACCTTGCTCATGCGGCACCTCGAACGTAGGTGAGGTTGGTGGACTCGCGCGCGAAACCCATGCGCTTCATCAGCCGCACGAGACGCGGGTCGACGCCGGGCTCCAGTTCGATCACCGCGACCTTGATGGTCGGACGGCTGCGCACCCAGCGCGCGAACTCGCGCAGCAGCCGGACGCCGGCGCCGCGCACGCGCGAGTAGTAGAGGAGGACCGAGCACTGCGCGCGCTCGAACCAGAACGACGGCTGCACGCAGGCGGCCACCGCGGCGACGATCCGGCCACCCTGCTCGGCGACCCAGAAGAAGTGGCTCGGTGCCATCAGCGTGCGGCCCGTGTCGCGCATCGCCTCGCGCGACACGCGCACTGGTAGCGGATCGCGCGACACCGACTCGATGGCCAGTTCGATCACCGGTCCGATGTCGGCCGGAACCGCACGGCGGATCGTGATCTCGTCCATGCGTCAGCCCACCAGCATGATGGGGTTCACGCCGTAGTTCGGGTCGCCGGCCACGCGCCCCCACGCGTCCTGGCCGCCAGCGGACTGCGCGGCGACGGGTGACGGGGCCGGTGCGGTGTAGGACGGCACGGCCGTCGGCGCCGGCGCGGCGACCGCGCTGGCGGGCGCAGCCAGGTTCGGGATCTGCGTGCCGTAGAACGACTCGGCCCAGTCGAGCTGCGCGTTGGCCGCGTTCACGACGTTGTTGATGGCACCGCTCTTGGATGTCGAATCCAGGTTCCCGTCTGCCAGGATCTGGTTGATCGATGCCTGCATGTTCGAGGCCACGTTGGCCGCGTACTGCGTGGGCACCGTCTGCCGATTGAGCGTGGCCTGGTAGCCCATCTGGTCCAGCGTGAACTGCTGCTGCTGGATCATCCGCTGCTGCTCGTTCACCTGGGTGGCGTTGAACTGCGCCGACTGCATCGCGAGCTGCTGGTCGAAGCGGTTGGTGATGCCGGCCTGCTCGAGCTGCGCGACCGCCCACTGCTGCGACAGGGCCTGCGCCTGGCGGCTGTCCATGCCTTGCTGCTCGAGCTGCGCGATGTAGGTCTGCTGCTGCCGCGCGAGGCTGTTCTCCTGGGACTGCCAGGACAACTGCTGCGACGCCAGGTCGCGCTGCTGCGCGCGATCCAGGTCGGACTGCGCTGCCTGGAATGCCTGCTGCGCCTGCTGCAGGTTGATCTGGGCCTGGATCGACTTGTCCTGCATCGCGACCTCGTGCGCGCGATTCAGGTCGTTCTGGGCTGACGTGAAGCGGTTCTGCACGTCCTGCAGGCTGAACTTGTTCGTCTCGCCGGTGTTGAACTGCGTGGCCTCGTTCTGCGCCGCGGCGTTGAACTGCGCGCGGCCCGCGTAGATCGACGCGTCCTGCAGCGCGATCGGCGTGGCCTTGTCGATCATGGCGGCGGTGCCGGACTCGATCGCCATCGAGCTGTTCACCAGGCCGCGCCCTGCCATCTGCTGCTGCGCCAGCGTGCGCGCCCGCTGCATGAGCGGCGAGTCGCCGGAGAGCAGCGTGTCGAGCTGGCCGGCCGAGGTCTCGGTGGCCTTGTCCACCGTCGGCGTGACCGGGGTGTACTGCGCGGCCTGGCCGATCAGACCGGACGCGGGCGCGGGGGTCGGCGCCGGCGCGGAGGCGGTCGTGGTGGCGGTAGAGGGACTGGCCGGCTGGGCGTCGAACGGGTTGTCCGCTACGGTGGTGGCCATCCTGGCTCCGGAAAAGCAAAGGCCCGCTCGGGGCGGGCCTGGATGCGCAGACGGACTGCGCCGCCGGGGAGTCTACCCCAGCCCAACAGCATTGTGAAGTCGGGTCACTTCGGGAAGGTGACCCAGCCCTTGCCCATCGCGAACGCGACCGCGATCGCCCCGAGCAGGATCAGCAACTTGTTGACCACCCCCTTGCCGACGCTCTTGTAGAACTCGTCCATCACCCGCTCCACGGCCTTGTCGGCCGCGTGCTCGGCGATGAGCCGCTCCCGGTCGGTCAGTTCCAGATCCTGGCCCTTGTCAGTCACCGCGGACCTCCTGCTGGACCGCAGCCATCTGGGGATTCGCCTGGCCCATGATCTTGCCGATGACTTCATTGCATTCGCGGTAGGGCCGCTCGGCCAGCACGTTGAGGATGTACTGGACTTCCTGCGGCGCGAGCTGGAGGTTGATCTCGGGTGTCGTCATGGTCGTCTCGTCAGTGGATCGTGGACTCGAGCGTGGACAGGCGCTGGTCGAGCGCCTGCATGCCGGCCACCAGAAGCGGGACAAGCAGGCTGTGGTCGACGCCCTGGTAGCGCGGCGTGCCGTCCTCGTGCACGTCGTCCTTCTCGCCGCTCACGGCATAGGGGGCATGGGCCTGCAGCTCGTGGGCGACGAACATCGGCCGTTCCTGGGTGGCGTCCTTGAAGATGCCCAGGTGCACGCGCATGGAGCGCAGCGCGGCCATCGGGTCAGCCACGTCGCCCAGCAGGTTCTTCAGGCGGTAGTCGGAGGTGGTGTTGTAGCGCACCGCCGAGCCGGCCCGGTTGTAGTCGATGAAGCCTCGCTGCGTGCCGCCGGCCTCGGTCTTGAACGAGACGAAGACGTTGTCGCCCGAGGTCGCGCTGTTCCACGACGTCAGCGGCGGCGCGCTGAAGGTGGGGTTGATCGCCATCACGCCGGTGGACGTGTCGATCGAGAAGTAGTTGATGCCGTTCGACGCCGCGAGGATCGCCGTGCCGGAGAAGTAGAACCCGGTGTTCCCTGCGCCGGCGCTGTAATAGGCGCTGGGGCTGGACACCGATCCGGCCGCGAGGCCTAGGCGCCCGCTCAGCGTGCCGCCGGCGAGGGGCAGCAGGCCGAGGCCGCTGGCTGCCAGTGCGGTGAGTGCGGTGCCGGTTCCGTTGACCACCACCACCTTGTTGGCGTTGCCGGTCAGCGTCGGCATCTTGTCGAACGCGGCGGCGATGAGCGCGAACTCGCTGCGCACCGGCGGCGAGTTCAGCCCGGACCCGGCCGACGGGACGCCCGAAGCGTTGAAGAAGTTGTTGGCCATTACCGGATGCCTCGTCTGGTGCTGTAGTGCACGATCGCGCTGTTGATCGTGAACTCGTCGATGTAGTCGGCGTCGCATGCGATGCGAAGCGCCACGTTCTCAGCGGTGCCGGCCATCTCGACCTCGCTGGGCGACACCGTGACCCCATCCCAGACCAGCGTGTCCCACGTCAGCGAGTCGTCCCAGTTGTTCGATCGGAAGTTGCTCGCGTAGGTGACGTCGTCCGGCTGTGAGTTGACCAGCGGGTCGTAGCCGATGTCGTAGCCGAATGAGAACTCCGCATACGAACTGCCGCCCACCTCGATCGACGCGCGCCTGTAGCGCTTTCGGATGCGAGGAGACTTCGAGTGGTTGGTCGCGAACTTCAGCCACGCGTCGATGTTCTGCCCGTCGAAGCTCGAGCCGACATCCATGCGATACACGAAGCCGTTGGCGGCGCCGAAGAACGAGGACTCCGTCGCGCTGCCGACGTCGCCATCCGTCCACACGAGCACCGGGTCTGGGAACTGGATCGGCATGGAGCCCAGGAACTTGCCGTCCACGATCGTGAGGTACAGCGCTGATCCGTCGGCGAAGAACACGCGGTACTGGCTACGCTCGCGATTCAGGCCGCCGGTGGTCGAGGTGGTCCGCCTGCTCTGGATCCACGGGCCGATGGCGTTGGTGAGCGTCGCGCTGTCGAAGTTGCCGAACTTGAATGCCGTGGTCAGGGACATCACGCCGCGCTCGTCGTAGACGTAGACGGAGTCCATGAGCTGGGCGGTGTCGGCATTGGCGCCGACGCCGTGGGAGAACAGGACGAGCTTGAAGTCGAGCGCGCTCGTGCCGTACAGAACTGCCGTCGTCTCCAGGCCGTAGAGCACCAGCGCCGCTGACTGGTCTGAGCCGATGATCGACATCATGTTTGTGATGTCTTCGCGCATGACAATCTCCCCGGCGCCCAGGATCGGCGACCAGGTGTACGGGGAGTTGGTCGAGCTGAACTGAAGAGAAGCCCCGAACGCGAGGAACAGGCACCCGGAGTGCACCGCCACGCCGGAGGGCGTGTCGACAGCCATGCCGGTTCTGATCGGAACGTAGTACGTGCCGTCGAACTCGAACGCGGTGTTGACTCCGTCGCATCCGTACAGGCGCCGGCCGCTTCCGAAGTTCCCGTCGACGACGCGAACGCGGCCGCCCGGCTTGAGCGGGATCGACTGGTTGTAGCTCGTGGTCATCGCGACTGCCGCCAGGCCCACCATCAACTGCTCGCCGGGCTGGAACAGGCCAACGACGTCGGTGATGATCAGCGACCCGGTGGCCGTCGAAGATCCGACGGTCCCTGACGTCACGAGCTGCCGGCGCACGATCGCGGTGGCGCCTGTGATGGCTCCGACGATCGTCGCTCCTTCGTCAATCTCCGCGCTGCCGGTGTCGTAGAACAACTCCTGCGGCATCGTGACCTGCACCCATCCCAAGGTGGTGGACACGTACATGGTCAGAAGCGTGCCGCCGGCGTTGTCGCGCCATGCGTAGACGTTGCCGTTGAACGCGGCCACGCCACGGATCGGACCGGAGCCCGGTACGGCAGCGATGTCCGCACGGTACTTCGCGGCAGCCAGCGCGCGGTACTGCGCCTGGGTCTTGGCGTCGAAGATCGCGCTGATCGCGGTCACCGTTCCGACCGTCAGGCCGGACTTCAGGATGGTGCCCGCCACCGTGAACGAGCCGACCTGCTTGGTGTAGACGATCGTCGTGCCGGTGATCGCGATGACGACCGCCGTGTTCGCGCCGTCGTTGATGGTCTCGCCCACCACCACGTTGGCCACCGCGTTGAGCACGATGGCGCCCCAGCCGGCCGCGCTGGGCGAAGGCCTGCCGTCGAACCGCTCGTAGCCGGCAACCCTGGTGTAGCCGCCATACAGCGAGATCTCGAAGTTCTGGGCGTCGCGCAGCCTGCCGGGCGGAATGGAGACGCTCGGGGTGAGCTGGTCCAGCCCGCCCTCAAGCCGGATGAGGTCGTAATCGACCTTGGGGAGCTGCAGGGCCGCGCTCATCCCCAGTGCCCGCCACCGGTGTCCATGTCGGGCAGGTAGCGCCGCTCCATCGCGGTGAGCATCGACCCGAAGCCCTCTCGGCCGCGCACCAGCACCTCGGACGCCGCCTCGTACAGGCCGTAGTAAGTCATCGCCTTGTAGACGATGGCCATGTGGTAGGAGTCGTCGATGGCCGGGATGTCGGCGTCGGCGGCCAGCCGCACGGGCTTCTTCCAGTACCGACCGTAGACCGTGTAGGCATCGTCGGTCGCCGGGCCCAGTTGCAGCGACTCGTCCTCGGGCTTGACCGCGAACACCATCGGCCGCCCCGGCGTCTGCGAGCCGAACCGGTAGGTGTCCCGGAACGTGTCCCAGTCCCACTCGACGAGCCACATGTCGTCGGACGAGCCGATCGCCGTGCGGTAGGTGCGCAGCGTGTCGAGCTGCCAGCGCTTGAAGGTGGTCGAGATGCTGGCGTTGGCCAGCGTGACCTGCGGCGCGGCGGCCGCGATCGCCGCGGTGAAGTCGGCCTGCATGAATCGCCACACGTCGTGCATCGCCTGGATCTCGACCCAGGCGTC
>Ga0228700_1002234_pt1 | contig 10474 bp, 7 predicted proteins | sample McNCre317_Aug_MG_FD_178019 | JGI IMG/M metagenome (GOLD analysis project Ga0228700, IMG submission 178019) | Freshwater microbial communities from McNutts Creek, Athens, Georgia, United States - 3-17_Aug_MG | ecosystem: Environmental > Aquatic > Freshwater > Creek | place: USA: Georgia...
CGCTTACCCCAAGCCCGTGGACGTGAAGACCCACCGCGAACTGCCTGCCTTCATCAGCAACCGTGGCGGCGTGGCCCTGCGTCCCGGTGACGGCGTGATCCACAGCTGGCTCAACCGCCTGCTGTTGCCCGATACCGTCGGCACCGGTGGCGACTCGCACACCCGTTTCCCCATCGGTATCAGCTTCCCCGCTGGCTCCGGTCTGGTGGCGTTCGGTGCCGCCACAGGCGTGATGCCTTTGGACATGCCCGAGTCCATCCTGGTCCGCTTCAAAGGCGAAATGCAGCCCGGCGTGACCCTGCGCGATCTGGTGCACGCGATTCCGCTGTACGCCATCAAGCAAGGTCTGTTGACTGTGGCCAAGGCTGGCAAGATCAACGAGTTCTCGGGTCGCATCCTGGAAATCGAAGGCCTGCCCAACCTCAAGGTTGAGCAAGCGTTTGAGTTGTCCGATGCGTCTGCCGAGCGCTCTGCTGCCGGTTGCACCATCAAGCTCAACAAAGAGCCGGTGCAGGAATACCTGAAGTCGAACGTGGTTCTGATGAAGAACATGATCGCTGACGGCTACGCCGACGCACGCACTTTGGCTCGCCGCATCGAGAAGGTCGAAGCCTGGTTGGCAGCGCCCAACCTGCTCGAAGCCGACAAGGATGCCGAATACGCCCACATCATCGAGATCGACCTGGCCGACATCAAGGAACCCATCGTCTGCTGCCCCAACGATCCAGACGACGCCAAGTTCCTGTCGCAAGTGGCAGGCACCAAGATCGACGAAGCCTTCATCGGTTCGTGCATGACCAACATTGGTCACTTCCGTGCAGCCGCCAAGCTGCTTGGCGGCCAGCGCGACATCCCGGTCAAGCTGTGGGTCGCCCCACCAACCAAGATGGACGAGAGCGAGCTGATCAAGGAAGGCCACTACGCCGCGTTTGGCACCGCCGGTGCCCGCACCGAAATGCCCGGCTGCTCGCTGTGCATGGGCAACCAGGCGCAAGTGCGCGAAGGCGCAACCGTGGTGTCTACGTCCACACGTAACTTCCCCAACCGTTTGGGCAAGAACACCAACGTGTATTTGGCCTCGGCCGAGCTGGCCGCCATCACCTCGAAGATGGGCCAATTCCCCACCGTGGCCGAATACCACGAAGCCATGGGTGTGGTGAACAAGGACGGCGAAGCCATCTACAAGTACATGAACTTCAACCAGATTGAAGAGTACGTGGAAACCGCCAAGGGCGTGACCGCCTGATCAACCCCGCGTTGAAAACAAGCCCTGCCTGTGAAAGCTGGCAGGGCTTTTTTGTGTCTGCACAGGTGACACGCAAAAATTGGCCATGGGCTTAGGCTTGTGCCTTCACCAATTTGCGCCAAGGGGTTGTCATGCAATACGCCAATCTGGGCAAGAGCCCGCTCAAAGTCTCGCGCCTGTGTGTGGGCACCATGATGTTTGCCGATCAGACGCCGCTGGGCGAGGCGCGAAGCATTCTGGACCATGCCCTGGACATGGGCTGCAATTTTCTGGACACGGCCGATGTCTACAGCATCGGCCAATCCGAAGCGATGCTGGGGCAGTTGTTGCCAAGTCAGCGGCACCGCTGGGTGCTGGCCAGCAAGCTGGGCAATGCCATGTCGTCTGTGCCCAATGACGGGCAGTATTCCCGCCGCTGGGTGATGCGCGCCTGCGAGGGCAGTCTGGCGCGTCTGGGCACCGATCACCTGGACATTTATTACCTGCACCGCGACTACAACGGCATGAACCTGGAAGAGCCTTTGCGGGCCATCGAGGCCTTGCTGCGCGAGGGCAAGATCCGCTACTGGGGTGTCTCCAATTTTCGGGGCTGGCGCATCGCCGAGATGGTCAACATGGCCCGGCAAATGAACATGCCCGGCCCTGTGGTGTGCCAGCCTTATTACAACTTGCTCAACCGCATGCCCGAGGTGGAAATTCTGGAAGCTTGCGGGCATTACGGTTTGGGCGTGGTGCCCTACAGCCCCATCGCCCGAGGCGTGTTGACGGGTAAATACGCCCCCGGCCAAGCGCCACAAGAGGGCAGCCGCGCAGCCCGGGCCGACAAGCGCATTCTGGAGACCGAGTTCCGCGAAGAGTCTTTGCAGATTGCACAAACCCTGCGCCAGCACTGTGAGCGCAAAGGCGTGTCACTGGCGCACTTTGCCACCGCTTGGGTGCTGGCCAACCGCCACGTGAGCGCGGTCATCGCAGGCCCGCGCACGCTGGCGCAGTGGCAAGACTACGCCGGCGCACTGGAGGTCCAGATCACGCCGGAAGACGAGGCGCTGGTCAACAGTCTGGTGGCGCCGGGCCACCCCTCGACGCCCGGTTACAACGACCCGTCTTACCCTTTGAATGGTCGCTGAAGCCTGCCGCTTCTAGGGTGGTCTGAACCGCGAATAATCACAAGATGAGTCTGCTCAGTGGGCTGAGTGAGGTGGTATTTAACCCTGAGATGTCGGTGGTTATTGCATGCATATGTGCTGGAATTGCCTGGCTCGTTATGCTGAAACCTTTCCCGTTATGGAGACAAACACATGCTCGATCGCCGTTCATTCATGGGGGCCGGTTTCGCTGGGGCCTCGGCTTTGGCTTTTTCTTCCGTTTGGTCGCAGTCGGCGCCGAATTTTGGTCCACCCACGTTGCCGACCATCGGCTTTCGGCGCATGAAGCTGGGCAGCATGGAAATCATCGCGCTCAACGATGGTGCGGTGCGCCGTCCTTTGGGTGAGGAGTTTGTGCCCAAGGTGCCGCTGGACAACGTCAAGGCCTTGCTGGCATCGCAAAACCTGCCCACCGATTACATCGATGTGCCCTACACCCCGTTCTTGCTGGTCAATGGCAACCAGCGCTATCTGTTTGACACCGGCTTTGCCGACAACGGTCCACCGACCACGGGCAAGCTGCTGGGCAATCTGGCGGCGGCAGGCTTCAAACCCGAAGACATCAACAACGTCGTGCTCAGCCATTTCCACGGCGACCACATCAATGGCTTGCGCTACAAAAACGGCGCTCTGGTGTATCCCAATGCCCGCGTGCATGTGCCCACGGTCGAGCATGCCTTCTGGACGGATGAAGCGCGCATCGCCGCTGCACACCCGGCCATGAAAGGTGCATTTGAAGGTGTGCGCCGCGCTTTGGGGGATTTGTCGGGTGATCAACTGGTCAAGTTCGAGCCTGGTGCAGACGTCGCGCCAGGTCTGACCTCGATTGCAGCATTTGGGCACACGCCGGGCCACTGCCTGTTCAAGATGCAATCGCAGGGGCAGTCGTTCGCCTATGTGGCCGACATCACCAACGTGCCTTCTTTGTTTGCACGCGCGCCCGACTGGGCGGTGTTGTTTGACATGAACCCTGAGATGGCGCGCCAGTCGCGTCGCCGCATCTTTGACATGCTGGTCAAGGACAAGATGATGGCAGGCGGCTTTCACTTCCCGTTCCCGGCGTTTGGCACCATCGCACCTTCGGGTGAGGGCTACCAGTTCAACCCGGTGGCATGACCCGCTGAGCATGCCAAAACAAACGGCACCCGAGGGTGCCGTTTGTCATGGTGCAAGTGTGCGCTGTGTCAGAACATCCGCGCAATCAAAGCACCTTCGGCGGGACCCTCCATGGGAATCCACACCCTGAGCGGGCTGCCGGAAGCCACATCGATGGCTTCGCCTTTGGCGTTTTTCATTTGCGTGAGGGGCACTTTGCGGTTGCCGCTGGGGTGGATGATCTCGATCGTGTCGCCGACCGAAAACTTGTTCTTGGTTTCCACTTCCACCCAGCCGTCCTGCACGCTGCGCACCTCGCCCACGAACTGGCTGCGGTGGCCCACAGAGTGACCGGTTTCATAGTTCTGGTAGTCCTGCGCGGGGCGGCGCTCCAGAAAGCCCGAGGTGTAGCCGCGTGAGGCCAGGCCGTCGAGTTCACTGATGAGCTCGGGGTTGAAGGGGCGACCGGCCACCGCGTCGTCGATCGCGCGGCGGTACACCTGCGCGGTGCGGCTGACGTAATACAGGCTCTTGGTGCGGCCTTCGATCTTGAGCGAGTCCACGCCGATCTTGACCAGACGCTCGATCAGCTCGACCGCACGCAGGTCCTTGCTGTTCATGATGTAGGTGCCGTGCTCGTCTTCCATGATGGGCATGAGCGAACCGGGCCGGTTGGCTTCTTCGATCAGGTACACCTTGTCGGCGGCGGGGTGGCGCTGGCCATCGCCGCAGGCCGAGAAGTTTTTCTCGGCGGCTTCTTGTTCTTGTTCAAAGCTGAAGTCGCCGTCCATCTTGATCGGTTTGACTTCGCCTGAATCGGTCTCGTCGGTGGCTTCTTGCGTGCCGTAGCTCCAGCGGCAGGCGTTGGTGCAGGTGCCCTGATTGGGGTCTCGCCGGTTGAAGTAGCCCGACAGCAGGCAGCGGCCCGAATACGCGATGCACAGCGCACCGTGCACGAAGACTTCCAGCTCCATGTCGGGGCATTCCTGGCGGATTTTTTCGACTTCGTCCAGGCTCAGTTCGCGGCTCAGGATGATGCGGGCCACGCCCATCTTTTGCCAGAACTTCACGGCTGCCCAGTTGACCGTGTTGGCCTGCACCGAGAGGTGGATGGGCATTTCGGGCCATTTCTCGCATACCATCATGATCAGGCCGGGGTCGGCCATGATCAGGGCGTCGGGCTTCATGGCGATCACCGGTTCGATGTCGCGCAAGTAGGTGCGTACCTTGTCGTTGTGCGGCAGCAGATTGCTGGTGACGAAAAACTTCTTGCCCCGGGCGTGGGCTTCGGCAATGCCGATGCCGATCTGTTCGAGCTTGAATTCGTTGTTGCGCGCCCGCAGGCTGTAGCGCGGCTGGCCTGCGTAAATCGCGTCGGCACCAAAGTCATAGGCGGCGCGCATTTTGTCGAGCGAACCGGCGGGCAATAAAAGTTCGGGGGATTTGATCGTCGTCATAGCCTTCAATTGTCCAATTTTTTGAACCCGCCACACGCCGTGCACAATTGACGCATGACAAGCAATGAGCGCAAACAGGTGTTGATCGCAGGCGGCGGCATTGGCGGGCTGGCGGCGGCTTTGGCCTGTGCGCGGCAGGGCGTGGCAGTGCAGCTGCTGGAGCGGGCCGCGCAGCTGAGCGAGGTGGGCGCGGGCATCCAGATCGGGCCGAACGTGACGCGCATCTTGCAGGCCTGGGGCTTGCAGGACGCTTTGGCCCGCGTGGCCGCATTCCCCCAGCGTTTGCAGGCCCGCGATGCCCAGACCGGGCAGGTGCTGGGCACCTTGCCTTTGGGTGAGCGGGCGCAGGCACGGTATGGCGCACCGTATGCCACCATCCACCGAGCCGATTTGCATGCCTTGCTGTGGGACGCTGGGCAGGCCACAGGCGTGCAGACCGCCTTGGGTCAAACCATCGCAGGCTGGTCCGAATCCACCGAAGGTGTGGTGGCGCAAAGCGCCAGCGGCCAAAGCTGGCAGGCCGATGCGCTGGTCGGGGCCGATGGCGTGTGGAGCACCGTGCGGCAACAGCTTTTAGCCGATGCGCCCGCACGCTTCACGGGGCACCTGGCTTTCAGGGCTTTGGTGCCGCAGGCCGATTTGCCTTCGGCTTTGCGGTCTGACGAGATCACGGTCTGGATGGGGCCGCGTTTGCATGTGGTGCATTACCCGGTGCAAGCGGGACGGGCGCTCAATGTCGTCGCCATTGTGCATGGTGAGAAACCAGCCAATCCCCATGACTGGGACTCTGCCGGACACGCCGACACCCTGATGCAAGCCATGGGCGCAGTCGGTACTGATTTGCACCAACGCCTGGAAGCCATTCCCGCTTGGCGCTTGTGGGCCCTGCACGACCGTGCGCCCGTGAGCGCTGCCAACCAGATGGCTCAGGGCCGCGTGGCTTTGCTGGGCGATGCGGCGCACCCCATGCGACCCTATTTGGCGCAGGGCGCAGGCATGGCGATCGAAGATGCACAGGTGCTGGCGCAGTGCCTGGCCCAAGGCGCGGGCAGCGTGGCGCAACGCCTACAGGCCTATGCTGATCAGCGCTGGGCCCGCAACGCTCAGGTCCAGGCCCGGGCCATCCGCAATGGGCAAGTCTTCCACGCCCAAGGCCTTGTGGCCCTGGGCCGCAACCTGTCGATGCGGCTCATGGGCGAGCGGGTGATGGATGTGCCTTGGCTGTACGGCCAAGGCCCGCAGATGTAAGCTCGCGGCTCAAACCACCAAAGGCAACGCCCGCAGCCGCTTGCCCGTCAGGGCAAACAAGGCGTTGCCCACGGCGGGTGCCACAGGCGGCACTGCCGGTTCGCCCACGCCTGCCGGGTGGCGGGTGCTGGGCACGATGTGGGTTTCCACCAGCGGGGCTTGGCTGAGCGTGACCAAGGGGTAGCTCGGAAAGTTGCTTTGCTGCACCACGCCGCCCACGATGTCGATCTTGCCGAAGAGGGCGGCGCTCAGGCCGTAGATCACGCTGCTTTCCACTTGCTGGGCCACGGTGCCCGGGTTGACCACGGTGCCGCAGTCGATGGCGCAGACCACGCGGTGCACGCGAATTTGGCCTTGGTCCAGCGATACCTCGGCCACCTGCGCCGTGATGGAGCCAAACGATTCGTGCAGCGCAATGCCTTGCGCACGGCCAGCGGGCAAGGGCTTGCCCCAACCCGCTTTGTTAGCGGCGAGTTTCAGCACGGCGGCATACCGCGGCGCGTCTTTCAGCCAGTTCAGGCGAAAGGCCAATGGGTCTTGTTTCGTGGCCACGGCCAGTTCGTCGATGAAGCTTTCCGAAAAGAAGGCGTTGTGCGAATGGCCCACCGAGCGCCAAAAGCCCACGGGCACGCCGGACTTTGTGGCCACATGGCTCATGTGCTGGCTCGCAAAGCCATAGGGCAGATCGAACAGGCCTTCCGAAGCGGTTTTGTCGGGCATGTCGATGGGGCCGGACAGGTGGGGCGCTGCACGCGCCATCCAGCGCGGGGTGATGGCGTCGCCCGCCGACTTGATGCGCAGGCTGGTGACTTCGCCTTGGCTGTCCAGCGAGGCCTGGAATTTGGCCAGATGCATCGGACGGTAAAAGTCGTGTCCCATGTCTTCTTCACGCGACCAGCTCAGCTGCACCGGTGCGCCCTTGCAGGCCATGGCCACTTGCACGGCCTGGCCGACAAAGTCGACTTCGAGCCTGCGGCCAAAACCACCGCCCAAGAGCGTCACATGCACCGTGACCTGGTCCTCTTTCACGCCCGCGACTTTGGCCGCCATGGCGCGGGCCATTTGTGGCACTTGGGTGGGGGCCCAGACCTCAACACGCCCGTCCTTGACTTGCGCCGTGCAGTTCATCGGCTCCATCGTGGCGTGGGCCAGATAGGGCGCTTGGTAGAGCGCGTCGATGCGGGTGGCAGCAGATTTTTCGGCCTGGGTGGGCACACCTTGCTCGTGGAAGGTGAAGCCGCTTTCTGTGTTCAAAGCTTTGAGTAAATCGGCCTGGATGCGGGTGGTGTCTGCAGCGCCGGTTCCAGGGGCTGGCCATTGCACTTGCACCGCTTGTGCACCCTGACGGGCATGCCAGGTGCTTTTGCCGACCACGGCCAGGCCGCCGGTGCCGCCGCCCCAGGCGTCCAGCGGCACGACTTTTTCCACCCCGGCGATGGCCAGTGCGGCTTTCGTGTCCATGGACGAAGCCGTGCCGCCCAGCACAGGGCTCATGCGCACGGCAGCAAACAGCATGCCGGGCAGGCGCACATCCAGGCCAAATTGGGCTTGTCCCGTGACCTTGCTCGGGATGTCGGTGCGCGCGGTGGATTGGCCGATCAGCTTCCAGTCTTGGCGTGCTTTGGTGCTGATGCCTTGGGGCGTGGTGCCCGCAGCCCCAGCGGCCATCTCACCGAAATGTGCGGACTTGCCCGAAGCGTGTTGCATCAGGCCGTTGGCGATGGTGATGTCGTTGGCGGGTACTTGCCACGTGGCAGCGGCAGCTTGCACCAGGCTGGCCCGCGCAGTGGCTGCGGCCATGCGCAGGGGGTCCCACAGATCGGCAATGGTGGACGAACCCCCTGTGGCGTTGATGCCCAGTTCGCGGGCCAATTTGCCCACGACCCATTCGGCCATTTTGATCTTGGTGGGCTTGTGCTCGCCTTCGCTGTCCAGTGGGTGAAAGGGCAGGCTGGCCACCAGCATGGCGACGTTGCCATAAATGCTGTCTGGGCCCGCTTGCTCCAGGCGCACGCGGTTCAGCGGCACATCAAGTTCTTCGGCCACCAGCATGGCCAGCGCGGTGTGCACGCCCTGGCCCATCTCGCTGCGAGGCATGGCCAGGATGACAGCGCCATCCTTGGCGATCTTGATCCAGCCGTTCAGGGCTACATCGCCTTCGGTTTTCAGCATCAGCTCGGGTGAGCCCAGGCGCGAGCGGGCAGGCATCACGCCCCAGCCCACCACCAAGGCGCCGGTCGCGCCCAGGGCGCTCAAGATCCAGGTACGGCGTTTCATGCGGCACCGCCTTTCTTCATTTGCGCGGCAGCGCGGTGGATGGCGGCGCGTACGCGCTGGTAAGTGCCGCAGCGGCAAAGATTGCTCATGGCCGCGTCAATGTCGGCGTCTGAGGGGTGGGGTTTTTTGTCCAGCAGGGCGGCAGCGGCCATCAGCATGCCGCTTTGGCAGTAACCGCATTGCGGCACCTGTTCGGCGATCCAGGCCGCTTGCAGGGGGTGGGGCTTGTCCGGGGTGCCCAAGGATTCAATGGTCCGGATTTTCTGATTGGCCACGGCAGACACCGGCATCACGCAAGAGCGAACAGGCTGGCCGTCCACATGCACCGTGCAGGCGCCGCAAGCGGCCACGCCGCAGCCGAATTTGGTGCCCGTGAGGTTCAGTTCATCGCGCAAGACCCACAGCAAGGGCATGCTTGGGTCGGCGTTGGTGCTTCGGCTTTGGCCGTTGATGTTCAGTTCCACGCTGTCTCCTGAAAGTGGTTCAGGCGATGGTAGTGCAAAAGCTCACAAGCGGGCTGTCACTGCCGTGTGCATCGGCTCACAAAGGGGTGGTCAGTGGTGGCAAGCCTTGACGCTGGCGTGCACGGTGGCAGGCGTCGCTGCCTTCTTCAAATTCCCGGCAAGGGGAGGGGCGCCATTCGTAGATGCCGCAAGTGGCTTTCTCGCCAATGCGTCCGTAAAGTGCTGCGCAGCGTGGCGGGCTGTGGTCGGTGCCGCGCATGCGGCAGGTGCTGTCGGTGATCGGCGAGGCTAGGCCCGCAGGCACCGAGCCGCCGCCTTCTTCGTATTCGTACACGGAAAAGTCCACCCGAAAGCTCGCGCAGCAAGCGCCGCAGGTGGTGCAGTTGGACATGGTGTGAAAAGGGGAATGGACCCCGGATCAAGTCCGGGGAGACAGGTCAGGCTTGTACTCGACCCAGCAGCAGGAACTCCATGAGCGCCTTTTGCACGTGCATGCGGTTCTCGGCTTCGTCCCAGACGACCGACTGAGGCCCATCGATGACTTCGGCGCTGACTTCTTCGCCACGGTGGGCGGGCAGGCAGTGCATGAACAGGGCGTCCGGTTTGGCCGCCTGCATCATCGCTTCGTCCACGCACCAGTCGGCAAAGGCTTTCTTGCGTGCTTCGTTTTCGGCTTCGTAGCCCATGCTGGTCCACACATCGGTGGTGACCAGGTCGGCGCCACGGCAGGCGTCTTGCGGGTCCTGGAAGATTTTGTAGTTGGCGTTGCTGCGCAGACCGGCAATGGCCTGATCGACTTCGTAGCCGCTGGGGGTGCTCAGGTGCACAGTGAAGCCCAGCAGCTCGGCCGCTTGCAGCCAGGTGTTGGCCATGTTGTTGCCGTCGCCCACCCAGGCCACCACCTTGCCCTGGATGGAGCCTCTGTGCTCGATGTAGGTGAAGATGTCGGCCAGGATCTGGCAGGGGTGGAACTCGTTGGTCAGGCCGTTGATGACGGGCACCCGCGAGTGCGCAGCAAAGCGCTCGATCTTGTCCTGGCCGTAGGTGCGGATCATCACCAGATCGGTCATGCGGCTGATCACGCGGGCGCTGTCCTCGATGGGCTCGGAGCGCCCCAGCTGGCTGTCGCCGGTGGTCAGGTGCACCACCGAGCCGCCCAGCTGGTACATGCCCGCTTCAAAACTCACGCGTGTGCGGGTGCTGGCTTTTTCAAAGATCATGGCCAGCGTGCGGTCGGCCAGCGGGTGGTACTTTTCGTAGGCCTTGAACTTGCGCTTGATTTCAGCGGCGCGCGTGAGCACATGCGCGTATTCGTCGGCGCTCAGGTCGGTGAACTGCAGGTAGTGCCGCACCGGCACGGGGGTCTGAACGCTCATGCTTGTTCTGCCAGGAAGGTTTTGATCAGGGGCACCAGAATCGCCACCACTTCGTCGGCTTCGGCCTCGGTCATGATGAGCGGGGGCACCATGCGCACCACGGTGTCGGCCGTCACGCTGATGAGCAAACCGGCTTCGGCCGCACGCAGTGTCAGCGCACCGCAGG
>Ga0228700_1002237_pt1 | contig 10460 bp, 6 predicted proteins | sample McNCre317_Aug_MG_FD_178019 | JGI IMG/M metagenome (GOLD analysis project Ga0228700, IMG submission 178019) | Freshwater microbial communities from McNutts Creek, Athens, Georgia, United States - 3-17_Aug_MG | ecosystem: Environmental > Aquatic > Freshwater > Creek | place: USA: Georgia...
GATCTGCATCGGCATGATGATTGGCACCACCGCCTGCGTGGCGCGGCGCATCGGCGCCGGTGAGCTGGCCGACGCGCGGCGCATTGCCAGCCACAGCCTGCTGATCATCGTGGGCGTGGCCCTGGTGCTGGGCCTGGCCACCGTGCTGTGCCTGGGGCGGCTGTTGCAGGCGCTGGGCGCCCAGGGTGAGGTGGCGCGTCTGGCTGCGCAGTACCTTGGCATCACCCTGCCCTCGCTGCCCCTGCTGGGCATGGGCATGGTCATATCGGCCCTGCTGCGTTCGGTCGGCGATGCGCGCCGCGCCATGCTGGTGACCCTGGTGGCGGCCTTTGTCACAGCGGGACTGGACCCTTTGTTCATCTTTGTCTTTGGCCTGGGGCTGCATGGTGCGGCCATGGTTGCCGTGCTGTCGCGCATCGTGATGGTGTTGCTGGGCCTGCATGGCGTGTGGCGGGTGCACCGCTTGCTGGGGCGCCCGCAGCGCGCCCGATTTGCCGAAGATGCACGCGCCATGGCCGCCATTGCCGGGCCCGCCGTGCTCACCAATGTGGCCACGCCGGTGGGTGCGGCCTTTGTGACCCACAGCGTGGCGCAATTTGGCGCCTCGGCCGTGGCCGGGCAGGCCACCATTGAGCGGGTGACGCCGGTGGCGTTTGGCCTGATTTATTCGCTTAGCGGCGCAGTCGGCCCCATCCTGTCGCAAAACCTGGGGGCGCGGCAATTTGAGCGGGTGCGGCAAACCCTGCGCGCCAGCCTGCACTTCATGCTGCTGGCGGTGGGCGTGGCCTGGCTGCTGCTGGCATTGCTGCAGGAGCCGCTGGTGCGTGCCTTCTCGCTGGAAGGGGTGTCGGCCCAGATGGTGCATGCGTTTTGCAGCTGGATCTGCGCCAGCTTCTTTTTTGCCGGTGCCCTGTTCGTGGCCAACGCCGCCTTCAACAACCTGGGCCGCCCGCTATGGTCCACCGGTTTCAACTGGGCCCGTGCCACCCTGGGCACCATGCCGTTTGCCTGGTGGGGTGCGCAATACGGTCCGGTGCAGGTGCTGGCCGGACAAGGCGTGGGGCTTGTGATTTTCGGCAGCCTGGCCATGTGGACGGCACGCCGCCTGACCCACAGCCTGTGCCAGACCGCAGACGCAAGCCCCCCGCAGGCTGAAGGCCCCAAGGCTTAGCGCGAACGCAAGGTATCCAGCGGCAATGCGTGCAGCTCGGCCAGCATCTGGGCCAGCGCATGGCCGGCTGCCTGCAGCAATGCCTGCCCTTTTTCCGCGCTGGCAGCGGCTGCATTGCCTACCGCGCCGGCCGGGTTGTAGTCCTGCATCTGCCAGCCCAGCTTGGCACTCCTGCCATTGCCCAGAATGGGGTAGCGGGCGGCGCGTTCCTGCGAGGTCGAGGCAAAGTTCTGCGCCTGATCCATGTCCACCAAGGTGGGGGCCAGGGCCAGCATCATCGAGGTTTCCACCTCACCGGCATGAATGCCAAAGCGCTGCTCCTGTGCGCTGAACAGGGCGTTGACATCGCTGCCATCGGCAGCCAGGAGGGGCAGCGAAAACCAGTTGACGCTGTAGACCAGCAAGCCCAGGCGGGCCCGCAGGTCGCGCGCCACCACATCCATCAAGCCCACCTGGCCACCGTGGCTGTTGAGCAGCACCAGCTTTTTCACGCCGGCCGCGGCCACGCACTCGCCCAGCTCGGTCCACAGGCGCAGCACGGTCTCGGCCTTGAGTGTCAGGGTGCCGGCAAAGGCCGCATGCTCGGGGCTAAGGCCTATGCACTGGGTTGGCAGAAACAGCACCGGCAGCGTGGGAGCAAGTTCCTTCAAAGCGGCCGCCACCACGCCGTCCACCAGCGCGCTGTCCACATTCAGCGGCAGGTGCGGCCCATGTTGCTCGGTGGCGGCCACCGGCAGCACGGCAATGGTCTGGGCCATGCGGCCCTCGGCTTGGGCCTGTGCAAAGTCGCGCGTGGACCACTCGGCCCAGAATCGTGAGGGGGTTGGCATGGACATATCTTAGAGGCCCTTGGAGGTCCTTGGCGGTCCTTGGCGGTCTTGTGCCAGCGCCGGATGCGCTGGAGGCACTTGCGCGCGGGCAGCGCGGTGGCGTTGCTGGCGCTGGCCCGTGGACGCGACCCCACCGTCCGTAGCAGCAGCATCCGCAGCCAAGCCCTTGGCGCGGCGGGGCAACAAACCACGCAGTGCCTGGGGCTGCGACCGGGCACCACTGGCCAGGTAGTCGGCCAGCAAAGCCTCGCGCACGGCCTCTTGCGACAGGCCAAGCTGCGTGCACAAATAATCAAAGATGGCGTCCAGCAAATCTTCCGGGGTAAAGCGGTGGGTGCGGGTACTGTGTTGCCACAGCCACTGCGCGAAATCGGTCCATGCGGCAAAAGGACTGGGGCCCTGCAATAGCAGCCGGCTGGCCCGCACAAAGCGGCCCGAGTTCACCACCAGATCCCAGTAACGCGCCATGCGGGCAAATTGCTGTACCTGCTCCTGGCTCACCGCCCCCGTCTGCAGCACGGCATAGGGCGGCTCGGTGCCATAGACCATGCCGTCTTCGGTGTGCCCACCTGGGCTGCGAGCTGCCAGCGGCGTGCCGCGCAGGCGCTTGAGCAGGCCCAGCTGGATTTCGTGCGGCCCCAGGGCGTAAAGCCGGTCAAAGCCAGCGGCAAAACTCTCCCAGCTTTCACCGGGCAGGCCAAAAATAAGGTCGCAATGCAGGTGCACTGTGCTGTGGGCCACCAGCCAGGCCATGTTGGCACAAGTCTTGTCATTGTCTTGGCGCCGCGCAATGCGGCTTTGTACCGCTGGGTTGAAGCTCTGGATGCCGATTTCAAACTGCAGCACCCCGGGCCTGAATTGGGTCAGCACCTGCTTCAAGGCTTCCGGCAGGTGGTCGGGCACCAGCTCAAAGTGCAGCTGCAGCGGCTCCTGCGGCGCAGCGCGCAGGCGCTCCAGAAAAAAGCCCAGGATGCGCAAGGTGTTCTCTTGCCGCAGGTTGAAGGTGCGGTCCACAAACTTGAAGGAGCGTGCACCACGCGCATAAAGCGTGGCCAGTGCATCCAGAAAACGGTCCAGCGCAAAGGCCCAGGCCGTCTTGTCCAGCGCGCTGAGGCAAAACGCGCACTGAAAGGGGCAACCGCGTGATGCCTCCACATACAGCACGCGCTGGGCCAGATCGGTGTCGCTGTAATGGGCATAAGGCAGTTCCAGCTGGTCCAGCGGCGGCTGCTCGCTGCTGATCACTTTCATCAAGGGCTTGGGCCCGTGCACCAAGGCACGGCACAGCCGGGCAAAGCTCACATCACCCCAGCCGGTGATCAGGTAATCGGCCATTTGTACGATGGCCTGCTCCTGCCACTCGTGGCTCACCTCGGGCCCGCCCAGCACCACGCGCACTGTGGGGCGCTGCTGCTTGAGCAGGCGTATGACCTCGGCGGTTTGCTGCACATTCCAGATGTACACGCCAAAGCCCACCACCTGCACCCGGGCGGTACCCAGTGACTGCAGCAGCGCCGCTGCAATGTCGCTGGCCGGGCGCTGGATGGTGAACTCCTGCAGCTGGGTGCAGTCAGCCAGGTCGGCGCCGCCATGGCGCGCCATGTTGGCCAGCAGGCAGCGCAGGCCCAGCGAGGCATGCAGGTATTTGGCGTTGAGCGTGGCAAGCACGATGCGGGCAGGCATGGCCGTATTATCAAAGCAGCACGGCCAGGCCACTGCACGCCCGCTTCCCACGCACGTGGCCCGCAATTCCGGGCCAACAGCGCCTGGCACCGACTGCGGCGACAATAGCGGTCTATGAACCGGCTGCCGTCTTCCCTTCTGCCCCGCCTGGCCGGGGCTTTTTGCACCCTGCTGGCCTTGGCGCTGCCACCGGCTGCGCAAGCCCAGTTTGCCAAGAGCACAGCGAATGCCAGCGCCGTGGTGCAGACCGAGCAGGTGCGTGCCGAACTCCTTGCCTATGCCCCCGATGGTGTGGCCCCAGGCAAGCCAGTCTGGCTGGGTCTGCAACTGAGCCACCAGCCGCAGTGGCACACCTACTGGAAAAATGCCGGCGACTCCGGCCTGCCCACGCAGCTGCAGTGGACCCTGCCGGCCGGCGTGAGCGCTGGTGCCATAGCCTGGCCCACACCGCAAAAGATCAACATCGGCACCCTCTCCAACTTTGGTTATGAAGGCACGGTGCTGCTGCCCGTGCCACTCACCATTGAGCCGGGCTTTGCGCCGGGTCCCCTGGCACAAAACCTGGAGGTCAAGCTGGCCGCCAACTGGCTGGTGTGCAAGCAGGAATGCGTGCCGCAAGAGGGGCACTTCGTGCTGCAGCTGCCATTGCGCGGCTCCACCGCGCTGCACGGCGCCGACTTTGAGCGCGCCCAGGCGACGCAACCCACTGCCTTGGCAGGCAGCTCGCAAGTGCTGCTGGGCAAGGACGTACTCACCCTCACGGTGCAGGGCCTGCCCGCTGCCTGGCGCGGCAAGAACATCAATGCCTTTATCGAAAACCCCGAAATCATTGAGACCTCGCGCTCCCCTGCGGCAGACGGTCCGGCGCAGAACTGGGCTGCCGACGGCAGCTGGTCGGCGCGCATCCCCTATTCAAGCCTGCGCAGCGAGTCGCCCAGCCAGCTGGCCTGGTTGCTGGCCCGGGACGGCAGCAGCGTGCGCACCGAGTCCCCGGTGCAAGGCAGCTGGCCGGCTACGGATGCTGCCGGCGGCGCTGCGGGCGCAAGCCCGGCGGGTGCCACTGCAACCCAGCCCCTGACCCTCGCCCCGGTGGTGGATGCCGGCCTGGGCACCTGGGGCCTGGCAATGGCGGCCGCGCTTCTGGGTGGCCTGATCCTCAACCTCATGCCCTGCGTGTTTCCGGTACTGGCCATCAAGGTGCTGGCCTTTACCAAGCCGAACGAAGGCGGCCAAAGCCACCGCGCACAGGGGCTGGCCTATACAGCCGGCGTGGTGCTGTCCTTTCTGGCGCTGGGCGGCCTGATGCTGGCGCTGCGCGCCGGCGGTGAACAGCTGGGCTGGGGGTTTCAGCTGCAATCGCCCGCCGTACTGGCCACGCTGGCCCTGCTGTTTACGCTGATTGGCCTGAACCTGATGGGCCTGTTGGAGGTCGGCAACCTGCTGCCCGCCAACCTGGCTGCATTGCAGCTGCGCCATCCGCTGGGTGACGCCTTTTTGTCGGGCGTGCTGGCCGTGGCCATTGCATCGCCCTGTACCGCGCCCTTCATGGGTGCCTCGCTGGGCTATGCAATTGCCCTGCCGGCCTTGCAGGCGCTGGGCATTTTTGCGGCACTGGGCCTGGGCCTGGCCCTGCCCTACCTGGCCGCCAGCTGGGCACCGGGGCTGGCACACCGGCTGCCCCGCCCCGGACTGTGGATGGACACCCTGCGCCGCTTCATGGCCTTCCCGATGTGGGCCACCGTGGTCTGGCTGCTGTGGGTGCTGGGGCACCTTAGCGGCGTGGACGGCGCGGCCAGCCTGCTGGCCCTGCTGCTGTGCCTGGCGCTCCTGGTCTGGAGCCTGAACCTGCCCGGACGCAGCCGCCTCGTGCTGGCCAGCCTAAGCGTGGTGCTCGGCGTGTGGCTGGCCACCGCGCTGGGGCCGGCCATCTTCAAGCTGGAAGAGTCCGCCGACAGCGTGCCAACAGCGGCTTCGGCGAGCGCTGCGGGCGCACACGGCAGCTGGCAGCCCTGGGTACCAGGCCGGGTGGACGCCGAGCTGGCAGCGGGCAAGCCGGTCTTTGTGGACTTCACCGCCGCCTGGTGCATCACCTGCCAGTACAACAAGAAAACCACCCTGTCGCAGGCCGCAGTGCTGGCCGACTTCCAGGCCAAGAATGTCACCCTGCTGCGCGCCGACTGGACCCGGCGCGACCCGGCCATCAGCCAGGCCCTGGGCGCCCTGGGACGCAGCGGCGTGCCGGTCTATGTGCTGTACCAGCCCGGGCAGACACCCGTGGTGCTGTCGGAGATTCTGCGCGAGTCAGACTTGCGCTCGGCCCTGGCACGGCTCTGACCGCCCAGGCCAGATTTGACCTGTGCTAAATCAAACACCGCAGCCAAGACCACTGCGACAATGGGGTTCCCCCGATACCAGCCCACCCACGCACCCATGACCTCTTTTGCTCCGCTTCAGAACGACACATTTTTGCGCGCCTGCATGCGCCAGGCCACCGCCTACACCCCCCTGTGGCTGATGCGCCAGGCCGGTCGCTACCTGCCGGAGTACTGCGCCACCCGAGCACGCGCCGGCAGTTTCATGGGCCTGGCCACCAACACCGACTTTGCCACCGAGGTCACCCTGCAGCCGCTGGAGCGCTATCCCCTGGACGCGGCCATCCTGTTTTCCGACATTCTGACCGTGCCCGATGCCATGGGCCTGGGCCTGTCGTTTGCCCAGGGCGAGGGCCCGCGCTTTGCCACCGCGGTGCGTGACGAGGCCGCGGTGGCCAAGCTGGCCGTGCCCGACATGGCCAAGCTGCGCTATGTGTTTGACGCCGTCACCTCCATCCGCCGCGCCCTGCAGGGCCGGGTGCCACTGATCGGTTTTTCGGGCAGCCCCTGGACGCTGGCCTGCTACATGGTAGAGGGCAAGGGCTCAGATGACTACCGCCTGGTCAAGACCATGCTGTACAGCCGCCCCGACCTCATGCACCGCATGCTGGCCGTGAATGCTGATGCAGTAGCCCAGTACCTCAATGCCCAGATCGACGCCGGCGCCCAGGCCGTGATGATTTTTGACAGCTGGGGCGGCGTGCTGGCCGACGGCGCGTTCCAGGACTTCTCACTGGCCTACACCCGGCGCGTGCTGGCCCAGCTCAAACGCGTCGGTGGGGATGGCCAGGTGGTACCGCGTATCGTCTTCACCAAGGGCGGCGGTCTCTGGCTGAAAGACATGCAATCGCTTGATTGCGAAGTGCTGGGACTCGACTGGACAGTCAATCTGGGCGCTGCACGGGCCCTGGTAGGTGGCAGTGAAAACGGCCCGGGCAAGGCCCTGCAAGGCAATATCGACCCCAATGTGCTGTTTGCCCCGCCCGCCCAGATTGCCAGCGCGGTTGCCAGCGTGCTGGACAGCTTCGGCACGCCCTACCAGGGCAATGAATGCGGTCCTACGCACATTTTCAACCTGGGCCACGGTATCAGCCAGTACACGCCACCTGAACATGTGGCGGCCCTGGTCGAAGCGGTTCACAGCCATTCCAAGGCACTGCGAAAAGCAGTTGCTTAGCACGTTTTTGGCACGATGCAAGTATTGGATCGCATTACTTATGCACAAAAATGGTAGTGCGGCAGAGCAGCAAAACGGCGTGCCGCCCTGCCGCGCTACAAACTCGATAGCGCCTGTAAGTTATTGATTTCTAACGATTTACGACTTTGCTTTTTTTCTGGGCAATTCAAGCAAAGCCTTGTCTATCAAGGCTTTGGCAAGACTCCGGACAAGATATAAACAAAGTTATCCACAGAATCCTTGGATGGTATGCAAAAGGTTTGTAAATCAAGCACTTAGCCGCTTTTTCTCAGATTCACATCAACAAAGCACCCTAGTGCACAGTCGCAGCAGGCTCTCATGCCGTATTTGCCGCTTTTAGCAACTTTGCCGTTTATTGCATGACTACGCTTCTGGCCGTGCTGGTACAAACGCCGGCCCATGCGGCGCTTGGGCCGCTGTTGCACTACCGCAGCCCGCAAGGCTTGCCGGCAGGCACCCTGGTGCGCGTGCCACTGGGTAAGCGCGAGACCCTGGGCGTGGTCTGGGACGCGGCAGCAGACCCTGCGGACCTGGCCCCGGACTCCAGCAAGCTGCGCGATATCAGCGGCGTGCTGGAAGGCATTGCACCACTGGGAGCAGCATGGCAGCAGCTGGTGGGCTTTGCCGCACAGTACTACCAGCGTTCGCTCGGCGAAGTGGCACTGGCCGCCCTGCCACCGCAGCTGCGGGATCTTTCGCCACTGCAGGTGCAGCGCAGGCTGCGCCGCCCCACGGCCGCCGCACAGGCCGGCAGTCCCGCCGCAGCGGCTCCCAGCCTCAGCCCTGAACAGTGCCAGGTGCTGGCCCAGATACAGGTACACGATGGACCGTTCCTGCTGTTTGGTGCCACCGGCAGTGGCAAGACCGAGGTCTACCTGCATGCCATCGCCAGCTTGCTGGAAACCGAACCCCAGGCCCAAGCCCTGGTAATGGTGCCAGAGATCAACCTCACGCCCCAGTTGGAGGCGCGTCTGCTGGTGCGCTTTGCACCGCTTTACGGAGCGCAGGCCGTGGTTTCGCTGCACAGCGGCATGACCAACCCACAGCGACTCAAGAGCTGGCTAGGTGCCCACAGTGGCCAGGCTCGCATCGTACTCGGTACCCGCATGGCGGTCTTTGCCTCCATGCCGAACCTGCGCCTGATCGTGGTCGATGAAGAACACGACCCCAGCTACAAGAGCGGCGAGGGCGCGCGCTACTCGGCGCGTGACCTCGCGGTCTACCGCGGCAAGCTGGAAAGCGCCAAAGTGATTCTGGGCTCGGCCACCCCCTCGCTGGAGAGTTGGCACCACAGCCGGCCACAGGAGCAAGGCGGCCGCTACCTGCGCCTGCACATGCCCAGCCGCATTAGCAGCACCGGCAACCGCGCCGCGCCACCCATTGCCGATAGCAGCATCGACGCGGCCGAGCAGGCCGCCCGCACCGCCATGCGGGCCCGGTCCGGCACACCACCGGGCCTACCCCTGGTGCGCCGGGTGGACATGAACCACCAACCGCGGCGCGCCGTGTTTTCACTGCCCTTGCTGGAGGCCATCCGCGCGCGCGTGGCGCGTGGCGAGCAATGCATGGTTTTTCTGAACCGGCGCGGCTACGCGCCGGTACTGCATTGCAGTGACTGCGGCTGGAAGAGCGAGTGCCCGCACTGTTCGGCATTTCGCGTGTTCCACAAAGTCGACCGCACCTTGCGCTGCCACCACTGCGGTTACACCGAACGTGTGCCCCGCGCCTGCCCAGGCTGCGGCAATCCCGACATAGAACCCTTGGGGCGCGGTACCGAACAGTTGGAGGAACAACTCGCAGAGCTGCTGGCCGATGTGCGCCGCCCCGGCACCGCCAGTGCCGAACACCCCCATGGCGCACCGCTGCGCATCGCGCGCATCGATGCCGATAGCACCCGCCACAAGGGCGCCCTGCAAAGCCAGCTGGCCGCGGTGCATGCGGGCGATGTGGATGTGCTGGTCGGCACCCAAATGATTGCCAAGGGGCATGACTTCCGCCGCATCACCCTGGTGGCCGCCATCAACCCGGACGGTGCGCTATTCTCCAGCGACTTTCGTGCACCCGAGCGGCTTTTTGGCTTGCTGATGCAAGCCGCTGGCCGTGCCGGCCGCGATGCTGCGTTGGGGGAGCGCAGCGAAATCTGGATTCAGACCTTCCAGCCCGAGCACCCTCTTTTTGTGGCACTCAAGGCCCATGACTATCCGAGCTTTGCCGAGCAGCAATTGCGCGAGCGACAGCAAGCTGGCATGCCACCGTTCAGCGCCCAGGCACTGGTACGGGCCGAGGCCCATACGCAGGACGCAGCACAGGCATTCCTGAATCTGGCGCGCCAGGCCGCCCTGGCTGAAATGGCCGCTTGGCCGGGATGGGATACCGTGCTGGAGCAGGTTTTTGTGTACCCCGCAGTCCCCATGACGATTCAGCGTGTCGCCAATGTCGAGCGCGCCCAGATGCTGGTCGAAAGCCCGTCGCGCGCTGCCCTGCATAAATTTCTGAGCGCTTGGCATGCGCAGCTGCACGCCTGCCGCACCGACCCGACATGCCGCGGACTTTTGCGCTGGGCAGTGGACGTGGACCCCCTGGGGATTTGAGGCCATGAAATGCAGGGCCGGCTGATCGACCCCTCAGGCACACGCGCTCCATGGCATTCGCTGCCCCTAAGCGTGCGCGGCGGCAGCCGGTAAGATCGGCCCTCATTTTTTCGGTTTGTTGTCCACCTGCTCTCCATGTCCACCTCTTTCGGTATGAACCTGGCCCAACAAGAGGCCGTGAATTATTTGCACGGGCCCTGCTTGGTGCTGGCCGGTGCAGGTTCAGGCAAGACGCGGGTCATTACCCACAAGATCGCGCGACTGATCCAGACCGGCATGCAGGCCAAACGCATCGCGGCCATCACCTTTACCAACAAGGCTGCAGCCGAAATGCGCGAGCGCGCCACGAGCCTGATCGGCAAGCCGGCCAAGGAAGTGCTGGTCTGCACCTTTCACTCGCTGGGCGTGCGCATGCTGCGCCAGGACGGTGCCGCGTTGGGCTTGAAGCCTGCCTTTTCCATTCTGGATACCGACGATGTCACCAGCATCCTGAAAGATGCTGGCGGCACCGTGGACGCGGCCACCGCACGCCAATGGCAATGGACCATCAGCGCATGGAAGAGCGCCGGCCTGAATGCGGCACAGGCACAAAGCGCGGCCAGCACCGACGAGGAA
>Ga0228700_1002238_pt1 | contig 10455 bp, 14 predicted proteins | sample McNCre317_Aug_MG_FD_178019 | JGI IMG/M metagenome (GOLD analysis project Ga0228700, IMG submission 178019) | Freshwater microbial communities from McNutts Creek, Athens, Georgia, United States - 3-17_Aug_MG | ecosystem: Environmental > Aquatic > Freshwater > Creek | place: USA: Georgia...
AGGCGAGTACGGATTGAAGTCACGGCCAGCCGTGTGACCCAGCATCGCACCAATCGACCACGCCATCAGATTGCCGGTGTCGCCCTGGTTCGCTGAATCAATGTACGTGACAAGATCCTGCAGGCCCTGGTTCGCGTCCAGCTTGTTGACCAACTGGTCAATGATCGTCAACGCTTCAGGATCGTTCTCGTACTTACGCATCACGACACCGAGAACATCCGGGTCACCGGAATCGTGGGCGTCCTTCAACGCCATGATCACATTCACCGGCTTATCGCCGTACGTGTCACGGGCGTACTGCAACGCCTTCGGGTCGTACGTGTTCTCCGCTGTCTGATGCCATGCGTCCATCGGGGACAGGCCAGCACCCATGCCCATCAGCGAACGGGCACCATGCTGTGTCTCATCGTTCGCCCATTGCAGCGCCGACAGCGCCTCGCTCACACCAACACCAAGCAGGCGCATGCCGCGCTGCAACACGTTCGGGTCAGCGTTGGCGTCAGCGATCTGGCTGGCAAGATGCGAACCATATGAGTCAGTCTTAGCCTGCTCATCAACCGCGGCCTGACCGACACCGCGAATGAGGTCCAGCGTCAGCGCCTGCTGAGCCGGCGGCATCGACTGAAGTAGAGCGTTCTGCCGCTTCGGGTCCACACTCTGAATGATCTTCTTCGCCGCGTCAGCAGCGAGAGCGAAGTTCGTGGTATCCGCCACCTCTTTGTCGCTCAGGCCCGTAGCCTTCTGCGCCATCAACAGGGTGGGGAAGTTAGTCTCAAGGTACTGCTGCCGGTCATACTGCGACTTGATAGAAGCAGGCACCCAGTCAGTAGACGAAGCGAACGCTACATCCGTTGAACGCTTGATGACCTCAGCCTGGAACCTGCCACCAACAGCCTTCTTCGGCAGCGGCTTGTTCGCCTTGGCGATAGACGCAGCGTTGTACTGCGTAGCCTCAGCATCAGTCGTCACCTTGTTCAGGTCGATAGGCTGCGGCTTGCTCAGGTCAACGGAACCGGACGCGCCAACAGCGCGGTTGATACCCGGCTGGATCTGACCAATCGGTTTCCACGGTGACTCAGGAATCGAATCCGAGTACATCTCCGGTGGCATCATGTCTCGAGCGCCATCGGCAATCGTCGCGGGAGCAGTAAGGCTTTCTCGCGTTATCGGCTTGCGAGCCAAACCTTCACCACCCTAGTCGTTGAGCCAACTCAAACAATTGCTGCGCATCACCAGAAGGATCATTCATCGCCATGCGGCGGAACGCCTCAGCCAACGTAGGCTGCGCATCCGGTGCGCCATTAGGGCCAGGCCCGAACGGGGCACCAGCCGTGACCGGTTCATCCGGTCGATTAGTCGGAGCGAACAGGGGAGTGGCGGCGACCGTAGGACCGGCGGGAACTATATTCCTAGATCGCGTATTGGACACCGAAGGTGTCGCCGCCACAGGCGCAGAAGACTGTAGATCCATGTACTCTGCGTTCTCCCCATACGGCATGCCCGTCATCTGAGCATGCGTCTGCTGAGGCCCACCGTCAGTACGACGCGAAAGCCTGCCTGGACCTGACACAGGAGCAGGATTCTTGGGAGCTCGATACCCCCCGTGGTTATTCGCCATCCTCATCCTCGTCGTACTGTCCAGACCCGTCATCGAAAACCACTTCGTTCGCCGTGATGAGAAGCCCATGCGCAGACGCCTCAACGAGAGCGTCCTTCAACATGCTCATCACACGATCCTGCATATCCCTCGCAACTGTGGGGTTGTACGAGACACCCTCTGCGTTCAAGGCAATGCTGATCTGACCGAACGAGATAGCGACCGAGATGTCACGGGACTGCGGAATCTCCAACCTTGCCATGACGAATCTCCCTCGCTACTGCTGGTTACTTACCGTGTGTGCCCTTGATAATGCCAACGGGCGGAACAATCCCACCCGAACCGGGAGCCTGGTGTGCACCACCATGAGCGCCCTTGTCCTGTCGCGGCTCAGCCACATTCGGCTTACCCGCTGAACCCTTACCGGGCTGCGACATACTCTCTCCTTAGATTGGCTGACGGCGGGTAACTCCCGCCGACAAGTTAGGCTGACCATTCGAACCCATCGACGCGAACAGCGTCTGAAGATCCGGCCTTCCACCCGGTGCCATACCGGCCTGCCCTGAGGCCACACCGCGCAGAAGACCCGTCGCATCATTCAATCCACCAGCGCCACCACCGGGGGGAGCTTCACCAGGCTGGCCCATCCCTTGCTCAACTGGCGGCTCAACCCCCGGTGGGGCGGCTTGCGGGGGCGGGAACATTTCCTCAGCCACCGACTCAATCGTCTTGCCCTCATCCAAACCCTTGATGACACCGACCATCTTCGACACCGCAACCGCTGGGTCCTGACCGTTCTGCGCCATGATGCTGATCGACTGCGCATAGCCGGCAATGGACTGCTTCAACGCGTCACGCATCTCTTCACGATCAATCTTCGCCACCTCTTCGGTGGGGTTGATCGGGAACGGCATCTGCGACATCAACGTTTCACGGGCAATCAACCGGTCACCGTGGGCCTGAAGGCCGAACAGCAGAGCCCGGTTCGGATCAAGACCAGCCATCAAACCGTACTGAACATCAACCGAATGGTCGCCCTTGATGTCCTTCGCAGGAACGTACTTCACCTCATACGGTGTGCCCTGCTGGTTGCCGCGCAACGTCTTCTGCTTCTCAGGGAACAACGCCTCATCAACGGCGAAGCACTTGCGTGCCAGACGGGTGAGGCCGTGGGCGAACATCGCCTGACCTGTACGCAGCTGGGTGTCGTACCCTGACATGAGTGACTGGACGCCGCGGCCTGTGATGACGGACGCGTCGATGGAACCGTTGCGTGCCTCAGGGTAACGCGACCCTTGACGCAGTTCGGAGTCAAGGATGCCCTGCGTTGCGAACGCAGACTGCGGCACATCAATCTTGACACGACCAACCATGTTGCCGTTGGCGGTACGGATGATGGCATCCGGCCCGAGGGCCAGGTTCTGCGCGTCAGGCGGCACCACGATAGGTGCCTGCACCGACTTCTGTGCAGCCTCAAGCGACAGCAGAGCGAAGCGTGCCTTCGCAACCTGCACCGCCAGCACATCATCGAACTGGCCATGCGTGTCATCGTCCACACCTGGACGCTTGATCCACTCAACGAGGCAATGACCGACAGGGTTCTTCACCTGTTCAATGATCAAAGCCTCCCGCGCCTGCGGAAGGAACAGGATATCGACGTACGCATCATGGTAACGGACAACTTCGATCTGCTCGTTGCCCGAGTTTGGCATGCCAATCGCACCCTTAGCATGCGGGTACGCGGCAATCAGTTCGTCGTACGACATCCAGAAGGAGAAGAACGCAGCCTGAACGTCACCCCACCGGTCGTAGACCGGGTATGCGCCAACAGAATCAAGGAACTTGATCCTTGGCAGCATCTCATCGGTGTCAACCTCCACGATTGCCGGCACGAAACCGTACGTGAAGTACTGATCGGCGGCGTTGTACATCTGAACCTGCAGCCTCGAGAACTCGAGGTAGCCGTTCACGATCTTGGTGCGCTTCTCAGCGAAGATACGAGCGGAGTCTGAGGACGGTTTCCCGCTGTGGCAGTTGAACGCCGGCAGGGGAGCGAGGGATTCAGCGAGGTCACGGGCCGCAACATCGACCATGTTCGCCACGATGCCCTTATCGAACGGGCCTTCAGGGAACAGATCAGGGTACACGTCCCGCATACGGCCCTGCCGTACAGCGAGAACGTCCTGCATCCGCCGGTCACGGTCAGCGGAACGAGACTTCAAGCGCGTGTAAAGACCGCGGATCTCCTTCAGACCCAGCCGCGGGTGACCGTCATCAACGTCCGGTCCCCACTCTTCAATCTCAGCCACTCAAAATCTCCCTAGAATCCGACCGCGTCAGGGCCGTTCATGTCCCACAGATCCAGCAGATTCACCGTGTTCTGCTGCTGCTTATCCCACCGAGTGAGATACGGGTTCTCCATGTGCGTCCGGTACGTGCCAGACTGCGCCACACGGTCCTTACACGCCAACTCAGCGAACCACATCGCCATCACAATGTCGGTCTTCGTGCCCTTGGGAAGGTCAGGTGCCCACGTAACCAGCTGCAGCACCATCTCCTTCATCGCCTCAGAGAACTGAGTGGAAGGCAATTCGATGAGGGCGTTGCCCTCTTTCCAATAGTTGAACAGCATCGCCATGCTGGCGACACCGAACTCTTCGTTGTGCTTGTTGTTGCCCGTGAAGTGCGGGCGAATCAGAACACCACGGCTGTTGCAGAAGTCATTCAACTCCTTGTCGTGGACAAGGAACCCCTGGAAGCCGTTCTTCTCAATCCGCCACTCTGTGATGGCGTAGTGCAGGGTCCAATCCTTGATCAGATCCCGCATCTCCGTGGGTGTGGTGCCGGCCTTGTTGTATACGTCTAGGACGTACCGCTTCTGGCTTTGTACGTCCAGACCCATGACGACTGCAGCGGTGTGTCCGGTGGTTGCAGGGTCAAGACCAGCGACGATGAGCAGCCCATCCATGCCATTGGGTCGGTTGCCGTGCATCCCCTTGGGTATTCGTCCAGTTGTACGGTTCCCGTTGATGCAGCCGGATACGGCGTCCCCATCGAAGATCCCCTCATCGTGCACCTGTGACTGCTGGTAGACGAGAGCCCACGCTCGAGGCGTCAGCTTCTTCCGCTTCTTCATCAGTTCACGGCCACCCCATTTGGGGAAGTAGCCGTCAGGCCCGGGCTCCAACTCCGCACCCTTGGCCAGAACCGGCGGCTGGTTCGACCGCGGCCACAGGGTTTCCCAGTCCTCAGGGGAGTCAGCGAAGTTCAGGACCGCCGGCATCGCCAGATACGTCCACGGCTGCACCTCATCCTCGTACCGCTTCGGGTCACGAAGCTCCGAGTACATGTCCTTGCTGGACATGCGGGTCCCGACGATCAGAAGGGAACCGCCGTCCTCAATACGGGACTGCACCTCACCCTGAATCCACCGGATCTGCTTCTCATACTCGTGGGCGTTCGTGAAGTCGATGCAGTCATCAAGGATGATGAGCTCTGCACGCGAACCCACGATCTGCCCGCGGATGCCTAGAGTCTGTACTGTCGGGTCTTTCTCCCCCGAGTTGCGAATCTCAGGGTTGATCCAGATCTTCTTCGCATTCCAGGCGTTCGAATCCTTATCGAACCCCCCAGGCGGGGCGTACTTGGCGATCATGTCCGCGTACTTCGGGTTCGTCAGGCGTTCCTTGATGGAGTACAGGAACTCCTGCGCCTTCTCCGCAGTCTTGCTGACGATGATCACGCGAATGTTCGGGTTCATCGCGATCCGGTACGTCACATAGTTCACCGTGATCGTCGTGGACTTGCCATGCGACGGTGGCATGTTCACCATCACCATGTCGTCCTCGCCCTGCTCGAACGTGAACGCAGGATGCATCCACGCCGGCTGGCGGTGCTCGATCATGTCGATGATGTTCATGGCATGCGGGAACACCTCCGCATCCAGGTACTTCTTCGAGAAGTCAGCGAACGACATCTCTTCACCGGGCTCATGCCTGGCGGTGGCCCGCATCAGCCGGATACGCTCAACAGCGGAAACGAACTCCTTGTCCGACTTCCGCCACACCTCATACGTGGAACGTGTCCTACCAGCAGCCTTGATGGCCTGCTCGATCGACATCCCCTCCCGCAGGAAGTTCAGGAACCTCGCCTTCGCCTCCGCAGGGGACTCACCCGGAGTCCTACCTCTACCAGCCATGAAGCTTCTCCACCCTCACGATTGAAAAATCGGGGGCGCTAATAAGGGGCGCCCCAGCGCCCCTAACAATCGCCGTAGCCACGGCGAGAACACTCTGTAACGGCCCCCCTAGAGGGCCGTATAAGACCCAACAACGCCCCACCCCGCTAGGGGGAGTGGGGCTTGAACGTTAGCGGCCCACGAAAGGGCCGCATTAAAAGACCCGTTACTTATTACTTCCCCAAAAACGCTGTCCGCCAAGACACCAAACAAGCCAACTTTAACAAACTTTAACCAAAACGTTATCAAACAGGGGGTTTTGTAACGAAAATTCCGGCCAACTTGTAGACAGGATAGTATATATATAGGCCGTTCCAACTTAAGTAATCCCCGGGTCAACTACTTGACCACGAGATATTTGAAGTACGATAGTTGCCGGCTTCAACTACTGAACGTTCAACTAAGACAGGGTGGGGGGGACTGCAGTACAAGTCCTCCGTCGGACCCCTCCCCCCTTCCCTACTAAAAGAGCTGACTTTCCAGGCTACTCTTCCTACATTACTAGGACATCCAACCTCTTGACCACGAGATTCTTGACGGTGAGACAATCGCTACTCGGCATTACTAGGTAGTGTTGCATGCATGCATTGCCGGCTTTCCTGGTTGTTCAGCTGACAATGGCAAGATTGGAATGTGACGTAGATCACTTCATTATGGCTTGACAGATTCAAGCGGGAGGGTGTAGTGTTGGCACTACAAGTTGATAGTGACTCTCCCCCCTAGGGGGACCAAAGAGTAGCGAAAGAAAGTTTCAGATTCTTTCCGACGATCACTTGACAGTAGCAAGAAAGTATGCTAGTCTAGGACTACAAGTTGATAGAGGCAGGGCAAGGGGATCGCACCTAGTAGCAGCGGTCGCCGTGGGTTCGTCCCCTTGCTTTCCTCATTTGATCACTTGACACTAGCAAGCGTACGATGGTAGGGTTAGGCCAGACAGACTAGACGGATTGGAGGCACGTTGTGTCCCGCATTACGAGCGGGACGATCTACGGCAAGAGTTACCTAGATGAGTCACGCCTGCCTGCCAGGGCTCGCCGTTACTCGTATGGGTTGCGGTCGGAGTCGTCCCATGATGGGTGGTATGCGCCGCCAACTACGCCTAGGCGTAAGAGGCATGAGGTGAATGTGGGCGGGATCTTGACGCCCGTGGACGCGGATGACGATGCCCCTGTTCGGGTGGTGTCGGTGCCTGACTACGCGGGTGAGCGTCACGCCGCGGGTGTTATCAAGATGGGAGAACTGTGAGTTCTAAGACGACTAGGTATCAGCACATCTTCGACTACTCGAAGTGCTATGAGGATGTGGCATGGGAGGACTGTTCAGTCTTCGCATGGGATTCGCTGGAGGCTATCGCCATTGCCTACCAGACTGGTCAGCTTTCCTGGGTTGACGCCCGTCGCAGGGTGGACGCGATCAATGCGGAGGTGCATGGTGTTTGACGATGGGTTGGGTGATTGGGAGACATGCAGTTGGTGTGTTGAAGAGGTGAAGTGGACGTCACTCCGTGAGACTAGCGAGGGGAACCTTTGCCCTACATGTCACGGTGAGTTCATTGATTCCTACTTGAAGCGTGATTCGATCTTGACATGACACAATCAAGTGTGTTATGATACGGGTATAGAAAGACTTAGACAGAAAGGTCAGGCCATGTTTGATTTGGAGAGCATCCTCCCCGATGGGTGGGGTACGGATGGGTTCGGCATTGACTCCCTGTTGGAGTGCCCTTGCGGGTACATGATTGAACAGGATGGACGCTGCCCCGATGGGTGTGTGTCTCCGCTGATCACGATGGGACTGATGTAGATGACGACTAAGACTACGGCACGCACCTATGTGCGGCGGTTCGAAAAGCTTTTGGTCGACCCGATCACGAGTGATGAGTACGTGACTGCGGAGGGGTGGTACGTGGAGGCCGGCATGCATGCCCAGGAATTGGCCCGCCGTTTGGAGTCGACACCCGAGGTGGGTGCGTCCATCCTGTCTGCCTTCTCCATCCGCACGAAGTGGGAGGCGAACAAGCAGGATGCCTACTCGTACGCTGAAGGGTTCCGACCCGCAGGGTTGGAGATCCGCAACGTGCTGGCTGACGCAGCCCTCGTGCATGGGTTCGGTGCGTTCAAGGCTCCGAAGACTCACGCGTTCGCTCGTGCCATTGCGGGTGACACGGATGCTGTGGTGGTTGATGTGTGGATGTGTCGTGCAGCGGGGCTGGATCGTGAGGCCCCGTCTATCGTGCAGTACAGGAACATTGCGAAGGCTATTACGACGTTGGCTAAGCGCCACAACATGACGCCTCGTGGTATGCAGGCCCTGATTTGGGGGCGTGTGCGCGGTAGCATGGTGTGATCTTGACATGGCAGTATCAATATGGTAGACTGTGACCAACAGACAGAAGGGTAAGGACTATGACTCACAACGTGGATGCGCCTACGGCTCGCCGGATTGGTGCGGAGATTGATGCAGCGGTGAAGGAAATCCTGGGTAGGTACGGGCTTGAGGCGACGACTTCGAAGTTGAAGTACGGACCCAGCTTTGGGTACGCGGTGTCGGGTAACACGGTGAATCTGAATGATGCCGGCATCAACCTAGATAGTGAGGCTGCTCGTGCGTGGCAGACGTTGGGTGTGTATGAGTTGAACATCCTCGGCTACAGCAAGGACGATGTGCTGGCTAAGGATCTGCTTGGTGTGGAGTGGGAGCAGCAGGGCCGCACCTTCAAGTTCACGGGGTTCAATGCACGCCGCCCGAAGTTCCCCCTTGAAGGGGTGGATGTGTTGAATGGGAAGGGTTACAAGTTCCCTATCTCTTCGCTGCGTCACATCGTGAAGTCGTATCAGCAGAGCAAGGCCGTGGCATGAGGTACGTGATCACGGGTTACTTCGAAACTGACCGTGACCTCAGCAAGTGGGAGGTTGAGGACATGACGAACATGCTTGACGATGTGCTGCTTTCACCACACATCAATGGTGAGCGTGTGTCGTGGGAGCGTTGCGACTATGAGGTGAAGGTGAGTGAGGCGTGATGTGGATCGCCGAGTATGACAGCAGTCACTTCAGTTTCGTGGCTGTCGGTGAGCAGAGGGTGCGTGCCATCTACGCGTTGAAGCGTGGGCTGCGCAAGCATGGCGAAGAGTACGGGTGTGACCCGCATTGGTGGGACAACGACGGCATCAACACATATCAGATTCAGATGGGCGAATGCCTACGTGATGGGAGCGTGATCAAGTGAAGGGTTTGTTCGGGCCAGAGGTGAAGGTTGGTTCCCTGTTCTCAGGGTATGGCGGGCTGGACATGGCGGTAGGTGGCACGCTGCAATGGTGGTCGGACATCGAGCCGGCATCCATCACCGTGATGAGTGCCACACACCCAGGCGTACCCAACTTGGGTAACGTGAAGGATGTTGACTGGACACAGGTGAGTGAGGTTGATGTGCTGACGGGTGGCTACCCATGCCAGCCGTTCAGTCACGCTGGTCTGCGTAAGGGTGAGCAGGATGAGCGGCACCTGTGGCCGTACATCCTTGAAGGTGTGAAGGTGCTGCGGCCAAAGCTTGCCGTGTTTGAGAACGTGCGTGGCCACGTGTCACTCGGGTTGGACACGGTGCTGGCTGACCTAGACCATGCCGGCTACGCCGCTAAGTGGAAGATTGTGAGGGCTAGTGATGCGGGTGCACCACACCAGCGGGCGCGGGTATTCATTACTGCCTACCCCATCGGCGTCGGACTCGACTGGGTCCGAGCCACCGTCGCAACGCAAGAGCAGGAAGGCGGGCGGTCCAATGCTGCGTGACCTACCGTACCTACTGCCCACGCCTACGGTCGTGGACATGGGCAACAACAAGACACCAGAAGAGTGGGAGGCGTGGAAGATGGAGCAGAAGTTGAAGCACAAGAACGGTAACGGGCATGGCAACAGCCTGACTCAGGAGGCGTTGACGTTTCTGCCTACGCCTGTCGCTAGCCAGGGCAGGAACGCAACAGCGGGCCGGCATGAGGACAGCAAGCATCACTCGGGTTGGACGCTGAATGATGTGGTGTTCGATGGTCAACTGCTGCCCACCCCTGTGGCTCGTGACTACAAGGAAGAGGCGCTGAGTGTGCGCACTCGTGACGGCAAGATCCAGACTGACACGGTGCCTCGTGCGGTGGGGCAGCAGCAGGACTGGGGTAAGTACCATGCTGCCATCGTGCGGTGGGAGGGGATCACTCGACCCGCACCCGCACCTACCGTGTACCGGAACGGGCGTGACCGCCTGAACCCTGAGTTCCCTGAGTGGATGATGGGCCTGCCGGCTGGCCACATCACGGGCCACGGGCTCACGGCTACGCAGGAGTTGAAGTTGGCGGGCAATGGTGTGTGCCCGCAGCAGGCACGGCTGGCGCTTGATGGACTGTTGTTCGATGATGACATGGCAGAGGGGAGTGAGTAGCATGGTCGACGAAGTCGAATGGTTCTTTGAGATTCAAGAGGACGGGGTTGAAGAGGGCCAGCGCATGGTGGCTATCTCGTACTCGAAGTTGCGCAATGGTTCATTCGCACGGGGCAACACGATTGGAATCCCCGAGTCTGAGATTGAGTCGTTCATCACGGCGCTGCAGGGCTACGCCTACACCCCTGGACTG
>Ga0228700_1002239_pt1 | contig 10453 bp, 10 predicted proteins | sample McNCre317_Aug_MG_FD_178019 | JGI IMG/M metagenome (GOLD analysis project Ga0228700, IMG submission 178019) | Freshwater microbial communities from McNutts Creek, Athens, Georgia, United States - 3-17_Aug_MG | ecosystem: Environmental > Aquatic > Freshwater > Creek | place: USA: Georgia...
CTTGCTCGCGCATGACGATGGGCACCAACACCGCCGCCTCGGCAGGTGCTCGGCTGGAAAACTGCGGCTCGCGCACCACCTCGGGGGTCCATGCCAGAGGCTGCTCAAAGCGCTGGCGCAAGGCATGGGGCTGCAGCCGAGCCAAAGGCACAGCCGGCAAGTCGTGGTCTACCCGGTGGATGGGGGCAGTGCGGGGATCGATGGACAAAGGTTTGGACACGACTTGTTTATAACCGACCCCCGTGCCTGCTTGCCCTGTGCTGTGCGGCACAATTCGGGCAGGAGATAAACCATGAACATCCGATACACACTTTGGGCCTTGCTGGCCATGGGGACTGCCACGCAGGCGCAGACCGCTTTTCCTGACCATTTTGTGGGCGAGGCCGGCGGCATGCTGGTCGGCGCACAACCCCTGGTGAAAGGCGCCAGCGGCACTGTCTCCGCCTTGCCTTATGTCTATGGCGATTGGGGCCGCTTTTATGCGCGTGTGGACACCCTGGGCGTCAAGACCTTGCCCATGGGCGAGGGCCATCTGGAGTTGGCCACGCGCGTGAGCACCGAGGGCTTCAAGGCCCACAAAACCGACTTTGCCACCGCCGGTGACCGCTCGGCCCCTGTGCCTGTGGGCCTGGGCACCTTCCAGCGCACCGCTGTGGGCGGGGTGTTCGCTTATGTTTTTCACGACACCACCTCGGGCGGCCAATTGCTGGAGCTGACCTGGGCTGGTCGCATGGCCCTGGGCCGCGCCACCCTGTACCCCCAGCTGGGCCTGGAGCGTCGCAGCGCCGCCTACGTGCAGCACCTGTATGGCGTGAACGCCGCCCAAGCATCGGTGGGCTTGCCCGCTTACCAGGCCAGCGCCTCCACCGTGCCGGTGGTGTCCTTGCATGCCACGGTGCCCTTGCAAGGGCCTTGGGCCTTGCAGCTGCAAGGCCGCTACCGCGCCTGGGACAGCGCCGTGCGCAACAGCCCCCTGGTGGACCGCTCCGGCCAGTTGTCGGGCTACGCCGCGCTCACCTACAGCTGGAACTGACGAGCCCCGCGCTGCGCATGAGTGCACCCCGCGCATTGGCGTCGGGGTCAAGCCGCCGTAAAATGGAGCCCGCTGCATTCTTTAGCAGCGTTATGGTTTCTTTTTATTTGTATAGGTTTACTCATGAAGCGTGATTACTTCTCCCAAGGTGCCCGTTCCGATCGTCGTTTTGGCGAACAGCGCAGCGGCACCTGCATGGCCCTCATCGACGGCCGTTTCCTCATCTGGTTGGCCCAGCAAGGCGCAGTTGGCACCACGGGTGAATCCGTCAACCGCCAGGGCTTGCTCAGCCTGTTGTCACAAGCGCTGGCCCATGCGGCACTGGATGTCGACCTGCGCCGCATCTACTGGTACAGCGACCGCTCGGACGGCCTGGTCATCGACGACCAGATCGTTCGTTTGGTGCAGGCGCATGACGCCGACGGCGGCGCATCGCTGCTGCGCTCTTTGGGCCACGACCTCAAGCAACTGGCCGAACACCATGCCTGCGACCACGTGTTGGTGGCCAGCGACGACGAGCGCTTTTTGGCCACCATCGACGAGGCCCAGCTCAGCGGCCTGAGCGTGCACCTGCTGGCCGACGAGTCGGCCCGAAACATGCCGCAAATGATCCGCACCGACCCCGGTTGGGCCCGTCTGCTGGCCCAGGCCGACCGCCGCGTGGTGGTCAACTCCCAAGCCTTGGCCGACATGCTGCAAGGCAAGATCCCCACCGGCATGGGCCTGGCGGTGGAAGACGTCGAAGAGCTGCGCAAATCCATGCACGAAGTGGTCAGCGCCTGGTGGGACGAAGAGCCCGAAGACCTGCGTGAAGACCTCAAGGACGCGCTGCAAATCAGCCGTGGCATTCCGCAAGAAGTGGACCGCCAACTGCTGCTGCGCATGCGCCAGCGCTTGGCCCGCGCCCTGAGCCTGCCCGAAAAGAAAATGCTGCGCGAAACCCTGCGCAACGTGGTCACCGGCCCTGTGGCACCTGCCGCCTTTGACGGCCTGCCGCCAGACACCGACGAGTGATTCTGGGCGTTGGCACCCACCCCCCGTGTGCCAACGCACCCACACCACAGCCGCTGCACCCAGCGGCTGTTTTTATTGGTGACCATGCTCGCTTGCGCGTGTGAACCAACGCACAGTCGCCCCACAGCGGCGCAGATAAATTGGACTTCCGTTTTTCCAAAACCCAAAGGAAGCCCCTATGCGCCAATCCCACATCATTGCCCCCATCCTCATGAGCTTTTTGACCGCGCTGTTCTCGAACGCCTTTGCGCAAGACACCGCGGGAGGCAAGACCCGCGAGCAAGTCAAAGCCGAACTCCAGGAAGCCCAGCGCACCGGCAACATGCCCTGCGGCGATGACACAGGCCGCACGCTGCGCGAAGCCAATCCCTCGCGCTATCCGCCAGCGCCTGGCGCCAAAGCCAAGACCCGAGAGCAAGTCAAAGCCGAGCTCGAAGAAGCCAAGCGAACTGGCGATGTGATGTGCGCCAACGAATCAGGCCTCAAAGAGCGCGAAGCCAACCCCAGCCGCTATCCTGCGCCGCCCAAATCACCCAGCAAAACCCGCGCACAAGTCAAGGCCGAACTGGAAGAAGCCAAACGCCTGGGCAACATCCCGGCCGACGGTGAAAGCGGCATGACCATGCGCGAGAAATACCCCAACCGTTATCCTGCCAACTGAAGCTGAGCACCGGGCGCGCAGTCCGGTGCATGCTTTCAAGCCACCGTCTTGGGATCAGTCATTCATTCGTCAGAATGCCAGCTGATCCACTGCAAGCCTGACACGCGAGAAAACTCGCGCACATTGCGGGTGACCAAGGTGGCTTGGTGTCGCAGCGCTGTGGCCGCAATCAAGGTGTCATGCGGTCCGATGGGGGTGCCTGCCGCCTCCAAAGTCGCGCGGATGCGGGCGGCATGTGCGGCGCACTCGGCATCAAACGGCAACACTTGCATGGGCCGTAAAAACTGCGCCAGCGCTGCCAGCCTGGGTGTTGCCGCTTCTTGCGGCAACCGCAGCAAGCCATAGCGCAGCTCGTATTCCACAACGGCCGGCACACCCAAATCGGCAGGGCGCACGGCTTGCAACCGCGGCACCACCTGAGGGTCACCGCGAAAGTAATAACTGATGGTGTTGCTGTCGAGAATCAGCATGGTGACCGATCAGAAGCCCAGGCGCGGCACATCGGCCGCTTGACTCAACGCTGCATCGTCACGCAAAGGGAAGTCGGCAAAACGCCCCGCCAACGCCAGGCAGTCTTGCGGCCAATCGTGCGCCGCATACGTGCGAATGATGTCCGCCACCCAGCGGCTTTTGGACACGCCATTGGCTTTGGCCGCCTGTTCCACCAAAGCTTGCGTGGCATCGTCGAGATAAAGCGTGATCTGTGACATGGTGGGGCCTCTTGTGAGGAAGCAAGTATATGTGCAAGTATATGTGCTTTGCTGGGCGCATGCACTGGCTGTGCAGCCGCCTCACAACACCATGATCTCCACACTCTGCGTCAGCACAGGGCGGCACAGGATCTTGTAGCCGTCGGCGTCAAAGCCTGCGGCCACGGTGGACAGCTGGCGGGCCTCGTCGGCTGTGCTGGCGCTGCCCAAATAACACCAGTGGTGGATGACGTGAATTTGCGTCAGCGCCTCGTCGCGCTCGACCAAGCCGATTGCGCCCGCATAAGGCCAGCATGCCACGCGCAGGCCCAGCAAACTGGTGAACAAGCGCTCGCGGTGGGCATCCGGGCTTTCATCGCCGCGGCACACGCCCGCACATTGGCGAATCGCCGCCCTGAAGCAGCCCTTGCCCGGCGGTAACTTCTCCAGACCCAGCGGGCCATAGCAAAGCTTGTGCTCGTCGGCCACGCCCCGCAGCGCATCAAGCGCGGCGTGGCGGCTGGCAAACAAGCCATACAAATCGGGCGCGGTCGCAAAGTCAATGTCTTTGGAATACACCACCTCGGGCACATCGCCCCGCATCTGCAGGCTGCACAGCTGCTTGTTGCGGCGCAGTTTCTGATTGAACAGCGGATGCTGCGCCTTGATCATCTGCGCCTCCAGCAGCAAGGCCCCAATCTCTCCCGCCGTGCGGATGTGCGAGATGCGCCGCGTCTGGCGCAACATGCGGGCCTCGTCTGCCGTGCGCAGATGCGACAGCAAACGCGCACGGATGTTCACGCTCTTGCCGATGTACAGCGGCAAATCACCCTCCTCGCCATGGAAGGTGTAGACCCCGGCACCCGTGGGCGCATCCTCGATGGCCTCGCGCAAGTGCTGCGGGTATTCGTACACGCGGCTCGCCTCAAAATCGTCGCGGCGACGGCGTGGGGCAATAGAGGGCATATCAGGCAGAGCGGGTCAAGACGCCGTCACATGAAGAAATAAAAGTACACGATCATCTGCATGCGCCGCAGGCCATCGGCGCGGCCGATCTGACGGCCCGTTGCGTCATAGATCCGCTCGCCGTCGAGTCGCCCCATCAGCGAGCCGAGGCGCTGTACAGCCGCTCGCCATCGATGCGGCCCACCTGCCGGCCCGAAGCGTCATAAACCCGATCCCCATCGATGCGCCCCAGCTGCCGCCCCGACGCGTCGTAAATCCGCTCGCCATCCACACGCCCGATCTGATGCCCCGAAGCGCTGTAATACCGCTCGGCATCGACCCGGCCCAGCTGACGGCCGCTGCTGTCGTACATGCGCTGGGCCATGGCGCTGCCTAGGCCAAAAGCCAAGAGCAGCAGGGCGAAGAAAACTCGGATCGGTGTGGGCATGGTCATTGTTCTAATTTGCGAAAACGTTTCAGTGATGATGCGGTCGCAGAAAACAAAAAAGGGCCAGCAGACCTTGACCTGCTGACCCTGATGTTTTGGTGCCGGAGAGATGAATCGAACACCCGACCTTCTCATTACGAATGAGCTGCTCTACCGACTGAGCTACACCGGCTAACCTTCAAAAATTATACCTTCGCGTGGTAGCTGGTCACGCGCTCGACTTCGTTTTTGGAGCCGAGCATGACGCTCACGCGTTCGTGCAATTGGCTGGGCTGCAGGTCAAGGATGCGGGTCTTGCCGTTGGTGGAGGCGCCACCGGCTTGTTCGATCAACCAGCTCATGGGGTTGGCTTCGTACATCAGGCGCAGCTTGCCGGCTTTGTGCGGTTCGCGCTTGTCCCAGGGGTACATGAAGACGCCGCCACGGGTCAGGATGCGGTGCACGTCAGCGACCATGCTGGCGATCCAACGCATGTTGAAGTCTTTGCCGCGTGGGCCTTCTTTGCCTTGCAGGCACTCGTCGATGTAGCGGCGCACGGGCTCGTCCCAGTGGCGCATATTGCTCATGTTGATGGCGAACTCTTTGGTGTCGGCGGGCACTTGCACGTTCTCTTGGGTGAGCACGAAAGAGCCTTGCTCGCGGTCCAGCGTGAACATGCTGACACCGTCGCCCACGGTGAGTACCAACGTGGTTTGCGGGCCATAGACGCAGTAGCCAGCGGCCACTTGTTGGTGGCCGGGTTGCAAGAAGTCCTGCTCGGTGACACCTTGGTCGCCTTCGGGCTTTTTGAGCACGCTGAAGATGGTGCCGATGCTGACGTTGACGTCGATGTTGGACGAGCCATCCAAAGGATCAAACAGCAAGAGGTATTCGCCCTGCGGGTAGCGGTTGGGCACCAGGTAGATGCTGTCCATCTCTTCAGAGGCCATGGCTGCCAGGTGGCCGCCCCATTCGTTGGCTTCGAGCAGCACTTCGTTGGCGATGATGTCCAGTTTTTTCTGGACTTCGCCTTGGACGTTTTCGCTTTCGGCGCTGCCCAGCACACCGCCCAAAGCGCCTTTGTTCACGGCGTGGCTGATGCTCTTGCAGGCGCGGGCCACCACTTCAAGCAGCAAGCGCAAATCAGCCGGGATGTGGCCTTTGTCGCGTTGCTGCTCCACCAGGTAGCGGGAGAGGGAGATTTTGCTCATGGGGTTTCCTTGGATTCGGTTCGTGCGGCGTGTGTTCAAGCTGCCTGTTTTCAGGCCGCATTCAACGCACGGCTGATGACTTCGCGCACATCGTTGGACAGGTCGGCTTTGGCGGCCACGCGTTCGATGGCGACTTTGGCTGCGCTGCGGTAGGGCTCGGCCAGGCGGCTCCAGCGGTCCATGGCGCGGGCCAGGCGGGCGGCCACTTGCGGGTTGATGGCGTCGAGCGCCAGCACCTGCTCGCTCCAGTACACATAGCCTGCGGCGTCGGCGCGGTGGAAGGCGGCGGGGTTGGCGCTGCAGTAGCTGAAAATCAGGCTGCGGGCGCGGTTGGGGTTGCGCAGGCTGAAGTCGGCATGCTGCATGAGCTGGCGCACACGCGGCAGCACGTCGCCAGCGCGGTCCGGTGCACCGGCTTGCAGGGCAAACCATTTGTCGATGACCAGGGCTTCGTGCTGGAAGAGTTTGTGGAACAACGCCAGCGCGTCGTTGGCCAGAGCATGACCGCTGATCACCAAAGCCGACAGCGCGTTGAAGCGGTCGGTCATGTTGCTGGCGTCCTTGAACTGCTGGTACACGCGGCCCGGCGTCACAACGTCACCGGTCTGCACGGCAGCGATGCACAGCATGCCCATGGCCAGACCGGCCAGGGCGCGGCGGCCGCTGGACTTTGCATCGGGCGAGTAAGCACCGTTGTTTTTGTGGGCGTCCCAAGCCCATTGCCAGTCGGCTTGCAAGGCGGTGGCCAGTTGCAGGCGCATGGCTTCGCGCAGGGCGTGCACGCGCTGCGGGTCCACCACGCTCAGCTGGTCAGCGATGTAGTTCTCGGACGGCAAGGTGAGTGCCAGGTCTTTGAAGGCCGCATCCAGCTCGGGGTGGCACAGCACATTGCGCAGGGCAGAGACCAGCTCGTCGGACAGCACAGGGCCTGCTTGGTCTTGCGACAGGGCTTGCACCGCGCTTTGCAGCATCAGGCGCTGACCGGCTTCCCATTGGTTGAAGGGGTCTGAGTCGTGGGCCAGCAGGCACAACAGGTCGGCGCTGCTCAAGCCGTCATCCAGCACCACGGGGGCGCTGAAACCGCGCAGCAGCGAAGGCACAGGTTCGCTGTCGAGGTTCACGAAGGTGTAGCTGGCGCTGGCTTCGGTCAAGACCAAAGTTTGCTGTGGCAGGACTTCTGCGCTGCCGGCCTGCTGCAGGGGCAGGGCTTGACCGTCGCGCGAGAGGAGGCCCAGCGTGACCGGGATCACGAAGGGCTGTTTGCTGCCTTGGTCGGGCGTGGCGGGGCAGCTTTGCGACAGGGTCAGGGTGTAGCTGCGCTCTGCGGCGTTGTAGCTGCCACGCGCTTGCAGGCGCGGCGTGCCCGCCTGGCTGTACCAGCGCTTGAAGGTGCTTAAGCTTTGCGCCAGGGCGCTATCGGGGTTGGCATCGGCAATGGCTTGCGCAAAGTCGTCGCAGGTCACGGCCTGGCCGTCGTGGCGCTCAAAGTAGAGCTTCATGCCCTTGGCAAATCCGTCGCGGCCTTGCAGGTCAGTGGGGCTGGCCACCAAGGTCTGCATCATGCGAACGACTTCGGAGCCTTTTTCGTAGATGGTGACGGTGTAGAAGTTGTTGATCTCGACGTAGCTGTCGGGGCGCACCGGGTGGGCCATGGGGCCCGCGTCTTCGGCAAACTGCACGGTGCGCAGCACGCGCACGTCTTCGATGCGTTTGACAGCGCGGGCACTCGCCTCACCGGCCATGTCCTGGCTGAATTCTTGATCGCGGAAGACGGTGAGACCTTCTTTGAGCGAGAGCTGGAACCAGTCGCGGCAGGTGATGCGGTTGCCGGTCCAGTTGTGGAAGTACTCGTGGCCCACCACCGATTCGATGTTGCCAAAATCCAGGTCGGTCGCGGTGGCGGGGTTGGCCAGCACGAACTTGGTGTTGAAGATGTTCAGGCCCTTGTTTTCCATCGCGCCCATGTTGAAGTCGCTGGTGGCGACGATCATGAAGCGTTCCAGGTCCAGCGGCAGGCCAAAGCGGGCTTCGTCCCAGGCCACGCTGGCCATCAGGGAGTTCATCGCGTGTTCGGTCTTGTCCAGGTCGCCGGGGCGCACAAACACTTGCAGCAAGTGCTCGGTGCCACTGCGGCTGGTGATGCGCTGCTCACGCGCCACCAATTGGCCCGCCACCAAGGCGAACAAATAGCAGGGCTTTTTGTGCGGATCGACCCACTTGGCAAAGTGACGACCGTCTTCCAGCGTGCCTTGCTCGACCAGGTTGCCGTTGGAGAGCAGCACCGGGTACTTGGCCTTGTCGGCGCGCAGCGTGACGGTGTAGCTGGCCATCACGTCCGGACGGTCCAGGAAGTAGGTGATGCGTCGGAAGCCCTCAGCCTCGCATTGCGTGAAGAACGAGTCATTGCTGACGTACAGGCCCATCAGCTGCGTGTTCTTCTCGGGGTTGCAGGTGGTGAAGATTTCCAGATCGAAAGCCTCGGGGCCTTCGGGCAGGTTTTCCAGCACCAGCTGCGAGCCGTCCATCTTGAACGAGGTGCCGCCGCCGTTGACCAGCACGCGGGCCAGGTTCAGGTCTTCGCCATCCAGACGCAGCGGCTGGGCCGCCACGTCGGGGTTGCGGCGCAGGCGCATCTTGTTCAGGACGCGGGTTTTGGCCGGGTCCAGATCAAAGGTCAAATCGACGGTATCGATCCAGAAAGCTGGGGCGGTGTACGCCTCGCGCTGGATCGCGGTGGGTTGTCCTTCACGCATCACTAACTCCGTATGGCTGTGGGTCTGACCGGGTCAGAGGCCTTGTTTGAGCGAGGCTTCGATGAACGCATCGAGGTCGCCATCGAGCACCTTTTGGGTGGCCGAAATTTCGACGTTGGTGCGCAAGTCCTTGATGCGGCTGTTGTCCAGCACGTAGCTGCGGATCTGGTGACCCCAGCCCACATCGGTCTTGGTGTCTTCGAGCTTTTGCTGCTCTTCCATGCGCTTGCGCATTTCGTAGTCGTACAGGCGCGAGCGCAGGCGTTGCCAGGCGACATCGCGGTTGCTGTGCTGGCTGCGGCCGTCTTGGCACTGCACCACGATGCCCGTGGGGATGTGGGTCAGGCGCACGGCCGAGTCGGTCTTGTTGATGTGCTGACCGCCCGCACCGCTGGCGCGGTAGGTGTCGGTGCGCACATCGGACGGGTTGATGTTGATCTCGATCGAGTCGTCGATCTCGGGGTACACAAACAGCGAGGCAAAAGAGGTGTGGCGGCCGCCCGAGGAGTCGAAGGGGCTTTTGCGCACCAAGCGGTGCACACCGGTTTCGGTGCGCAGCAGGCCGTAGGCGTATTCGCCTTCGATCTTGATGGTCGCGCTTTTGATGCCAGCGGTGTCGCCTGCGGTTTCTTCTTCGACGGTGGCTTTGAAGCCCTTGCGTTCGGCGTACTTGACGTACTGGCGCAGCAGCATGCTGGCCCAGTCACACGCTTCGGTGCCACCGGCGCCTGCCTGGATGTCGACAAAGCAGTTGAGCGGGTCCGCTTCGTGGCGGAACATGCGGCGAAATTCCAGCTCTTCGACCAGTTGGGTCAGCTTGGCGCCTTCGGCTTCGATGGTCAGCAGGCCGTCGTCGTCGCCTTCTTCCTTGCTCATCTCGAAGAGTTCAAGGTTATCGGCCAGCTCGCTGGTCAAGTTGGTGATGGTCACCACGACGCCGTCGAGGGCTTTTTTCTCTTTGCCCAGTTCCTGGGCTTTTTTGGGGTCGTTCCAGACCGCCGGATCTTCGAGCGATGCGTTGACGGTTCTCAGCCGTTCAGACTTGGCATCGTAGTCAAAGATACCCCCGAAGTTCGTTCGTACGGGCTGACAGGTCTGCCAGCGTTGCGCCGATTTGGTTGATGTGTTCTGCGTCCATGAGAAAAGTCCGGTTCGGTAAACCGTCCATTTTCTCACGACTTGGGCCTGTGGCCGACCCGGCCAGGGCTTAAAAGCTGCGGCCGTAAGAGAACATCAAGCCCGCATTGCCCAGCACCTTCATCTGAAGCGAATCGTGCTCGTTCAAGCGGTAACCGATCGACGGGATGATGGCCGGAGAAAAACCGTTGTGGTTGAGGGGCACTTTGTCCTGGTACTTGCCGACGTAGCCGTACAAGATGCCTGCAGTGACTTTCACAAACAAGTTGGGGTTGCCCATCAGGTTGTTGTATTGCTGACCCGCGTACACATAAGTCGATAGCTGCCCAAAGGAGTTGCTGAACAAGGCCACCCCGCAAAAACGGTTGCCCGGCAGCTGTTCGTCCACAGCCACCAGCACCACCGGCTTGTGTTCAGGGCTGTAGTTCCAGTGGTGGGTGTAAGGCGAGAACACGAACTCGCCACGGTGCGTGGGCTCCGGTGCACCTTCGACGGCCAAAAAGGACGGGCAGTAATGTTCGGATGTGCCTGCATGGGCACCGGTGCTGGCCATCAGGCTGGCGATGGCCGTGCTGAGCAAGGC
>Ga0228700_1002241_pt1 | contig 10445 bp, 27 predicted proteins | sample McNCre317_Aug_MG_FD_178019 | JGI IMG/M metagenome (GOLD analysis project Ga0228700, IMG submission 178019) | Freshwater microbial communities from McNutts Creek, Athens, Georgia, United States - 3-17_Aug_MG | ecosystem: Environmental > Aquatic > Freshwater > Creek | place: USA: Georgia...
ATATTTTAATCCCATAGTGCCTGAAAATACTTACCGAATAAAGCTGTGCCCCTGTTTATACGATCCTGATGTTTTTTAATAGATTCCCAATCCATTTTGTGCGTATGTTTCTTCCCGCTAACCATAACAGCATTACCATTTTCGCCTGTTTCAAATTTAATGTCAATTTCTCCTGTGGTGTATTGATCCATCCAATCAACATCAGAAGCTAATTGTTGGAAAGCCCAGATCATTTCACCAAAAACCCAATCTGACCTCTTTGATAGATTAGAATCAGTGTGCTCATCATCCAATTCAGCGTCAGTTGACCTGATACCAAGTTCTTCAGGAACGTCAGCATCGTCTACATTCATATGAGAATTCGTATTTTCTTTAAGTTGCACTAACAATGGGTAGATAATGTGACTGAGTGTGTCATCAACATTCCAAGAATCATATTCGTGAATCTTGACTTTGATTTTACGTTTCTTTTTAGAATGTACCCATTCGCATAAATTATACAATTTTGTGTTTGATAACCATTCACCAATAGAATGACAACGATCTTCAGAAACGCCGACTTTTTGCAGTAGGTCTGCAATTTGATATGGGCCTACCCAATCTCTATACGGTCCAATATAAACTTTCATAATTTTATTCTTTACTTATTCATAATGCAACGGTAAACTTTCGGTTCTTTTGATAATTGTCTTGCCGCTTCCTTGCATAACTCAACTGTGCGAAACTCACCCATATACCGCCAGTCGTAAGATGGGTGATATGTACTTTCCATAGCAACAATTGTCCAAAAATAAAGAGCAAACATATAAACCCTTTAATTAACGGAAATAATACGGAAATCTGTTGCAGTCAATCTTGAAAAGACAAGCATTTGAGCAACTTCCTTGATATATTGAGTGTCGTTTACAGAATCAGAAAAAAGAAATGAGATTTGTTTTGGGTATTTCTTCCCACGAAACATCATTGTAAAATCGCCGCCAGGACTTATGATATACTGCTCAAGCCCAACCCTGACTCGTTTTGAAATTTCTTTTTCAATGATATAAGAAGGAACCAGTAAAATGGAATTGGTTTCCTGAAATGCTCGTAAGACTGCTTCTGTTTTACCAATTTGCCTTGGTAGAGTTAGATTCAATGAAGAAGTGTAACATTCTACTTCTGAACGAACTTCTTGATTTAATGGAGCATCAATAAACTCTTTGATAATTTTATATACATTCATTAGTCGTTATCCCTGTTTGAAATGATCATCATATAGATGCAGATAATATAGAAAATGCAATTAATGTCAATACCGACATTCAAAGCACCGGGTTTAGTAATCCATTCGATAAAACTTTGCATTTTAATCTCCTATCGCAAAAATTATTTTAGTTCATCTGGAACATCAACTATATCACCAAAATTAATGGTAACATAGCAGCGCATAGCAGCGATCAGAGGTGTGGGGCCAGTAGCCAGTGAGAAGTAGTGTCCGTTCCGTGTCGGTGACTTTGCTTCCCATCCTGCATGCTCACCGTCCCATGTGGGTTGCAGCGAAATCATCTCCAGCTCAATGATCAGACCACCTTGGCTCCAGTATATGGAGGGTTTGAATGTGGCCAAGTGTTCCGCACTTGTCCAAAAAGAACCCGGCTCAATTGTCTTCGCCACTGCCCAATCAAGTTGGGTGCCAATCAGTTCAGATGTTTTTACTCTCATTTACGAATTCCTTTGTGAATGACTGTATTATACATCAAAAACTAATAAATGTAAATCATTCAACAAAAATAAGTTCAGGTGAATTTGGAACTATATAAGGGAACGTTACAGAAACCTTAGAGTCAGACGATGTGTAGTACCATTTATATGGAATTCCATTTTCATCTTTTTCCCATTTCCAGAATTGTTTACCAGCAATATCATACGCTTCACCATCCCCCTCTTTGAAAACAGCAGAGTATCGTTTGTTTTGATATAATTCATATCCAGACATCTTAGAAACATCATCCCATTCTTCATCTTCGCCGGTCAAAGGTGAAAGTGGTTTGTGGTTGAGCAGGTTTTCTAAGGTATGAATAGCGTAACTTGCAGAAGCACCAGAATGGCCTTCAAGACAAAATACTTCAACCATTTTCAGTAAATGTTCGCGCATACGAACATCAAATTCGTCACCATCTTCCTTCAAACCAATGAGGTCAAGTTCATATTTTGCTTTATCAAGTAGATTCATTTTGATTCTTTCTGTAATTTAATAATTGATTGCAGGACTGTGATTTCATCAGCGGCTTCTTCAAGAAGGTCTGCAATACGGTCTGGTTTATTTTCAATAACAGATTTTCTTGTTTGTATCTGTCGTCGAATCTCAGCACGTTTCATCAGACGATAGACCAAACTTTGTTCTGAAACGGGTAATGTAGATTGATCTATCATTTCACTTCCTTTGGTGAACAGATTGCATAACCATCGCCTAAAACTTTTTTGGGAATTGATTCTTTGGATATTTCACATTCTTGTCTGTTTGGGTAATCAAATGTCCTGACCGAACCACAGATAGACAAAAACATAGTTACACGAATTTGTAAAAATCCGTTAAACGCTTCATTGAAGTTGCTACCAGAGGATGTATTATAACACCATCTTTTAGTCTTACATCTTCTCCACGTTCGTATTCGTTAGAATTTCTTCTAACCACTTCGGTTAACTCAGCCGAAGTAAATTCATATAGGTCTTGAAGACCTTGTTTCAAGATATTAATAGCAGCATTCAAGTCACGATCATGTTCTGTATCACAGTGAGAACATGTCCATTCTCGAACGTTAAGTCCGAAATTGGTTTTTTCGCCACAATGAGAGCAAGTTTTAGAACTTGCGAAGAACCTATCAACTTTATGGAAAGTTCTACCGTACCATTTCGACTTATAAGATATCTGGTTCACTAAAATTGATAAACCAGCATCACTAGCAGACTTACCAAACAGTTTTTTCATTCCAGCTACATTTAAATCTTCCATACAGATTGTATCAAAGTTCTTAACTAACCATGAGCTAATTTGATGTTGATACCATTCACGTTGTCGTTTGATCTTTGCGTGTATCTTGGCAACCTTTATCTTCTGTTTGGTTCTTCTATTACTTTCAATAGTCTTTCGACTTAAATTATTTTGTTCCTTGGCTAATTTCGCTTGGTTTTTACGAAACCACTTTGGATTACCTATCACAGTCCCATCAGACATTGTACAAATGTCGATAAAACCAAGATCGATTCCTATACTCTTTCCTGTTATTTCCTTTACTTTGAATGTTTCTTCAACCAATATAGATACGTAAAATTCTCCTATATAATTCTTTGACACCGTTACTGATATAAACCTTGCTTCTCTTGGGATATCTCTATCAAGAACGATCTTGACATGACCGATCTTTTCTAACCGAATCTTCTTCGTTGTAGGATTGAGTGAAAACTTCTGGTTTGGTAATCGATACGAATCATTCTCGCCTCGCTTCTTGAACTTTGGTCTACCAAGTTTCTTCCCACGAGACTTATTGAAAAATTGCTTCTGGAAATCAGCAAAGTCCATATCCTTCTGCTGTAGTGCAGCAGCAGAGACATTATTCAACCATCCTAATTCTGGCATATCTTTCAGAATCTTTGATGTCACTTTTCGATTCGGTCCATCCTTTGAAAATGAGTTGAATGCTGCAACATGTTGATTCCACAAGAACCGAACACAACCAAACGTCTGGTTCAAGACAGTTTCTTGACCTTTCGTTGGATATATTCTGAACTTGTAGGCTTTATGCATTATGAAATTTTACTGGTTTTTACTATTTAGTAAAATGATTCTACCCTATAAATCATCAACCGTCAAGAATTATTTGGATAAAGATGTTGTCGTTCGCCTTCCCATCCACAGTATTGACAACTGACTTTAGCATCAGAATCGTGCGACTTAACGGAATGACAGTAGTAATCACCAGTATTCAATTCAAACGCGGTTTCTTCGTAAACCAGAATATCTGTTGATTCACATTCCGGACATTGGTAAAGTTTAGTTTTCATTTTAATCTCTTATTGATGCGCCTATTATACATCAAAACAATAATTAGAATCTTTAATTGCTTCCCTTAGTAAGTTGATTGCACCAACATCAACTTTTTCTTTACCAAAAATATCTTCAAGGCAATACAGTGCCTGTTGCATTGCAGCATTATTTCGCTTGATCTGATTTACGAGAATTTGATTTTCATTGCAAACTTCACTCCACTGATCAATCCAATAATTTTTTCTTGCAGTGATTACAGTGATATTTTCACAACAATCAATTGCTTCACATACACCATCTTCGGCTAAGTCACAAGGCTGTTCATAAACTGGCTCTGGGGCATAACTCGTGTTCCTATATGTTTCGCTGTTTTTCCAGTCATACACAGCGTCAGCTTCAGTTCTGTAAATTGAGGAACCAAGTCTCCAATACAAGGGCGCAGTTTTGACTTCTTCGCTCTGCTCACTATTAGATGTTAATATATTTGTCATTTGATTATTCCATTGCTGATCTGGCAAGAAAAACTAAATGGTTTATTTGCGTTGTTGAATATGATACCTGACCATCTGTTGCAAACTGTTCATCCCTAACGTAGTCTGAAAACTTTTGTAGAGCAACTCGCATTTTATGATTTGATGTATCTAAGATGTTTATTTCTTTGTTTAGTTTTTCAACTTCAGCAACCAGAGCATCAATGGTTTCATAAACTTCACGATGTTGACTTACTCGATAAGCATTTGCAATTCTTTTTGCATTGTCTAGCGTCATTTACTTTCCTTTGTTACTTGATTCCGTGTGCGGCTTCGATTGCCTTAACCAAGATCATTAAGTCTTGCATAAGAAGTTGAAATTTAGAATTAACAGACATAATCTCTTCGTTTTCCCAAATATCAAAATCAGTAAGTGGCTTCTGATTGGGCTTTGGGTGGGTGTAGAGTGGCGTTGCTTCATCTAACGGATTATTACAATCCATAAAGCAATCATCGGGCCAACGTTTACCAGTTAGCCAACTATCAAGCATTACATACGCTACTGGCTCCTGCACTGGCTCGGCCTTTGGCTGCGCGGCAGCAAGCATTTCAACCTTGCCGGGCGGCACAATCAGAATGCCTTGCGGGTCGCTCTGCACATCACGCACATCCCTTGGCTCGCCTGTGTACGGGTTGAACAGCACAGGCACCGCATAGCGGCCAACTGGTGCAACCCATCCGGTAGTCCTGTGTTTTGGCTCGGCCTTTGGCTGCGCACTTAAAGCGGCACACAACTGCTGGTTCTGTTGCACGACCTTTGCCCACATTTCCCAGTAGTCAGCATTGACCACAATTTCCTTTATGAATGGCTCGGCCTTTGGCTGTGGGTGGGTGAAGAGAGGTATTGATCCATCGCGTTTAATGCACTCAAAGCATTCCACATCACCCAGCTTCGCCATCCACGCCACAGGCTCCGCTGCTTCCATCTCTGCGATTACAGAGCGCAGGTCGGTGATGTACTGATCTATCTCTGCCCAGGTTGGCTCGGTGTACTTGGATTTATCCAAAGCCGCCAGCACAGTCTTTAATTTTTCAATCATTTTTATCTCCTTGTTGTTCGTAGTATTGATTTTTTAAGTGAGGGAACTTGTGTACAAAATCGCCATACCATAACCCGCAGCGCGAACAGCAGATAGAGTGATATAGTCCTACCTCCTTGTTGTACCACGAACCCCATTTATGTTGCTTAAATGGGTTCATATAGCAACGTCTAGTGTTTAATGGTGTCATTTGTCCACTCCTTCCATATGCGCGACCAGCTTTTCCAACACAGGACGAGGCAGCATTTGCAAGAACTGGTTGACCGAATAGCCACACTTCTTGATGGCTCTGGTGTTGTAGCCCATGTATCCAAGTGCGTTCTTAATGATGACGGGGTTGCGTTTGTAGCAGTAACGCTTGTTGGTGTAGGTGATACGACTGACAAGTTTTGCTTTAATCATTTGGTTTCCTTTTTGGTAGCTTATCAATTATTTGCTTGAACTCATCTTCAGTCATTGAAACTGTTTCGCTTATTGTGGGGATGCGAACCGAAATATCTGGATTAACCAACACAACACATTCATCTAAGGATAAGTAGTCTTTACCGCTTTTGATTTTCTGACCCGTATTAGTTTTTTGATCGTTCTGCCAACTCATAAGTTATTTGGTTAAATTGATCTTGTAATAAGCGGAATTGCTCTTGTAATGTTTGAAATTCATTGCGAAGCTGAGAAATATCGAAGCAAGAATCCTGCAATGAATGTTCCAGACGATGTACATCACTACTGATTGAATCTACTTCGTATCGTTCTGACTTCTGGTTTAGTTTGTGTTCAATATCTGATACACGCCACTCCGTTCGTATGTCTGCAAATTGGCTCATATCATTCTACCGCCTCATAAGTCATTTCAAAAATGTCTGGTTTGCAAGGATAGAACTCACCCTTTACGCCCTTTATAATGTAGTCACCTACCTTAGCAATATGTTCACCTTCCAGCGTATCAATAACCATATGCTTCATGTCGCCAACATCCCAAACCCTTTTTACACGGCCTGTGCTGCTTACCCAAGCATAAATGTCAGAACGACTCTCATTGGTCAATTGACGCGCTTCAATAACTACTGGTTTCTTTCGGTATTTCATTTTTAGATTTTATCAACAGATTTAAGCGTATATGATACATCATCCCAAGCCTCTTTGCAATATGAAGCAAGTTGAATTGGAAAAGACAAGACAATTAAAGTTTTCAATAAGAATCCCAAACGATTCTTAACCATCCATTTGCACCAATTTCTCATTTTACTACTCCATTAAAATCACGAATTTTATGCCAGATATGAACACCATTTTTACATTGCCAGTTATTTTCTGCTAAATCTTGTTCTTCACTTATAACTTTCAAACATTCGGTGATTGCAGCTTCAAACCCTTCTTGGAAAGTCTGCCAATGATCTTCCATATTAGGATTGATATACTCGCCTGTTGCGTTCTTTGGAATTAGTTCGTACCCAAAATTAGTAGCAGATATTTCCTCAAACAGTTCTCGGATTTTTTCAAGTTTCATAATTTGGTTCCTTCAAATATAGAAGTAATTATACTCTTATTTTAGTTGTTGTCAACGGAAATTTTACACCCAAACCAGATGTTTTACTATTAACCATATCCCATAAGGAATTCCAACACATAGAGTAATTGCGCCAACTAAAGCTAGTACACCTAACGTTTCAAACACACCTTTTGGTATGTCGATAAATCCATACTGTTTATGCATCATTAATCTCGATAGTAAAAATGTTTGTTAATGTCTTTATTTGCTCTGTAAAGGGCACTGACGTGCGCTGTTCCTGGTTCATCACCTTCATAAGGCTTTTGCATCCTTTCTCTATTGATAGAAATGCATTCTTTGATAATCAGATCAGCAAAATTCTGTAGTGCGGTTTGTTGTACAGTTCCAAAGACGGGAAACATACTTTCGCCAACAAATCCAGAACGAAAAGCAAGTTCTTTCAGGTGTTCATTCATTGTAAATCCTTTATAGGAAACCAAGCAATATCAATTCATTCTGTGCCAGAGATAGAACACGTTTTTGATCAGAATATCCTTCGCAATTTGGATATTCTAACTCTTTCTCTAGCTGGTTGATGAACACAATTAGTTCTTTGAACTTTTTGTCAACCATAGAGTTATTATGGAAATCTTTTGGTATTGTAATCATTATTTCCCCCTGTATTTCTTTCCTTTTATCAGAACGACATCTTTGCTTGCTTCCCTGATCAAAGAAAGGCAAATACTCAATGCGATTGCACTGTTGATGAAAGGTAGAAGTGATAAAACGATACAAGAAATAATATCCCATACCGTTACATAAGCCTGTGTCTGATAACGCGTAGTAACAAGTAGGATCAATGACGTGACAAAAGAAAATGTGTAAAATGCTAAAAATAAAATCATAATTTTCCTAATTAAAATGCAATGTCGTCTTCCCATTCATCAGGGACGATGAATTGTATATTCTCAGGTGCTTTGTAATCTGGGTTGGAAAAATTATCAAAAACATCTTGGTAATTTCCGCGTAGCCTATCTTGATCTGTACACAAGATTTTGACATTCACCGGAATAGAGGTTTCATTATCTTGATCTGTGATTACTGTTATTTGTCCATTATTGAACTTACCGCGCCAAGCACCATTAACAACACAGAATTCAAAACTTGATGATGTATATTCTTTTTGATCTACATCAACCAACAAAGTAGGGTTGCTCTTATCGACACCAAACATCAATCTCATTTCAGCCCCTTTCCGACTTCAGCGGCAGCACAGACGATTGCTCGACGGGTGGCGGCGTAGGGGTCGTCTACCATTGACACGCAAGCGTGCTTCTTGTTTTCTCGTCCGGGTAAATAGTACCCTGCCCATGCCTCTGGGCCTTTCTCGTCGGCACCGGTGTAAAAATCAATATCCAGCTTCACCGCCAGCCGAAGCGCATCGGCATCATCCTCAAGTGGATTCCACCAAATCCAAGGGAATACACCATCAAATGCTGATTGCTCAATGCCATCAGCATTTGGTGCCCAACACAGTTCTATACCAGCAGCTTTAGCCGCCATCTCAAGTAGTTCACGATCAGTCATAATTTATTTGGTAATAAGGTCAATTTGGATTTGTACATTTTCAATGGTGCTAGTATGCCCAACATAAGTTCTATCACTTTCAAGAGCCAAAAGTGCCTGTTGGGCAACTCTATTAAACTTAGAAAAGCAACCAACACCATCACGAATCTGCTTTGCTGTTGCATAAAAAGAAACTGAACCAGAAACGATACGAAACTTGCTGTTTTGGCTGTATGGTTTTTGCATTTTGAATCCTTGTTAAGATAAAAGAATTATACCACAAGAAATGATAAATGTAAACTCACTTAGAAAACATTTGATCTATTAAATCATCAATCATCTTATTGACTTCACTGTCATAAATCATTGTACGGATTTTGTACAAAGGTTCTCGGAACTCGCCATACACAGATTCAATGATATACTGTTTTGCCTTTTCAATTTCATATTGTTTATCTGAATATCCGTCAATAATTAAATCAACATTAAAATTGACACCTAAAGTGTACTTTGTTCCAATACCGTTTGGGGTATATGTTTCTTTAACTTCTGTGATCGAACCAAAGTTACCAAGTTTTTGCATTAGATTAACTCGTTCGCGCTCTGTATTCAGTTGTAATGCTTTTGCAAGTTTACTCATTTGAAATCCTTTTATCAATAAGAAGCGTAAAACAAAAGAAACTCATCGTCAGGTAAATTATCAATTACCATCTGCATACGAGCAACATCTTGACGAAGGTAATCATATTTTTCTTCTGACATTTGACCCCAGAAGAAACCGCTTGCAGGTTCAAGAACTTTAGAATCGGAAAGTAATGATTCTAGTCTATCGACAAGTTCTTTGTCAATACGTAAAAGAGGCCCATTGAAATCTGGCTCCTTACCGCCTGCTGCAATGTATTCTGAATGAAGGAATCCCTGAAGATCAGAATACTTGCGCCAGTAGAATTGTTCTTTACCTTGCACATAATATGGATCAGAACAAACAAGATCAACTTTACTATCTGGGTTCACAAAATCGCTCTTTTTGTAAGAGCGCATAAACATATCAAGTCCCACGATAACTCCTTATAGGTTAAACAGTTTAAGTTTACGAATTATACTACCAGATCGGAAAACAGTCAATGGTGTTGAAGAAGTTTTCCTTGCTTCAAACAAAATACCTGAAAACGGAAGGTCTTTAACAGCAAGAGCAAATTCTTTCTGATCCTCAATGATGTGAGTGCAGTCCCAAGCATCTTGTATTCGTTCTTCCATTTTCCTGACATTCTCAGCAAGAATATCTACCTTATCTTTCCACTCTGGGAAATAAGCAATGAATTCATCAATTTCGCCATCAAGAATCAATGTCATTAGATTCTTATCAGTGGGGACAGCATCATTACCACGCAACTTATGAGCAACAAGGTATGTTACGGCCTTGATTTTCATTCGTTTCTTGCTTTTGGTATCCCATACAACAAACCCCTCAAGAAGGTCTGGTAATGCATTTGCAGCAGTCACCAATGAATCAGGATCAGATGTGATTGGATAAATCTTTGGCATCCGAACCGTCAATCCTGACTGTTGCATTGACTCAACCAGAAGTTTCATTTCTTCCAAGGACATTTCAGAACCAGACCAATGATTTGCCGACAACAAGACCATTTCTGGCTTTTCATATCGGGTTACAATACGGTTTTCATTAGATGTGTATTCAAACACATAGGTTACTTGATGCGACTTTGAACGGAAAAAAGATTGAAAATCGTCCTCAGATTCAAACCCAAAAGCATCAATGATCTTATCACGGAAAG
>Ga0228700_1002242_pt1 | contig 10436 bp, 21 predicted proteins | sample McNCre317_Aug_MG_FD_178019 | JGI IMG/M metagenome (GOLD analysis project Ga0228700, IMG submission 178019) | Freshwater microbial communities from McNutts Creek, Athens, Georgia, United States - 3-17_Aug_MG | ecosystem: Environmental > Aquatic > Freshwater > Creek | place: USA: Georgia...
ACCCGTTCAAGCTGGTACCAATATGTTTGTTACCCTGGGGCTAGTGGGTGCAGCTTTATTTTTATTATTCAAAAAGAAATAACACATGACACCAGCACAAAAAAAGAATGTCGCAAAATTTAAAAAAGTTCAAACTATTGCAAAAGGGTTGAAGAAAAAAAACCCGAAACTATCACATTTGGACGCAGTAAAAAAAGCATGGCAACAAGTAAAGGAACCAGCTAAAAAAGTAGGGAACGTAACAATTAAAAAATCAAATAGGTTTAAAGGCGACGATCGTTATTCAATTCAAAACGATGGAAAAAAACATTTAGAGGGAAAAGTTTTTTCAAAAGCAACCGCCAAACAAATTGCAACAGATTTAAGAAAAGTAAAAGTAAAAAGAAAAGTTGCAGCAAAAAAAATATCTGGGGTACATAAAATTAGACCTTTCACTTTAACGGAATTAAAAAAATTACACCCCGATTTTTTCCGTAAAGGTTACGAGCATTATTTTGGAGTGAAGGCAAAAAAAATTATTGTTTCCGATAAATTAAATTGTCAAGTTTATTTAGAAAAAACAAAGTTTACAGATCAACCAGCAAGTTACACCGCACGTCCAATTAACCCAGATGGAAGTTTTAAAATAACCCAACGATTTTACAACTTGTCAGATCTTGTTAATTACCTGGGAAAATCGGTTAAACTCTAACTTAAAAAAGCATAAAAAAAAATCATTTATCTTTAATTTCAAAATACAAAAAATCAATTTTTAAAAATGGCTAAGAAAAAACATCACGCAAAAAAGACCACACACCGCAGAAGATCACATAAAGTTTCTGGGATTGGTGGCGAATTATCAACCCTTCTTTTTGCTGCTGGTGGGGCTATTGCTGCAAACTATATAGTTAAGGCTTTACCTGCATCAATTGACAGTAAAATTTCGAATGCAGTTCCTTTGGCTATGGGCATAGCTTTGCCTATGTTCGTAAAAAATCCAATGGTTAAACAAATTAGTTTAGGTTTAGGGATCCAGGGAACACTAGGAACTTTGAAAGCTTTTAACGTAATTTCTGGTGTTGGCGGTTATGAGTTACCAATGATCGGGGCAACCGATTTTTTGCGTCTGCAAACTCCCACTCCCGTAGTAGCTGGGGTTAAAAAGAAAATGGAAACTTACACCTATTAAGATCCAGGAAAACCAATTTTTTTAAAAATTCAAAAAATATAAAATGAGTCAAATCACATCAAGAGATGCCCGTCTAGTGTACGAAAACGGCAAACACGCAATAATGTCAATAAAGGATCCCCAAACAGGATTACCAATGTATTCATTGGAACACGCAAAATTGACACAATCTTTTATTCGTTCAGAAGCAACGTTGTCAACTAGTTTGGCTAGTTATAAGTTCCCAATCAAAATTAACGACCAGGGGGCAAACAGTTCAGTTAATAATAAACTATTGCAATTACAAGATTTATTCGTTGTAAGTTCTATCGGTTTATTTTTAGCCAATGCAACTACACCAGCTCAGGAAACACTAGAAACCTGGAACGATCCGAAGATATTTACTACAGGTGCAGCTAGTTTGCAAAGTGTCTACAATGGATTGTTAGCACTAAGTATTAACAATAACATTATTGTTCCAGGCTGGGACACTATTAGACATAAATTAGTACCTATCACGCAAACAGGCACAAACGTAGGATATACCGCATCAGGTGTTAACCTGGCGGATTCTTTTAACGGATCTGTAGACGGTTTTTACCCTTGTGAGCCTAACTGGTTAATTTCTGGTGGTGCAAACGTAGATTTCACACTACAATTACCAGCGGCACCAAGTACCCTGGATGCAAACACCAATGTTATCCTAGTATTGAGAGGTATTTTAGCACAAAATGTTACTACCGTTAAGTAATAGCAAAACAATTTTTTAATAATAGAAAAGGGCAAAGCTGGTAGAAAGCCTTGCCCTTTTTTTCAAACATTTTTTTTATGGATAAGATTTTAAGGTATAAAACCATTGAAACAAACACATTGCAAAGCTATAGCCAGGGAAAAATTTATTTTCCAGATCAACCCGATCTTAGAGGGGCAAAAATTAGATCTATTGAAATTTTGTCGGCAAGTATTACGGGCAGCAAATCCCCACAAACCTTTTCCCAGGTTATGAATGACACCGATATACAAAATTGTTCTTTAACTATGTTTCAGGAAAGTGACCGCAAAATTGATCATTTGCCTTTATGGGCTTTAAACAATATGCAGAATAACTCTTCTGCAGGGGATGCTAATATATACACAAGTAGACGAGATCGGGATTTTGTGAACTTTACACCGTCCTGGGATCGTTGCTATATTGAAATATCTGGCAATACATTTGATTCAAGTACAGGCAGTGTATTCACTTTCGGGGTTTCTTATGTTTATGATGATGATAAGGTAATTTTTTAATACTAAAAATTTTCAATTGTATGGTTAACAATGTAAACGACGTAATGTTAGAATTTGATTCCAACGCTAAAAAACATTTGTCTTTAGTACGGGTTTTAGAAAGCAATAAAACCGCTTTTCAAAAAGCTATTCCAGAGGATGGAACTATAGACGAGGTTCGGGGGGATCTGGAAGAATGGCTCACAAGTCAGTCCAGGAACCCGAACAATACCAATAAATACTGTATTCAGTTTTTTAAAGAGTACAAGCAACGGGGATCAAAAATAAACGGAGACGGGGCAATACATTGTTACTTACAATTCCAACCAGCACCATACACAACTAATTCATTGGGTTATGTGCAAGGCATACCCAATGAATTAACCCAAACGTTGAAAGAAATCCAGGATAACCAGCGTTTAATTTTTCAAAAGCTGGAAGAAGAAGAAGAAGATCAGGAACCAGAGCAAGATCCCCAGGGGATAAGCGGGCTATTGAATAGTCCAGAGGTTCGACAAATGTTAGTAGCTGGAATCGGGGCAATTTTGCAAAAGTTTTTAAACCCTTCCGAAGTAGTGGGGGAACCAGGCAAATTAAACGGGATTGAATTACCCCAGGGGGATCAGTTCGAAAAATCAAAAGAAGCCATTTTATTGTTATCAAAAAAGGATCCAAAATTTGGGGATCATTTACTTTACCTGGCTAATATTAATACGATCCAATATAATATGCTTTTATCATTTATGAAATAGAACCAATGAAACAAGACTTTAAAATTCCCAGCATAGTAAAAGAAAACATTCTTCCAACCGTTTTAATTGGTGGGGCAACTTATTTTTTTGTTATCAAACCTTTATTAGTTTCCCTGGGATTGATGAAAACCAAACAACAACAAATTAACCAGGACGCAAGTATTACCGTAAATGCGTATGATCCTAAATATTATTTGAGTAATAGATCCAGGGTAACTATTTCCATTGCCCAGGCTGAAAGTCTAGCGGATTCCATTCACAACGCTTTTAGTTTTTTCTACGATGACTATTCAAGTATTTTATCGGTGTTCAAGCAATGCAGCACAAAAGCAGATATCAGTTACCTGGCGGCAACTTTTCAAAATAAATACAATTTAGATCTGTATGCATTTTTACAGGATGGCGGAGGGGTGTTACCCTGGACGGGTTTAAGTACAGATCATTTAACCCAATTAAATACTTATGTCAACAACTTACCAAGCTAAAAAATATTTGCCCTTATTATTGATCGGGGCAATTGTGTTATTTGCTTTTACTAGCAAAAAGAAAAAAGGATCTGTTATTGTATTACAGGGAAATTTGTTACCAGGGGAAACCAGCGTAACGGCAAAACCAGGTACAAACATTTTGGATGCCCAGGGTAATGTTATTGACACCTTAATAGGTTACACCGCTTATCCCTTTGTAACAGAAGAGGAAGGTTACCAGATCATTAAATATTTTACCAACGATATAGACTACATTTTCGCTAAATTTTTAAATGCTAATAAAGTATGAGTAAGCTAATAAAATACAGGATTGATTTTCAAAACATATACAAAGGGCAACAAGTCGAAAGCAATTGCAACGAAATAGGTTTTAAAAATTTGGGAACGGCAACGGTAATGGTGGGAAGTGTACCGTTACTATCAAACCAAAGTTTCACAGTTAACGGAAACCTGGGAGAAATTGACATAACCGTTTACAATATCCAATTTCAAGGTGGAACTAAAAATTTATTAATTACTCGTAAAATGTATGTAGATGAAGTTTAGCGACGAAGTGTTAAACCTGGGAAATACACCAGGCATATTAGAAGATATTATTGGAGATCAAACACCGTTTTTACGGGGAAGAATTATTATTGATCCAGACACAAATGCTGGATGGAGAGATACAGGTATTAGTTTTCAACAATTATGGACAGGTAATGTATCCCAAAATTTCCCTACATTATTATATAATGTAATTCATTATAACTATAATGAGAACGATCCGAATATTTTCCAATTTGGGGTATATACTACCCCAGACGATGGATTTATGCACCCTTATAGGGCTAGTGCTTATTTAGAAATATATTGGAATAAAGCAATAGTAGATTATAAACAAATTTATATCCAATACACCAATAGAAACAATGTACAAGAGCAAGCCGTTTTAGTAAAAACATCAAAACAAAATCAAAACTATGATGTAGGAATACACAACTTTGATTTTTGGGCTTATCCCAATACAGATATTATCTTTTTTGCATTAAGTGAAAACGGTTTACCGTTCGATTGTGATTTATACGGATGTTTAGAACAATTATCTCCTATAAATATATCTATTGCACCAATACCACAGGAACCCGTATTAATTGAATTAAGCAATGCAACAGGAGTAAACAAATTTATTACGGCAACTATTTTAAACACAACCAATGTATCTGGATTGACGGCAATTAATATGCCCCCTAATACTACCGCACAAGGTTTTAGTTCGGACATAAATTTAAATGCAGATAATACTATTCAAATAACAAGTCCAACAGATACTTTTAATGTCAACTCAATTTTATTAGGTGGCACATCAACCCCAATACCTTATACTATTGTTGACAATGGAACGACGCACCCTACTATTACGTTAACAATAGATCATACAATTGTATTAAATGGGTTAGTTATTAATTGGGTATAAAAAATGTATAAGCAAATGAATGATATAGAAAGACTAAATTTTTCGATCACAACCCTGGGGGCAATTATTTCAATTGTTTCTATTCAATCAGTAGTTTCTATTTGTGCTGGGGTGGTTGCAATCGTGTCGGGCATTATGGCAATACGGTATTATTACATCAAATCAAAATAAAAACAATGAAGAATTACAAAACAACCATTTTCGGATCTTTGGCTGCATTGGGTATGTATTTAGCACAAAGTCAAACAGGAGTATTACAATTGATCGGTCAAGGGCTGCAAATTATCGGCACCTTATTAACGGGAGTTAGTGCAGCCGATGGAAGCAAAACCCAGGCACCAAGCAATTGAACAAAAATCCAGGATCCTATAAAAAAATCAAAAATGAATTTCGATCAGCAAATATTTAATACCGCTATTAATAACGGATTGCCCCAGGCAGTTGCAACTAATTTAGTTGCCCAGGCTAGACTAGAAAGTTCCAACTATAGCAGTAATATTTTTTTGAATAACAATAATTCATTTGGGTATAAATACGTCGGTCAATCTTTGGCAGTTCCTGGGGATCTTGCCCCCCGATCAGAGTGGACGGATCCAGGAACCCCACAATATTATGCGAAGTATAGCAGCGTCGAAGATTCTGCCCAGGAAGTTATTAACTGGATTTTTCGCAGAATTAAAGAGGGCATTTTTACCATGGAAGATCTAGCAACTCCCCAGGGATATGCGAATAGCTTTAAAAAGGCAGATTATTTTGGGGAAAGTGCTTTTGCCTATGGTCGAGATCTTACCAGCATATTAAAGAACGCTTTAAGCAATGGGCTAAATTTTGTAAAAAATAACCCGATTGTTTCTTTATTGATAATTTTTGCTATTTTCGGGATCCTTAATAAAAAAGTATAGGGCAACCTAACAAAATAATTGGCTCTGCTGGGAAGCAACCAATACACTAGCAATTGAAAAGGAAAAACCCCCCAATAAAACGGGGGTTTTTAGTGTCTATAACTTTCCCGTTTCCCTGGTAATTTTCCACAAAATCCCCCATTTTAAAAACCTGGGATATTATTTATAAAAAGAGTGCCATTTTTTGCCTAGTTTTTGCCTTCAAATTTCGCCTATAATGGGTTGTGTAGTGGTATAATATTCCCGATGGCCTTTAGGGGCTAGAATGTGCCTTAAAATGCGTTTTTAACATTTGCCCGTTTTTAACCAAAATAAATTGCTGGTGGGAAAATCCAAAAAAAAACCCGAAAATATTTCTACTTTCGGGGTGCTTTATTCACGATGTACCAGAACCATGAACCACGAAAATACAAATAATTTACAAATTCCCGATAGTTACCTGGATAATTTCGAGGGGATCATCCCCCCCCAGGATCTTGTTTCTTTCCTGGAACCTTCCGAAGTTCCCCATACCTTCTTTAATAAGTTAGCACAATTGTCGCACTCGGAAAAATCGGGGCAAAATGTCGGGATTTTTGAGGGTATTACGGACGCTAAAAAATACCATCGACGTGCCAATGCAAAAGTAATAACGCTATCAGTTTTAAATGCGTTAACAACCCTGGAAAGTCCACTCAAAAAAAGTTATGAGCAAAGCAAAAGTTGTGCAAGTGTAGTGCTAAAAGATGCGGAAAAATTAACGTCTAGTTATTGCAATAATAGATGGTGTTTAGTTTGTAACAGGATCCGAACAGGAAAGTTAATTAACGGTTATGGCAATTCGCTGGATGCCTTACCAGATAAGTATTTTATCACGCTATCCCGTCCAAACGTAAAAGAAGAATTACTACCAAACGAAATTTTATTTTATCAAAAGCAATGGCGAAAAGTTTACAAAAAAATAAAAGATAAATTAAGAAAAACAGATCTGAAAATCCAGGGAATTAAAAAAATAGAATGTACTTACAATAGCGAAGAAAATACTTACCATCCCCATTACCATATTGTTTGCAATGATGAGTTAGTTAGTGAAATGATTCTACAGTTTTGGTTAGAGATCAACCCCACATCCCAAACGACCGCTAATAAAATTTTTCCCGTTTACGGGAATGATAGTTATAAAGAGATCTTTAAATACTTTACCAAATTCTGGTCAACCAGGCAAATTGAACACAAACACAAGTATTACCAGGACACCCGAAAAAAGAAACGCAAAACCCTGGGGGATATTTATATACATAGCCTGGATGTTATTTTTCGATCCATGTACAGGAAACGAGTTTTCGAGGCTTTTGGGATCAATAAACAAATTTCCGAAGAAGTGGAAGCAATTAAAACGGAATATTTTAACCTGGATTCAAGCAATGATATTTTTTGTTGGTCAGGGGAAGATTGGTTAAACGGTTACGATTATGAGTTAAGCGGACACCGAACTAGCGAACTCACAAAACTATTGATCCAAAAAATAATTTATTAATATATACGTTTTATATATAAAATATATATCTTCACATTCTATTTATTCACAATTAAAGTATTAAAAATGAAAAACAACGAAACAGAAAAAATTAGAAAAAGGATAATCACTACACTTAATTTAGGCGGTTATATAAAGGGTTACGGAAATTCATTGTGTAGATTAATGGATAGTAAACATAACCCGTTAATGAATTTCGATAAAAAAATAAAAAACAGCTTAGAGTTGGAAGGTGTAATTATTTTAGAAAAAACCGTTTATAGAAAAAATATTGCGAACAATTAAAATTTACAAACACATGAAAACAGGATTATTTTTTCAGGTAATAGACCAGGAAAACAAACGGCACCATTACAAAGAATTTTCAAAAGCATTGAATCACTATCACAAATTATGCGACGAAAAAAATATATACCTGGATGCAGTATATATTAGAATGGATATTGTCGCCCTTACTTTAAACATTTTAGAAAACAATCAAAAACTTTAAACAATGGAGTTACCAGAACTACAAAAACAATTAGACGTTTTAAACAAACGAAATTATTTACAATGTCAATTATCGGAAGATAAAACGATTATTGAAATAAAAGAATTTTTATCTGTACCAAGTGAACCTGTAATTGCAAAATTTCATTTACACAATCTATCATTCACTTTTTTACCTGGGTTTTATTTTGATTACACCTTTATCGAAAACATCAAATTTATTCAAACCATATTGTTTTTATACTTAAAAAAATAACCATGATTAAAAACTTTGATTCCCTTTGTAGGAACTTAAATTTTTTTGGCTTAATGTCAGACAGTAAAGAAAATATTTTATTTACTGTTTTTAAAAAATCAGATAAAAAATCAATTGCTTTTATTAATACCTATTTACAAAAAATGACTTTGTTTCTTGACAATATTCAAGATGGTGAAAAATTTACAGATTTTACAAACGAGCAATTGGATGAATTTAATTACCTGGTTTACTTAACGAAATATTTCGGGATATGTCAGGATGAAATAATGGTTTTTGATTTTTTAAATTGTTACTATTCCAGGTACAAGTTTATTGATATTGACCAATGCGAAAAACCAGCAAATATTATTGAGGTTAAAAAATCAGATCTTATTTGCTTACAAATAGATATACACGAAGATTTTTCGCTAATTACTACAGAGAAAACAATCCACAATCTTAAAATGAAGGGTTTAATATTTCAGAGAGGAAACGAAATTTTTATAACACCAAAACAATAACACATGAGCAAATTTAAAAAAGCTGCTTTGCTGGGGTTAGTGGGTTTAATTGCTGGGGGATCTATTGCCGAAACCCCCACAATCCAGGGAACCAATAAAACAGAGTTAAACACCAATGTTAAAACCGATCGACGAACCAGGAAAGAAAACATCAATCAGTATTTACAATTCGATATGCATGGGGGGTTAATAGATCCTTTCCTGGTATCTGGTATGGATCCTAAAAGTTACGGTCAATATCTGCAAAGGATTGGACGCCAAAAATGGAATAAAAAACAAAAATAAATTTCACAATCAAAAAACAGAATCATGTTAAAAATGTCAATTATCGGAAGTTTAGGGGCAGATTGTTCAACTAACTTTCACAAGGAAAAAAGAGTAATTAATTTTAATGTAGCAGTAAACGAAAAATGGGTAACAGGCGAAGGAGAACAAAAAGAAAAAACAACCTGGATCAGTTGCTCTTATTGGAACGATAAGACAAAAGTCGACGAGTATTTGAAGAAAGGCACAAACATTTATGTAGAGGGAACCCCAGACGTTCGAACCTTCCAGGATAGTAAAGGGCAAACCCAGGCTCAACTAGTGTTAAAAGTTACGGATCTAATTCTTTTATCTTCAAATAAAAAAGATGCCAACACTCAAACAGAATAAAATAAAAAAATTGATCGAGTTAACGATCAGGGAAAAAAAACAATTGGAAACTTTAGCGTTAAAAAACGATATGAAACTAAAAAAGTACATTGAAAAAACCCTTCAAATACATATCGAAAACACCAAAAAAAGCGGTTAAATAGATATGTTTTAACTTGCACACAAGTTTTACAAAAGTAGACAACCCCCCAATTTTGAAACGATCCCAGGCTTAAAAACCCTGGGATTTTTTTTATTTCTTAATTTAGTTGCATGAATATCAAAAAATACTTATTGCCAACCGTCGGGTTATTGGGTTTTTTTTATTTGATTAAAAAAGCCGTTTTAGTTAACAATGTTGTCTTTCGTTTACGATCGGCAAAAGTGGACGGGAATATTTTGAACCCCGTTTTAAAAACTACTTTCGATATTTTCAATCCTACAGATGCAACGGCAACCGTTTCAAATATTACGGGGAAAGTTTACGCAAATGGAAACATTTACCTGGGGGATATTATCAGCTATCAACAAATTACCATCGAGAAAAATGGCACCACATCAATTGATATTATCGGGAACCTAGTAACATCTGGGATTGTTTCTACGATCAGTAATTTTATCAATTCTAGCAATGTAACATTTTCGTTTGTCGGATCTGCCATTGTTGACGGGATTGCCTTGCCTATTTCAATTGACTATAAATTTTAAAGATGCTAATTACCCCAGAATTTTTAATTGACAAACTGCCAACTTTTAAAAACAAAAAAGTTAAGATCATAAGAGATCAAAATGTTAACGACATTATTGATAACTTATTAATGTATCACGATACTTATTCAGATCAGTATAAAAATATTGCACCTTATTTTCTGGGGTTTTACGAAGAAGATACTTTAAAAAATATTTTCAAATTCCTGAAAAAAAATGTGGAGTATTACCAGGAACCAACCGAAAACCAAACTTTGCAAACCCCAGCAAGTATTTTAACAAACAAAAAAAATGATTGCAAAAATTATGCTTTATTTATT
>Ga0228700_1002243_pt1 | contig 10432 bp, 13 predicted proteins | sample McNCre317_Aug_MG_FD_178019 | JGI IMG/M metagenome (GOLD analysis project Ga0228700, IMG submission 178019) | Freshwater microbial communities from McNutts Creek, Athens, Georgia, United States - 3-17_Aug_MG | ecosystem: Environmental > Aquatic > Freshwater > Creek | place: USA: Georgia...
TATGCAGATAAATTAAGAAGAATTATTTTCTATGCAGGCAGCACAGTGGGGCAGAATACGACAACTTATAAAGTTCGTAGAATGTCTAATGAGCGAAAGTTTGAACAAAAAGCTTTTGCAGATACTGCGCAAACGACAGATTTGTACGAGTATTTTTTGATAAATCAGACTGCGGGGAATCCTCAAATTATGTTTGTTCCTAAGATACGGGAAACGGGGACAATGCGTTTGTGGTACTTAAGAAACGCTAACCGTTTAGAAGTGGCTTCTGACATCTGCGATATTCCTGAGTTTATCAATTTTATTTTCGCTTATATGAAAGTTAAAATTTACTCTAAAGAAGGCCATCCCGATCAAGCAAGTGCTGAGCAGAAATTAGAAATGCAGCGGGATCGCATGATTAGCACACTGCAAGAGATGGTTCCCGATGCAGAGAATTTACTTGATATGGATTTATCTCATTACGAAGATATGAACTAAGGAGTTTAAATGGCTGGTTATAACTCAACGGGTATTAATTTAGGTGGTGGTGGGTTTTGGAATCAAATTCAAGCTCCAGCGCTAACTGATGCACAAAAAAGAGCTAAAGATAAAAGCTATCAAGACGCTATTAAATCTGGAAAATACCAAGGTGCGACTCCTATTGACCCTGTAACGGGGCAACCTCTCAAGCCTACTTTTGATTCAGTTGCTACTAGCAACGGGCTGCTGAAAGATCAATATCAACTAGGAAATGGTGGCTACAACACTCAAGGGCTTGAAGCACTAAGAAATGAAGCTCTTCGCACTGGTCCTTCTCAGTGGGCTGTTATGCAGCAGGCGCAACAGGGTAATCAGCTTGCACAGGCGCAAGGTGGACAACTTGCACAGGCGCAATCTCGTCTTGCAGCGAGTGGTGGTTTATCTGGTGGTGCGAGAGAACGGCTGATGAATTCAAGCATGACTCAAGGATTACTCAATAGACAAAATCTTAATTCTTCAATTGCAAATCAAGATGAGCAGAAGCGTATGGCAACATTGTCTGCTCTTCCCGGTCAAGAACTTCAGTCTGCGGGATTTAATAGAGATACTCAGCAATATAATATTGATAAGGCTCTTTCTGAAAAATTGCAGAATCGTGCTTTTGATACAAATAACTACAATGAACAAATGCGTGCATGGGCTTCTAGAGAAACTGCTAAAGCTACTCCTTCAGGTGGCGGTAAGAAGTGATTCGAATCGAGAAGATTGATAAATACGAGTGGGCAAAGATGAGTGAAAAAGCTCATCTTATTTGCTTTAAAGAGCTGCGCGCAGCTCACATGGATCGTATTGATTTCGCTCTTCTCGGAGTTAAAGATGGAATCGTGCAACATTACTGCACTGTGAAGGAACTTGATTTTGAAAGTTGCTACTGGCAATACGGGGGCCAATTCCCCAGTGCAAAAGATCATTTAAGCGTATCAAGTTATAAAGATATGGCCGAGTGGTGTTTTAACGAGGGTTACAAAAGAGTGACTACGTACATACAAAACACAAATTCTGCAATGATGCGAATAGCGCTCAAAGTGGGATTTATTATCGTGGGAGTGAGATACTTTCACGGAGAAGTTTACGTAGAGTTTTTACTGGAGAAAAATGAGCAACCTTGAGCCGATAAACTTTTCTAGTATCATTGCTGATTTTTCTGCAGACGTGGAACTAACTCCCGCGCTTGCGGAGAGTCGCCGAAATCGCATTTGCGAACTAGAAGCTGCAATTAGAAACACACCTAATAATATTCCCCCAGAAGTTGCAAACGATGGGAACTTAGAGCATTTTTTTGCGGGCGGCGTATATGGCAGGAAGTTATTTATCCCTGCTGGGCAGGCTGTTGTGAGTAAGATTCACAGAGCTAAGACTTTAAATATTTTATTAGAAGGTGCGGCAAGCGTAATTTCAGAGCGTGGATACCATCTTTATCAAGCGCCGCATGTTTTTGTTTCTGATCCGTTCACGAAGAGAGTTGTAATCACACACGAGGATACGGTGTGGTTGACGGCGCATGGAACATATCAGACAGAACTTGATAAAGTTGAAGATGAAATTATCGCAAAAGATTTTACAGAATTAAATCAACTAAAGGAGTCGTTATGAGTTGGTGGGCAGTAGGAATTGCAGCGGTTGGTGCCGTTAAAGGAACGATGGACGCAAACGCGGCTAATAAAAGACAACAAAAAAACGATGCTTACAGGAAAGCTGCAATTACATATTCTCCATGGACACAGATGGGTGACCCAGGTTCCCCAGATGTAGGTAACACAAATGCTTTTAGTGGCGCTTTAGGTGGTGGACTTCAAGGAGCTGCAACGGGCGCGATGATTGGAAAATCTACTGGAGCCTATAAAACTGCGGCACCAACACCTACGGATACGACACAAGCCACTCCAGATATGGGCGCATACACCCCTATCGATAGTTCTTTGCAAGGGGGCCCAAATAATATGTATGGAATGAATAACCCAAACGCTTTCGGTATGTGGTCACGAATGGGAAGACCATAACATGGCAAACCAATACGATCTACTCGCACAAATTATTCAAGCACAAGATCCAAATGCTCCGCAAAGTCCTATGGATTTTACGCAAGGTTTACCTGAGCAACTTATTCCTATGTCTCCAATGAATCCGTTGCAGATGGCCTCTCGTGTTCCGCAAAGTACAGTTCCACAACCTGCAGTGAATCCGCAACAAATTCTTGCGCCAATTCAAGCGGCTGTAGGGTATAAACCCACAACTATTGTTGATCGACTCAGCAATATGAGCGCACAAAAAAAGTACGATGCTATTCAGTCAAAAGGTCTAGAAGAACAACGCGCAGGAATAAAAACTTTAGAAAATCAGTATAAAGCAGCACAAACAGAATCTGGGGGTCAAAATCCATGGATTTCTGCAATATATGGTCTTAATGATATGTTTAATAAAACAAATACTCTTGGTGCTTATACTCAAGCTCAAGAAGCACAAAAGAAGCAACTTTTTGATATGGCAGATAAAATTCAAAAAGCTAGATTGGGCGTAACTGATAAAGAAGCTGATTTTCTTAAAAATCAGATTGCTAGTCAAAAAGATGAACAACTTTATAAACTTGCACTTGCAAAAATGAATGAAAAACCTGAACAAATTCTTCCTGGCCAAAGAGCTTTAGATCAAAAATTTGGAAAAGATTATGCTGATTTTGCCGCACAGGGGGGAATTGAAGACGTTCAAGCGCAAATGGATAAGTTGAGAATGGCTGCAGACAAAATGGAACAATTAGGCACTGATGTCTCAGGCGGTAAGCTTGAAAATTGGATTCCAGGTGGTTCTTCTGATGCTGTTCGTTCAAGACTAAAAGCTGAAGGTTTTGCCCAACAACAAATGGTGCAAGAAGCTATTCAGAGCACTCTTAAGGGGACTCTTGGCGCACAATTCACAGCAAAAGAAGGCGAACAATTATTGGCAAGAAAATTTGATCCTCGCTTGTCCGCGACTGAGAACGCAAGACGCGCTAGAGAAGCTGCAGATATAATTGCAAAAAAAGTAGAAAATATGAAAGCCGCAGGAGAGTATTTTAATCAAAGTGGTGGAACACTTCAAGGATATCGTCCAAGAAGTTTAGATGTTGCTCCTAGATTAAGTCCTGAGCAAGAAGCTCGTAGACAAGAACTTTTAAAAAAGGCAGGAAAATAATGCCACTTACTCCGCAAGAACAGGCAGAATTAGATTATTTAAATAGAGCAAATGACGCTGCTTCTGGTATTACGCCACAAGAAGAAAAAGAATTAGCTCAATTAAATCAAGTTGCGGGAGTGGTGCCAAAAACCGACTATACTGCCCTAAATGAAATGCACCCCGATATATCAGCTCTTTCGCGTGCGGCTTATAAAAACTTTGGTAACGACACTGCAAGTGGAATTGAATATCTCAAGCAACAAAATCCAGGTCTTGAGTGGAGAAATGTTAACGGAGAAATTCAAGCAAAACGCCCCGGTGAAAACCAGTGGAGAATGCTTGATCCAGGCGGCTTTCAGCTAAAAGATTTACCACAAGATATCGGCGACGTAGCCTACGACATCCCTGCAGGCATTGCTCAAGGAGCTGCAATGGGAGCTGCGGGCTTATTCGGTGGCGGTGCTACAGGCGGTCTTGGCGCGATTCCAGCTGCAATGGGTGCAAGTGCCACCTCTGGTGCGGGGCTCGAAGGACTTAGACAAAAAATCGGTGAATATTTAGGCATAAATAAAGGTGTGAATTTAGGTGACGTTGCAACAAGTGGTGCAATCGGAGCTGCGAGCCCACTTCTTTTTGGAACGGGTGCCGGGGCCAAGCAAGCGCTTTCGTATGCTGCTAAAAAGGGCTTCGCGCAAGATGCTGCGAACACGTTAATTTCAGCTCAGAGAGGTATTCCTGGAAGAGTATACGATACAACTGCAGGAACAATAGGGCCTAGTGTGGGTTCGTTATTGTCAGGAATTTCTGCACCTATTTTAAAGACCGCAAATAAAATGTTGCCTGATATTTATGCAGCAGGGTCAAATCCTGAAGTTATTACAAATTTACTAGAGAATTCTAGTCAAAAAGTAACTCAAGGGATTAATAAATTTTTAAAAGAAAAAGGCACTGCAATTGAGACTGCAATAAAAGATGCCGATGTCGTAGGGCCTGTAGTTGAAACGAAACAAGTTTTAGCTCCTGTTTATGAGCTTCTTAATAAGCTAAAAGCAGAAAGACCAACAGAAGCCACAGATGCTACGATTAACGAAATTGAAAATTTACTTAAAACAAATGTAAAAACAAAATCTAAAGTCATGCCGACTCTTTCTACGCAAGATCGTTTAGAAATTGCAGCGGGGCTAAAACCCGCGCCCACGGCGAAAACCGTATATACACTTCCAGAAAAACTCAAAGCTACGGATGTTAACGATTTGTATTTTAAGCTAAAAGCAATTGCAGAAGATGAAGGTGCGAACTTTGAAAAAAGTGGTACTGCGCAAGGAGTGGTCAGCACTGGATCTAAAGTTAGTAAGCAAACTCAATCTGCATTTACTCAAGCCACTAAGAAAGCAAAAGATGAACTAAAGTCTTTAGTTGGAAGTTTAGAAGAAAATTCAAATGCAGTTAGCAACTTCGACGCCGATCATGCTGCTTATGCAGAAGCAAAAGATATGCAGAAACAATTTCAGAATGCGAGCAACAAAGAAGAGTCGTTCCAAAGACTACTTGCAAAAGCCCAATCTGATGCTGTAACAGAAAAACTTGTAAATGATTTATACAAAACAACTGGAGTAAATCTTCCAGAAATCAGTAAACAAATAACAGCTCTAAGAACATTTAGAAAACCGGCAAAAGACGCTCTTTCTTTAGCTGGGACAACAAGTACCTCTAGAACAGCTCCTTTAGCAATGGCAGGGGGCGCTTTAGGCTATTATGCTGGACAAGCACTTAATCAGTCTCCATTTTTGTTAGCTACAGCAGGTACTGCTACAGGGAGTAAAATTGCGTCTCCTGCGGCTTTACGAGGAATTATGAATATAAATAAAACTTTGCGCTCACCAGGAAATATTCCTCTTAATATGTACCAATATGCTCCAGCAACACTAGAGAATTTATTCAAAAATAAAAAAGGGGAGTAAAGAACCCCCGTGCCCCGCAGCCGTAGGTCATGATGAATATCATTTGCGGAGCTACGGGGGCAGATGTCTTATTCGAAAACATCTGCCAAAATGCCTACCATTACTGGGGACAATTTAGCTTCTAAAATCATATCACCATTGATCTTCTCAGCGTCAATTTGAAATTCTGTTTTTAGAAATTCAATGAACTTTGTTTTATACTCTTCTTCCTTACCTTCTTTGATCTTAAAAGGTGCGAAGTCAGATTTGTGTGCAATGGGTTGTCCATTCTCGCCCATCTCTAGAAATGGCTCAAATTGTTGTTTGTAGAGTTCTTTTGCAGTGGTGGTTTCTTTTTCTACACCTTGCAGGATGAGAAGTGCGTTGCGGGGGGCTTTGAAATCTCTAAAGCGCGTGTTCTTAAGCGCGTGGCAAGCGAGGATAAAGCCATCGTTAAATAGGTGCTGATAGCGTAGGGTAATCATAGCAAAACTCCTTTTCTTAGGTTTCGTAAAACTTCTTCGGCATTTGTGGGGCGCACGACATAGGTCACGCCGCCTGCTCGTTTGATTGCGTTTAATTTATATGCTTGCAGGTCATCGGGCTCTTCGTCACCAATTTTTAGCTCAATTGCGATAAATATCCCACGCAAACAGACAATAAGGTCCGGGGTTCCGCGAATAGCCACCTGCTGTATCTTCTCTACCCATATTTTAGGGATCGTTTCAAGCCTTGCAACGAACCACTCTTTAAACGCGGTTTCTGGTTTTTTCATAAAATTCGCTCCATGCGTATTTTTCTGCCATGTTCTTATCACTCCACTCGATATCCACTACAAGGGGCAGGCTTTTATGTTCGTAGGCAAGCTCCATAATTTGACCAAGTTGCGGTACTATCTCCGCTTCGTCATAGGCTACTTCAAAAATAAGTTCATCGTGAATAGTTAGTAGCATGCGACTTTTTTTGTGCTGTAGGAAATAAGCACAATCTACCATAGCCTTTTTTAGAATATCCGCACACGTCCCCTGCACCTTATAATTGGTGGCTTTATAGGAGAAGTTTCTATCTGTGAAGGTGTAGTATCTGCCAAAATGGTTATGGATCATACCCATATTTTTTGCCAGTGAATTTGTGCTGTAGATGAACGTTTTTACTTCTGGGGCTGCAGAGAAAATACTGTCCTGAATTTTCGTAGCCTCTAGAATAGTCGTCTCTAGGGCGTCTGCTAATTTCTGCTTTCCTCCTCCGTAGAGAGTGAGGAAGTTGACTGTCTTTGCCTGCTTTCGAGAGATCCCTGCAACCTGTGCCGTGGCTTCATGCACGTCAAGGCCAGTTTTGATTTTCTTAATAAGTCCCTCTGCACCTGCGAGATCGAGCATGACTCGATATTCAATCTGACTATAATCGATCATTGCAAAGAAAAAACCGGCACGGGGGACAAACACCTTTCGCACGGGGAACGTGTTTGCACTTGATTCATACTTGTCGGGATTTGTGAGATTTTGCAGGTTGGGGTTGCGGCTTGAAAATCGCCCCGTTGCAGTGCCTGCAGGCATAAAGTTCGCGTGGATAACTCCCTTATCGTCAACAAGAGAACTAAAATTAGTAAAATAGTCTAGTTGTTTCTTGGCTTCTGCAATTTCGATTGATACTTTTGCAGCGGGGTGCTTGAACTTTTTCATGGTCTTAGCATCAAACTTGGGATTATTTTTTTCGGTAAAAGATATTTTCTCATCTTTAAACACTTCTGAGAAAGTATTTTTCCCTTTGGAATAAGGCTTACCCGTTAGCGCTTCAAATTCTTTTTCCTTATCCTGCAGAATTTCTTCGTAGTAGAAAATAGCTTCACTGAGAAAATTCTGATCGAGTTGAACCCCCGTGACTTCCATCTCGAGAAGGCACTTCACAAGACGCTCTTCTTGCTGAGCGACTATGAATGGACTAGGTTGCGAAGTTCTGATTGGAAGTGTGGCAAGCTTTCGCATGAGTATGCCTGCAAGAGCAAAAGTGATGCGGGCATCTTTACATGCATAAGGAGCCATGACCTCTAGAGGAACTTTATGGAAAAGTTTATTTTTGTTTTTATCATAAAGCTTATTCTTTTTTATATACTCTTCGACTTGAGAAGATTTCTCAAGCCCATGCCGTTTTGCTACACTCTCAAGGGAGTAGCTCAGTTCATCGTTTTTATAAAGTCTATCTAGAGTCATGGTATCGACACAGATTCTATTTGTAGTGATACCAAAACTTGTAATAAGCCCTGCTAGATCGAACTTTGCATTATGCATGAAAAGATATTTTTCAGATTGAAGGATGTACGCTATAGCGTCCACCGCGTGCCGTGGTGGCAGGCTTGTGGGATCTTCTGGATTTAAGTTGAAATAGTACTCTTCATTTTCATCAGCTAAAATAACTGAGAATACACGAGATTGCTTATAAAGCTCAAGTCCAGTTGTTTCAGTATCGAGAGAAATATGCTTACTTCGCAATTCGTGCGCAATTTTATCCAAGTCTTCTCTAGCAACAATTATCACTTTTCACTCAAAATTCTATACCCAAAAGAGTATGTCTTAACTTCTTCGTCAAAGTGTCTCTTTTTAACAGCTTTGACCCAAGTCTTTTCATAAAAATTGCCGTCAAGCTCTTGCCAACGGAATCCTGCTTTCTTTGCAGGGTCTTTAGTATTATAATTCACATCCGCAGAAATTATGTAGGTAGGTTCTCTCTTGTACGTGAGAACGTCATCGAAAGAGTAGCAAGCAAGCACCTTCATCATACAGAACACATCAAAAATTGCAGAGTGTGGAAACGGGTTCATAAATCCGTGTTCTACTGCAAGGAATCTTAGAGTGCGAGTCGTGATCTCTTTAGGGAAGGGAATGTCCTTAGCAGAATCGATGAGTTCTAACTGTGGCACGGGGTGCGAGATGCTGTTGAAAGCTTCGCGCAAAAAGTCCATATCGAATTGCCCGTTATGTGCAACAACAAGTTTGATATCAAAATTCTGAATATCCATCAAAAGCTGCGTGAGCGCGGTGACTAGCTTATCGCCACTTGCAACGTGCGCTTGCGTGATCCCCGTGAGCTGCACAATGAGATCAGGTATCTCTTCGTCAATTTTAATAACAAAGCTACGAGCTGCAAAAGGTTTAGAAAAATCCTCTGTTTCATAAATCCCCCATGCGATTTCGGTTATTTTATTTACCTTCGAATCTAACCCCGTTGTCTCTACATCTAACCCCAATATTTTCACTTTCTCTCCCGCCGTGGACGTCTGATGATGCCACCAGGTTTTGGCTCTGCCTTATCTGGTAACGTTTTCATGTCTGTGTTTTCTTCCATAAATTTAAACTTTAATTGCTCAAACTCCCCGGTCTTAACAAGACCGGCAAGTTTTTTCATTTGTGCTTTTGAAGTAAACCCTTTTTTCTTAGAGTTCGACACTGTCTTCCTCAAGTTTAGCTTTACCTGCATTGATGATATCAAACCATTTTTTGCATGTCTTGATTGTCTCAATTGGTGTTTGCTTTCCCGCGTGCTTCACATCGAAGACATAATATTTCTTGTCTCCTTCATTCACATATTCAGAGACAATATCAAACATCATTGTGCATGGGGGTGTCTTCTCAGCTAAAGCCGTTGCAAAGTGGTTTGCAAGAGTTTTACCAGCGTAAAAGCTAGTGCGAGAGAAGCTAATTTGTAGAGGTAGAGCCGTCGCTTTTTCAGCAAGTTCTTTTTCAATCAGTGCAAAGAAAGAGTATACTTTATCTCTGCGAAGTTTCTTGCCGTTCTCTTCAAATTCCCAAGGCAATGTGTCGTTTGAAGCATTCCACACTTCTTGTCGCACCCATTTAGGTTGGCCACCCATGGACATATCATAAACCTGCCACACTTTGTTCATCTTGAACGGGATGATTCGTAAAAGCTCGCCCTTCTTTGCAAGGGTGGTTTTATCTGTGGATTTAATCATCTCTCCCATTCCCTTTTCACCAGATCCCACTTCATCAGATAAACCTTGAAGTAGTCTTAGTCTTGGAATGGTAAAATCTGTCGCTGTAGCTTCTTCTGCTCCCCATCCACCTTGCAATTCTTGCGGAAGGGCGATTGCTGTATTTGTTTCTTTCACTGTCATTTGTTCCATTGTTTCTCCTTTTGTTAGTTCTTTCTAAAGCTTATTGTTTCAAATTCATTAGGGGCACTGATGCCGGGGGGCAACCACTGAGAATCACCCTCTCGGGCTTTTTCTTCTATTTCTGCAACCACATAACTCTTAAGCTTGTTAGCGTTAAAAGTTATCATGTTTTCGAAATCCCCTTTTTCTTTTAAATAATTTATAAATGCATCGCGGTCTATGGGCTGATTCACACTCACTCTTTTTGTGATTGAGAAGTTGCCGTTTTCATTCTTGTAGTTTTTTAAACCCGCTTCTTTTAGAAACTGTATGAACTGCTGTTCTGCACGCTTAAGGATGTCGTTCACACCAGACAACTCTGCATCAAGCGCTTCCTTCTTCGCACGAAGTTCAACCATGCGGTCGCAGAGCTTATTCATTTGCTCCAAAGTCACTTGCGTTAATTCCGGTTCTTCCCACCACTCTGTGCTCATATAGTTCCTATGTAATCTAGTTGAATTGGTACAAGCCCACTGCTCGGAAGAGATACGAACTGCATCTCTCCTGATTTATTATCAAAAAACATGATGTCCCCACTCTTAACAATCAAAAGATCATACCAAGGATAATACCAAAGCGTCTCTCTCTGCATCTGTTCCCACTCGTGATCGAAACCCACAACATGCTCGAGCCTGATATATACACGCTC
>Ga0228700_1002246_pt1 | contig 10430 bp, 14 predicted proteins | sample McNCre317_Aug_MG_FD_178019 | JGI IMG/M metagenome (GOLD analysis project Ga0228700, IMG submission 178019) | Freshwater microbial communities from McNutts Creek, Athens, Georgia, United States - 3-17_Aug_MG | ecosystem: Environmental > Aquatic > Freshwater > Creek | place: USA: Georgia...
AGACATTCAAGACATTGTTTTGCAGTGGCCTACCTTGGATAACTCTCTGCCTGACATCGTGCAAGCAGGGCCAATCGGCCTAAACGCTTCCATAACTTCCGCTGCACTCGTTGGCAAAACCATCACGATTCAAGATGGTTTGATCGTTTCATTCATTTAAGGATTCGCACAATGCAAAGACTCCCCAAGCGCCTGGTAGATGGCTCACAATTGACAACTGCGGCTGCAACCTACTACACTACACCCGCAGGCACAATCACGACCATTTCAGCCTGCACGGTGACCAATACGACAGCAGGCGTTGTTACTGCTTCGGTTCACCTAGTCCCTAGTGGCGGTTCTGCCACAGCATCCAATATCGTTCTATCAGCCCGTGGCATTGCTGCGGGTGAATCTTTCAACGTTGGCAGCGCCATCGGTCAGTCATTGGCTACAGGTGGAACACTGCAAGCCTTGGCGAGTGCGGGTGCGTCTATCAACTTGGTGGCTTCAGGCTACGAGACTAACCCATGAATGTGACCTACGGCAAAGGCTTTGCAGTAGCAGAGCCTAAGACCATGCGCGAGAAGGTGCAAGCCTTGCAAGGTGAGATGCTGAAACTCCCGCAATACGAGCCGGAAACAAAGCATTATTTTCACGCTGGTATGTATTGCCGTGAGGTTTTCCGTCATGCGGGTGTGCTGATTGTCGGGCGTGTTCACACGAAAGAACACTTTTACCTGATAGCAAACGGCACGGTGACAGTCACAACGGATGACGGTGTTCAGACGTTTACCGGGCCTCACATCATCCAGAGCAAGCCAGGTGCTAAACGTGCGGTCTATGCAGAAACGGATGCCACTTGCATGACATTTCATGTGACCGAGTGCAAAACGCCTGAAGAGGCAGAGATTGAAATGGTAGAGCCTGAAGATTTACGACTCTTCGATGCTCACAACAAATTGAATGAAATCGAGGTGACTCTATGACTTGGGTAGCAGCAGCAATTGGTGGAAGTGCCTTATTGGGTGCATGGTCATCTAACAAAGCAGCAGGCGCACAGGCTGACTCAGCGGCAGCTTCTGACGCTACGCAGCGTTATATGTACGACCAGACCCGTGCAGACAATGCGCCATTCCGTGAGACTGGTCTAGCAGCTAACAACGCGCTGGCTGCAATGATGAAAAACGGGCAGTTTGACCGTAAGTTCTCAGCGCAGGATTTGGCAAACGACCCCGTGTATAACTCTGGCCTGAAGTTCGGCCTAGACCAAGGCACACAGGGCATCAACCGTCAGGCTGCGGCGGGTGGTTCGTTCTTGTCTGGTGCAACTCTCAAGGCGCTTACAAAGTACGGCAACGACTACGGAAGTACCAAGGCAAACGAGTCTTACAACCGATTCAACAACGACCAAACTAACCAATACAACCGCTATGCAGGTTTGAGTGGCGCTGGTCAACAAGCGACTAACCAAGTCTCTGCGGCTGGTCAAAACATGGCTAACCAAGTAAGCGCAAGTCAGCAGGGCGCTGGTAATGCTCGGGCATCAGGTTACATGGGCCAAGCCAATGCGCTATCTGGTGGTGTCGGTCAATATCTGAACTACAACCAAAACCAAAACATGCTGAACGCTTGGAACGCTAAAAATGCTGCCCCAACTTCTGCAATGTCTTGGTACGAATAAGAGGTAATCATGGGACTTGATTCTTCTATCGCTATGGGATACCAGCCGATTAAGCTGGACAACCCAATGAACTCTTTGGCTCAGTTGATGCAACTTGACCAAGCCAAAAACCAAAACAAGCTGGCTGAATTGCAGTTCCAGCAACACCAACAAGCGCAAAACGACACAAACAGTTTGAACGCTTTGTATGCTGGTGCAATTGGGGCTGACGGAAAGATTGACCGCGCCAAGTTGTTGCAAGGTGCAGCATCACAGAATCTCGGTTCTAAGATTCCGGGATTGCAAAAAGGCTTCTTAGAAACCGACGAAGCACAAGGCAAAGTTGATAAGCAAAAGGTTGATCTAGTTGATGCGAAGCTGAGACAGTCACGCCAGTTCCTTGACGGTGTGACCACGCCAGAGCAATACATTGCATGGCATGAAGGCAATCACTCCGACCCAGTTCTAGGCCCAATGCTTGCATCGCGTGGCGTTACAGCAGACCAAGCGCGGGCGCAGATTGCACAAGCCCTGCAAACCCCTGGCGGCTTTGAATCTTTGCTGAAAAAGTCTGCGCTAGGTTTGGAGAAGTTCACTGAACTGAACAAGCCAACAATCCAAAACGTGAACAACGGCAAGACTGCGACTATGTACGCATTGCCAGGTCTAGGTGGCGCTCCTGTTGCCATCAACACCACGCAAATGACTACAACGCCGGGTGAGGATTTACGCTCACTTGACTCAAGGGAAAATGCAGCGGCAACCCGTGAAGTTGCAAGTGCTACACGCGATGCAGCAAAGATTCAAACAGGTTTTGCAAATGAGCAAGGGCTACGCAAAGAGTTTGAAGGCTTGCCAGAGGTCAAGAACTACAAGCAGGCATATCCCGCATTTGCAGCTATCAAAGACGCTACAGGCCGCAACACAACGCAATCCGACATCAACATTGTTTACGGTCTTGCCAAGCTGTATGACCCTACTTCTGTCGTGCGTGAAGGCGAGTATGCAACGGTTGCAAACAGCCCGAACATCCCTGAAAAGGTCAAAGGCTACGCGCAGTATTTGGCTGGTGGTGGCCGCTTGTCTCCTGAGACTAAGAAGCAGATTCTTGCAGAGGCTCAAGGCCGTATTGGAACCTATGAGGCAGAAGCTAAGAAAGCCAAGACAAGCTATGAAGGCATTGCCAAGAAGCGCGGCATGGAGCCTTCTAGCGTGTTTGCTGGTATGGGTGACATGGTTGAAAGTGGCGCTGCTCCGGCAAAAGGCGGCTTCAAATACTTAGGTACTGAATAATGGCAAAGTACAAAGTCCAAGGCCCTGATGGGCGTGTTCATGTGTTTGAAGGCCCTGACGGTGCTGCGCCTGCTGACGTTGAGGCTTTTGCGGCTCAGACGTTTGGCGGCAAAGAAGCGCGGGTAAAGGCGCAACAGGACGCAGACCGCAAGCTGTACGACCCGACAAACGACATGAACTGGTTTCAGACTACGGCGGCAGGCTTTGGCAAAGCCATCGTGGACACAGGGCGCGGCGTTGGTCAGTTGTTGGGACTGGTTGACCGTAAAGACGTTGATGAAGTAAAAGCCCGTGACGCTGCCCTTATGAACACCACAGGCGGCACGGCTGGCAACGTAATGGGAAACATTGCAGTTGCTTTGCCTACTGTTGCAATTCCTGGCGCTGCCACGTTGCGCGGTGCTGCGGCTATTGGTGCATTGCAAGGTCTTACCCAACAAGTAGGCACTGAAGACTCACGTACCAACAATATGCTTCTAGGCGGTGCTGCGGGTGCTGGTGGCGTTGCTTTGGGGCGTACTATGTCAGGTGTTGCCCAAGGTGCAAAAGCCTTGATAGAGCCATTTTCTCAAAGTGGACGCGAGAAGATTGCAGGGCGCGTCATCCAACGTTTTGCGGATAATCCGAATGTGGTTCTGACTGCCAAAGGCGCAAAGTCCGTCACAGGCGCAACGCCTACGATTGCTGAAGAAACTGCAGACGCTGGCATGGCACGATTGCAAGATGCAGTCCGAGCCACTGACACACAGATTGCAGGGCGTATAGATGCGCGTCTAGCTGACAACAACGCAGCGCGGGTTGCTGTTTTGGAAAACTTGGCAGGCAGTGACGCAACACGGGCGGCGGCAGACGCTGCGCGTAAGTCAGCAACGCAAGACCTGTACCAAACCGCAACCAAGGCTAACTACACCGTAGATGACAAGCTAGGCAACTTGCTAGACCGTCCAGCGGTTAAGCAGGCTATGGAACGGGCCAAGAAACTTGCAGAGAACAACGGGCGCACGTTTTCATTCTCTACGCCTTCAGTTGATCATTTCGGCGGTCTTGGAAACAATGCCAAAGAGTCAACACGGCAGATCACAGGCCAAGGGTTGCAAGACCTGAAGATGGCAATGGATGAAATGCTGACAGACCCAACGGCAGGATTCACTGGAAAAGCTGGCAACACAATCAAAGATTTGCGCGGTCAAATCATTGATTGGATGGAGAAGGCAAATCCCGACTTCAAGGCGGCGCGTCAAGGTTATGCGGCTGCGTCAAAGCCATTGAATCAAATGGACGTAGGCGCTGCACTGCTGAACAAAGGCGCATCCAATACCAGCGACCTAGCAGGCAACGTGCGCTTGATGCCCAACAAGCTGACAGGAATGCTTAAGGATGAACAGGGATTGATTGAATCAGCCACAGGCCGCAAGGGTGTTGGAAATTCACTCTCTGACGTTCTGACACCAGAGCAAGAAAACTTAGTTCGCACTTTGATTGGTGAGGTTGATCGTTCTGGCGCTGTGGCCCGTGCAGGCAATGGGCCTGGCTCTGCAACAGCGCAACGGATGGCGGCTCAGAATGTTTTATCGCGATTGATTGGCCCGACTGGTTTGCCTAGCTCGTGGGCAGAGTCTGCAATTGCTAATACGGTGGTTGGAAAGCCGTTAAACCTACTTTATGGCGGTATTGCAGAGCCAAAGATTCAACAGGCACTTGCAGAGGCAGTTTTAGACCCAGCAAAGGCAAAGCAGTTCCTATTCTCTGCCCAACAGCAAGGAATAAAACTTCCACAAAACGCGCTAACAAAGTTCCTGATGGAGTCAGGCGGTCAGGCTGCGCGGGTTGCTCCTGCTTCAGTCGTGCTTACCGCCGATAGGTGAGAACAAGCGTGTTTTTAGCTTGCCTTCTGGCATATAGCGCCAGATCACACGCGAAATCATCCAAGCGACCATCAGGAACGCTACAGCGAAAAACGGTTTAAGAACCAAAGCAAGTATCCACGTCATCCGTCAATTCTAGCCCTTCACTGAAAAGTGCGGGGCTTTTTTCATTCTGAAAGCCAAAACATGACAGGCATCATCGCAACCATTCCAAAATTCAACTTCAATGGGCCTGACGGTCTTGCCTTATCTGGTGGTTCTCTGACTACCTACTTAGCAGGAACTACCACGCTAGAGACAACCTACCAAGACCAAGCCCTGACGATTGCCAACACGAACCCGATTGTTCTTGATGCGGCGGGTGGTTGCACTATCTGGCTGAGTGATGCAAAGACATACAAGTTCGTTCTGAAGAACTCCGCAGGCGTTACGCAATGGACACAGGACAACATCAACGGAACTACATCACTCAGTCAGCTAACTGCATCCTCCGGCTCATCCCTAGTAGGCTACATGCCAGCAGGTACTGGTGCAGTTCAGTCCACAGTGCAGGATGAACTTCGTGCGCACGGCAGTCGGCCCGAAAATTTTGGAGCAATTGGCAACGGAATCGCAAACGATGCGATCGCCATAGGATTGGCAATATCTGCTGTGATTGTTGCGGGCGGCGGTGTCGTGTGGCTCACACCTGGAAAAACTTATAACTGCACCACTCGTATAGGAACATTCACAAGTGCCAGTAACGTAGCCATTTGGGGTTATGGTGCGACTATAAAACATAGTGCAGGAACTCAGGTGAATGGGTTACTCCAATTTGGTGATGCGTCAGTCAATGGCAGCAATCTGTATACAGCATCCGCAACCACGGTAAATCAGTTAAGCATTCTTGGTGTCCGATTCACGACAAGTAATATCTTCAACGTCAGTATTCCTGGGCGCTGGTCTGATCAGATGCCAATCAGCATCAATACCGCCAAAGATACGCTGATTCGTGACTGCTACTTTGAGAACTTTGACTTTTCAGCTATCGACTTCGGTGCGCGCTGCATTGACTGCTTAGTGGATGCCTGCTCGTTCTACTCGTCGCAGGTAGAAGCAGGCCATGCCAACTATGGTGTGCGAATCTTCTGCTACTCGACATATTCATACATCAATGCCGATCTAAGCCCGACCGATCCAACAACCGGAATCTTGAAAGCGGGTTACTCACTGCCCCCAGATACGGGGAATTTCGGGCATGAGAATGTCAGCGTCAAAAACTGCTATTTTGAAAACGTGAGCCATGGGGTGATGGTGTCGGCTGCGCGGCGTGGAATTATTGCCAACAACCGCTTCGTGAATTGCTCGACACGCTCAGTCAGTCTGACAACCTTCTCGCAAGACTACCTGTGCTCAAACAATACCCACTCACTGGATACTAACCAGCAGACTGCAACGGGCGTCTCTGTGTTTTACGGGATTGGCCAGGCCACATATCGTCACCAGATTCAAGGCGACCACTTTACCATCATCGGCGCTACGAATTTTGCTACAGGGTTCTCGCCTATCAAGTGCTACTTCAACTCGCATAACTGGGTTATCTCAGGATGCAAATTTGAAATACCAACATGGAGTGGATCAGGTGGCCGGTGTATCACCGCTGATGACAACTCGGATGGCGAGGTGCGTGACAACCATTTCAATTGCCCCAATGTTTCACATCCGGTCACATTTTTACCGGCCTACACGGTAACGGCACCAGCATTCCAACAGGCAAAAATATGGATTGTTGGAAACGTATTTGAACAGTTCAGCACAGGTGCAATACAGGTCTGGGATACCACATCAGCGCCAGAACCAGTTGTCATCAAGGACAACATCGTGCACGGAAACACTACGCGATTTGTGGCAGCAGTTATTTCCGCTGCTGGAAAAGTATCAAAGCTGTTTTTGCAGGGCAATCAATTCCTTGGTTCATTGATTCGGTATGTTGAAAGCACCACTGCCAACAAAGCAATCATCCTTGCAAAAGATATTCTCGAAATAGATACGTTTCTAACTACTGGCGGCGGAGTGGCTAATCCATCGACAACTGCGGTTTCTTTTGACTTTAGTGCGTACAACATTCCTACGGTGTTCAGTAATGGAACAAAGAAATATGTGTTTTCAACTTATGGCAATCGAGCCAACGCTCAGTTAAGTACGGACTTCTATTTCTCCATCACCGGAGAGACAGCCACCAGCATCAGCGGAAACATTATTCGCAATGCTGGGGCAAGTTTTCAAATTGGCCAAGTCGCCCTGAAGGTCGTCTTCGAACCTTATATCTTGTAGGAATCATCATGCCAACACTAATCCAACTCGCTAAATCCAAAACTGTCTTGTTCAGCACGGCGCTGTCCCTTCTGGGCATCGCCAACAGCTACATAGGCCTGTTCAACCTGGACGCCACACAGCAGTCCTATGCGCTACTGGCTATTGGCGTGGCTACCGCTGGCCTGCGTTTCCTGACCACCGTACCTCTGGCAGACAAATGACCATGCACCAATTCAACGATGACACCAGCGATTTCACGCCGCTGGCATCTGAGTTCAATGATCGCCGAAAGGACTCACTAATGTCCGTGTTGCTTGAGCTGGTGAAGCAAATCAACACCTCGCAAAAGGAGTTGGACAAGAAGCTCACCCGCCACATGACGGATGAGACCGACGAGCTGGCGCTGGCCATCACCAAGCTGATGAAGGAAGCATTCCCTGAGGGTGATCCCGATGGGCACCGCAGGCACCATGAGCTGGTGATCCAGCGGGCCGAGGAAAAAGCCAAGTTCTGGCAGGAAATGAGAGTCGCTGGTGCGAAGTGGGCAGGCCTTGGCATTCTGTCCTTCCTTGTGGCTGCAGCGTGGTCACAGTTCCTCAAAGGGCCGAATGCATGAGTCGGTTGGATCTGGACACCCAGCAACCCGAGTTCTTGCCAGTCGAAGCCCGAATACTGTGCACCCTGCTGGACAAGCATGAGCAGTACACAGGCCAGGGCAGGGTGCTTGAGGCCAGGGCAATGGAGCGTGCGATCCGAATCGTGTGGGACACGCTCAAGGGTAATTTCGATGACACGCAGCCCAGCGAATGGATTGCACTCTGAAAGGTAAACCATGATCACTGCACTTCTGAGCTTTTTGGGCGGCAACGTATTCCGAATGATCTTTGGTGAGGTGATCAGCTTCCTGAACAAGAAGCAAGACCATGCGCAAGAGGTAGAGCGCATGCAGCTGCAGGCCCAACTCGATGCTGCCCAGCACCAGCGCAACCAGGAAGCGATCAAGGTACAGGCTGATCTGGGTGTGAAGACGATACAAGTGCAGGCTGAGGCGGCCATCGGGGAGATCGAGGCCGAGGGCTGGCTGGAAGCAGTCAAAGCCACGGCGATCAAGACTGGCATTGCCTGGGTGGACGCCTGGAATGCAACCATTCGGCCCGGTGTGGCTACCTGGTCAATCGTCATGCTCACTTTGGCCGAGATCGGTGCGATTCACAGCCTGAGCGAGAACGTCACGGCCATCTGTAGCTGCGCGCTGGGCATTTACCTGGCAGACCGGTCGCTGATGAGGCGTGGAAAATAATGGATGCACTGGCGGTCACACTGGAGCTGATCCGTCGGTTCGAGGGCCTGTACCTGAAACCCTATCTGTGTCCGGCGGGGCTTCCGACCATAGGGTACGGCGCTACCTACTATCAGGACGGTACGCAAGTCACTTTGGCCGACTCCCCGATCACCAGGATGATGGCCGAGGATCTGCTGCTGTGGCATGTGAAAACCGTCTATCTGCCAGCCGTGCTGAAACTGTGCCCGACCATAGTGCATGAAACACCAGGCCGCGTGGCTGCGCTGATCGACTGGACATTCAATCTTGGCGCTGGCCAGCTCAAGGCTTCAACGCTGCGCAAGCGTGTGAATGCTGGCGATTGGGCTGATGTTCCAACCCAGATCAAGAAGTGGGATAAGGCCGGTGGCCGTGTGCTGCGTGGCCTGACGATTCGGCGGGCTGCCGAGGCCGCACTCATTTAGGTTTTGCAGTTGTCTCCCGCCGTGCCAAGGTTCACGGCCTTTGCCCCATCGTTATGCTTTCACCAGCATAACGATGGGGATTTTTTATGGGAATCGAATCTGCACCTTTGTATGGAACCCCATTGGCTAGCCTGTCATAATCGAATTATGCAGATAGGCTGCCATTCTGGTGATTCCTAAAAAATCCCCCAAAATTTAAAAAACCCCAGTATTTATGCCGTTTTTGGTGCCGGTCTCGGGCACCAACATATTGTGCAAGTAAGTGCAGACAATGCACAAAGATGCACAAATCATTGGGGAAAGTTTGGGCGTTGTTTGTTAAAGTGCATCCAGGCGCTGTAGCAGGATTGTTTCAGCTTCGCTCATTTGCTGACTCCAAGTGTGTCCGCAATAGCCCCGTAAGCCCAATTGCTTGCCTCCTGAATCTCACGCAGTGCAACCCGTAGCGCTGCATTTTCTCGTGCAAGCTGCAATTCATTTTGTCCGTCACGCTGGCGCATCTTGCGGATTAACTCAAGCTCTTCCTCGGCTTTCAAGGCACGGCGCTCCCATTGCTTTGGTGTCATTTGCTGACTCCAATCCCGTAGTGCTTTGCCAGCACAGTTGCAAATTCTTCGATTGGAAGTGGGCCTTTTGTAGCGTCAAGTGTTTGCTGCCACAGTGCGCGAACAACGTCAGGACTTAGATGCTCCCGTACTGGCTGCGATAACGCTGTTACGGCGTTGTCAATTGATTGCGCCAGCAGTGATTCACTTGGCTCTGCTCCAGTGTGGTGCTGCCACGCATGGGCCAGCATTTCAGCAGCTTCGCTTTTGGTTGATGGCTCCCGTACTGGCTGCGCCCCTTCAAGTCGATCACGGGTGAATTCCACAAGCTCTGCTGCCTCCGCACCAGTTAGCCTATGCCAGCACTTTAGCGACGATGCCAAATCACCACGAATGTCCCACTCTTGTTTAGACTGGCATCGCTTGTATTCCTCAACACATTTCAGTCCATACTTTTTAAGTTGGTCTGCGGTGTAATAGCTGTCGATGCCACTCTGCAAATCAGATAGTTTTCGGAATCCGGGTTCTGGAAATGGTGGGAAAATCATACTGACTCCAATCTCGCACGGAGCGCGTCAATGGCCGCATCAACTGGCGTGTACCAGCGTAGGGCGTTGGATTTATGGGGCAACAAAGCCTCTAACGCCTGACGCAACAATGTGTAGTCGGGATGTGCTACTGGCTGCGCGGCCTGTAGTGCTGAATCAATGTAATCAAACAAAGTCTCAGTTTGGCTAAACCATATCGTGTCCACGATTGGCCCATTCACCTGCTCATTCGCTTGCATCAGGCAGTCTTTCACGAGCATGAGTGCATTGCAGTCTGCTGGCTGTTCCAGTGCTTCCGTAAGTGCTGCGCGGAGGGCGGACCTGTGCTTATGCTCTGTAAACGTCATGAAATGCGTAGCGTATGAGTGCGCCAGCGCCATCAGGCTCTCTACTGTGTGTGTCATTTCAGTCTCCGTCCGGTAAACAGAAACTTGTTCTGGTCAATCTCCATGCCAGTGAAAGCTGCACCTTCATGGCCGCAATCATTACCATCGTC